>Ga0255351_1001377_pt1 | contig 9832 bp, 8 predicted proteins | sample HBST25r2metaG_FD_186024 | JGI IMG/M metagenome (GOLD analysis project Ga0255351, IMG submission 186024) | Peat soil microbial communities from Stordalen Mire, Sweden - H.B.S.T-25.r2 | ecosystem: Environmental > Terrestrial > Soil > Wetlands > Peat | place: Sweden: Norrbotten County, Stordalen Mire... | reverse complement strand
GTTCTGGAGGGAGCGCTACGACATTGTCTACGTGCACACCATGCCGGACTTGCTGGTGCTGGTGGGGCTTATCCCGAAACTCTTTGGGGCGCGGATCGTGCTGAACATTCACGACATGATGCCGGAACTTTACATGTCAAAGTTCGGAATCTCAGAGAAACATTTGCTGATCAGGATGCTGGCGTTTCAGGAACAGCTGAGCATCCGGCTGGCAGACAAGGTGATTTGCGTTCACGATCCGCACCGGGACGTACTTTGCAGGCGCGGCGCTCCGATCGAGAAGATTACCGTACTGCCCAACGTTCCGGACCCGCGGATATTCAGCAGCGAGTTTTCGACGCCGCGAACCGACGACATCTTCAGGATTGTCTATCACGGCACGATTGCCAGGCGCCTGGGATTGGACCTGGGGGTGTGTGCATTCGCCCAGGCCGCGGAGGCGTGTCCCGGCGCACGGTTTGAGATCTTTGGCGATGGCGACGCAGGAGAAGAGCTTGAAGCGCAGATCGCAGCTTCCGGCATGGGAGACAGGATTCATTTCAGCAGAAAGATGTTTCGCGTGGAATCCATCGCGGAGATGATTCAGGGCGCGTCGGTGGGGCTTATTCCGAATCGGCGCGACGTTGCCACCGACTACATGCTTCCGGTGAAACTGCTTGAATATGTCCACCTTGGGATTCCGGTCATTGCGCCGCGGTTGCTGGCCATCCAATATTACTTCAGCGAGGACCAGGTGGCGTATTACGAGCCGGGGGATGTGGAGGAATTGGCCGAGTGCATACGGCGCCTGTATGCGAACCCCGGGGAGCGCACGGAACTTGTCCGGAAGAGCGCCGAGTTCGCAAAGAAATTTCACTGGGACGGGCTCAAAGAGGAGTTGTACAAGGTGATTGACGAATGGCCCGCGCAAAAGAACGAGGCCGCCTAGGATGCGGAACAATGTGTTTCACCTGTGGTGATCTGAGAGCCTGCCCAGAAACTCTGAAAAGGCGTCGGGGATGGGATAACATAGCATCCCTCGGGGGCTAAAGCCCGACTCATTTTTTACGAGGTTTATGTACGGGCTGAAGCCCGTACCCCTTTCGCCAAAATTCGAGTTTTTGGACAGATTCTGAGACAGGAGAGGACTGGACGATGGCGCTGATTGTTCGAATTGACGTGGATCGCCCTTACGGAAAGCAAGGGGTGGTGCGCCACATTGCCAGCCGCATCAGTTCCGATTACTATTTGCCGCGTATCGAAGGGCTTCGTTATCTCGACGAGTTGAAGACGATCCTGCGCCTTCTTAACGCCAATGGCAAATCCGCACATGTGTTCTTTCGCAAATGTACTTACCCGACTCCGGTAGTGTGCGAACTGATGGAGGCAGGAGGACATCGGTTTGGGCTTCACCTGGAAAACTCACAGACTGCGGAGACGTTTCGCGAGGAACTCGGCTCGCTTGAGGGCGCACTGGGACGGCGGGTGGTCGAGTTCTCAAAGCACGGATCGGGACGGCTGCATCTGGGCCGGCATCACTATGCTCCCTATGAGCCGGAAAGGTATATTCCCTGGGCTGCGCAGGCCGGGATGAGGGTCTTCTTTGGCAATCTTGAGAACCCGGAGCTGAGGCCGGTGAAGGAAGGCGAGCTTCTGTTCTATCCTTCGGCATTCTGGCTGGAGCCGTTTTGGCGGGACACAAAGAGATTTCCGATTGAATGGCTACTGCGCCAGGCCGCCGAGAGGGACGTTGTGATGCTGCTGCACCCCGACAACGTTACCTCGAGCGCGGAGATCATGCGCGAGTTTCTGATGACAATCGAGAGGCTGGAAACGGCCGATTTGCCGGTGTTGCCGTCTGCCAGTCGATAGCGGGGGGCTGTTCCCAAGTCTACGCGATGCTGTCTTTTGGGCGATGGCAGCGAGTCTGGTAACTCCAATTGTGGGCGATTGGTACGACGGGCGGTTACCGAGGAGGGACAGTCTTTCCCCCCCTGTTTGTGGGATTCAGTCTTGCCACAAACATGCATATCCTGACACCAACAGGGACTTCGACCTGGAGGGGCGTGGGCCGGCTCACCCGCTCAGTGCCGGAGCTGCTGACGCGGGCGGCCGCAGTCTCAACCGCCGACTAGCCATGAGCAGTGGGGAGCAGGGTGAATTCTCAACTCGATATACTGGTTTTGTGCTGCTTGCGGATGGCAGAGGCGCGCAGAAACGGACGCCGAAAAGCGAAGGGAACGCGGGATGATCCTTCTGAGTGTCGGGATTTACCGCAACGGAGAGGCATGGGCATGAAGCGCCTGATCGGTCTCGTGTGCGTGCTTGTTAGTGTGTCTGTGGCCGGGAGGCTGGCGGCGCAGGATGCTGCACCGGTTCAAACGGACGACAAGGCCCAGATTGAAGCGCAGATACGTGCTCAGGAAAGCGGGCAAGCGCCATCCCAGGCAGCGCCCTTGGCAATTCCCCAGGCTGCGCCCGAACCGACATTGAAGCAGAATCCGCTGGAAACCTTGCGGAAGTTCGAGCCGGGACCGGATGAAGAGTACCAACTGGGCAAGGGCGACGAGATAACCGTGAATTTTGTAGGGCGGCCGGAGATGCAGGCGAAGCTGGTCGTGGGACCGGACGGGCGCGTCACTCTGCCGCTGGCTGGAGACATCATGGTGGCCGATCTTACGCGGCCCGAGGCGGCCAAGGCCATTGAATCCGCGCTGACGAATTACTATACAAACCTTTCGGTGCAGGTTACGGTCACCAAGTACACGGCCAACCGTATCGTGCTTTTGGGAGCGGTGGATCATCCGGGAATGTTCACGTTCGACGGCACGCCAACCTTGCTGGAAGTGCTGGCGCGGGGCGGAGTAGAGGCCGGGCCGAACAAGTCCGGCACGACACCGGAGGTGAATCAGATTCCCGAGCGTTGCGCCATCTATCGAGGCAGCGACCAGGTGGTGTGGGTGGAACTGAGGCAGATGATGGAGTCCGGCAACGCAACGGCAGACCTGCGGTTGCGCCGGGACGACGTTGTCTATGTACCGAGCAGTTCCGAGCGGTTTGTTTCTGTTTTGGGCGAGGTACAGCATCCAGGCGCCATTCCCCTGGCCTACAATTCGACGCCGGCCAGTGTTCTGGCGCAGGCCGGCGGCGTGACCGATCATGCGGGCAACAATCCGCACATCCAGATTGTGGATCCGTCGACGGGCAGTTCGCACTTGATTTTGCTGAAGGACCTGCTGGACCCGGTGAAATCAAGGGAAGTGGTGCTGAAGCCGGGAGAGATTATTTTTGTACCCAAGAGCGGGTTCTATCGCGCCACCTATGTTCTGGAGCGGCTGAGTCCGCTGGTTACGTTGGCTACGATGGCTTTTTATGCGGGGGCGCTATGAATCTGCAGCGGATTCAGTCTGTTCCCTCGCAGCAATTTCGCCCTGTAGACGGCGGTCCTGTCGTGCCGCCCCCTTCGAGCGGCCCTGTCGGGTCCGGCAGCCAGGACCAACCGCTGTTTCGTCTGAACCTGTTGCGCGCTTTGCAACTGCATCGCCGGCTGGCGCTTGGAATTGCTCTGGGATGTCTGCTTCTGGCCGTCGCCTATGTCGTGAAGGCGTGGCCTGTGTATTTGGCGCAGAGCCAGATCTATGTTCAGCCCGTGCAGACCAAGGTAATGGCGTCGGGGCCCGACTCGAGCTTTGCCAACAACTCCGCAGCTTACGATTCGTTCGTCCAGCAACAAGTGGAAAGCGCGGCCAATCCCGATGTGCTGATCAATGCGCTGCACAAGCTGAAGCCGGGCACCTGGCAGCGGAGCGGCGAGAGCGAACAAGCGGCAGCGGCGCGGCTTGGTGGAGCGATCGAAGTTGCCCGCGTAGGGACGAGCTATGAGGTAGCGATTACTGCGAAGGCCAAGAATGCGGAGTTGGCCGCGCAGATGTCCAACGCCGTTGCCACCAGCATTGTGGAGAGGGCGTCGGGCGAGGGAAACGCGGGAAATGTGCAGCGCATCGCCGTGCTGCGTGAGGAGAGAGATCGAATTCAAAACGAACTCACCTCCGACTACTCCGAACAGAGCGCGCTGAACAAGCAACTGGGCATGGCCGCGGTGGGAACCGAGGCACCGGACCTGATCGACAGCGATATCGGCAAGACGCGTGAAGAACTCATCAAGGCCCAGACCGATCACGACGAGGCCGCGGCGCGGTTCAGCGCCATGGGGGCGGGCAAGGGAGAATCCTCGGCGGCGATCGACGCCGAAGCGGACGATATGGTTGCCGCCGATGCCGGCCTGACGAGCATGAAGACATCGCTCAATTCACGCCGGGCCACGCTGATTACACAGATGTCGAACCTGACGCCCAACAATCCCGAGTACAAACAGGATGCGGCGGAACTGGCCAAGATAAACGGCAACCTCGATTCGATGATGAAGGACCTGCGCGGCAAGGCAGCCGCGCGCATCCAGGAGAAGCTGCGCACGGATTTGGAACGGACAGCCGGGGTTGAATCGAGACTGAATGGGCAACTGCGTCAGCTTGCGAGTACTGCCGCGAGCGCCACGCCCAAACTGCAACGCGCCAGCGACCTGGCGACGGATATTGCAAGGCTGCGGGCGCGTTTCACAACCGTGGATGAACAGCTGCACAACCTGATGCTGGAGGATAGCGCTCCTGGCGCAGTGCATTTGTCGGTGACCGCAGTGCCTCCGCTGCGCCCGGCTGTCGCGGGGATCCTGAAAAAAGCATTGCCGTTGGCGCTGGGTGGGTTGTTGCTTGGACTGCTGGCGGCTTCGATTGTGAATTATCTCGATCCCAGGGTGTATATCGGGGCGGATATCGAGCAGACGCTGGGCTTTGCCGCGATGGCTGTGGTGCCGGATTTCGATGAGGTTTCGGAGGAAGTTTCGGCGGAGCACTTGCTGCGGCTTGCGTCGGCGATCGAGCACGCGCGCAAACAGGGCAACCTGACTAGCTGCATCTTTACCGGGACGGCCGCTGGAGTGGGCGTAACTACGCTGGCGACGCGGGTTCGGGATGTTCTGGAGGCCATGGGCAGGCCGACGGTGCTGCTTGATTCTTCGGGGACTCCTCCTCCGCCTTCTCGCGCCAGTAGTCAGAACGGAGCATCGGGCGCGGCCGCGTCACAGCGCGGCAGCCGGTCAACCGCTCTCTTGCGCAAGGTGACAGCGGAGACCGAGACGCGGCAGGAGAGCCTGGTACTTACGGATACCGCACCGTTGCCGATCTCAGCGGAAACCGAGTACCTGGCGCGCTTTGTGGATTGCGCCATCGTGGTTGTCGAGTCGGGCACCACCACTCGCGCGCAACTGCTGGCCGCGCTGAATACCTTGCAGCGTCTCGACGTGGCGGCGGTGGGGTTTGTGTTGAATCGCGTTAAACTGGCTCAGGCGGACCCGGCCTTTCGCCGTTCGGTGCAAGATATCGACGAGCACCATCGCACCCTGAGCATGTCCACTGTAAGACGGACGGAAAGGACCAGCCAAGTGGCAGAAGAGCTTTTGCCGGACCCCAAGGAACTTCCCCGCCAGTCTTCCGTCAGCGAGAATTCAACGCTGAAGGCTTCGGAGCCTGAGACTTCTGGACTGGCTGCGCGCCGGTCGACGTTGGCCGAAGCCAAGCAGGCGGCTCCCAAATGGAGCACGGCCGCGCCGGTCAAGCCCTGGCTGCCTCAGCCTGCGACGCCTGTAGATGTGGACTCCCCGTGGTGGCTGTCGGATGCACATTCGAGTGCTGCTGCTGCGCCGTCGAGGGCCGAAAAGCCGAGCGAACCTGCACCGCCTGCACAGCCCAAGCCCGAGTTGCACAGCCGTGCAAAATCGCTGCAGACCTGGGAAGATGCTTCTTCCTGGTCGGACGACTTTACTCGTTTGAGAATTGGGGATGCCGCGCCTGTCGCCGCCGCAGAGGCTGCGACTATATTTACTCAGGAAGCGGCTTCGATCGCGGCTGCACGAGTTGTTCCGATGCCGATTGCGGAGACGGCTCCGATGGTTATGGAGAGAGCGGCTCCGGTTGCGGCTTCAAGAGTCGATTCAATGCCGGTTGCGCAGGCCGCGCCTATCTTTACCGAGGAGGCCGCTGCGGTTGCGGCTGCGGAATCTGTTCAGGATGCGGCGTTGCAACGTGAAGAGGAAAAGATTCCGTTTGAACATCCGTCGCGACTGAATCCTCTGCGCGGGCTGCTGTTCTCGCTGGGATTGAAGAATCTTGGCAAGACGAGAAACGCGGCGCAGCTGGAAGAGAAATCTGCTTTGCCCGCGGAGAACGAGCCAGAACGTACGGTCATTGCGCGCGGCTTTACGCCGTTTGCTGAACCGGTTCCGGTTGTGGCGACTGCGCTGGTTCCGATTGTGGTGGCTGAGCCAGTTTCTATTGCGGTTGAGGTTGAGGCGGTTCCGGTTGTGGTTGCTGAACAAGTTTCTGTTGTGGCGGCTGAGGCGGTTCCGGTTGCTGCGCCAGCGGTGGAAACGAAGGTTGCCAGTGAACCGCAAAGAGAAGTGACGACGCTGCCTGAGTTCCTTCCTCCGCGGGAGTTCGTTCCGATGCGAGAGACGGCGGCTGACTATGACGAGTTGCAGACCCTTCCGTCGAGGCGCGGTCAATATAAGCGGCGAGGCTGAAGGGGCCGGTTCACGGTTTCACAGTTTCACTGGCACAAAATAGGTGATCGCGCTCTAGTTGGCCAAGCGGTTTTCGATTTTCCTTCCCCAATGCTCCTGAAACTCGGGATCAATAATCTCCGGAACAAGGACAGGACCTACCGAAATTCTGCGGCTCCATGCGATAACCTGAAATCCTCGGATAATGCCCGTTGATTCCTCGACGCGTAAAATGACACCGTGTGTTTGACTCTCCATGTAGACACATAGTGCTGTCGGTTCCGAAAGCGAAACCCATAGAGCATCTGCGAATTCATCATACTGGAAAGTCATCTTGAACCTTTTATCTTAGCGAGTTTCGGATTCGTCCAAAAGATTTCCCCAATCGTACTGCTAGGGTCTATCCCACTCTGGAAATATCCGGTCTTCACCGTTCCCTTTTTGCCCCCTTGGTCGTAATCTCCCGCCGTGATCACACCTTCGTATAGAACCGGAACATAGAACTTCTGTTGTTCGGATTCGAAAAATTTCTCGAAAACACAGGATTCAGGACCGATGAATTCGTCTAGGCTCCTGTGTAAGTAATCAGGATCGGTGAACGTTTGATAGAAATGCTCTTGCGTGGCGGGAATTTTGTCCCACGCGTGTTTTTCAGCATGCAGGTTCCACGTTTCTTCATAAAATGAAACCCAATTGCCGAGCAAATCTTGTCGATACCAGAAAACGTCCTTACTGCGGTGCACTGCTCTTCCTCATCGCCTGAAGGGCAGCCTTTTGGTTGGCTGCCATCTCATTGGCGTTCTTGAGCATATTACTGACGGCTTCCATCAAAGCCATTGCAGACGGAAGCGGTAGCGTCACGGCGGCCTTCAGCTCATTATGCGCAACCACCCCATTCTCCCCCGGCAACTGACCGGTCTCGATAAAATAGAGTGTAAAGTCCAGCATCGTAGCTGAAATTCCTAAGTTGTTGGCGTATACCGTCTTCACGTCGCGAGGATTAGTTACTGGCGGTTGCGGAAGGCCCTTCAGTTGCGCTGCGAGTTGGGCTATTACTTTTTGCTTTGGAGCCATGGCGGGAGCATCCTACAGGAACATTTGACCATTTGGCAAGAGGTTTACCAATCGGTAAACTCTGACAGATTGTGCACCTTGAACCATTTTAGCCTACAGATTGTGGCCCCTCCTATCACGAAAGAGCTAATTACCCACCCAATTTGGGTGATAATGCCCTATTACCTTGCGTAACGTACATACTTCCGTCCAAAAATATCCTTCAAAATGCGGGATCCTGGGCGGAGCTTTGGGCCGGGAATGGCGGCTTTTGAGCAGAGCTTGCGACGGAAGAAGTTGCTTCTGACGTATTTGCACCGGCATCGGGCTGCGGGAACTCGAGCGTGGCACACAGGAGACCGGGCAGAGTGGAGATGCGGTCCTGGACGACGCGGGAGTGGAATGCTTGCCGGCCGGCTGCACAGATCCGCGCCTGACGATAGGCCTTGTTGCCGGCACATGCGGTGATGCTCTTCATGATTTGCTCTCCGAAAGGGCAAGTTGACTGATTGAAGGTTGTCCCTATTCCAATTGTGCGCATGAGCGGGGTAATTTTCTGCAAAGCGATCCAGGGCGAGGGATCAAAGGGTGGGCCACCCGCAAACGGGGAAGAGAAAATCCCGCCAGGAAATTGCGGATGACGTCGAGTCGCTTCTGTAGATGAGAATAGGAAAGGGCGCCGTTACTTAACGGCGCCCTTGGTGTTCCGATTGGTCTTGTTTAGTGCGTAGGAGAAACTTTTGGTGCAGGCGCGGCTGCAGAGACGGGTTTGTGCGCAGGCTTTGTGGCCGGCTCGCTCCCCCAGTATTTGGGATCGGCGTCGACCCAGGATTTGTCAACGAAGCTCCATTCCGGATTGACCATGAAGAGGTTGTCCTCGACGCTGGCTACGTTCTCCTCGGAAAGCTTGCTCATCCTGTTCTTGCCTTCGTCCGCCAGGGCCGCGTCGAAATCCTTCCGGTGGGCCAGGCCATTGTCCTCATCCTTGAGGGACGTCATCGGCACCAGGACGAGGTAGGAGTCTGTCACGCCCAACATGCCCTGGTAAGTGGACCAGGGGATGTTCTGGCCGCTCTTGAGGTAGGCGTCGCGGTAAAGCTTCGTCATTTCCCCGAAATGTTCGGCGTGACCGGGCCGCATATGGAAAACGATTACCTCCCAGTAATGGGCGTGCGGCAGGTCCGCTCCGGCGACGTTGTTGCTGAGGTCGGGGCGGAAATGCCAGAGGGCGTGGCGAACTTCGGAAATATATTCGGCCTGGCGCGCATCCAGCGCATCGATCTTAGTGTCGGCCGCTGCGTCGCCGGGGACCCACTCCTCGTTCTTTTGGAGCGCCTCGAAAGAGTCGAAGCCGGAAAGGAAAATCGCTCGAGGCGCGCCCGTCAGGGCCTCCATCGCCACGAAGTGCATGGGGTCCTTGAGTTGCTGCGACAAGGCGGGGTATTCAGAAGCAACCTTGTCGTAGGGGCCATCCGCGTAGGGTTTTATGTTGATGGTTTCGATGTTGAGGATGTTAGGCAGCGGTACTGCCGCAGTTTGCGCGAAAACGGCTGGGCAGCCGGCCAGTGCAAAGGACAATCCGGCGACGGAACAAAACCATTTCTTCATGTCTGCCCACCTCCCGGGGGCCATAAGATGAATTTTGGAAGAGGAAAGAATCGAAACCCACGGATACCGCAGTCACCCAGGGTTCACCCAGGTCCGAGGGCGTTTCCATGGTGAAAGCCTGCTCCACGTGCCGACATTCGGCGCTGGACACGCCTGTGTCTCCTGCCGAAGAGTCAACCCGGGCAGGAATCACCGTATCGCTAAAGCGGCACTACGATGACCGGGTGGCCTCCGTGGTACCTGTGGTGTCTCCGGTGGTGGTAGGCGTAGGCAGGCGTGACCGCGGATATTGCGAACAGAGCGGCCAACATCAGAACCACGATCTTTTTCATTTCTGCTCCTGTGAATTCTCGCTGAAGGACTAAAGCTGGGATTTCAATTTTGAATTTCCCACGCAACGATTTAAGGCATTGCCGGGGGCGTGAGTCTGTTCACAATTGCTCAGTAGGGCAGGGGGTTGAAACCCGCGGCTCCCTGCGGGTTGAGGCTTCCCGCAGGGGCTATTGAAATCTGCGTAAGGAATGTCCTGCAGCAAAGCATCGATGCAGAGAACCGTGTGCGGGTCTGGAGACCCGCACA
>Ga0255351_1001352_pt1 | contig 9928 bp, 7 predicted proteins | sample HBST25r2metaG_FD_186024 | JGI IMG/M metagenome (GOLD analysis project Ga0255351, IMG submission 186024) | Peat soil microbial communities from Stordalen Mire, Sweden - H.B.S.T-25.r2 | ecosystem: Environmental > Terrestrial > Soil > Wetlands > Peat | place: Sweden: Norrbotten County, Stordalen Mire... | reverse complement strand
GATGACAAACTCGCCGGTGCGGCGGATGTTGCGCGCCGTGTCCTTGGGGATGGAGCCGCGTCCGGGGCGGTTCATCACGCCCATGCCAACGATGGGCGGATCGGTGCAGAGGTAGTTGTAGGCGCTGAATGGCGCGGCGTTCAGGCGGCCATTTTCGTCCATGCTGGTGACCCAGGCGATGGGACGCGGGGCCACCAGACCGATCAGCAGGTTGTAGATCTGGCGCGCGGGCGTCTTGTCCATCTCGAACTTCATCGCATTGTCCTCATCAAACAAGCCTACCGCACCGCGCACGAACGCACAGGTTCCGTCCCCATTTGCAAGTAAGGTGCAGGCGCTGCGCAGCCTGCTGCCAAAGGGTTTGTGCGTAGCTCTGTGCGATAGACTAATAAAGTGAGACCAATCTTTTCCCACAGTTTTATTGCAGCCACATTCATGGCTCTGGCTCTTTCTTTTGCCGCTTCGGTGCAGGCGCAGACGCAGCTCGCGCAGCCGTTGGAGTCGGCGGCGCTGGCGCTGCCGGATGCCCCCGAGCCGCAGAACAGCGATCCGGCTGCACCCACGTCTTCTTCGTCACTGCAGAGCGTGCCTGCTTCGGTCGCGACGCCTCCGGCTACTACGCCAGGCTCAACGGATGCGAAGCATCAGGAGCACGGTGATGCGGAGCGCGAGTTGAAGCTGGAGGAGCAGCAGCATCTGCTGGGCGTGGTGCCGAACTTCAACGTGGTGCTGAACGGTCAGGCCCTGCCGCTCACCGGCGGCCAGAAGTGGGACCTCGCGCTGCACGGCGTGGTCAATCCCTTCTACTTCGGCTGGGCGTTTGTGGTCGGCGGAGGATACAGCGAGCTGGTCGACAGCAACAGCGGCTACGGCTGGGGGCCTGCCGGCTACTTCAAGCGCGTCGGCGCCAACTACGCCGACAACGTCAACGGCGCGCTCATCGGCAACGCATTGCTGCCCCAGTTGCTGCATCAGGACCCGCGCTACTTCCGCAAGGGAACCGGCTCCATCAAGGGCCGCATCTGGGTGGCCGCGCTCTCCACCGTGGTCTGCAAGGGCGACAACGGGAAGACGCAGTTCAACGCCTCGAATGTGCTGGGCAACTACATCTCTGGGGCCATCTCCAACGCGTACTATCCGGCCGACCAGCGCGGCGTCGGACTGACTCTGGAGAACGGAACCGAGGTCACGCTCTTCGGCGCGCTGGGCGGCCAGTTCTACGAGTTCGCGCCCGACCTGATCCGGATCGTCTTCCACAGACATGCGAAGGCCGATGCTACTGCCGCTCCGGTCGCAGCTCCTGTACCTGCGCCTGCGGCAACCGCATCCCACTGATGGTTCCGCAGACTTATTTTTTGCCTGCTGAGTTTGCCACGCCGATGACGGCCATCATTCTGCCCGTGAAGCCGCTCTCTGCGCGGTGAGAAAAATACTTTCTTCCAGCGACGGTTCCCAGTCCCGCGCAGGCGGTACATTCGCCGATGACCGTGATGTGCCTGGCCGGAATCCCTGCGTCGAGCAACTGGCGGCGGTTGGCCTGCCACAGGTTGAGATGGATCTGCGGGCCGATGTTGCTGTGTCCCGGCGCGCGCGCGGTGAGAAACAGCAGCGGATACTTGTCGCGCACTGGGTCGGAGTCGAAAATCTCGCCGAAGAGTTCTCGCGCGTAGGCAAATTGAGACTCGAACTCGAAGCGCACCTCCTCGCCGACCGAGTAGCAGCAGGGGCCGATGGAGGGGCCGATGGCGGCCACCAGGTCCTCTGGGCGTGAGCCGTAGCGCAGGCGCATGGCGCCGATGCCGCGCTCGACGATGCGCGCCAGCGTGCCGCGCCAGCCCGCGTGGAAGGCCGCCACCGCGCGACGGCGCACGTCGGCCACCAGCACCGGGACGCAGTCGGCGGTCTGAATGCCGAGAAAGACGCCGGGGAGGTCTGTCATCATCCCGTCGCCACGCAGTACGGCGCGCCCGTCGGCGGTCTGCAGGCGGGCGGGGTGGTCGAGGTCTTCGGGCTCCACGATGCGCAGCATTGCTGAGTGGAACTGGCGCAGGGTCACGAGAGAGGGAACAGGGAGCAGGGAACAGGGAACAGATGGCCCGGAACAGGAGGTAGCTGCGGCGTGTGCATGCTCGCCCGCGACCGCTGCCATAAACCTGCGGCGGTTCTCGGCCACATTGGCAGGGTCGTCGTGCTGGGTCCAGCCGAGGTTCAGGGAGCCATTGCCCCCGCCCGAATCGTAGATGGAGGAGACGCCTGCGGCGCGCGTGCTGAAACCGTGGCGCAGCCATGCGTAGCGCAGCCAGCCCGGCGCGCGAACCGGTTCGACTCGCTTCGCCGCCTTGTCGCTCAGCGTTCCCTCGTCCCTGTGCGCCGCGGAAGGCCCATGCAGCGTCTTTTGGCAGGCGCGCGTAGTCTTCGTCATTCGTTCGCCATTCTGCCAGGATTCGGCGAGCGTCTTGCGCCGTCCGTGGCCTAGGCCAACGGAGGACAGCAGATCGTCCACCTCGCCGGTTGCCTCCGCATCGTCCTGTTGCTTCATTCCGCACCTATATTTGGTTTTACCGGGGTGTCGAGCCTTGGCAGAATAGGCAAGTTTCTCATCCATCGAGACTTTTCCTCGCCAGGTGCAACTTTTTGCTGCTCTATCCGTCTATTTTAGTGGTTAATGTTAACTGTTTGCCAAACCATGCAGCTTGGCGGATAACCTCAGCAATCGCAGATATTTACTGAAAGAGTTGCATCCTGACCGATTGCTCTGTAAGATACGCGATTGCACCTATGAGTTTGAACGTTCCGAGTCACGCTTCCCAGTTCCTCCGCTCACGCGTTGCCAACGTGTGCGTGGCCATCGCCGGTACCACGTCTGCTGAGGTGATCGAAAAGGCGACCGTCGCGGTCAAGGAGACTCCGTTCCTCGAGATTCGCCTGGATTATCTTGAGAAGCCGCTGCTTGCGCTGCCCAGGTTCAAGCAGTTCTTCGCAGACAATACGGCTGCCACCGCCATCGCCACATGTCGACGCTCAGCGAATGGCGGCAAGTTCGCTGGCTCCCTGGCCGCCGAACTCGAAGTCCTCACCAAGTGCGCGGCTGTGGGGTTCCACATGGTGGACCTCGAACTGGAATCCGCCGAGGCCCTCAAGAAAGCCGACCTGCAGAAGCTGCGAGAGACCGGCATCGGCCTCCTCATCAGCCACCATGACTTCAACGGAACGCACGATCTGGACGGGATCTTCACCCGCATCGAAGCCTTCCACCCCGACTTCATCAAAGTCGTTCCGACCGCCAAGTCGCTGATCGATAACCTCACCCTGATCCACTTCCTCGAGCGCATGAACGACAACTCGAACCTCATAGGCATCTGTATGGGCGATGCGGGGATCATCTCGCGCGTGCTGGGCGTGCGCGCCGGATCGGCCTTCACCTTCGCCGCCGCCACCGTGGGCGAGGAGACCGGCCCCGGCCAGATCGCCGCGCGCACCCTGCTGGAGACCTACCGCATCGACCAGGTTGACGCGGCCACCAAGGTCTACGGCGTGGCGGGAAACCCGATTCGCAGCTCGCTCTCGCCCATCATGATGAATACGGCCTTCCGTCGCGAGACGGTCAACGCCGTCTATCTTGCGCTACAGACGAACAAGCTCTCCGATCTGCTGAAGCTGGTGCATGACATCCCCATCCAGGGCATCAGCGTCACCATGCCGCTGAAGCAGGAGATCATGTCGCATCTGGAGCGCACCGACCCGCTCTCGGCCAGGATCGGCGCGTGCAACACGGTGCTGCGCGCGCAGGACGGCAAGCTCTACGGCTTCAACACCGACGTCGCGGGCATCACCGGCCCGCTGGAGAAGCGGATGCCGCTGGCCGGCGCCAGGGTGCTGGTGCTGGGCGCGGGAGGCGCGGCGCGCGCCGCCGTATTCGGCCTGCGCGAGAAGGGCGCCAACGTCTTCATCCTCAACCGCACCGCCGAGACCGCACAGAAGCTGGCGCGCCAGTCCGGCTCCAAGACCATCAGGAAGGAGGCCCTGGCCAAGTCGTCCTTCGACGCCATCATCAACGCGACGCCGGTCGGCATGGCGGGCAACAAGGCCGCGCCTCTGCTGGAGGCCAAGGACCTCAACACCAAGCTGGTCTTCGACCTGGTCTACAACCCGCTGGAGACGCCGCTGATTCACCTCGCGCGGCAGTTGTCGGTCCCCTTCATCACGGGCATTGAGATGTTCGTCCACCAGGGCGCGCGCCAGTTTGAGATCTGGACCGGCAAGCCCGCTCCCGAGGAAGAGATGTTCCGCGTTGTGCTTCACGCCCTGCGCCAGCAGGCTGAAGCCGCTACAGCCGAAGCTGCCGAATCGAAGCCGGAGGCAAAGTCAAGGCCGTCGGCAAAGCCCGTAGCGAAACCGGCAGCCAAACCGAAAGCAGCGCCTAAGCCGAAGCCTGCCGCCAAGTCGCCGGCAAAGCCAGCCGCGAAGCCGAAATCGGTGGCAAAGCTAAAGCCCGCTGCAAGGTCGAAACCCTCTGCCAAACCAGCCGGAAAAAAGTCTGCCGTCAAGGCAAAGAAATAAAGTCCGACATGCCCGGTTGGCGCAAAGAACGCTGCAAACTCTAAAAATTGATCGCGCCCGGCAATTCACATGAACTTGCCGCGGCGGGATTGCGTATCATGGAACACTGTTCATTCCTGCCATGCACGGCGGACTGTGGGCCATGCAGTTCAATCGGTGTTTGAGGAGATCATTCCATGAAGAAGATGATGCTGAGCCTTGTTGCACTGGCCGCGCTGGTCGCAACACCCGCCCTGCGCGCGCAGACCGCTGCTCCCCCTGCGCCGGGCGACCTTTCGGGTGCCTGGCAGGGAACCATCAAGGCTGGCGGCAAGGACGTTCGGATTGTCGTGAAGGTTGCGAAGTTGGATAAGAGCTGGAGCGCAACACTCTACAACGCCGACCAGGCGTCGCAGTCACTCAACGCATCTTCCGTTTCGCAGGATGGCTCGACCTTCAAATTCAAGGCCGACCTGTTGAGTTCCAGCTACGAGGGCAAGTTGAGCGCGGATGGCAAGAGCATGGCCGGTACATGGACGCAGGGTGGGCAACCGTTTCCGCTGACCCTCCTGCGTGCCACACCGGAGACTGCGTGGGAGATTCCCGAGGCTCCCAAGCCGCCCACACCGATGGCTGCCGATGCAGACCCATCGTTCGAAGTCGCGACTATCAAGCCAAACCCATCGGGAGGATCGAGCTTGCAAGGCCTCGTGCTCCGGGGACGCAGCATGGTGGTCCGTAACGGATCGCTGAACGATCTGGTCACCTTTGCCTACAGCTTGCAGGTGAAGCAGGTTGTGAACGGTACGGGATGGATGGACAGCGATCGATACGACATCGAAGCGAATCCGGATCAACCGGGCACGCCAAATACCGAGCAGATGAGAATCATGGTTCGCAAGCTGCTGGCAGACCGCTTCAAGCTGACCTTCCATCACGAAAAGCGCGATCTTGCGGCGTATGTGCTGACGGTGGGGAAGACGGGACAGAAGCTGACGCCTACGCAAGTGAAAGGCAACCTCCCTGGCTTCTTCTACGCGCAAGGAACCGGCGGCCTGACGCTCCATCTGATCAATGGGACGATGTCGGACTTCACCGAATTTCTACAGATGCTGGTTCTGGACAAGCCAGTGGTGAACCAGACAGGCATTACGGGCAAATTCGACAACAACGTCACCTTCACGCCGGACGATTCGCAGTTCAATGGACATCCGCCAAAGGTCAAAGCGTCGGATGTAACAGAAGCACCAAACCTCTTCGATGCGATCCAGCAGCAGCTTGGGCTGAAGCTGACGGCGGAGAAGACCGCGGTCGATGTGATCGTCATCGACCACGTCGAGAAGCCCTCGCCAAACTGACCCTCCCCACAACTCCGCCACTTGCTCTTTCGTGAGCGCGGCATGGCTGCGCGTCTTGTGTTTGCCGCGGCTACTGGTCCGAACGATGCTCCAGCGATGAGCTTGAGCCTCCCATCGGCTCTCCGCCCATGGTTACGCGTACCACGATGGGGTCGAGCAGGCGGAAGCGGACGACCGTCTCCGACTGGATCTGCACCTGCTGGCCGCGCGTGACGCTGTTTGCTCCCGCTCCCACGCCGCCGCCGGCTGCCGCGCCGATGGCCGCTCCCTTGCCTCCGCCGAAGATGCCGCCCAGGATCGCACCCACAGCCGCGCCGCCGCCAATCTTCTCGGCGGTGTTCTTGCCGCGGGCCTCGCCCTGCTTGGTGAAGGCCTCGCTGGAGACGTCGATGCGCCCGCCCTTGCGGTTGATCGAGCTGAGCGAGATGGTGAGCAGGGATGCCCCCTTGAAGTGTGCCGCGTCCTGCACCGCGTCCACATGACCCGTGACCGGAGTGCCCTGCGGCAGAACCACCATGCCGTCGGCGATGAGGTCCGTGGCAATTGTGCCGGTGAACTTGTCGCCCGCCTTGGTGGTGGCGCTGTCCAGCGTCTCGGTAATACGCACCGGGATCGTTGTGCCTGCGGTCAGGGTCATATTGTGCTCAACCGGCACGGGCGCGGACGGCAGCGGCGGCGGCGGCGTCCTGGCCACGACAGGCACCGGCTGCGGCTGCGGCGCGGGAGCGTACCGCACGATGGGCGCAGGCGTTGGCGGAGTGACCATCGGCTCAGGCTTCTTGCTCTTCGCGGAGGGAAGAGGCGCGGGAGAAGTTGCCGCAGCGGCCGCAGGCGGCGTAGACGGTGCAACTGTGGCCGGAGGCGCCTGCACCACGAGGTTATCAACCACTGTCTTGACCCCCGCGATCTGCGCCACATCGCCCGTGGCGATGCTGCGCGCCGTGTCGCTGGTGACGCTGCCGTTCAGGGTGACGACGCCTGCGCTCACCGAGGCCTGAATCGTCTGCCCGCTAAGGTTCTGGTCAGCCGAGAGCCGGCTCTGCACCTGCGCGTTGAGGCTGGCGTCGTCCGTGGCCGCGGGCTTGCTCTTGCAGCCCGCCAGCAGCATGGCCAGAGAGCCTGCGATGACTATGCTGCGTGCAGCGGAATATATCCTGCGTGCGTCCATGATCTTTCTCTCCTGCAAGTGCGTCCAGAGCATTGATATCTGCTTCCAATACCCACATTCTACTCGCGTAAACTTCTATAGTCTGCTGCATCTTGCGTCTGCGATGCAACCACGGGCGCGGGCCGGCCCGTTCTTTCGTGGCTTCGCTCCAGATCGGCATTTTTGCTCCATCCACAGTCGGAAAGACGCCCCGGAAGGTACTATACTTAGCATCCTAGGCAGGTGTGCAGGCTATGCGTATCTTCCGTTAGCGCGTATCGCCAGTGGCACAACGCGCATCGTACAACGGAGACGGACAAACGATTTATCTTAGGGCTAAACAGGAGAAGACGATGGCAGACAACGAATGTGAATGCGGATCAGGATCATGTGGGCTTGGATGGTTTCTGGCCGGGCTGGGTATCGGCGCTGTAATCGGCGTGCTGTATGCGCCGAAGGCTGGCAAGGAGACCCGCGAGGACCTGTTGAACGGCGCGCGCGAGGCCCGCGACAAGGCCGCGGAACTGGTCGAGCAGGGAAAGCAGAAGGCTGCTGAGCTGGTCGAGGAGGGCAAGCAGAAGGCCCAGGAGTCGTTCGACAAGGGCCGCGAGTACTACGAGAAGGGCCGCACACAGTGGACCCAGTACGTCGAGAAGGGCAAGAGCCTGATCAACGAGCAACAGGCCAAGGTTGAGGCCGCTGTTGACGCGGGCAAGGAAGCCTATATCAACACAACCACCGAGCCGCAGGCTTAGTTCCTTCGGGTGAGCTCCGGCGTCGCATTGATGGACGCCGGACAGGCTGCGGCCTAGCGTACGGAAGGGGACGAATGGCGATGCTCGCGATGTGTTTTCAGGGAACGGATGCAATCTCCGAGATCAATACCAATCTTCTGACTGTCTTTATCGGGCTGGTTGCGCTGGCCATGCTGGTGCAGGCCATCGCACTGGTCGTTCTCGCGGCAAAATCCGTCAAGGCGATCAAGGGCCTGACGGAGGCGGTCGACGAGCTGAAGCAGAAGGCGCTTCCGCTGATCGATTCGGCAACCCAGATCAGCCGCACCGCGGAGTCTCTGCTCAGCGAGAATGCGCCGAAGGTGCGTGCCATCGCCGACAATCTGTTGGAGACCAGCGATATTGTGCGCGGCACAGCGCAGCACTTTGAAGAGACGCTCTCCGACGCCAACCTGCGCACCCAGCGCCAGGTGGCGCGGATCGATGGAATAGTGACGGCTGCGCTGACAGCGACCGTCGAGATCGTCGAGACCATCGGTAACGGCATCCGCGGCCCCGCGCAGAAGATCGCCTCCCTGGTGGGCCAGGCAAAGCGGTTCGCCGAGGGGATGATGGCCGGGATCAAGTCCTACGCAAGCCGCTAGAACTGTGTGTGCACTGCTACCATGAAGGTGTGCCTCACTCTGTCTCCGGTCAAGAAACTGAATCCTCGATAGCTTCCTCGCAGCCACGTTCCGCGCCGACGCGGACGCCTGTCTCCGCGCGGCCAACTATCGGCTTCGTCTCGCTGGGCTGTCCGAAAAATCTGGTGGACTCCGAGGTGATGATGGGGCTGCTCGACCGCGCCGGCGGCCAGTTGACCGCGCGCGCCGAGGACGCGGAGATTCTGGTCGTCAACACATGCAGCTTCATCGACACGGCCAAGCAGGAGTCGGTGAACGCGATTCTGGAGATGGCGCAACACAAGGTCGCGAATGGCGGGAAAGCCCGGCGGCTGATCGTTGCCGGATGCCTCGTGGAGCGCTTTCGGGACGAGATTCGCCGCAACATTCCCGAGGTCGATGCGGTGGTGGGCACCGGCGAACTGGAATCAATCCTCGAAGCTGCGGGGCTGACTGTTCCGGTTGCGTCCATCGAGACGGCCTCGCCGTTTAATATTCTGGTCAGCCGTGCGGCGAGCGCTGTGCACCAGCACTCCCACCCGAGCGAAGTTGGGGTGCAGCTTGCGCAGTCCTCACGCGCGGAGGGCGATGCGCGCGAGCGGCAGGGGCGATTCTCGCGCGAGCATTGGGACGGCGCGACGGCCGCGCTGCCGGAGTATCTCTACAGCGACCTGACGCCGCGCATTCTGACTACGCCTCGCTCGTCGGCGTACATCAAGATTGCCGAGGGATGCGACCACCCGTGCAGCTTCTGCATCATCCCGCAACTGCGCGGCAAGTTCCGCTCGCGGCGGTTGGAGTCCATCGTCGCCGAGGCGGAGCGGCTGATCGCGCAGGGCGTGCGCGAGATCACGCTGATTGGGCAGGACACGACTTGTTATGGCGAAGATTTGGGACTGCGCATTAACGGTGAGCCAGCCGGGCTGGCGATGCTGCTCGATGCCGTGGCCGTGCTGCCGGGGCTGAAGTGGCTGCGCTTCCTCTATGCGTATCCCAACAAGGTGACGACGCGGCTGCTGGAGACGATTGCGCGGCACGAGACGATTGCGAAGTATCTCGATGTGCCGTTGCAGCACGCATCGCCGAGCGTGCTGAAGCGGATGAAGCGCGGCGGAACGGCGGAGGTATTTCTGCGGCTCATCGAGAAGGCGCGCGCGATTGTGCCGGGGATTGTTCTGCGCAGCACGTTCATCGTCGGATTTCCCGGCGAGACGAACGAGGATTTCAACGAACTCGCAGAGTTCGTTGCCATAGCCAAGCTCGACTGGGTCGGCGTCTTCTCCTACTCGGACGAGGAGGGCGCGGCGGCGTTCGCGCTGGACGCGGCGCTGAAGGTGCCGAAGCGGACGATCGAGGCGCGGCGACGCAGGCTGATGAAGCTGCAACAGAAGATCAGCGCGAAAGCCAAGGCCGCGTGGGTGGGCAGGGAAGTGGATGTGCTGGTGGAGGGCGAGAGCGACGAGACGGAACTGCTGTGGCAGGGCCGCA
>Ga0255351_1001350_pt1 | contig 9941 bp, 12 predicted proteins | sample HBST25r2metaG_FD_186024 | JGI IMG/M metagenome (GOLD analysis project Ga0255351, IMG submission 186024) | Peat soil microbial communities from Stordalen Mire, Sweden - H.B.S.T-25.r2 | ecosystem: Environmental > Terrestrial > Soil > Wetlands > Peat | place: Sweden: Norrbotten County, Stordalen... | reverse complement strand
GCTGCTTGAATGCCAGCGCCTCGCCGGCCGTTTGGAGCGCGTAGTGCGGCTCGATGTTGACTGAGCATTTTTTCTCGACTACAGCCATAGCCAGGTTGCTCTCATCGCCGATGACTCCGTAGGCATCAACTTTAGTTGCGTAGAGCATACCGTTTACGCGTACTCCGATAGGAACCTCGCACATCGTCAAGTCAGGCATGAACTTGAAGTCATCGCAGAATTGCTTCCAGCCAAGCACGCGATTGAAGTAGCTGGGGTACGCCTTCAGATCGTTGAGCGCAATCTCGTCCTGATCGAGCCAGAGGGTGTACTCGTGTACTTTTGTTCCAAGCACGGCCTTGGCTGCCCACGCTTCGGCTTCCTTGGCGCTCTGCGGCTCCCGTGCCAGTCCTGCCAGTTGCAGCACCTGGGTCAGCGAAAATGGAACACGTTCGCCCTTCAGCGTGTAGTAGTGAGCAGGGTTTCCGTTGGCGTCTGCCTCATGGAATTCCATACCGTCTTGCGGAAAGAATACTTCCATTGAATTGCTCGCTTTCTGTGCCGCTTGCTTAGGTGGTTCAGCGGGCGGATCGTCAATCTTCGTATAAGGGTATTTTCCCTTCACAACTTTCTGGTAGTAGGCATAAGCGAAGGGAACTTTCCGAATCGAAACAAACACGTTCTCCGGAACGCCCCGGTTCTCCCCTTCGCCCTTCTTCCATCGCACCCGGAGTACGCCCCCCACTGGCTCATAACCAACGGCAAGCAGTTGCCCGTTCGGGTCGCGTACTCCGTACATTTGCATGGCTAGCTCTTCTGTTGGTGAAAGCGGAATTCTGAGTCGATAGCATCCAGCACATCTTGGAATCGGCTCTTCGGAATTGAATCACGATGGCAAGTCAAGCCGATCCGCTTCAGCTCTGCCTTGACTTCGTCATCGCTCAGGCCAACGGACTTCTGGATAGCGAACAGCATCCGGCGTTGCTTATCAGTGATGCTTGGCTCAGACTGCACTTCGCCCTGAGGTGCCTCGTGCTGGAACGGGGATGCGTTTACAGGCTCCGCTGGCGCCTGGGTGATGGGTTGGGCGTTCCGCTGGCTACGGGGCCGTATATCGGGCTCTGCGGGGTGCGATATTACACTACTTCCAGATGTAGGCTCTCGGACCTCCGGGGTGGATGGCTCCGCACCAGCAACGGCGCGTTGGGTAGGGTCCGTGGAACGGTTCTGTGGCGCTTCCCATTGGTTTCCGCGTGGTTCGCTGGCTACGCCCTGGTCGGGGAGCGTATCGACTTCCGTTTCGTCCAGCATCCCAAGGCCGCAGATGGAAAGCGTGACACGGCGCTTAGACTTTGTTTCCGCCTTCATCATGGCGTTAGCCAAGTCTTCACCGCCGATGCGTTGCCCGGCCTTGGGATGCTTTTGCCATTTCCCGTCTTTGTCTTTGTACGTGTCGGGGAAGACGATGTTCACCGCTCCGGTAGCAGAGTCTGTTCGTCCATCCCGGTCCGCTGCATCGGCTACGACTACGATCAAATCGCCGATCTGCTTCGGGTCAACTTTGGTGATGGAGACGCCATGAATCTTGCGAAGCTGCTCTGTGCAATCCTTCTTCACGTAGAGTTGCAGTTTGCCATTCAGGACGATGTAGGAGAACGGCTGGGTAAGTGGATTGAGCTTGAGCGAAGTGCAGACGGCGTTGTAGTAGTTCAGCCGCTCCTGTGGGTTGAGTTTTGACAAGTCGCCACCGAGCAGCACTTGCTCAATGTTCGTTGTCACTGTTCCGGTCGTTGCCAGTTCTCCAGACATACTTCCTCTTTTCCTTGATTCGAATTCCCAGCCTGCCCGTTTCGTGGCGAGTCGCGTATGCTTGCAAACCTCAGTACGGGCGCAGTTTCTATGCTCGTGTTAGGAGGGCCGGGAAACTTGTCAAAAATCTCCGAGTGCTTCTTCCTCTTCGAGAGAGAGAAGTGGCGTGCATTCGTAGCGGGCCGGGCGGGCCGGTTCCACCAGCGTGCAGACCTGCGATTTGTCGATGCTGGCGTACACACTGAGTGCATCCGTTGCGTGGGTGAGCGTGTACTGATCGTGGCTGTATCCGTCACCCTTCTCAATGGGGTGCGGGAACACTTTAGCGAGAGCGATAAATTGCCCCTTGGTATCGCCGTACCCGTGGTAGAAATGCAAGCTAGGCTTCACGAGTTCTAGTTCGGGGTGCTTGTCGAACAGATCAGCAATCTGGCGTAGTTCTGATGCAACTGCATGTGCGGTGGGCATGTGCTTTTCTCCTTCTGTTTAGGGATGCTACGCCGAGATAAAAGGAAAGTCAACATTTATTTCATTGACTTCGATGAATATTTTTCATACTATACAGGTATGGATAAACGGCGCAAACCAATTAAAGGTGAAGACGCGTTCCGGAAGTATCTCAGACGCGAGTGCGAGTCGTCAGAGAGCTACGCCGTATTTGCTAAAGAGCACGGCATCAGCCCTTCGCAGCTTAGCAACCTGCTCGGCGGTTATGGATGTATTGGAGCGAAGACGGCTGCAAAGTTTGGATATGTCCGCGTCGATTCTGTGACGTTCGTACCAAATGAAAAGGAGCCCGGTTAAGGCTCCCTCTCATGCTCTGGCGTAATGTCCGCGACTCCTTTCCTTAACCGATATTTTGCTGCGTTAAAACCTCATTTGCTTCCATTCCCGTCCATTTCACTACATCGGCAAGATATGCATTCACGTCGTTCTCAATCGGAGGAGCCCATTTATCGAGCGCCGCCGCCAGCGTCAGACCAAGATAGTCGTCGGTGAGCAGTGCCCGCATGGCCGCAAATCCGGCTTCAGACGTGGGCCACGCGGCAAACCTATTGCCATCGGGGGGGAGAGCGCCGTGAGTTTGCGCGAATCTTCCTTCATCGATGTTCCCAGGATTGTTTCTGCGGTTGGCGAGTGTGCCGGGAACATAAAATCCCTCCTGCCTCGCTATCGCCTCTAGAAGTGTCAGCATAGATCCACCTAAAAAAAGGCGCTCCCAGTTTCCCGCTAGAAAACTACTGGAGATTTGCCTGCGTCAACCCGTGAGCGCTGGCAACGCTATTCCATGCGGCTTTAAAGTCCCCAGCCGGCGTGCGGCCCCAACGATGGGAAATCTTGTAAGCATTTACGTGAGGATTTGCCACGGCGGTAGCCTTGAGTTTGGCGCTGCTGCTTGACGCCGGAAGTAGGGCCAGAACATCCGCTATTGCCGCCACCAGCACGTCGATCAGCGGAGAGTAGGCTGCCGTGACCGGAATGACCGCCGTGACCGCCACCAGGGTGTTCAGCGCATCAATGACGATCTGTATAGCCCCACCACCCTGCCACGCGGCCTCCGCCGTTTGGAGAGCTGCAATTGCGGCTTTGAAGTCGGATAACCACGGCGCGTCGGATGCGACCACCGAGAGAACGTTCTCCGCCTCGTTCAAAACGACATTGATGTCTTGCACGACAGTCGAAGTCGAGCAGCCGTCAATCGAGAGCAGCGCTGGTCCTGCCACGCTCACAGCCAGTGCGGCCTTACCAAAGTCGCGTCTGTTCATGGGTTCTCCTTAAACGATGGCCGCAAGATCGGCCAGTAATTGGGTTGTGTTGAATCCGGACGCTGCGAACCCCGCGCTGCCAATCAGATCTGGCGACATCAGCGCATGAGCTTCGTCGACGTAAGCTTTCCAATAAAAGAGCGTCATCTTGTAAATCTGGCCCCAGGAGATGAAGTAGATGAACGTCGCGTCGTAGCCGATCACGTATACCGCGTGGCCACCGGCAATAGTCTGATCTCCGCCAATGTCCCAAGCAACCGTGGGATCGTTGGCGGTGTCCATCACCTGGTTGGTCACATTGAGCCCGATGTAAAGGCCCAGGAAGAGATGAATCGCCTGCCTGATCTCCGTCAGGTTGCTCACCGCGGGATCGGCGTAGGCGGTCAGTAAGTGGCCGCTAAATCCGTTTTTCTTCCAGTCTGAAAGAACGTCCAGTTCCACGCCCCCGTTGTCGGTTGACGGATCGCCGGGCACGTAGCCGTCCCACGTCGAGTAGTAGTTCTGAATGATCGAATCGAGAATGGTGACTTCGGTTTGCGAGTTCGCGGTCCAGATTTGGATTGCATGGGCTACGCCAGCGATTGTGCAGTCGCCCAAAGTATCGTTCAAAGCCATCCCAAACTGAGTGATGCCTTTCGCCCAGTTCACGGATGCTGGCGGCGGCGCGAGTGCCTGCGCATATTTGGCGAGACGCAGAGTTCGCGAGTCTGTCTTGACGGCCTTGCGGCCTAACCTGAATTTAGACATTGGGCCTCTTCGCTTCTTCCACCGGTGCATCGCCCTGCAAAAATCCCACCACGGCGCGCAGTACGCCCAGCGCGAGCGTAATCCACAAAGTTGCCGTCTGGCCGATCAGCGGCGAACCGCTGGCTAACAGAGCCGTGCCTACCACGATAAGCAGCGCAAGCACCCCGTTGATACTCGTCTTCGAGATTCCCCAGATCATATTTTCTCCTTTACTTTTCCGTATGCTCAGCAATCCACAGAATTACGAAGCCCAACACGAAGACTGCCAAGCTAATATCGAATACAATTTTCATGATACCTGCCTCTCGTTGTTGACTGCCAGAAAAATCGGCTGCTCCATCTCTTCAGTTGCCTGAGCTTCCGCTACGCGAATCAACCGCCGCTGCACTTCAGGGTCTTTGTCGATGACTTGGACGAGATTCAGAATCATCCTGTCCCGGAGTTCGATCTTATCTTCATCGCTCATTCTGCCAACGTAATCCGGATAATCTAGGGAAGCAAGGTAACTTTGGTAATCAACGGCGAGAAAAAATCCATCGGCAAGCCTCAATAACTCCGCTTGAGGTAGCCAGCGCCATGGCCAGTTTCACGGCTCCCTTGGCCCGATTGCGCTCCTTGTCTATGTCTTCTACCGTCGCCTTCAACTGCGGCAGGTCCGAAGTATTGGAAAGCACCTGCTCCAGCACCTTCTGTTGCCGGTCCTGGTTCTTCTCGATCTGCTCGAACCGGCGCTGGCTCTCCTGGTGCAGTTGGTGCTGCAAGGTCGCAATCGTCGATTCCTGTGCACTCATCGGCCTCCCTCCCGCCATTCTATTTCCTCACTTGCTACTCAGATTACCGCACTCGTCAGTTGATCCCGTAGATCATTGCACCGTCGCATTGGTCAGCTTTAGGCCCGAACCTTGCATCTGCACCCCAGTCGATGGCGCGGTTCCAAAATAGAGAACGTCGCCATGCCTATATTGGTAATCCTCGTTCCATGGTGCAGGGGTTGGCATCAGACAGCTTGTGATTACAATTGGCGTGCAGTTGGCCGAAACCATCTGTCTTCCGGTCAAGTTTTCATTGAAAAAGTACCATCCTCCAGGAACATTTGCCTGAACATAGTTAGGTCCTTCGTTGGTCGAATTCAGCGTTGCTCCTGCAAGAACCGAACCGGGCATGTTTGCCTGCGTCTGAAATGTAAAAGGGCCATTTGGGCATGAACCAGTCGATATTGATGGCACTCTATAAACGTAGCCGGAGACCGTTGCCGTCTGGATGAGGTTGCAGGTTGAGCCTTGTTGTATTACTTGAGGGTCATAGCCTGTCGAACCTGTCGTCGTCAGCAGAGTGGGACCGCTCGTGATGCTCACGCCCGTGGGCGTCAACGACGCACAAGCGGTGTAGGTGCTGAAAGTGTAATAGCCGGGCGTGAACGAAACAGGCGTGTCGAAGCAATTGGTATAGCCGGGAACTTTCTTCCAGTTGCCGGCAAAGATCGTTGAGACGCTCCCCAAGCTGGACCAGTCGAAGCGAAGAAGTGTTGTCACTGAATAATCGGTATTTAGAACGCCAATGTCCTGATAGGTGGAGTAATAATTTGAATCGCTCGCCTCGGCCATAAGCAGATATAGATTGTTTCCATAGCAGACCGCCGAGGGCGCGTTAACGAGGCATGGCGTCCCGTTTCCACAGGTCGGCCATGAGCCACCTATATTCGTCCACTTCGAACCATCGTGAGAGCCAGCGATAGTGAACAAATCGGTGCTGGTTCCCGTAAAGCCAAAGTAGATGAAGTTATAGCCCAGCCCGGCGAGGGCGGTGCAGGTGATGGGCGTAGCCGCGCGAAGTGGGAGAGCCAACAAAAACGCGAGAATGAAAATGAGTTTTTTCATATTAGTAATTGAACGCCACCGCCGTTTGTGCCGCATAGATTGAGACACTGTATTGCATATTTGCTGTTGCGCCTGGCACAGCGTAAGGGATAGCAATCGACTCACAACCTTGATCTGCTCCAACAATTTCAACACCGGCGGCGGAGGCTCCCACAAGTTGCGCACTATTTCCTCCAATCCATAAAGGATCAAAAAATCCGCTTATTGAATTTACGGCACTGCAAAACACGTTTAGCGTACGCTGCGATGTGGCATAGGATGGGCTGGTTATTCTAGTCTGGAACGAAGAAAGAATGCCTCCAGATGAGGTGTTTACCGTCGTTCCGGTCCCATTCGAATAATCCAGCGCGATCAAGGAAATACCCGCCGCCGACCCTCCTTGTGTGCAGGTGAAGGTCGTTGCGCCGCTTGCGCTTGCTATCGCCCATGATGCTTGAATCCCTACGGCTTGCGGGGAATTAACCTGCGCGGCAAGCGCGCTATAACTATTTGAATGCGAATCGGTTGCTATACCGGTTGAACCCGTGGAAGTCGCAAATCGGCAACTGACGACAAGCAGATCACCCGCTGCGATGGTGAGAGATGGGCTTGTTACCGATGCCGCCGTTGAATCTGCGACATAGGTGTATTGCTTGAACTGCGGCCCAGCCGAAGCCGCCGCGCAGTAACCGTTCGCTGCCGTGCAGACATGCGAAAACGCTCCTCCATTCGTACTCAGATCAAGTGTGTGTGTTGAGGAATTCGTATTCAGAATGTCATATCCGGCAGTCGGCGTAAGCGCCGTTCCTTCTGGCAGGGTGACGCCTGCAGCTGTGCCGCCAGTCCCGGTAGATACTGACCCAGTTGCAGGGATGCAATGGCCACTGCCGTCCGTGACAATAGCTACCCCAGCCGCACCAGTTGCTGTGCACCCCGATCCACCTGACACTTGCAAGTTGATGTCGTTTGTTGTCGTAGTGACAGTAACGCTGGCATCCGACGAATGAATATTGATTGCCGGGCCCGTCTGCGAATTGATGCTGGCGACGCCTCCCGTGTATTGCGGGATATTCAGCGTGTTGCCGGCCAGTGTGGCCGCGCCGCTGGTGCCCGTTGTCGTGAGGGTTATGGCACCCTGGTATTGCGGGATATTGATGATGTTGCCCAAATACGTTGCCGCGCCACTTGTGCCGGTTGTGGTCAGGCTCAGACTCGATCCGCAAGCAGCGCCGGTATCGCCAAGTGTTGTTGCCGACGCCCAATCTGCGCAGTGCCCGGTCGTAGGGGTTCCGCTGATCCCCGCTGCGCCAAACGAGTGATAGTCAAAGGTTCGCGCAGCCGATCCGTTGAACGTCGTGCCCGGCGCAGCACCGCCGCTTGAGTTGGCTGTCAGCGCATTTGTCGTCGTGCCGCCGCCGCTGGATGGCTGATAGGTCGGCGCCGCCGATGAGCCATTGCTGGTCAACACGTAACCTGACGTGCCTGGACCGGTTCCACCAAACGAACCGCCATTGTTGTACTGCGTTGCGTAATTTGACCCGGCAGGCGATCCGCCGCCACCGCCCGTAGCCTGCAGGTTGATCGATGTGCCGCTCGGCGTGATCGTCACACTGCTGTCGGATGAAGTCAGATTCAGCGCAGGTCCGGTCAATCCATTCAGGCTTGTCAGGCCGCTGCCTGACCCGCTGAATGTGCAAGTAGTGCCGGTGCAGGATACGCCGGAGCCAGAGAATGTGAATGCACCCGCGTTGCTATTGATCGACGTGACGCCGCCGCCGCCACCCGATACTTGCGGATTCTGCAAGTACCACAATCCCGTCGATCCATTGGTCCCGTACATCAGGATCGCCGGAACAGTTGTGTTGATGTCGCCTGAAGTAAGCGCCCCTCCAGTCGGCCCCACGATGGTCAACGCGCTCAATCCATTCAGCGCAAAGGTTGGCGTTATCGAGCTTGTGTTGTGGGCTGCTGCAAGGGTAATCCTCTGCCCAAACGTCAGATTATATCCAGCCACCGAAGCCGCCAGAGCGTTTGTCGATCCAGTATCCAGTCCCACGTCGAAAGGAAGTGTAATCCCCAAAGTCAATGATGAAGGGTTGAAGTAAAGTGGAGCCTCGACAAGAATGTTTGTGTTCGCGGGCGGCGCAGAGCCGGTGTAATAAACAATCAGTCCGACGGATTTAATATCGAAGTTTACCGACTTAGCTCCAATCACCGAACCGTTCGCGGTAGCCGTGCAGATCGATCCACTCACCTGAGCGCCAGTCATAATCGAACCGCCGGAAGTGTACTGGTTAATAGGAATGATTGCATTACTCGACACAATAATCGAAGAAACAGGGCCGCAGACCATGGACACAGATGCGATATTGCTTGCGACGAGCGGCTGTGAGCTGGCTACTGTGAACCCATAAACCGCCGTCACATTTGCAGCCAGAATATAACTCGGCAGAGCGCCGAAAGTGTATGTGATTGTCGCGGGACATCCCCCCGATCCGCCATAGTTGTAATCGATAAATCCGCTGGTATTGTTAGCGCCGATCAGGCCAGAGCCGCAGTTTGACGTAGAGGATGAAGTTGGATATACGATCGCATACTGCCCTGACACTGGCGGCGTAACTCCCATCGCCAAACTCGATCCCAACGATACCGGAGGAACATATCCCCCAATTCCTCCACCCGAGTTGGTTGTGAACGTTACTGGCGTGTCTCCAGACGGAAGAGAAGGGGCGGCATCGAGGAAATTTAGCAGAGACTGACTCGGAAGATTTGTTCCGTTGTGTTGCAGCACTGTGCTTTGTCCTGTGATGTCGCAACTTCCTCCTGTGCAGGTGATAGGGCCGTTTGCGCCAACAATTGTCACCACCCCGGGGGCTATAAACTGCGAAGACGGGAAACAATCCACACAAAGGGAAACCGGAGCAGGGTAGGTGTTTGGGGCAATACCTCCGCTACCGATTACATCCACTCCAGCGTTCGTAGCCGTCCAGAATACCCACCCACCCGGATTTGTCGCGCCGAGCGCGTTAGCATAGAAAGGGTTGGCGAGAGGCGTTGAACTGCCATCCGCGTAGATGGTCGCCTTGGTGGTCGTTCCGGTAATGTACACGGTGATTGTGGCATGGGGAATGATGCCCTGCAAATTGTTCGTCGAGGAAGCGCCCTGCGTAACAACCTTCACTCCGCCCAAGGTGGCATAACCGTTAATCGCCCCGACAGTCTGCCCAAGAGAGACCATGGGGCACAGTAGAAGCGCGAGGATAAACAGTGCCTTCTTCATGCCTTCTATCATAGGCCAAACGGGGAAAATAGCTCTTGCGGAGTTGCAAAGTTGGTACCTTTGTTGTGGATTGACACTGTAATCGACGTTTGCTATGATAGCGTCCATGCTTAACGATTCCGACGTACTCAACGCGCTCCGCAAAAGGATAGAACAAAACGGTTTGCGGCCAACTGCTCGGGAAATCGGATACTCTGCTCCATTCGTAAGCGACGTTGCAAACGGTAGGCGCGGCCTCACCGAAGACATGGGGAATCGGCTTGGATTTGTGATCTATGAAGATCCTCCAAAGCCTCCCCGCGTATGGGGATACGCCGCCACAGACGCCGCGACAACGCAATGGGAGCACGACAACTACCCACAGAAGGCGAAGCCATGACTATTCCGATCCTCTTTCTTTCCGATGCAGTTTCATGCTCCTCAGGTCTTGGCCGCATTACGCGCGATCTGGCAACCCGGCTCCACGAGAACTGCGGCGATGTCTTCGACGTGGCGAGCGTGGGC
>Ga0255351_1001345_pt1 | contig 9969 bp, 4 predicted proteins | sample HBST25r2metaG_FD_186024 | JGI IMG/M metagenome (GOLD analysis project Ga0255351, IMG submission 186024) | Peat soil microbial communities from Stordalen Mire, Sweden - H.B.S.T-25.r2 | ecosystem: Environmental > Terrestrial > Soil > Wetlands > Peat | place: Sweden: Norrbotten County, Stordalen Mire... | reverse complement strand
ACATCAGATCTTCCACCAGCCGGCCGACCGCATTGTCCGCTAAAGCCGTGGCAATGGCAGTGCGCAGGCCAAAGCAGCGGCGCAATCCGCGAGCCACGTTGTACTCGCCGCCGCCTTCCCACACTCGAAAATTCCGTGCCGTGTGGATGCGATCTTCAACAGGATCGAGTCGCAGCATCACCTCGCCCAGGCTGATGCAATCCCATAGCGCATTGGCTGGAGGCTTTATCTGAGCGCGCAAATCATTCATCGCGATTCCTTTGCAGCAATAACGATACCAAAATTATACTGGAGAAGGCAATGCAGGCGATCACATGCGCATCAGCGGCCCGATTTCCGCAGGACGTGGAACAGGCGGCGATGGAATTACCCTGCCTCCCGATGCTGCCAACGGCGCTCACTGCAAGATAAACGGCAGGGTCCGCCAAGCAGTTGACATGCTGCGCTTTCCTGCTGTAATCTCCACCTTAATAGATAACGTTATCGCTGGAAGGGCATTGCATGATTATCGAGGAATGCGCGCAACAGTTGTCTGGCAGGGCTATTCACTGCGCCAGCGCAAATCAAGCGATTAGCGAACCCTCGTCTGTGCGCGAGCCGAAACATTTATGGCACGCCGTGGCAATAGCGACGCTGGCGCTGCTGTTGTGCTCTTCCGCTCTTTATGGACAATCAACGAAGCCCGCGGACAATCCCTGGGTCGGAGATGCGCCGTCTGCTTCACTTCCTCTCGCATCCAATCTCTCACCCGCGCTCAAACGCAAAGACGTCAGCCGCGCGATGCGGAAAGTCGCCAATTGGCAGTTGGCTCGAGCCTCTGATGGGTTCAACCGGGATTGGACATTTGCCGCGCTCTATGCAGGTTTCATGGCCGTTCCCGAAGCCGCAAACGGCAAAAAATATCAGGACGCGCTGCTGCTGGTGGGGAAGAAATTTGACTGGCAGCCCGGCCCGCGTCTCGCACATGCGGACGATCTGGCAGTCGGCCAAACCTATCTGGACCTGTATTCCCGCTACCGCGATCCCGCCATGATCGTTCCTATAAAGGAGCGCATGGACGCGGTGATGCAACTGCCCGACGATGCACAGAAACCGTTATGGTGGTGGTGCGATGCATTGTTCATGGCTCCGCCCGTGCTTGCCAAACTGAGCAAGGTGACCGGAGAGCGGAAGTACCTGGACTTCATGGATCACGAATGGTGGATTACCTCCGACCTGCTTTATAGCCCGGAAAATAGTTTGTTTTTCCGCGACAAGTCATACTTTGACGCACACGAAGCAAACGGCAACAGCGTCTTCTGGTCGCGCGGCAACGGCTGGGTCTTTGCCGGACTCGCGCGCGTGCTGGCGGAGATGCCGGCCGACTACCCTTCTCGCCCAAGGTATGTTGCACAGTTTCAGCAGATGGCGCAGAAAATTGCGTCTCTGCAAGGAGCGGACGGCCTTTGGAGAGCCGGCCTGCTGGATGAGGCGGACTATGAACTTCCGGAGATCTCCGGCTCCGCGTTCTTTACTTATGGCTTTGCTTACGGAATTAACTCGGGCATTCTCGATGGCAAGATATACAGACCGGTTGTTCGGCGCGCCTGGAAAGGCCTACTCGCCCATATTTATCAGGACGGCAGGCTGGGCAGCATGCAGGCTGTGGGCGCAGCGCCCGGTGCATTTACTCCAACCTCCAGCTATGTCTATGGCACCGGAGGATTCTTGCTGGCTGGCTCCGAGGTCTATCGCCTTGCTCACTGACGCGGTCGGATTGCAAAATCAGAATTATATCGAGCGCCCGAGTTAGCAGCTCAAATCGCTTTCTGAAAAGTAAGAGCTTATTAGTCGTCGTGCTATACGCCGGAACTCCACCGGTCCGTCTTATTTTGGGCATCCGCAGGATCTGCGCACAATCAATTCGACAGGAAATAGCACCTTGGCCGCTTTCTGTTCCGGCAGCCGTCCTTCTTTCACACTCGATATTTTCTTGAACAACAACTCGGCGGCAGTGTGCGCAACGTCGGTCGGAGATTGGCGGACAACGGTAAGCGGCGTGCCCAGAACCTCGGCAAGTTCAAAGTCGTCGAATCCCACCACCGCGATTTGTTCCGGCACGCGTATCTTGTGAAAATGCAGTGCCTGGATGAGCAGGACGGAAGAAATCCGCTTCACGGAGAATACCGCCGTCGGGCGATTCTTCCCGGTTGACCAGCGAAGCACAAGCGACTGCATGGCCTCGAGAGTGTTGACATTGTCGCAGAGAATAGGCTGCAGGCCTGCGCCGCGCATCGCCTGCTTGTAACCTTCGATGCGCTCACGCACCGTGTAGCTGCCGGAGTCGAAACCTACGCAGACAATCTTTTTGTGGCCGTGCCCGATCAGATGCCGGACTCCCAGCTCCGCGCCCTCTCTGTTCTCCACCAGCACTGTGTCGGCTTGAATCCCCGCCGCGGGCCGGTCGAGGGCGACAATCGGAATGCCGCAATCCTGCAGCATCTTCAATCGTCTTCCGTTACTGCCTGAGGGAACGATCAGCAATCCGGCGATGCGATGATTCCGGAGAGATTCAAGCTGACGATCTTCCACTGCCGCTATTCTTCCCGTCGCAACCACGAGAGTCTGATAGTTATGCTGGATGGCAACCTTCTGGATTGCATGGAAGCAACTTGCAAAGTAATCCGAGAGATCGGGCACGACCAGGCCGATTGTCCGTCCGCTTCGCCCTTTGAGCATCCGCGCGGCGTCGTTGGGCGCATAGCCGATTTTGGCGATAGCCTTTATAACTCTGGCGCGGGTCTCTGCTTTGACGCTGGGATTGTCATTGATCACGCGCGACACAGACATTACGCCGACATCCGCTTCCCTGGCGACGTCGAGAATGGTTGGCGGTCGGTTGCGCCTTGTAGCTTTCGATCTTCTCACTTTAGTAACCGGTAGAGGATTTCTTGTTTCAATTTACCTCCAGGGTTGATCCTTGATAAGTTGGCTTGCAGTCCGCGGTTGAGTTCAGCTCCGTCGTCGATTTCGGAAGTTGCCGTCATCTCAGCTCATCGGGCAAAGCCGTGCGCCAGTTCACCAGGAATACACCGTCAGAATTGAGGGCGCGCCCGTCTTTCCGTCGATGACATCGACCTTCAAAATCGCCTCGATATTCTGGTTTGAAAAGTCTCTTCCCATCTTGTCTCGAAGCAATTGCATGTAGTGGGGGCTGGTGGCGAATTGCGCGGCAGCCTCGGTGCCGTTGCGGCCAAGTCCAGCGAGCACCACCACCCAACTATCGGTCGTAGCGTCACGAAATCGCGCCAGCAATGCATAATCGTCGGCGCTCGAATACGGCTGAGAATGGTCTCGCTCCCAATGCACCTGCGGCTGCGTCCGATCGACGATCGATTCAACCGGCTCGGGCGTGAATTGATATCTCTGCGGCTGCAACAAGCGCATAGTCCATTGGTTGTTGTAACCGCCGAGCAACACCGCAGTGTGCTCGCGGAGCACAGTCAGAGGAGTTGACGGAGAGGAATGCAACTCCGTTGTCACACCGTAATGCTCCATAACGCCGCTGATCTGCGTAAGTGCCGAGGCAATCTGCATGGACACAAACGGGTATTCGATATCCTTGCCGGCCGTAATCACGCCTGAAAAATTGTTCTGCTGCTGAAAGACGACGCCTCCAGCGCAAATCAGCACCGTGTGCTGCCCCTGCAAGACCGGTCCCCAGAAATCATCGACGGCTGCTTGCGGCCGAACAGCGCTGGATCGCCACTGAATCCCCGCGACCACTAAAGCCACCAGTATCACGGCCACGGCCAGCCAGGTGCGCCGCTTCGCATGGGTATGCGCGGATTGAGAGCTGGCGCCGTTTCCGGCTTCTTCGTGATGGTCGTGGCCGTGCAGAAATTCAGGAATATAAGAGCCCGCCGGCAGCGAGATCCGGATGCTCGAATTCCGGCCGAAATCGGAATAGTAGAGCAGGAGCCGCTTGCGTACCTCACCAGCGGTGTATCGCACAACCGTATCTGCGCTGGTGTCGTAAGTAGGAGGCCGATCGAAGACTTCCACTCCGATGGTCCGTTCTTTCAACAGTTCGGACTTGCCGGCAAGTGTGTTCTCCACAATGTATTGCAGCAGCGCAGGGTAGCGTTTGCTGTTGCAGAAATGGGGGCTGGCCAGAACCTCGTGCAACTCGCGCAGTATCGCATCGCAGTCTTGCCGGTTCCGCGGATGCCAGGCTTCCCGAGATTCGCCGCTGCTATTCATTTGATTCTTTGGATGATACTCGCCGCTCTTGAGGCGTGCAAGCATGTTTGTCACAACCAAAAAGAATAACGTTAACACGCTCATTCTGCGCGAGTTCCCACCCCCACCTGAGCCAAACGGTTAGTCACTTGCCAGAGGCATACATCGAAGCGGAGTATCGGCCAGTTTGGTGAAAGGTTCTATGCCGCGCAGTGAAAACTGCCGGCATTGCAGCGGCTGGAAGAATCAACCGGGAGCTGAATTAACAACGGCATCCTGGGGCGGCGGCAAAACTTCGCTTTTCGGAAAGAGGCCCCCTTGCTTCACTTGTCGCGACGGCAATTCATGCTGACCGCGTCTCTCTCAACCGCAGGGAGCCTGCTCTCTGCTCCGCTTCGCGCCATCGCCATGAAATCGATCTCTCCATTGGACGGGACGGTTCTCCACTCTAGCCGGCTGGACGCAGGTTGGCAGTTTCATCGCGGCGCCATCAGCGCCAAGGGAGTTTGGGGTTCCGCGCAGAGTGGCCCATGGGAGGCGGTGGAGCTGCCTCACTGTTTTAACGCGCTCAACGAGTGCGATCCTGCCCAGCCCTACTTCCGCGGCCAGGGGTGGTACCGCACGCGGCTGCTCCTGACGAATCCCTTTGCCGATGGACGGACGATACTGCACTTTCAGGGCGCGGGGCAGACGACCGCGCTGTGGGTCGGCTCGACGCTTATCGCAACGCACGTTGGCGGTTATGACGAGTTTGCTTTCGACATCACCGAAGCGGTCAAGCGACTTTCGCCAGCGGAGATAAAGGATGGCGTGCCGATCGCGGTCTGCTGCGACAACACTCCAGATCATGAACGGATTCCGTCCGAACTCAGCGACTTTTGCCTCTATGGAGGCCTCTACCGGCATGTAAACCTAGTCTATCTTCCCGCTGTGGCGCTGGATGCGGTTCACATCCTGATTACTATTGCGACGGATGGATCGGCGCAGGTGACGGTTCAGTCCAGGCTCTACAATCCATCCGGCCAAAGCGCGCTCTGCGAGATTTCAATTGAGGTCTGGGATGCGCTGGACCACTCCGTTCATCGGTCGTCCAGGACAATCGCCGCCTGGAACGATTTTGCGCAACTTGCCGAATTTCGCATCCCATCGCCGCAACTCTGGTCGCCGGAATCCCCTCGCCTCTATCGCTGCCGGGTTACGCTCTCCAGTCCCGCCGGACAGACGCATCTGGACGAGCGCTTTGGCATACGCCAGATCGAATTCCTCGAGCACGGGCCGTTTCAGTTGAACGGCAAGCGAGTACTGTTGCGCGGAACGCATCGTCACGCGGACCACGCAGGAGTGGCTGCCGCGATGAGCGACGACCTGGTGCGCGAAGAGATGCGGATGATCCGCGAGATGGGCGCAAACTTCATCCGGCTCGCGCACTACCAACAGGATAGGCTGGTGCTCGACCAGTGCGACGAGTTGGGCCTGATGGTTTGGGAAGAGGCGCCATGGTGCCGCGCCGGAGTCGGCGACGAGGCACTGAAGCAGAATGCCAAGGCCATGCTTGCCAACATGATCGATCAGCATTACAACCACCCCTCCGTCATTCTTTGGGGCCTGGGCAACGAGGACGATTGGCCCGATGAGTATCCGACCCTCGATCAAAAGGAAATACGCGCTTTCATGACTGAGATGCGCGATCTTGCGCATAGGCTCGACAGTTCCCGGCTGACAGCGTTTCGCCGCTGCGACTTCGCGAGCGATATTCCCGATGTCTACGCGCCTTCGATTTGGGCAGGTTGGTACGGAGGCAACTACCACGAGTACGAGCAGAGCCTGGCTGCCTGGCGCGGACGCGTCAAGCGGTTCATCCATATCGAATGGGGCGCTGACAGCCATGCCGGACGCCACTCGGAAGACCCTGAGGCTGTGCTGCGCAAAGTTGCCACCGGTGCTGGAACCGAAGAGCGCGGCCTGGATTACCGCATGAGCGGTGGCAAGATCCGCGTCTCCAAAGACGGCGACTGGTCAGAGACCTACGCTTGCAATCTCTTCGATTGGCATCTCAAAACCCAGGAGAAGCTCGATTGGCTCACTGGGTCGGCGCAGTGGATCTTCAAGGACTTTGCCTCTCCCTTGCGCGGCGAGAATCCCATTCCGCTCGTCAATCAGAAGGGCGTCACCGAGCGCGATCTGACCAGGAAGGAATCTTATTACGTCTTTCAGTCCTACTGGGCTGAAAAGCCAATGGTCCACATCTACGGCCATAGCTGGCCTGTCCGCTGGGGCAAGGCGGGCAAGGAGCGCGATGTGTATGTGTATTCCAACTGCAATCAAGCCGAACTCTTTCTGAATGGCGTCTCCCAGGGAGCCATGCGTCGCGACAGCCAGAACTTTCCCGCAGCGGGGCTGCGATGGAAGGTTGCATTTGCCGACGGACTAAACCACCTGCGCGCCATCGCGGTCAAGCAGGGAGTAACTCTTACCGACGAGTTAGCTCTCACTTATCAAACCGAGCCTTGGGGAGATCCCGTCGAACTCCGGCTCTCTGAAACAGCTCGCAAAGACAAGCTGATTACTGTCGAAGCAAAAATCTTTGACGCGAAGGGAGTGCTTTGCCTCGACGCCGCCAGGTTAGTCAGATTCTCGCTTGCTGGCGAGGGAAGCCTCATTGACAATCTCGGGACCACGCGCGCCTCACGCCAATTGCAACTGGCGAATGGGCGCGCGGAAATCTCACTGCTTCACAACGGAACTTGCAGAATCGAGGCCGCAATCGATGGGCTTCCTGCTGCAAAGCTCAATCTGTAACCGCCGGCGCGCGTCCGTACTCGTTATGAGAACGAATGCATAGCCCAAAACACTAAGGAGTATGGCCATGACGCTGCACACACCATCTGAAACCACACACTCAGAACAAAAGAGCGATACGCTCGGCAAGACTAAAATCGAGGAGAGCCAATCCATGAATGTCGCACGATGCACATGCTGGGCGCTGTTCGCCCTGCTGCTGGCGGTATGTTTGTTGCCGGGCAGGATGATGGCGCAGAGGACAACCGCCACCCTGATCGGCAACGTGACTGACACAACCGGCGCGCTGGTTGTGCACGCCACAGTTACGATCACCAATGTCGAGACGAATATCTCCAGCACTGGGATGACCAACGATGCCGGTGAATACCGCTTCGATCTGGTCCCGGTGGGCACCTATTCGGTGGCAGTGACGGCTAAAGGCTTCAGAAAGTATATGCGGCCTGCGGTTCCACTCACCGTCAACCAGACGCAGAGCCTCGACGTTCAATTGACCACTGGCACAGCCGACGAATCCATCATTGTCACGGCGGAAGCGCCGCAACTCGACCTCGAAACCGCAACCGTCGAGCGGACGATAGAGTCGAGGGAGGTGGACAACCTGCCGATCCTGGACCGGAACATCTATAACCTTCTCACCCTGATTCCCGGCGTACAGAGCAATCAGGTCGGAGGCAATACCCTGGGCTTCAACCAGCAGGTGCTGCAGATGAATGGCGGCACCACCGGAGATAACACCGGCACGGTGAGCTATTACCTCGACGGCGGCCTGAACATGACAGCATTGCGCATGACGGGCAACGACATGCCCAGCCCCGAGGCCATCGCGGAATTCAACGTGCAAGCCAGCAACTACGATGCCTCGTATGGAAGAATGTCGAGCGGCGTGGTTACCGCGCTGACAAAATCCGGCACCAACAAGTTTCACGGTTCTACGTATGAGTTCAACCGCAACACGGACTTCGACGCGGGCAATCCGGCCAACGTGAATGGCACTTCCACCCCCAGCACTCCTATCGTGCACCGCAACATGTTCGGCGCGACCATTGGCGGACCCATCCGCCGCGACAAGACCTTCTTCTTTGGCGAGTGGGGCGAAATCAAGCAGATCTCGCCGCACGTCTTTTCGGGAGCCGTCTTGCCGACATTTACCGGCGGGACGACCAACGCCGGACAAGCGGGCGGTGACTTCAGCGCATTTCTGCCCGCAGGCGCTCTCGCCACGGCAAAATGCGGCGGCAGCGCGACCGCCTTTGTCGTTTGCAATCCGACGACCGGTAAGCCGTATACAGCGGACGGTGTCCATGCAAGCAACATCATTACTTCTACACTTGATCCGACGGCAGCCAGCGTTCTGGGGTACATAAAAGGATTTGAGAACGCCACAACCTCCACCGGCCTTCCTTCCTACACTGGACAAGAGGCGCAGCCGTACGACACTTGGGAATATCTGATCAAGGTCGAACACCAACTCAGCGCCAAGCAGCGGCTGACAGGCTCGTATTTCCACAGCACGGGCTCCCGGCAGATTCCCGCCGGAAGCACCGTCAGCCTTCCCTGGGTCGCGCAGAATCAGAACTGGACACAGAATCTTGCCAACCTAAGTGACACCGTCACCTTCAGCAACAGCGTCATCAACCAAACCTATTTCAACTTTTCGCGGCTCCTGGGCGGACGCGCGAATACCTGGAACGCGGGCAAGTCTGGCCGAGAGTCGCTGGCCGCCTTCGGCTCCAACATTGCCGTGCAGGGTCCGGCCAGCCTTCCGCAACTCGCGGTCTCGGGCTACTTCACGCTGGGCAATGCGATCGACGGTCCGGAAGCGGGAACAGACTTTTACGCATTGCGCAATCTGCTCATCCTGAACAAAGGCAACCACTCGCTGACATTAGGCGGTGAGGCCTCTCTCAACAAAGACCAGCAAGTCACCGACCTGAATAACTATGGCGTTTTCACCTTCAGCTCGAGCACCAGCGCGCGAAGCGGCAACGCATTGTCGGACTTCGTTCTTGGCCTGCCCGGCACGCAAACTCAGGATCAGCCGGTTGACGCAATCGACAACTCGTTCTTCTACGCGCTCTTTGCTCAGGACAACTGGCGCATCCGCCCGAATCTGACCATTAATCTCGGTGTGCGCTGGGATCTGCAAACTGCGCCTACCGACCCGCAGAACAAGGAGTCAACGTTTGTTCCCGGACTGCAGTCGACGGTCAACCCGCTTATGCCCGCTGGAGAGCTGGTCCCCGGCGACAAAGGCGTGACTCGCGGCACAATTGCCAACTCTTATACTCATTTCTCCCCGCGCGTGGGCCTTGCCTGGGATCCATTCGGCAAGGGGAAGACATCGGTCCGCGCATCGGGAGGCATCTTCTGGGGTGGCGTATCCGGCAACGAGTGGAATGCGTCGTCGAACTACTATCCGTTCTCTCTGCGCTACACATTCCCCAAGCAGGGTTCGCTCACCAACCCATACTGCGCCGGCGGAATCACGACCGGATGTACATTAGACTCGCCGTTCCCGTTCACTTACACCTCCGGCGCGGTCAATCCGATCCCTGCAGCCGGCACCATCGAAGGCGTCGTACCCAACTTCGTTTGGCCGGAAACCTACCAGTTGACCGCCTCCGTGCAACAGCAGGTGACCAAGACCGCCGCAGTTTCCGTGGCGTACGTCGGATCGCTGTCGCGTCATCTGCCGATGTCGGTTGACGAGAACTACCCCGTCTTCAATACGACGACTCCCTCAGCCAACACAACCGCCAATGCCAATACGCGCCGCCCGTACTACAGTACGGTTCCGACTACAATCGTCAACGGCGTGGTTACTCCGACGCAGGAACTCGGCATCGTATATGGGGTAACTTCCAGTCAGACCTCCAATTACAACGCGATGCAGATTACCTTCTCGCAGCAAGTCACCAAAGGCATCAGCTTCAACGGGTTTTACAC
>Ga0255351_1001333_pt1 | contig 10030 bp, 10 predicted proteins | sample HBST25r2metaG_FD_186024 | JGI IMG/M metagenome (GOLD analysis project Ga0255351, IMG submission 186024) | Peat soil microbial communities from Stordalen Mire, Sweden - H.B.S.T-25.r2 | ecosystem: Environmental > Terrestrial > Soil > Wetlands > Peat | place: Sweden: Norrbotten County, Stordalen... | reverse complement strand
AGATGGCCTCGCTGGCGGCCAAATTGCGGCGCAACGGCGTGGAACTGTGGGCCGTCAGCTCCACTAACAAATGGGTCGTGACAGAGGATGTGCGCGCTTTCGGAATTCCCGAAGAGCGGGTGCTGGCCGCCGAGGTGCGCGTGACCGATGGCCTGATCACCAGCGAGATTCTGGACGTGCCCACCGACCAGGGCAAGGCTGCCGCCCTGGCGCGCGTGGGGCTCACCCGCCCCGATGCGGTCTTCGGCAACTCCATCCACGACTTGGCCATGCTCGAAACCGCGCGCCACGCCTTCCCGGTCAACCCGTCCGCGGAGCTGATGGAGGCGGCGGCAAGAAAAGGCTGGGGCTACTTCCAGCCTGAGATTGTCGGGTGCGGCGAAGAGGTTTTGGCGGAAAATCATTTGATTCCGGCTTCATGAAATAAGGGAAATTTGCTCCGCACTTCGACTGCTTGTCGTCGTACTAATTTCGGGTGCCCCAAGTCCCGGTTTCAGTACCTGGAATCGAGCGAAGACGAGATGCGAATTCACTCGGTCAGAGGCATAGTTTGTTTCGCGACAGCAAGACGGCAGCTTTCGCCCCGCCAGACGGGCAAATGTGCGGCTCTAGCTTTGCTGCCCTGTCGGTGCGGTTACACTAATTCCATGGAAGAGATCCAGCAGAATTCCAACCCTCGGCCTCCCGCTCGCTCCCTCCGTCTGGTGGCGGCTGCGCTGATCGTCCGTGACGGCGAGGTGCTGATCGGTCAACGCCGTCCCGATCAGCCGATGGCCCTGCTGTGGGAGTTTCCCGGCGGCAAGATCGAGCCCGGCGAAAGTCCCGAACAGGCTCTGGCTCGCGAGTTGGACGAGGAGATCGGCATTCAGGCCATCATCGGCCCCCGCGTCACCCGCGTTCGCCACAACTACCGCCATGGCGGCGCCGTCGATTTGCAGTTTTTTGCCGTCCGCGAATTCTCCGGCGAAATCGCCAGTCGAATCTATCATCAGGTGCGCTGGGTCAGGCTCGAAGACCTCTCAGAATACGAGTTCCTGGCCGCCGACCGCGGGCTGATCCGCGACCTGGCCGCCGGCAAACTGCTGTAAGGCACCTGCGGTGCGGCGGACTGCCTTCGGCTGAGCTGATTGGGAGAGTGCTATCCCTCTCAATTCCGAGAGTCCGGATCTGAGGCACCGGCTTTCAGACGCCTCCCGTTTGCGGATTTGTAGCGCCGGCCTCCCGGCTGGCTATTGTGCGGGCGCCCGCGCACCAAACCCACCTCCAGTCTTTCAACCCAGCCCGTTCCGGACTGAATAACCTGGACTGAATGACTCGAATTTAATGTCCCGGCACCATCCCCCAGAGCATCACCAGCGTCATGCCGATGACGATGATGCTCGTGCCCCACGCGATCCAGTTCCATACGTGCGAGTTTTTGTGCTCGCCCATCAGGTCGGTGCGGTTGATCAGCATCAGCATGAGGATGATAACCACCGGAAGCAGGACGCCGTTGAGCACCTGCGAGAGGATGGCCACGTTGATCAGTTGCGCATCGGGGAGCAACAGCACCGTGGCCGCGCCGCCGGCGACCAGCAGCGTATAAAGCCAGTAAAAGAACGGCGCTTCCTTGAAGCTCTTGTCCACGCCAGACTCGACGCCCAGTCCCTCGCAGACCGTGTAGGCCGTCGAGATGGGCAGAATCGAGGCCGAGAAAATCGAGGCGTTGAAGAGCCCGAAGGCGAACAGGATGAAGGCATAATCACCGGCCAGCGGGCGCATCGCCTCGGCCGCGTCCGCAGCTGTTTGGATGGCGCCCATGCCGTGCACATAGAGCGTGGCCGCGCAGGCCACGATAATGAACCAGGCGACGATGTCGGTAAACAAGCTGCCGACGATTACGTCGAGCCGCGAGGCTGCGTAGTCCTTCACGCGAATGCCTTTTTCCACGATCGACGATTGCAGGTAAAACTGCATCCACGGCGCGATGGTGGTGCCGACCACGCCGATGGCCATGTACATATAGGCCTTGTCGCTCCACACCGACTTTTGCGGCAGCTTGACCGTGGCCCACAAGGCATCATGCCAGCTCGGCTGCGAGAGCACCCCCGCAAAAATGTACGAGATGTAGATCAGAGATGCGATAAGAAAGATCTTTTCCGTGCTCTTGTAGCTGCCCTTCACCACCATGTACCAGACCAGCGCCGCGCACAGAGGCACACTGACAAACTTGGTCACATGAAACAGGTGCATCGAGCCGGCGATGCCGATGAACTCGGTAACCACGTTGGTGTAATTGACCACCACCAGCAGCACCATCAGCACAAAGGTGAGGCGCAGGCCAAACTCCTCGCGGATCAGGTCGCTCAGCCCCTTGCCGGTGACCACCCCCATACGGGCGCACATTTCCTGCACCACGATCAAAGCAATGGTGATGGGAATGATGGTCCATAGCAGAGTGTAGCCGTACTGCGCGCCTGCCTGCGAGTAGGTGAGGATCCCGCCGGAGTCGTTATCGACGTTGGCGGTAATGAATCCGGGGCCCAGAACGGCCAAAAACAGCAGAATCCGGATTCTCCAGCGCTTCCACATACGGCCAGGTTCCTAGGGGGATTCATTCAGATCTTCCACCCTGACCATATCAGGCCAGGGTCGGGGCTGCGAACCCCGGCAGGCGCAAGCCGCAAAGAAGTCCCAAAGATTTACAAAACTCTGCTATCTTGGTACAGCGGTATTATGGTAACAGGAGACAATCATGATTCAAGAGCAGCAACATCGCGACCCGGTGGAGGTCGAGCGCGTCCAGACCGGCGTGCGAATGGAAAAACGCCTGCTGAAGGTGCTCAAAGCCGTGGCCGAACTGAAGGAAATGACCTTGGGCGACCTGCTGGAAGGAATCGTCCTGCACGCCTTCGAGGGCAGACCTTCCCCCTTCTCAGCGCAAACGCTCAAAGAGATCGAGCAGTTCAATGCGATTTATGGGATGACTTTGAAGGCCGCCGACAGCCACAACCTGCAAGAGCGAAAAAGATCGGGATGAGCCGGTTTCCGCATCGCCGAAACCCAGCCCGCACCGCTAAATCGAAACCAGAGTCGATGGTTCCCCGAAACCACTGCATTCAAGTCGGCGTGACCATCGGGGAGTGGCGACCCAGCACAAACTTCTAAAGGACGCAGTCACTGTGGTTTCGCTCTAAGCAGTCACTCTGGTTTCGTTCTAAGCGGTAGCGTAAATCGGTTTTTCTTCTGGCTCGGGATCGACTGTGCTGCCTGTTAGGCTGAGGAGAGACTCGACCACCCTGGCGGCTTTATAGGATACGCGGCCTGGCTCCAGGAACTGCGCAACGGTGTTCAGATCGTCGCCCACGGTAACCAGGGCTGGCTCCACATAACCGTCCTTGCGCGTCTGCTCGTGGCCGATGTTGGCCATCAGCGCGTTGCACAGGCACTTGCGGCCCACTGTATCCTCGATCTTGCCGCCCTTGGTGACGTAGTTGGCCACCGGTTCTGCGGCGCAGCGGTAGCCGATCTTGCCATCCGGCGCGGCGTAAGGCTCGCGCAGGTAGCCCAGATCGCAGATTCTGTTCCGCGCCTCAGCCACCGCCGGATCGGAGTAAGAGCCTTGCAACTGCGCGACCTTGAAGGGAAATCCGGTCGGCGAGGCCAGCGGATCGGTGAACACCTGCCCCGAACCGGCAACCGCCTGGACCAGAAGCGCACTCTTCAGATCCGGGCGCATCCCGGACTCTTCGGTGAACGCGAATGCCGTTCCCACCTGCACGCCCGCAGCGCCTTCTTCCAGCGCCTCGCGCACCTTGCGGGCATTTCCGTATCCGCCCGCCAGCCAGAAAGGCACGCCCATGGTGCGCATTTCGGCGAGGTTGACCCGGTCGCGATCGCCATAAACCGGCTCACCGCTGGCGTTGAGCTGCAGTTTGCCGCGCGGCGGCGCATTGTGACCGCCCGCCGTGGGGGTTTCGATGACAAATCCGTCGACGCGTCCGGTGGCCCGGCGCAACATGGTGGCGGCCAGGGTATTCGAACTGATGATGGCCAGGAAGCGCGGGCGATCGAGCGACGGTAGCACGTCTTCCGCGTAGTCGGCCGGATCGAAGTGCATGGCCGTGTCCTGCCCCTGCGCCGCTCCGGACACACTGAGCTTGTACTCGGCTGGACGATGCGCCGCGAAGGCGTCCAGAACGCCGGGAATATGCAGAGGAATGCCCGCCCCCATCAGCACATAGCCCACGCCGGCCAGCATCGCGCCGTAGATCGAGGAAAGGTGCGGCATCTGCACCTTCTCGAGGAAGTTGATGCCCACGGGATTCTTGTGGCCTTCCCGCGCCAGAAACACCTCGACAAAATTGCTCACAACGCACAGCTCGACCACTTTGCGCAGATCGCGGCGCTGGTGCATGGGCGCCATCGAATACGGCTTCCCCTTCGGCTTGCCGCCGGGGATGAAATACTCCTCCCAGACGCGCTTGGCCATTTCAGGGAAAGGAAATGCATCCAGCCCCCGGCGCATGTGACCGCCCTGGTCGCCTTCGGCAAGGCGTCGCAAGAAAAGTGAATCGAGCGCCGTGCCGGAGACTACGCCGAGCTGACCGAGTTTGGAGACCGCATTGGCCAGACGCCAGTTCGATACGCCCACCCCCATGCCGCCTTGGATAATCTTGGGAAACTGCACCATTCTTGAATTCTTTCATAGATTTGAATTCTTGCCGATCTTTTCTTTGATCGAAATGGCAGGATGGTGCCCAAATGTGAGCAATTCTGCCCAACAAGGACCGAAATCGGCGTGAATAGCACGCCAACCGATCTGGCTCCCAGAGATCGAGCGCGGCGAGCCGGAGAGCCATAGCGCACTTTGCTGAACGACTCTTGGCCCATGCGCTATTGGTGTCCGCCGGAAATATCATCCTCTGAAACACGGCCCAATCGTCGAGTGCTGCTTAGCCGGCATTCCCTCAGGGGCTAAAGCCCTCCTGATTTTGCAGGCTTTACGTGCGGGCTAAAGCCCGTACCCTTCAAAACGGATAAACGGCCATCTGTGTGGCGGACACCACTAGTATGGGTTCGATAGCCGGGCGAAATCTGTCTCTTCTGAAAGTTTGCCGGCGCGCTGCCACGCAACTGCTGCAGCTCTGGTTATAGCTTGTCGCGCAGGAAGCTGATCACATGGTCGGCCTGAACCACGCCCACCATGCACCCCGCGTCGTCCACCACCGCCAGAGCGTACAGGTTGTATTTGTCGAACAGTTCGGCCAAATCGTTCTGGCGCAAGTTGACCGGGCAGGAAAGAACGCGCGCCTCAGCCAGCACCGACAGGCGCGTCTGCGGTTGGGCAATCACCAGCCGGGCCATTGGAACCGAACCCGTGAGCACGCCATTTTCGTCGCACAGGTAGATCTCGGCGACACTCTCCAGGTCGCCGTCGAAGTGGCTCAGCGCCTCGACGGCCTGGGCCACAGTGGATTCCCTGTCGAGCTGAACGAAATCGGTGGTCATGCAGCCGGCTGCGGAGTCCTCGGCAAACTCAAGCAGCTCCGAAACTTCCTGCCGCTCTTCCGGCTCCATCTCTTCGAGAATGGCGTCGGATTGTTCCTCGGGCAGCTCGGCCAGCAGGTCGGCAGCCGCGCCGGGGTCCATTTCTTCCACAATGTCGGCAATCTTCTCTTCGTCCAGCCTCTCAAGCAGCGCCTTTTGCAGCTTGGGCTCGACCTCTTCGAGTGTTTCTGCGGCCACATCTTCGTCCAGCGAGGTGAAGACCGCCTCGCGCTCGGCCGGCGGCAGGTCTTCGAGAATGTCGGCCAGGTCGGAGGGGTGCATCCCCGCCAGCCGCTCGAATGCAATACGCAGCTTGACACGGCGAGCCGGGTCAACCTCGATCACGTCGACAAACTGCCAGGGAATGCTGTGGGCGGAGAACTTGCCGGAGAGTTTCTCGATCGAGGCGCGCGGAAGCAGTCCCTGGAAGACGCGCCGAAAAGCACCTCTCAACCCCACCTCGACCTCGGCGACGCGCAGCAGGTGAGCCGCTCCCTGGCCCATCCACTCCAGCTCGACGTCGTTGACGCGAACCACCTTGCGCCCATGCACGTCGATAATCTGCCGGTCGATCAAATCCTGCCGAAGGTAAAGGTAACTGCCCTGATCCTCGAGCGGAATGAGGGCCCCGGCCGAGCGCAACTCGAGCGTGCCGGCCGGCGTCTCCATCACCTCGTGGGAGGGCACAATCGCCAGGCCTGTGCGGGTCTTGAGCACCAGACCGGCCACTTTGCCCGCATCCGGACCAGTGGCCACGGCGATGTCTTTGAGCCGTCCGCGCAGGTGGCCATGAACATCGGTGACCGGCATGCCAAGCAACGCCGTCAGGCTGACGCGGGATGTCGTGCGGGGTGACATGAGCTGAGTGTATCGCCTTGGCGCGGGTCTGCGCTTCCTGGCGTAGGTTTGCGCTTCTCGGCCTGGTTTGCGGCTTCTTGGCGCGGACTTGCGCTTCGCCCTGCCGGATTCATTTCCGTATGAGGCCGGCTGTGCGCGGCTGCGCCGGGCCCGAGACCAGAATTCCAGGAGGCTGGTTTTCATCTCTCCGGCCAATCGGGCGCTGGACGATTCGCCAGGCACATTCGGCTTGACACAATCGCCCGCAGCCCTGAAACTGCGTTCAAGGTTACCCGAGGCGCATCAGCAGCGGAGAGCTGCGTTGTGAGCCGGAAGAGGCGGGGTCAGGATTACGTGAACGAATCCAGGGCGGGACGACTGAGCCTTACGCTGCAATCAACCATGGAGAGCGTCGCCGAGGTAGAGGCAGCGGCGCAGAAACTGGCTGCCGAGGCAGGCCTGGACGAGGACGAGTGCTTTCACGTCTCCATGGCCGCGCGCGAGGCAGCCGTGAACGCCGTTTTGCACGGCAACGAATACGACCCCGCCAAGCAGATCTCCGCCACCTTTGAAAACACCGGAGCGGCGCTGGTGATCGCTATTGCCGACCAGGGCAAGGGGTTGGATCCGGCCACGATTCCCGACCCGCTGGCCCAGGAAAACCTCCTGCGGGGAAGCGGCCGAGGCATCTTCCTGATCCGATCCTTCATGGATGAGGTACACTTTCGACAATTGCATCCCGGAACCGAGTTGACCATCGTCAAACAACTGGCGCCCGCGGAGAATGAAACATAAAACCTCTATGCGTGCCCTGTCCGGCCGCGCCCGGAGTTTTCCAGCGCCTGAAGCCGTAAAGCTGCTATAACTGAAATGCCAACTAAGGAGGACTATCCGTGGCACTGACAATTGCTTCCCGCGAAGTGGATGGAGTTACCGTTCTGGACCTGGGCGGGCGAATCACTCTGGGCGAAGGCAGTGTGCAACTGCGCGACGCCATCCGCAGCCTCATCAGCAAGGGCAAGAAGAGCATTCTGCTGAACATGGGCAATGTGAACTACATCGACAGCTCGGGGTTGGGCGAGCTGGTGAGCGCCTTTACCACAGCCAAGAATCAGCAAGCCGAAGTCAAGTTGCTCAGTCTGACCAAAAAAGTTCACGACCTGCTGCAGTTGACCAAGCTCTACACCGTATTCGACATCCAGGACGACGAGGCTGGCGCCATCGCTTCCTTCAAGTAAGCGAACAGAGCTGGGCAGCATTCCAACTGAACCTGTCAAAAAAGGTCATTCCGCGTGCGGAATGGCCTTTTTTGTTGCTTCCCTGATGGAATCATCCAGGTTATGCGGCAACCAGCCCGGTCCGGGGCCGGTTGCCGCTCCTCTATGTTCGCCGATCCTCTGTGCGTGCGCCGATCCTCTGTGCGCCGCTCGGCCGTGTGCGCCGCTCGGCCGGTTCAGGCCAGGGCGGAAATCTGCTCCTGCATGCAGACCGTCCCTGTGGCAGCCTGCGCCGCCGGCGAAACCGAAACGGTCGCCGGTTGTTGCGCATGAGTATGAGGGCCGCGGGTGAGCCGCTGAACAAAGTGGTAAGGCGGCCAGGGACCGGACAGCTGCATCTGCCACTCCCGCATCGCCGCGCAGGTGGTCGAAAACTTGTTCAGATAGCGCTCCACGCACTTGCGGTCGATCAGGTGAGCAATGTCCAGCATCATTCTGCCACTTTCAGTCAGCCGGCAGCTTACTTCCTCGTCCAGGGGAAGAAAAAGCCGGTGCATCTGGCAACTGACGGCGCGGGCGCGCGTCTGGTGCTCCCGCTGGCGGATCGCGTTCTCGCGCAGGCTCGTTAGATATTCCTGACCCGCTCCATCTTTCGGCAGGTGATTGTCCTGGGAGTGGCCGCCGCAGCTGTCCACCAAAATCTTCAAATGCATTTCGGTCTTGCCCCTCAGCTTGTCGATATTGCCCTGGAACTGGCGCTGATTGGAGCGAATCGACCTGCGAAGGCTCTCGTCGTCGTCAAAGACAGTGCCAAAGCGGAAAGGAAGAACCGTGGAGTGCTGAAAACAATCGGCAATGACCCGGGCGTGATCGACGCCGGATTTCTGGTTGAGGGACTCCTGGGGGTTGTGCTCGCTGACGATCACAGCGAGATCGCTGGCTGGGTAAAGAAAAACCTGGTTACCACTGACTCCAATGACAGACTCCATGGGAACCGGTTTACGATGATGGGCCAATTCAGGAAAAGCTTGTTTCTCACCAATGCAGTATGCGTACCATGCCATGAGAAAACACTCCGTCCGCGCGCGCTGGTAAGCGCCGCTTGTTGAGACCACGTTTTGAAGCCGAGTACAACTTCATATTGACCATCAAGCCGGGGGGTTACAAGCAAACCCGGGTGAACTGAGCAAAATAGTACACCTCCAAAAATACAGCTGGCAACTCCGCCCATCACAGACTGGCGGGAAGGATGCAACCCCCTCAAGGCGAATTTCACGAAACTATAATTCCATTTTACACTGCGACAAAAATTCCGCTTCTGTGCGGGAAAAACTCGTGGTCCGCTCCGCGCGTTCTGCCACGGCTGGCGGCTCCGCTTAGAGCATTTCCACCGATAGTGTAATCTATGTATGGCGAAACTCCGGCGACGCGAGAGCTATGGCGCGAGCCTATGAGGATGATTTGCGGCGGAAGTTATTGGCGGCCCGATCGCGAGGCGATGCGGGGCTGAAGAAGCTTGCTGTTCGTTTTGGTGTAAGCCACAGTTGGGCGCAGAAGGTGTTGCGTCAGAGCAAGCTGACAGGGCAGGCTGAACGGGTGCGCCACCGTCCCGGCCCGCGCAGCCGCATGAACGACGAGATTGCCGCGTATATGCGCCAGCAGGTGGCCGGCCGGCCCGACCTCACACTGGCAGAATTGCAGCAGCGGCTGATGTCGGAAAAGAATATCCGGTTCAGTATCGGGCGTTTGTGGACGCTGCTGCAAAAGCTCGGTCTTCGGCTTAAAAAAAGTCACTCCACGCATCTGAACGGGACACCGAAGCCAACCAAAAACGGCGTGCCGAGTTCCTCGAAAAGATCCGTTCGACCTCACCGGAACGTTTGATTTATCAGGATGAAAGCGGTGTGACCACCTCGATGACCAGGCTCTATGCGCGCTGCCTTGGCGGGGCGCGCATTGCTGAATCCGTGCCTCAGGGAAACTGGAAGATTCTGACCATTCTGGGCGCGATGAGTACGCGCGGCATGATCGCAACCATGACCATCGAAGAGGCCACGGACAGCGACATCTTCCTTGCCTATTTGGACCACTGCCTGTGCCCTGCACTGCGCCCCGGCGATGTGGTGGTGCTGGACAATTTGAGTTCGCACAAGGTCAAAGGGGTACGTGAAAGGATCGAGAGCGCAGGAGCCGAACTGCTCTACCTGCCGCCCTACTCGCCCGATCTGAACCCCATCGAGAAGGCTTGGTCGAAGCTCAAACAACTACTCCGCTCGACCAAGGCACGCACCAAAGAGGCCCTCGACAAAGCCATCTCGGAACTGCTGCCAGAGATCACTCCAGAAAACGCCGTCGCATGGTTCAGACTCGGACTAGGTACATCACACTAACTGTGAAAATGCTCTAATAGCCGTTTTCCATCTCCCTCTCCGTCTGGTGGCGCTCGA
>Ga0255351_1001332_pt1 | contig 10033 bp, 8 predicted proteins | sample HBST25r2metaG_FD_186024 | JGI IMG/M metagenome (GOLD analysis project Ga0255351, IMG submission 186024) | Peat soil microbial communities from Stordalen Mire, Sweden - H.B.S.T-25.r2 | ecosystem: Environmental > Terrestrial > Soil > Wetlands > Peat | place: Sweden: Norrbotten County, Stordalen... | reverse complement strand
GATGCCCTCGCCCGCCCCGACGCCCTCCTGCAGCACCAGCAACCAGCAACCAACAACCAACAACCTTCTCCCTACATCCCCCGCCTCACCGGCGAGATCCTCCCCCAGTGGGAATCCGCGCTCGACCAGCTCTCCGCCACTTCCTACGCCTTCTATCGCAAGCACATCGTCGACAACCCCGAAACCTTCACCTACTTCGAGCAGGCCACGCCCGTCGCCGAGCTGGAGAACGCCCGCATCGGCTCGCGTCCCGCCAAACGCAGCGACGCCAGTTCCGCCCGCCACCGCGGCATGGAAGACCTCCGCGCCATCCCCTGGGTCTTTGGATGGATGCAGTCCCGCCACGTCGTCCCCGCATACTTCGGCGTCGGCCACGCCCTGCAGCACTTCATCCAGCACAACGACCCGGACGCTCCCACTATTAATGCCGTCATCCCGAGCGAGCGGAGCGAGTCGAGGGACCCCCGCATTTCGTCTTTGCGAACCTCACCCTCCGCGAAAAAGCAGAAAAAAACCACTAAATCGGGTGCCCCACGTCTCGATTCTGAGACGTGGGCCGCAGAATCGCAAAATCAGCGCGAGGCCGCCAACCTCGCCCAGCTTCAGACCATGGCCCGCGACTTCCCGCTCTTCCTCGACATCGTCCGCAACGTCGAACTGGCCCTCGCCAAGGCCGACTTCTCCATCGCACGCCTCTACGCCGGCCTGGTCCAGGACGAGGCCCTGCGCGACCGCGTCTTCTCCACCCTCCAGGCCGAGTTCGAACTCACCCGCCGCATGGTCCTCGCCATCACCCAGCAATCCACGCTGCTCGAGACCAACACCGTCCTCGGCAATTCCATCCGCCTGCGCAACCCCTACGTCGATCCCATGTCGCTCATCCAGGTCGAACTGATCCGCCGCAAGCGCGCCGCCATCGCCTCTAGCCAGCCCGTCCCCGCCGAACTCGACCGCGCCATCACCGCCACCATCAACGGCATCTCCGCCGGCCTCCGCAACACCGGCTGACCCCTCCGCGTATGCGGCAACAAGCCCGGGCGAAGGTAAATATCCCTCAGAACAAGTATCAGTGTGGTGGTAGAAGTTTGCTAAGCGTAGCGGCAACCAAGAACATGCCGAGGCCAAAGAGACATAGTATCTGTAATGTTTTCCCGAGTGATCTCCGTTGCGGTATTTTTGAATTCGTTTTTAGATAACCGCCCACGGCGAACACTGAGATATTCAAAGCCAAACCAATTGCAAGTTTAATAACGGACATACTGCATAGTACCCCTGGCAAATTATCCTGAAACATAACTGCAATGCCAAATAAACGCACGTCCCGCAAGGGTCTACTCCGGTCCTTCATCCGATGGCTTGTCATCGCCGTGGTGCTTCTTTGGTCGCTTGCCGCGCTGACCCTTGTGGCTGCACGATGGATCGACCCGCCCACAACCGCGGTTCACATTCAGCGCCGCGTGCAGGCCTGGGTTCATAACAAGCCGTATCAAGAACGCTACAAATTCATTCCGCTCAGCCAGATCTCGCCCGACTTCCAGCACGCAGTCATCGCCGCGGAGGACGCGCGCTTCTACCACCACCATGGCTTCGATTGGCACGCCATCCAGCTCGCCGCCCAGGAGGACATGGAAGGCGATCGCATGCGCGGAGGCTCCACCCTCACGCAGCAACTCGTCAAAAACCTCTTCTTCGGAACTGGCCGCTCGTTCCTGCGCAAGGGCGCGGAGTCCACATTGGTGCCGGTGGCCGAACTCGTCCTTGGCAAGCGGCGCATTCTCGAGCTTTACCTCAACGTCGTCGAATGGGGCCCCGGTATCTATGGCGCGGACGCGGCGTGCCGCACCTACTACCGCACCCCGGCCCGCAGTATCGGACGGCAACAGTCGGCACGCCTTGCCGCCATTCTTCCCGCTCCCCTCAAGCGACGCCCCGAGCGCATGAACAGCTACAGCACGGTCATCCTTAAGCGCATGGACCAAATGGGTTGGTAATCGCAATTCCGGCTTCCTGTTCCCAATTGCCCTTCAGTCCGCCACGCTACACTAGAACCGCTGGTACAAAATATCGGGCAGACCATAGAGGGGCCACCATGACACAAGCCTGGTTCAGTCGAATTGCATCCGCCGCCGCGCTTCGCGACTTCCCCTCAGGCTTGTTGCCGCGCCGCCGCGCGAAGCGCTTCCGTGCGGCCGCACCAATCCGCCAGCGTCCGCTTGCGCTTGCTTTTATCCTGCTTCTTGCAATCTTCACCTGTACGGCGACCGTCAAGGCACAGACCTCTCCGTTCTTGGGCGATTGGCAGGTGCCGTCGGGAACCATTGTCCACATCGACCAATGCGCGAGTGACTTCTGTATGAGGATCGTCTTTATCAGTCCAAAAGCCGACTCAACAATGGATATCCACAATCCCGACGCAACTTCGCGCGGCAAATCGCTATGCAATCTTGAGATCGGCAGCCGCTTTCATCCGAGCGACGCCACGCACGCGTCCGGCGGAACACTTTACGACCCAAAGTCGGGAAATACCTATCGCGGCACGATGGTTCTTGATGGCGACCTCGTGAGGTTGCGCGGCTATGTTGGATTCTCATTGTTCGGCAGAACCGAGATTTGGCATCGCGTTCACCAAAGTTATGCATCCTGCCACTAGAGCGGTTCGCGCCGGGTGCCCCATTCATCGCTCATATAGCTTTGACACGAGAAAGTTGCGGGCATAGAGTGTGTGGTGATTTGGGGCTTCGATTTCAGATGTTCCGTTGCTCGCGAAGGATGGATCACCTGCAAATCGACTAAGGAGAAAGATACGAAATGAACCGGATTGCACGAATACTTTTCATGCCAGCTCTTCCCGTCTTGTTGCTTATTTTCTCGTTGGTGGAAACTCCTAACTTTGCACAAGAGCCTCCGCATCAGCCAAGCCAGATGACCCTGTGGCAGGCCCGCCGCGCCATGGCCGCCGCACTGGGGATCACCAGCATTCGCTTCAGTCCGGACGGCTTCGAGTACGATGCAATGACCTATAAGAAGGTCCCGTATACGGTCAAGATCAATCTGGCGATGGCCCCGGCAGTGGAGGCATATAGCAAAAGCCCCCTCTTCGACCCCAGTCAAAACTGGTATGTATTGAAGCTGACCTATGATGCAAAGTCCTTGCCGAAGGACAAAGTAATCAGCAGTTTACTTGGCCGCCAGTGGAGCGATCCCGGTTCCGGTGCCGCTGCACCTGTTCTTTGTTTACTTTGTTCGAATGCGCCATACCACTGCTCTGCCGCTTGCATCCAGCAGGCAGAGACCTTTGCTGCTGGCGTCAACGCTTTGCGTGCCTTTGCCAGGGATACCGAGGCGCCGCTGCGCACCTTCACCGCGCGTGCCGCGGCTTGGCGCGCGCTGGCCACCAAACCTCCCATTCCGGATGAGGTGAGGGTGCAGCGCATGATGGCCGAGGATGCGTTCAAGGCGAACAAGCCGGACGAGGCCCTGCACTACTACGAAACGGGGGTGCTGCTCTACCCCACATGGCCGGAGGGCAACTTCAACGCGGCTCTGATTTCAGGAGACCTGGGCTACTACGACGCTGCCATCGAACACATGCAGGCCTACCTGGAGCTGGTTCCCGATGCCGCCGACGCACAAGCGGCGCGCGACAAAATCCTCATCTGGCAGAACAAAGCCAAAGAGAAGTAATAATCCGGCAATCGGAACGGGCCGCGCTGCAACCGAGGCCCGTTGTGTCGCGCTCTGCTCCTACTTCAACCCAGCCGTTGCGCTATGGCAGGCCGGCGTGCCCGGCGCCCCAACGGGTGCCGCATTCAACTGGGCTTTAATCTGCTGTATCCGCCGCACCAGGGCCGTCATGCGCTCTCCATTCAGGCGCACCGCTTGCAGGAACTGGTCTGAGTTGTGGTCCAGTTGCTGCACATTGTTCCATGTGGCGACATAGTCCGTCAGGTCATAGGCGTTGTCGATCAGGTCCTCGGCACAGTGCACGTAGGCGAGCGGCCCATCCTCCAGCGGCAGATAATCGACCAGGCTGCGCATACCGTCCTCGATCATGCCCCAGTCATCCTGGTTGCTAAGGGCCCACACACGGAAATCGTTGAAGTCTTTGATGTTCTTGGCCAGCTCGAGCCTGCGCAGTTTGTCGGCGCGTTGCGCATCCGTTATATGCGCCTCTTTGATGTGCTCCTCTTCGGAATCGAGGAAGTTGTCGAAGGCAAGATCGGTGGCTTTGTCCCAGATCTCATCCTTGAGCCGGTCGATGGCTGCGGAGGCCTCATCCTGCCACACAGCGAATTGCTTCTGGTCGAGCTGAATACTGCGGTCCATGCGCAGGATGGTGCTGCGCAGACTCTCCATCTGCGCCTGCCGTACAGCCAGCTCCGTCTCCAACTGCTGGCGCGAGGGGACCAGCTTCGCCACGCCGGGAGGACAGGATGCATCCGCCGATCCCTGCCGCATATCTGCGACTAACGCTGTCCCCGCTACTGGCGCGGCGCTACCGGAGGATGGCGCCATGGTGATGATCGGCACGACAGGATAGGTTGGCGCGGACGCTCTGGCAGGAGAATGCGCCGGTGGAAGCGGCGCATTGCTCGTCACGCCGGCCCGGATGCTGGCCGGGGCTGGGATGGGAGCCACCGTGCCCCCTGAGATCGCCACCGCGGGAATGCTTCCGCCACCGGGAGTATCAAAGCCGGAACGCGCTAAAGCAGCCGCATCTTCTGGCGAAGCGGCGGTGGCCGCCGACTGCGACGTGGAGGCAATCTGCTGCAACTGCGACTGCGCGGGCTGGCTGGCAGTTGCACCGGCCGGTGCAGGATTCGCGGCTGGGCCGGCGGGAGCAGGATTGGTACCCGGTGGGTTTCCCGCGGTGGAGTTGCGCGCCGCATCCATCAGGCGCTGCTTCTCCTCCGGCGGCAGATTGTCGATCTTGGTCGCCAGGTCAGCCAACTGCTGCGGCGACATCTTGCGCACATCCGTAATCGTATCCGCGGAGAGTGCAGCCTCGGCGGGCGGGTTGCTTCCAGCAGTATTCCCCTCGACCGGAGCAGGCGGAGCCGGTGGCGTGCTGCCATCCTCCATCTTCAGGCTCAGCTTTGGCCCATCCGAGGTCGCGCTGCCCGACCCGGAGCCGGGCCCATTGGTGTAAATTCCCGGCAGACCTGCTTCGCCGTATGGAGTCGTGCCTCCGTTCCCGGTCGTGTCGTTCAGAGCGATTCCCGGCAATCCCGCTTCTCCGACGTGGTGTCTGCTGCCGCTTCCGCTGTCGCTCAGCTTCAGTTGCAGCCCGCCGCCGCCGTCGCTCTTCATCTTCAGCTCAGGCAGGCCGGCGAGCTTCAAGGAAGCCTGTAGCCGGTTGCAGATGGCCGCCAGCCGCTGCGCCTCCTCGATGTTGTGCTGTTGTATGGCCTCGGCCTGGCGCTGCTGCAGCTCAGCCATCATCTGCTGCTTCTGCGCGTCGGCCTGGGAGTCGTTGCTGAAGAGCATCTGGAAGAAGCCCTGCACCAGGGCGCCGACCACCTGCTGCTGTATTGCGTTATTCAGAATGGTCGCGCTGCTCTGTGGAGCGGGGGTATGTGGCGTGCTGGTGCGTGGAGTGCTGGAACCTTGCGAGCTGGACGGAGCCTGATAGCTGCACGAGACCTCCGCCCCGGTCGATGGGTCGTAACACGTCGGCGAAGGTACCGGAGGAGGAGCGGGAAGGTTGCAATTTACCCCGAGTTGCGCGCAGGCACTTTGCGCGCTGGCGCGGTTCGCTTGTAGGAAGCCAGCCGCGACCACCAGAAGGCAGAGCACGGCCAGCCTGGTGCATCGCAAGCGAAACCCGTGGCGCAGGACGAATCTGTAGCGAGAGGTCAACGAGTGGCGGAGGGACTGACAGAACCGGAACGTGCTGACAACCGGATGACGGGAGATAGGAAATACGTCAATCGTGCGCATGGGGGCCCCTTCCACTTTGGACCAACGGCGTCCGCAATGGAATTACGACGGATTGATTGTAGCTCTTATCTCGATGGGAACATCCAGCGAATTGCGTCGGACGGTACCATTCCTTTCTTGACAGTCGCGGCAGCGAGAACAAGAATGGCATGTGGATTCAGGCTCAGGCTGAACATGCTCGCGCATCTTTCCCTCTCTGTACGCCCCCATGCTCGCCGTAGGCACGTTTCGGTTCAGGAGCATCATGAAAAATATCCCACGGACATTCCTCCTCCTTGCAGGTTTCATTCTGGCGCTTATGCCATTTGCAGTAACTTCGGCCCAGACGAAGGATGCGGAGCCTCCGCCGGTATCAATCTGGCAGGCCCGTCACCTGGTCAGCCAGGATTATGCAACGGTCATATTGCATAATCGCCGTCAGGTGAAGATCGACCGCAGCACTTTTCAGCTCTCGACCGATGCAATTGATTTCGACGTCGCGGACGTAAAGAACGGCACGCGGCAGCACTTCACGGTCGACCTGAAGAACCTCACTCCCTTCTCGTTACATTGCGCAACAAGTCATGGCATATTCTGGAACTGCGTTCCAGCTACTGCGGAGGGAAAGCCCCTTACGGAGGGGCTTGAGATGCTGTGGGAAGGAAGCGGGTACACCGATAGCTGCATTCTCACAGCAGCCCTCGCGGTTCCAGGCTGTATCCAGGCTAAAAACTACAATGCAAAGTTGTTCGGGTCTGCCCTCTTCCGGCTGCACCAGTATTCCAGCGATCCCGCGGCTCCTCTGCGCAACTTCACGCAGTTGGCTGCGGCGTGGCATTCGCTTGCCACTAAACCGCCTTTGCCGGAGGAAGCGCGGGTGCAACGCATCATGGCCGAGGAGGCCATGAAGGACAAGAAGCCGGAACTCGCCCTCGTCTATTACGAGAAGGGACTGGAGGCGGTGCCCACCTGGCCGGAGGGGTGGTACAACGCGGCACTGCTGGACGGGGAGCTGGGCTTCTACGATGACGCCATCGACCACATGCATTGCTATCTGGACCTTTTGCCCAATGCGCCGGACGAGCAGGCCGTGCGAGACCAGATCGCCGTCTGGAAGTACAAGGCCGGGCATTAGCCTGTTGCGGCGCAATCTGCCGTGAAGCCACGCAATCAGCAGCTCTATCGTGCGTGTACCACTCGCTGCAAGTATCGGAGGAAATTAATCCATGAAGAACGTTGCAGCAAAATCTGGAGTGCTGATCGCTCTGGCTTGCCTGCTCATGCCTGGGGTAAAAACTTCGGCCCAGTCGCAGTACTCCTCATCCCCCACCGATGCATTGAGCCTGTGGCAGGCCCGAAACGCAATCTTCGCCACCAGAAAATATGTCACTGTGGCCCATTGGGGCAAGATGACCGCTCAGTTCTATTCCGTGAATCCCGGCAGCATTAAGATCACGGCCACCAGCCTGGAGTTCGATGGTGTCGACAAAAAAGGCGGAACCAAGCATTTTCAGGTTGACGTCAAGAACCTGGAGAAGGTATCGGCGGCCTGCGGCACACAACGCTGCGATCTAGTCCCCGCAGCGGGAAAGATCGCGGTTCAAGATAAAGAGTCAGTTCCATACGACCTCTGGTTCGGTTGGTATCCCACCGCCGGAGTGAATGTGTGTGTGCGGGCGGAGAATAACGCCGAATGCATGCACTCCGCCGCCTGGTTTGCCGCGGCCCTCAACGGCCTGCATGACACTGCCATCGCGTACACTGCCAATCCCACATATTTTCCCCAACAAGCCGCCGCTTGGCGCGCCCTCACGACCAAGCCTCCGTTGGCGGAGGGCGCGCGCATCCTCCGTCTGGCAGCCGAAGACGCCATCAAGCGACAGAAGCCGGACGAGGCGCTCAACGACTTCGAACTCGGAGTCCAGGCGGACCCGACCTGGGCGCAGGGCTGGTTCAACGCAGCGCTGCTTGCCGGTGAACTGGGCTTCTTCGCCGACGCCGCCGATCATATGCAGAACTATCTGGAGCTGATGCCGAATGCGGCCGACGCGCAGTCCGCTCGCGACCAGATCGACCTGTGGAAGTATAAAGCCGGCCAATCGCCCGCGGCGGCCCAACCTGCTGGAGTGCCAGGAAAAAAGTAAAGCTGTCCTACTCTTACGATTGACTACACCCAGGAAAGGAAAAGTCATGAAGAACGCTGCTGGAAGATTTGGGGGCATTATCGTTCTATCTTTTCTACTCATACCCGTGATGAAGGTCTTGGGCCAGACACAGAAAGCACAATCGCCTCCAGACGAGATAAGTGTTCGTCAGGCACGCCGCGTTATCGTCTCCGCTGGTAAATATGCCGGTGCATTCCACCCTGCGAGTTTTAGCTTTCATTATTTTGTCGTCGATTCCAGCAGCATAGCGCTTATGGCCGACAGTCTCGAGTTCGATGCAACCAACAAAAAGAAGGAAACGAAGCATTTTCGGATTGATCTCAAGAACGTCGAGAAGCTATCTGCGAACTGCAACACACACTTCTGCTGGGTGGCGGGCGAGTTGGGAAAGGCATACATAATTCATGACAAAGAGGCAGTAGAGTACAACCTCTACTTCGGCTGGGATCCATACGGCCCAGATATTCCGCTCTGTTCGATTGCGCAGAATGCCGATGACTGCCCCCAATCCGCTGCTTGGTTTGCCGCGGCCCTCAACAGTCTGCACGCATTCGCCATCTCGCATCCGAACGGTTCGGGCGACTTCCATCAACAAGCCGCGGAGTGGCGTGCCCTGACCGCGAAACCTCCCCAGCCGGAGGAGGTTCGTGTACAGCGTCTGTTGGCTGAAGACGCGGTGAAGAATAATAAACCTGTCGAAGCGCTGAATGATTACGAGATTGGACTACAGTCCTGTCCCACCTGGCCGGAGGGCCACTTTAACGCCGCGTTGATTGCCGCGGAGCTGGGCGACTTCGCAAACGCCGTCGAGCACATGCAGTCGTACCTGGAGCTTGTGCCCAACGCGCCCGATGCGCAGGCAGCGCGCGACCAGATCACGATCTGGCAGCACAAAGCAGGCCAGCAAAAGCCCACTGCAGCCAAGTAATCCTAGTTGCGTCCGCAAGCAAAGGAGTTGTCCGCATGAAACGCATCTCTGGAACTATCGCAACCGTTGCAGCTCTGACCGTGCTCTCATTGTCGGCGGCGAGTGCGCAGCAACCTGCGCCCGCGGCAGACTCCATGACTGCCAGGCAGGCACGCCGCGCAATCTTGGCCTCCGCGGTGTCCATGTACTACAATCGAGGAGCTTTTGATGGCAGTGGTGAAGATAAAATAGACCCCAATACCTTTCGGTTTACTTCCGATACCTTCGAGTACAACGTAGACACCACAGCGGGACATCGCAAGGTTGACCTCGTTGCAATGCAATCCATCGAGGCTCAGTGCAACAAGGACTATTGCGTGCCGCGTGACGAGGCGGGAAAACAGTTGCAGAAGGATCTGCGCAAGGCACTCGATATATGGTGGCACGGCGGTCAATACATGCAGGACGCGAAAAACTTCGCCGCTGCTCTCAACCGGCTGCATGTGCTGGCCAACGATAACGGTGCAGCATGGAGCCAGTTCCGGCAGCAGGCCGCGGCATGGCGCGCACTGTCCACCAAGCCACCTCTGCCGGATGCGGTGCGCATCCAGCGCATCGCCGCCGAGGATGCCCTCAAGAATAGCCATCCAGATGCTGCGATGGACTACTACGAGGCCGGCCTGGCCCTCTACCCAACCTGGCCGGAGGGCCACTTCAACGCTGCCTTGATTGCTGCGGAACTGGGCGACTACACCGATGCCGTCACATGCAGTCGTACCTGGAGCTTGTGCCCAATGCGCCCGATGCACATGCCGCGCGCGACCAGCTCGACCTCTGGCAGCTCAAGGCCAAAGAGCAAATGCACACAGGCACCAAATAACATAAGTTCAGAACAGCCGGGTACTTCATCCCTGGCGCGGGATTCCGATCCTGACACCGGCACCGTTTCTTGGCTAAAGCATGGCCCTGTTACCCACCCCAAAACACCCCTCCGGCCCAGCCCCGTAGCACCCTCAAAACGCCTATAATAGAACCATAAACC
>Ga0255351_1001327_pt1 | contig 10056 bp, 9 predicted proteins | sample HBST25r2metaG_FD_186024 | JGI IMG/M metagenome (GOLD analysis project Ga0255351, IMG submission 186024) | Peat soil microbial communities from Stordalen Mire, Sweden - H.B.S.T-25.r2 | ecosystem: Environmental > Terrestrial > Soil > Wetlands > Peat | place: Sweden: Norrbotten County, Stordalen... | reverse complement strand
ACATAAGCTGGCCGAGGAACTGGAATTTCCGAAGCTGACATTCCAGGTCATCCGGCGCACGATCGCGACCTTGGCTCAAAAACTGGGATCAAGCAAGGACGTGCAGGGCTTTATGCGGCATGAGACGACGGACACCACGGAGAACGTTTATATGCAGGTTCTCCTGCCGGGAGTACGTACGACGCTCGATGCAATCCATGCGCAGCTATCCAAAGGGACAGAGGTGCCGACGGCTCCTGAGCCACCGATGCCGCCTAATGGAAGTACGAGAACTGGCAACTCGACCGAGAAGAGAGATGGAGTGGATATGGTAGGAGCGATTCCAGACAACCTCACCGGGCAGATCGCAGCGGCAACTGCGAAGCCTGTTCGTGGAGTGGTTTTGGAATTTGCCCCTAAGTTGCCCACAACTCGGAGAAAGGAGGTGCTTCTAAATGCTTGAAATATTTGGTGGACCTGATCGGGATCGAACCGATGACCTCTTCCATGCCATGGAAGCGCGCTCCCAGCTGCGCCACAGGCCCACATTGCGGGGATGCAACTGTCCTATTGTCTCCGCTGGGGCTGGATTCGTCAAACCGACGGTGAGGTGTGGACGCAGGGCGGCGGCCGGATGCATTGGCGGGTTTTCCGAGGCGCTCAGGAAGGGGCCGTCAGGGGTTGAGCGGGCTGCTATGGCCGTGCATCTTCGCACATCTACGTCAAGCCGAAGTTTTTCCGCAAGCTGTGAAGCCCATTTCAAGTCGATTGGCCTTCGCGGGGATTGAAACCCCCGCATCCCTCCGTGCATTCAAGATTCACAACCGTGACCGGGAACACTTTTGGGGGGCGCCGGTGTCTAAGAGAATAGAGGGACGGACTTTGGGTGATTCCGGGTTCCGTTTCCTGCTCACTCCCTGGAAGTATCGGCAGCCTGAGGCCGAAACTGGCCGCGGGAAAAACGGAGTGACCGCGATCCGAAATGAGGCATGAGCTCCTGAAATTGATGGGGCGGGTGCCAAGGGCGGCTGGATTGCGGTAAGGTGGGAGGTAACGGTTTGCAGGCGGACCTCACCATGGGCAATGTAGCCAGCGCGCTGACGCTCCAATCCGACGAAGCGGCTCTGATCGCGGAGTTGCGGGCCGGTTCAGAGGAAGCCTTTGCGTGGCTGATCGCCCGTTACCACCAGCCGATATTCTCCTTGCTGGCGCGTACGGTGCAGGACCGTGCCGATGCCGCCGACCTGACCCAGGACGTGTTTGTGAAGGTCTTCCGCGGGGTAGGGAATTTTCATGGCGAGTCGTCGCTGCGGACGTGGATCTACCGGATTGCGCTGCGCGAGGCATCGAACCAGCGGCGCTGGTGGATGCGGCACAAGCAGCAGGAGATCCCCATTGAGCAGGAGATGACCGAGGGGGAGAGCGGAACCCCGGTGCGTCTGAAAGAGATGCTGGTGGACCCCGCCGAGGGTCCTTATGAGATTGCGGTGCACACAGAAAACCGGAAGCGGGTGGAAGCGGCGCTGAACCAGGTGCCGGAGCCATTCCGCACTACCCTGATTCTGCGCGACATTGAAGGTTTTGTGTACGAGGAAGTGGCAGAGATGCAGGGTGTGAACCTGGGCACGGTGAAGTCGAGGCTGGTGCGGGGAAGGGCCTGTTTGAAGGCTATCCTGACGGCCAACTGCGAGCAGGCACCGGCGCAGGCAGGATTTGAAGTACCTCTCGGAGAGGAGGCGCGATGAACGGCTGCGAAGCAGTGCAGGCAAGATTTACCGAGTATCTGGATGGTTGGTTGAACGGGCGGGAGATGCAGCAAGTCGCCGCCCACCTGGAGAGTTGCCGGGAATGTGAGCGGGAGTGGGAGTCGCTGCGGCGGACCCAGGCTTTGCTGGCGGAGCTGGGTGCGGTGCCGGAGCCGGAAGATCTGCTGCTGCGGATTCGCGTGGCGGTGAGCCAGGCACGGGCAAAGAGGCGGTACGGCGCCTTTGCAGGCTGGAATCTGGCGTGGAAGAACACGGTGGGGCCGTTTCTGCTGCAGGCTTCGGCGGGCTTTGCCAGCGCAGTGATGTTGCTGGGCACGGTGATTGTGCTGGTGACCATGTTTACGCAGCCGGAGTCGGCGCAGGCCAGCAAGGATGAGCCGCTGGGAAATCCCACGGCGCCGCGGCTGGTGAGCTTGTCCACCGGCGCGGGCAACAACGAAATTGGCGACGCTTCAGGGCCGGTGGTGGTGGAGGTTTATATCAACGGCGCGGGACGGATGTATGACTATCGGATCGTCTCCGGGCCCACGGATGCGGAGACCCGCTCCCAGGTGGAGAACCTGCTGCTGACCAGCGTGTTTGAGCCGGCGCGGTTCTTTGGGCAGCCGGTGCGCGGGCTGGCGGTGATCTCGTTCTCCGGAGTGTCGGTGAAGGGGTAAGACAGTCGTCAGTTGTCAGAGATCGGTGGTCAGCAAAAACATCACGCCCCGCTTGGACTTTTGTCCTTGCGGGGCTTTTTGTTGGACGGGACACTCCGTGGATGCGGCGCGGGAATTTCCGATGGCCTGCTGCCGAGGGCGCCACGGAGCTCCGTGTGCTCATCTGAATGGCTCTCCATTGCTCTCCTCGCGATGAGTCTTGACCGGAACGCACATTTTGGCTGAACGAACTCTATTCCTCCGGGTCTCTCCTTCTTTTCAAGTAATCCTCTTCCACACCGATAGGGTTGGGTGGGGCGATGAACCCGCCAAGGCGCCGGCAGGGCTCGAGAGAACGAGTTCCGGGCTCGGGAATTTGGGCACGGGAGTTCTGGCTAGGAAAGCTCGGGTTGCATCGGCGGTTTCGCAACAGGAGACGGCAACGGAGCAGATCAGCTCAAGCGTGTCGAGTATTTCGAATCTCACCCAGGCGTCCTCCGCGAGCGCCGATCAAACAGCTGAGGCTTGCGCGAACCTGTCGGAGCTGGCGTCGAATCTGCAGCGGCTGGTGAACGAGTTCAGCGTGGACGACGAATACCTGACTCGCTTGCGGCAGGCCAACGGCGCCAGGGAGCAAGGCCGGATGCAGCCCCGGCAACTGGCACACGGCATGACGGGTTAGAGTGCGGCGCTGGATCTAGAATCGAGGCCCGCCCCACCGAGCCAGGCGGCGCACTGAGGGCATCTGCCGCGCGGACCTCCCGTTTGACCCTGCCGCTGCGTCTAAGCAGAGCAGAACCGGAATAGCCGCGCCGCCGCGTCCGGGGTGCGTCGCCTTGAGGTTCCGCTGTAGACTTGCAGGCAGGGTCATCTCATGATGTTTTCTCGATTCCGATCGTCCGCGGCTGTTCCGGTCGCGCTTTGTTGCCTGATAGCGGGTTGTGTGCCGGCCATGATGCCTGGCCAGGCCCCCGCCGACAGCAGTTCGACCAAGAGCAAGCAGAGCTCGTCCAATCAGGGCTCTTCGAGTCAGGGTTCTCCGTCGATGGGATTTCAGCAGGAGAAGGCGCCTTCGCTGGTGGACCCGGCGGGTCCGACCGTCTCGCTGATCAGTTCGGAGCCGGTGTTCCTGATGGCAGCGGCGCTGAACGCCTGCGGCTACGACGAGGGCCTGGAGGAGAGCGCGCCGGTGCGCAAGCGTGTGCGCGCTGAGATCAACGACGCGCTGGCCAAGAGCGAGGAGGCGCGCAACAAGCGCGACAAGGTCTGCCTGTACATCGCGCAGCATCGCATGACGGGCGGAGAGAGGGACATCTCGCAGTACATCTCCCTGGCGCTCTACCTGACCCCGCCGCCGGAGATGGAGACGTCGGTGGAACTGACGGAGATGCCGCCGGATTCGACCCAGGTGGTGGAGATTGTGCCGCTGCTCAAGGACTTTGTGGCGGCGGTGGATCTGCACGGGATCTGGCTGGCGGTGCGTCCTCTGTATGAAAAGGAGGCCGACCGGCTGCATGATCCGCTTTCGAGCATGATTGTGGCGAACAATCTGTATCTCAAGATGCCGGCCTCGACCGAAGGGGGGCGGCGGTTTGTGGTGGTGATTGAGCCCATGCTCTCGCCGCACCTGGTGAATGCGCGCATCTATGGCGCGGATTACGTGGTGGTGGTTTCGCCGGTGGACGGCAAGATCCCGATGACCGACGTGCGCCACGTTTATCTGCATTACGTGATTGAGCCGCTGCTGCAGGCGCGGGCCAACGCGATTGACCGCACGCAGCCGATTTTGAAAGAAGTGCGCGAGGCTCCGCTCGAGTTCCGCTACCGGTCCGACACGGTGCCGCTGACGATCGAGTGCCTGATCAAGGCGATCGAGGCGCGGACCATGGATACGGGGGTTCCCGCATACGTGATTCCGGCGGGCGTAGACAGGTCTGATTTGCCGAAGTACGAGCGGGAGCGGCAGGTGTACTTGCAGAAGGTGGACGCAGTGCGTTGGGCGACAGTGGGTCACGACATGACGCAGGGGTTCGTACTGACGCAGTACTTTTATGAACAGCTTTTGCAGTTTGAGCGTGATCCGGCCAGCCTGAAGGACACGATCGGCGAGATGGTCTACAGCATGGACGTAGATCAGCAGGCGCATCGCGCGCGGCAGATCGAGTTTGACAAAGAGGCGGACGGCGATGTGCTGACGCGCAGCAAGCCGCGCAAGCTGACCGGGCTGGATCTGGCCGAAGCCAAGCTGGCGGCCGGGGATGTGGCCACGGCGACGGCGATGGCGAAGCAGGCGCTGACGGCGAACTCCGACAGCCTGCAGGGCACAGCAGACAACGCGAAGGCGGATTTTATTCTGGCCAGGGCGGCTCTGATGACGGGGCATGCGGAGGACGCGATCGACGATTTCCAGAAGACGGTGGCGACCAGCAAGGAGCCGCGGCTGGTGGCGTGGTCGCACATTTATCTGGGGCGGATGCTGGACCTGGATTGCAAGCGCGACGAGGCCGTTTCAGAGTACAAAGACGCGCTGGCGTCGCGTGACGGACAGCAGGACACGCGGCTGGCGGCAGAGCGTGGCGTGAAGACAGCGTATGCGGTGCACGGGCACAGTTGCGACGAGGATGCGGGCGGCGACTCGCCCGAGGCAGCGCCCGCCAAGCCGAATGGGACCAAGCCGGCGGTTGCGGTTCCAGGGCAGAGCGTGACAAAGACGCCGCAATAGTTGGCTGCGGGCATCTGCCGGCTCCTGGAGATCGTCTAACCAAAATGCGAGCCCAGGATGTGAGCAGGAGCCGGCTCGAATTACGGGCCCGTGGCCGGCACAGAAGCTTATCGAAGAGCAATAGGAGCGATTGAGGTGCAGGTGGAAGCAGTTCTTTCCGAACTGGAGGCGGCACTCGGGCATGCGTTTTGCAGCCCGGACCTGCTGGTGCGCGCGCTGACCCACCGGTCGCTGGCCAACGAGCGGGCGCTGAGCGAGCAGGGGACAGGCGGGCCGGAAACGGCAGCTCAAACTGGCGACTACGAGCGGCTGGAATTTCTGGGCGACGCGGTGCTGGGGCTAGTGGTTGCCGAGGCTTTGTTTGGGGCGCATCCTGAATGGAAAGAGGGTGAACTGACCCGCGTTCGCTCGCAACTGGTGAACCGGCAGCACATGGCAGAGGTAGCCATGGCGGTTGGATTGGGCAATCATCTGCGCCTGAGCCGGGGTGAGGACCGGAGCGGGTTGCGGAACAAGAGCACCGTTCTATCGAATAGTATGGAAGCAGTGATGGGCGCTCTTTTTCTGGATGGCGGTCTGGAGCCGGTGAGGGTTTTTGCGCATCGCTGGGTGATGGGCGAGGCGGCAGAGCAACTGGCCCAGGAGTTGCGTTCCGGGGCCGCGCTGGGCAACTACAAATCGGCGCTGCAGGAGCACTTGCAGGCGGCCAGGGCGGGAACGCCGGTGTACCGGGTGAAGAACGAAAGCGGCCCCGATCACAGGAAGCGGTTTCTGGTGGAGGTCCGTCTGAAACCGGAGGAAGGCGAGCCGGGCAAACCGCTGGCCCGCGGCATGGGAAGCACCAAGAAACATGCGGAACAGGATGCCGCGCGGCGCGCCCTCGATCGCCTGACGGCGATGGAGGCCAAGGCGAGCGGCCCACCCGGAACAGCAGAGCCTGAACCGGCAGAGCCCGAATCGGCGGAGGAGGAACGACCGGCACCATGAGCACCCCTGCACCAGTGGCCGGCGAGCCCGCGCCGCAGCCGGCCGCAATCCGGCCAGGCGGTCATCGGCTCCATCTCCCCACGGTGGCTGAGGCGTTGGCCTCGTTGCTGCGGACGGTGGTGGTGGCGTTGTTTCTGCTCACCTTTGTGCTGCAACCGTACCTGATCCCCTCAGAGAGCATGGAGCACACGCTGCTGGTGGGCGATTTTCTGCTGGTGAACAAGCAGGTGTATGCCAAGCCCGGCCCCCTGAGCCGGTGGCTGCTGCCGTATCGCGACGTGGCGCGGGGAGACATCATCGTTTTTCACCATCCGCTGCACCCGTATCTTGTGAAACGGGTGGTGGGAGTTCCCGGTGACCGGCTGCGGATTGAGGATGGCCGGGTGACGGTGAACGGCCGAACTTTGGATGAGCCCTATGTGGCCTTCGAGCCGGCGGAGCGCAGCGCGTTTCGCGAGGGTTTTCCCGCGCAGATTTATTCCGATCAACGCATCGATCTTGGCTGGTGGCGCCAGATGCGCAGCCTGACCCAAGGGGGGGAGTTGGTGGTGCCCGCGGGACAGTATTTTGTGCTTGGCGACAACCGCAACCACAGCGACGATTCGCGATTCTGGGGGTTTGTTCCGAGACAGGCAATCGTGGCGCGTCCGCTGGTGATTTACTTTTCGCTGAACCGGCCTTCGACCACCGATGTGCAACAGGCTTCAGATGATAGACTCGGACACGATAGAGATATTTCCGCAAGACTGACGGGGTTTGCGCGCTGGAAGCGCATCTTCCAGGTGGTTCATTGAAAGCAGGGGTCAGAGATCAGGGGTCAGGGATCAGTTAAGAACCCTGATTCGCGGCCGCTGCGATCTGCCCCGTCTCCGATCTCTGACTACCGATAACGAGCGACAGGATGACCAAGAAAAAAGCGCTTGCCCCCAAGATGCCCACCCCGAAGATACCTTCCGAGGAGCAGGCGAATCCCGTTCAAGAGCCGAGTCAACACCCGGTTGTTGAAGAGACTTTGTATGAGGCGGTGGCCAGCATCTGCTCGGTGCTGGTGGTGGGGCTTTTCATTCTCACATTTCTGGGTCAGAACTTCGTGATTCCCTCGGGATCGATGGAGAAGACGCTGCTGGTGGGCGACCATCTGGTGGTGGACCGCATCACGCTGGCGCCGCCGACGAAATGGATGCCTCTGGTTCACTATCGCGAGCCGAAGCACGGGGACATTATTGTCTTCATCAAGCCGGTGCCCGATCTGGATGCCGATGGAAAGCCGCAGTACCTGTTCCTGGTGAAGCGGCTGGTGGGAGAGCCGGGCGACCACATTCATCTGCACAACGGGATCGTGAGCATCAACGGCGTGGCGCAGGCGCAGCCTCATGCGCTGCCGACCACGTTTGAGAATCACGATGACTTTCTGGACGAGTTTCCGACTGAGCCGCCTCCGGTGGAACGCGGCGCCACGGAAGCGTGGGCGGTTGATTTCCCGACGCACGTTGAGAATGGCGACCTGGTGGTTCCCGCGGGCAAGTTCTTCATGATGGGCGACAACCGGCACAACAGCCTGGACTCGCGCTATTGGGGTTTTGTGCCCAGAGAGAACATTGTGGGGCGGCCGCTCGTCAACTACTGGTCGTTCATCACGCCTGAGGATCAGTACGAGCAGACCGGGATTGGCAACGCGGTTGGGTGGATGGGCCATGTGGCGCTGCACTTCTTCAGCGACACGCGCTGGAAGCGGACGCTGCACTTGGTGCAGTGATCGGTTGTCAGTTGTAAGTTGTCAGTGAAAAGCCCGAGAACCGATCCCTGAGAACTTACAACCGATCACTGAGAACTGATTTTCGAAATGACGAACGACGAGCAAGGCGGGGGTAAGAAGCACAGGCGGCTTTGGCTGGGCCTGGGGCTGGTGTTGGCGTTGCTGGCGATTGTGATTGTGCCTCCGCTGGTGAGCGTGAGCCGTTACAAGAGCCGGATTACGCAACTGATATCGGCTTCGCTGGGACGGCCGGTGCGGCTTTCGTCGGTCGAGCTGCGGGTGCTGCCGCGGCCGGGCTTTGTGCTCACCGACCTGACGGTCGAAGACGATCCCGCGTACGGCGCGGAGCCGTTCATGCACGCCAACACGGTGACTGCATCCATCCGGCTGCTGTCGCTGTGGCGGGGACGGCTGGAGATCAGCCGGATCAGCGTGGATGAAGCGAGCCTGAACCTGGTCCGCACGGCTTCAGGGCGCTGGAACCTGGATACGCTGCTCGGCAATTCCGCGGGAAAATCGGGAGACGGCTCGGGATTGCTTCCGTTGCCCCGCAAGGTTCCGCTGCCTTACCTTGAAGCCACCAACTCGCGCATCAACATCAAGAACGGATCGGAGAAGCTGCCGTTTTCGCTGGTCGAGACGGACGTTTCCTTCTGGCAGGAGGAGCCGGGGGACTGGCGGATTCGTCTGCGCGGACAACCGGCGCGCACCGACGTGAGTCTGGATCTGGCCGACACCGGCATTGTGCGACTGGAGGCGAGCGTGCGCCGCACGGTCGAACTGCGGCAGATGCCGGTGCATCTCGACCTGGAGTGGAGAGAGGCGCAACTGGGGCAGTTGAGCCGGCTGGTGATCGGCGCCGACCCTGGCTGGCGGGGCGCGTTGACCGGGGAACTGCATCTGGATGGGACGGCGGATTCGGCCCAGGTGAAGACGCGGCTGACGGCCACGGGAGTGCATCGCGCCGAGTTTTCGCCGGCTGCGCCGATGGACTTCGACGCGAACTGCGGGTTCACCTACCACTATCCCAGCCGCGCTGTAGAGAAGCTGGTGTGCGATTCGCCGCTGGGCGACGGGCACATCCGGCTGGGGGGCGAACTGCCGGGCGAGGGAGCTTCGCCCAAAATATCGGTGGAACTGGACAAGATTCCGGTAGCGGCAGGCTTGGATGCTCTGCGGACGGTGCGCAGCGGGTTTGGGCCGGGTCTTGAGGCCAGGGGGCTTGTGAGCGGCAAGATCAGCTACGCGGCGAAGACGCAGGAAAACGGCGCGCCAGAGAAAATTGCCCGGACACGGGCCGGGGCGAAGCGGGCGCAGACCGCGAGCGAGGCTGCATCGGGTCCGCTGACAGGCAGCTTGATCGTGGAGGGATTTCAACTAAGCGGGGACGGGCTGCGCCAGCCGATCCTGGTGCCCAGGCTGGTGCTGGAGCCAATGATGGAGCCGGTGATGAGCGGGGAACGTCAGAAGGCGAAGTTGGTGAGGGCCGGCGCGCAGGCTGCGTCTGGGGCGCCGGCGCTGGTAGCGACGATGGCGGTTCCGGCAGGCGGGGCGAGCCCGCTGGAGGTGACTACGCGGCTGGCGGTTTCCGGCTACCAGGTGACGGTAAAGGGCCAGGCGGCCGTTGCGCGGGCGAGGGAACTGGCGCACGTGGCGGGCATGGCAGATTCGGCCGTGCTGGACGGACTGGCCGGCGATGCAGCCCAGGTGGACCTGAGCGCCGAGGGGCCGTGGCTTGCGCCGGCGGCTGCGGCATCCGATCACCTGAGCGGTACGGTGAGCCTGCACAACGTGAACTGGAAGGCCGATTACCTGGCCAACCACGTGGAGATTGCGCAGGCCACGCTGCGGCTGGATACGAGCGGGGAGAACGGGGCCATCCGGTGGGACCCGGTGGTCTTCTCCTACGGCCCGGTGAAGGGAACGGCCACGGTGTATTTGCCGGAGAGCTGCGAGCCCGCGCAGACGTGCAAGCCCAGGTTCACGGTGCAGTTTGGCGCACTGGACGCGGCGGCTTTGCAGGCGGCGATCCTGGGCGCGCATGAGAAGGGAACGCTGCTCTCCGAGCTGATTGCGCGGCTCAAGCCCTCGTCTGCGCCGGTATGGCCCCCGCTGGAGGGAACGGTGAAGGCGGACTGGCTGCTTCTGGGGCCGGTGACGCTGGCCGAGCCGTGGGCGACGCTGCGGATATTGAACACAGGAGCGGAG
>Ga0255351_1001324_pt1 | contig 10081 bp, 10 predicted proteins | sample HBST25r2metaG_FD_186024 | JGI IMG/M metagenome (GOLD analysis project Ga0255351, IMG submission 186024) | Peat soil microbial communities from Stordalen Mire, Sweden - H.B.S.T-25.r2 | ecosystem: Environmental > Terrestrial > Soil > Wetlands > Peat | place: Sweden: Norrbotten County, Stordalen... | reverse complement strand
GCTGCAGGTGGGGATTTCGGCGCTGGTGGTTGTGGCGCTGGGCGTCCTCGCCTGGGCTCTGTCGGATTCGGCCAAGGTGGGCGGGTGGTTTGCCCTGCTGTTTGTTTTGGCGCTGGCGGTGCTGCTGGGGCTGGCGGCCGGGTTGCTGGGCGCGCTGCGCTTTCTGCTCCATCGCGTGCGGCTGCGGCTGCCTTCGTTTTTGCGCCACGGGCTGGCCAATCTCTATCGGCCGGGCAACCAGTCGGCGGCCGTGCTGGCTTCGCTGGGCACGGGCGTGATGCTGATCCTGGCGGTTTACCTGATGCAGGCGGCGCTGGTGCGCGATCTGCGCCAGACGGCCTCGCCGGGGCTGCCCAATGTGTTCCTTGTCGACGTAACCGGGGACGAGATTGCGGGCGTGAAGGAGTTCTTTGCGCGCCAGCCGGGAGTGAGCCAGAACCTGGAGCTGATTCCGGTGGTCATGGGGCGGTTTATCTCGCTCAACGGCCAACCGGTCGAGCAGTTGAAGGGGCAGCATTTCCCGCGGAGGATGCTCGAGAGCGCCGAGCTGAGCTGGGCGGATGCGCCTCCGGCAGGCGATCAGGTGACCGCGGGCAAGTGGTGGCCGGATGGGGGCGCATCCGCGCTGGCGGTGGACGATGGGGTTGCCCAGCGGCTGCATCTGGGAGTCGGCTCGGCGGTCGAGTTGGAAGTGGGCGGCGCGGCGCGGGCGTTGAAGGTGGCCGCGCTCTATCGCGCCGATGGGCAGCATCTGGGAGCGCGCGTGGCCTTCGTGCTGCCCTCGGGCCAGCTCAAGAATGAGGCCGCCACGTGGTACGGCGGGGCGCACGTCCATCCGCGGCAGGTGGCCACGGTGGAGCGGGCGCTGTTTGCGGCCTATCCCACGATTTCAGTGATCAACCTGGCCGATGTGCTCGAGCGCATTGAAAGAGTGGTCGATGAGATGACCTTCGTGGTGCGGTTTCTGGCGGGATTTTCCATCTTCGCAGGGCTGATGATTCTGGCTTCGAGCATCGCCGGCGCGCGCTTCCGGCGGATGCGGGAGGCGGTGGTGCTGAAGACGCTGGGCGCGACGCGGATGCGGATTGTGTCCATCTTCAGCGTGGAGTTCAGCGTGCTGGGCCTGCTGGCCGGCGCCGTGGGCGTGATCTTTGCCAATCTGCTCACCCGGGTGCTGCTGCATTCTGTCTTCAAGCTGGAGGTGGGATTCCACTTCGAGTGGGCGACTGCCGTGGTGGCGCTCGTGGGCACGGCGGTTCTGGCCACGGCGACGGGGTGGATGGCGAGTTTCAGGATTCTCGGACTCCGGCCCCTGGAAGTGTTGCGCGAGGAATAGGTTGCCATCCCGCAGGGAGCTTCACGGCTCGTTCAGAATCAGCGCAATCCGGCCGGCAATCAGATCGCTGGGCGGCTCCCCTGGCTCCACTTCGATCAAGTCAACCGGAAAGGCGATGTTGTGCGGCCGCAAGACGAGCCGGTTGGACACGAAGTCCACATAGCGCAGCCTCAGGTGCGCCCCGTGCCGCACAGCGTAGAGATTGGGCCGGTTGGGCCGATAGGGCATCAGCGAGTTGTAATGCCGGTCGATCAGCGTGATGGCGTCGGGCAGTAAGAGGGGTTCCATGGGCAGGGCATCGGCGCCGGAGATGCGCACGGCCACAAACCTCTGCCAGGCGCGCCGCGGGTTCGACACGCGGGTGCGGGTCGACTGCAGCAGCCCGGCGGGCAGTTGCAGCATGGACTGCACCGCCGAAGGCCGGATATAAGGCTCAAACAGCGCCGCCGCGTGCGAGACGACCGGCACCGCGCTGCTCTCCCCATCCGCAGGCAAGGCCGCGCCCTGGTACGTCGCAGGCAGGAGGTCGCCGGCCGTCATGTTCTGCGCCGCCAGAATCCGGTCCAGCGCCTCCAGCGATAGCTGCCTCCGGCTGTGCAGAAAATTGGACAGATGCGATTGCCCAAAGCCGGTTTGGCGCGCCAAAAGAGAAACGCTCACAGTTCCCCGCTGTATCCTGCGCAGCAGTTCCAGACGGAGGCGCTCGTGCATCTGCGTAAAATTCATTTGTGGAAAATCCGCCACCAGCAATGGGCATGAACGGTCTTCGTTTTCCTCTTGAAAACTTATCAGGGCTGATTGGCCTTCATTTTCGGCGCTTGGCAGAAAATTGAAAAGAGTAGAAGGGGAAAGCTGCTCCAGACGATTGACGCAAGGGAACTATTTTTCTAGATTGGCTTTACTTAATCTTGCACTGGTCTGTGGGAATCAAAGGAGAAATGTTTCCTAGCCACAATGCTGAAACAGGGTGGAAACCTACCCTGCTCAGCGGCAAATGAACAAAGCCGGAGGGTTAAGAGTCCCTCCGGCTTTCTCATCCCCACCCTCAAGCGCTCTTCAGAGGCGCCCGGGGAACAGCCATGCAGGAATTCCGGGATCTGCGCGCCATGAGCATGACAAAAAACGAGAGAACACGGACGGCTATCCTCCATCAGGGCAGAGAGACCCTGAGCAGCCATATCCGGTCCTTTCTGCCCCGCGGCGAAAAAAGGCTAAAGCAAATCCGTCGGGAGAAAACGAGAACACGGAGAATCCGTCATGGAATTGCGCGTGCATTTGAAGATTTGCGAGGGGTGTGGTTGCCTTTGGTATCGCGCCCAGACTCAAGGGAGCGTGTATTGCAAGCAGTGTGAGACCAAGCTGAAAGACTTTCCAACGCCGGAAAGCCGCAAACGGCGCGGGCGTCCGGTCCGCAAGACGCTGGTCAAAGTTTGGGCGGTGGCGGAAGCCGCCGGAGGTGCCGAATGAGCGCCGCACTTCAGTTGCCGATGGTATGGGGAGCAAGCAGTTCACAGCAGAATTGGCAGCCGGAGCGGAGGAGCGAAAAAGACAAGCCGGCCGCGAAACCGGCCGCGAAAGAGCTGGCCGACGGACCGGTGGTGAGCCTGGGCTTCTACCGGAAACATACCGAGAGCCTGTTGCGGCGCTACCTGTATGCGTCGATGCAGGTGGGCAGGGCGCCGTCCATTCTGGGCGACCCGATCGCCAGGGGGTGGTGTTCCAGCCGCCCGGTTCGCACCTTCGAGGACGCGGTGATCTTCGTCCTCGATGTGGAGAGGTGCTTGAACCAGCTGGGATCGCTGGATCGCATGATGCTCAGCCGGATCGTACTCCAGGAGTACACCCAGGCTGAAGCAGCCACCTTGCTGGGGATGAGCGTCCGCAGCATCTGCTACAAATTTCCCGCGGCCCTGGACCGGCTGACGGAAAAGCTGCTCGAAAGCGGGCTGCTGGTTTTACCGCACTGATCCAATCAATAAGCCGGCCGGCAAGCAGAGGTGCGATGGATCGCTCTGCCCGGCCGGCCGCGCTATCCCGGCGTCGCGCAGGCAGGTGAGTTCTGCCTGCGCTGCGGTTCCGAAACTGAACCCGTCGAAAAGTGGGAAATTCCGGAGGGAAAATCGCGGAATGAGTGTGTTTTCAGGTTGAGCGCCCGAGGTAACCGGCCTAGCTTCCAGTGAAGGGGCTTCGCAACTGCTGCGCAGTGTCTTTTTGAGAGCAGCGCAGCAGCCGGGAGATTTCCATCGCCCCAAGGACGATGCAGAAGAGCGAGACGAGCTTTCCGCCAGAGATGACCGGTCATTTGGCCGAGATTGCGCTCGGCTACCAGCGCATGCTGGTGGAGAATCCATGCCATCCCCAGGCGCTGGTGGGCATGAGCCTGGTGGCAATGGCCAGCCGCCAGTCCGAAGCCGCGGTGAAGATGGCTCAGGCGGCCCTGGCGGTGGCGCCGAGGATGGGCACGGCGTGGGTCGCGCTGGGACAGGCGCTGAAGGGTGCGGGCCGGAACGAAGAGGCCGGGCGCGCTTACGCGGAGGCCATCGGCCTGGACGGGATGAATTCTCTGGCCCACATGGGACTGGGCGAGTTGATGCTGGCCGGCAACCGGGCAGAGGAAGCTGTCAGGGAATATGAACTGGCGCTGCGCAAGCAGCCGGCGCTGGCTGCCGCCCACATGGGCGTGGGCCATGCGCTGACCATGATGGGGCGCTACGAAGAGGCGCTCCGGCGCTATGAACAGACGCTGGCCTTCAAGCCGCGGTTGCCGGAGGCCGAGTTTTCCGCCGCGTATGTTCTGGCGCGCATGGGAAGGCCGGAGGAGGCAATACGCCGCTATCGCCGGGCGCTGGTGCTGCGCCCCGACTTTGCCGCCGCATGGACGAACCTGGGCAGCCTGTTGCGCGAGCTGGGACGGGATGTTTTTGCCGAAGCGGCCCTGCGGCGAGCGGTCGAGATTCGCCCCGACCTGATCTCGGGGTGGGTCAACCTGGCGATTCTGGAGCGCGAGCGCTGCCGACCGGACATGGTCGAGCAGTACCTGCGCAAGGCTTTTGCTCTCAATCCCGCGCAGGTGCAGACGCTGGTGGCGTGGTGCCAGTTCCGCTCGGCCGAGAGCGACCCGGCCGGTGCCTGGCAGTGGTTGCGCTGGGCCCTGGCCCGTGAGCCGGACCATACCGAAACCGTGAACATGCACGGCATCCTGCTGCACAAGGAGCGCCGCTTTCAGGAGGCGGTCGAAGTCTTCGAGCGGGCCGAGGCTCTGGGCCACTGCGCCGCGGCCTCCAACCGCGGAAATTCCCTTTTGGACCTGGGGCGCATGGACGAGGCCTTGCGGGCGCAGGAAAAAGCAGTCGAGCTCGATCCTTCCAGTCCCGGCGCGCTTTACAATCTCTCCCTTACCCGCCTGCGCATGGGCGACTGGGAGCAGGGCTGGCCGGGCTATGAAGCCCGCTGGCGCTTCCGCGAGGTGCATCGCAGCCCGATGGTCTTTCGCCAGCCGCGCTGGCAGGGGGAGCCTCTGGATGGGCGGCGGATCCTTCTCCACGCCGAGCAGGGGCTGGGCGACTCCATCCAGTTCTGCCGCTACGCGACCCTGGTGGCGGCGCGCGGCGGCCGGGTGATCGTGCAGGTGCGCGAGCCGGTCGAGCGGCTGACGGCTTCGCTGGCTGTGGTGCGCGCCGGGCAGGCGGTGGTCGCTTCCTTGGGCATTCAGCCCCCGGCCTTTGATCTCGAATGTCCTCTGATGAGCCTGCCGGCTGTCTTTGGGACCACAGTGGAGACGGTTCCCTGGTCCGGCGCCTACCTGGGAGCCGACCCGGAGCTTGCCTTGCTCAAGCGAAATCAATTTCCGGATGTTCGCGCGAAAGGACGTTTCACAGAGCGTCCCCTCCGCGTGGGCCTGACCTGGGCCGGCAATCCCCGTTACAAGTCAGACCATCTGCGCTCCACGCAACTGGCCACGCTTCTGCCTCTGCTGCGCGTTCCCCGCATCACCTGGATCTCGCTGCAAAAAGGGCCGGCCGCGGAACAGTTGGCTGACCTGCCCGGCGACGTTTTTCTCTGGGACGGCTCCAGCCAGGACCGCGATCTGGCCGAGACGGCGGCGCTGGTGGCCACACTCGATCTGGTCATCACCACGGACACCTCCATCGCCCACCTGGCCGGCGCCATGGGCAAGCCGGTCTGGATTCTGCTGCCCCACCTGAGCGATTGGCGCTGGATGCAGCAGCGGGAGACCACCCCCTGGTATCCCACCGCCCGCCTCATCCGCCAGCGCACGCCGGGCGATTGGGCCGGCGTGCTGGAGCGCGTCATCGGAGAGTTGAGCCGGTTTCGCGCCGCAGAAGACCGCCAGCCGGTCTGGCCCACGCGGCAGGACTCTCAGCCTGCCCGGTTCCTGCCCGCGTAACCCCCAGCGAGGTTCAAAAAAGAACAAAAATAGTTCTTGACACTCATAACTCTAAAAAGTAGAGTACTCTTCATTGAGGATTTCTCTGAGAATAAGCAGGATCCTCCAAGGAGATTTTCCATGACTGCAAACGAAGAAGAGATTGAACTGAAGGACAGGCTCAGATTGATCGAGAGCATGATTGCCGAGGGCCGGCGCAGCACCGAAAGCTGGGGCTGGACCTTCGTGTTGTGGGGCGTGGCCTATTACGTGGCACTGGCCTGGTCGATTCTGGGGCGGGGCCACTGGGCGGACTGGGCCTGGCCTGTGACCATGATTTCCGCTGCGGCGCTGACCGTGGCCATTGGCATGAGAAAGTGCCGCACTCATCCCGCGACCAAAACCGGCCGCGCGATCGCCTCCATCTGGAATGCGATGGGAATCTCGATGATGTTACTCTTTCCCGCCCTGAGCATTAGCGGCCGGATCGACTTTCACGGTTTCATCGCCATGGTGGCGGCGATGCTGGGCCTGACCAATGCGGCCTCCAGCATGACTCTCCGGTGGAAGGCGCAGTTTGCCTGCGCGGTGGTCTGGTGGGCGGCTTCGGTGGCGGCGTGTTTTGGCCCCGACAAACAGCCTTTGATCGTCTTCGTGGTGGCCATCTTCTTCTGCCAGATCGCGTTTGGCGCCTATGCAATGGTCCTGGACGCACGCCGGCGCGCGCTGGTGGCCAGCCATGCCTGAGCTGCCGGAACTGAATCCCGTGATTCACGGCAAGCTGCGTCTGGCGCTGCTCTCGCTGCTGTCCGGCGTCGAAGAGGCGGAGTTCACCTGGCTGCGCCTGAAGACCGGCTCGACGGACGGCAACCTGGGCGCGCAACTGCTCAAGCTCGAAGAGGCTGGCTACGTGGCGGTCGAAAAGAAGTTCGTCCAGCGCAAGCCGCAGAGCCTCTACCGCATGACCGAGGAGGGCCGTCGAGCGCTGACCGAGTACGTGCAGGCGCTGAAGCAATTGCTCGGCGGAGTGATCTGAAAAACCGGGAAAGGATCAGGAGGAACCATGAAGATCGAAAATGCGAATCAGTTGACGGGAATGGCCACCGGCATCCAGTTTCTGAGCTTTTTCGGCGGCGTCTGGCTGGTTTTTGGCTTGCTGGCCCGAGGCGCGATGGACGCGGCCAAAGGAAGCCTGATTGTTGCAGGTTTCCTGACGCTGGCGGGCGCGTCCCTGTGGGTCATGCGTCAGGCTCGGAATTTGCCGGCCGTTCCCGCCGACCCCGCGGTGGGCCGAGCCTTCGCCTGGATCAACGCAGCACAGTGGGCGGCTGCCTTCGGGCTCTGGTTCCTGCTGCACAGGCTGCGGCTGGACGACTACTTTCTTTCTGGTCTGGCGGTGATTGTGGGCATGCACTTCCTGCCTCTTGCGCGTCTTTTTCATAGCCCGGCAAATTATGCAACCGGCGGATTGCTGATGATTTGGGCGGTGGTTGCGCTCGCGTTCGTTCCGGCCGAGCATCTGCCCAGCGTAACCGCCTTTGGCGCGGGCATGATTCTATGGCAGGCCGCGGCCACCGCGCTGGCCGTGGCGGTTGCGCTGGCGCGGCGGTCTGCGCTCAGCCGGCGGACTGAAGACTCGCGCGCACCCGCTGCATGATCCCCAGGTAATAGGCCAAATTGTGGATCGAGTTCAGCGTTGCGGAGAGCGGCTCGCCGGAGTGCATCAGGTGGCGCAGGTAGGCGCGCGTGTAGCGCCGGCAGACCATGCACGCGCAGGCTGGGTCGGGCGGGCCTTGATCCTCGGCGTAGCGTTTGCCCTTGATGTTCAGCCGCCCCTCGCTGGTGAACAGCAACCCGTGGCGCGCGGCGCGCGTTGGCAGCACGCAGTCCATCATGTCCACGCCCAGCCGCGCGTACTGCTCGATCTCGTCCGGGTAGCCTACGCCCATCACGTAGCGGGGCTTGTTCGCTGGCAACAGAGGCAGCACCTCGGCGATCATCTCCATGGTCAGCTCACGCGGTTCGCCCACGCTGAGGCCGCCGATGGCGTAGCCGTCGAAATCCATCTCGACCAGGCGCTCCGCGCTCTCGCGGCGCAGATCGCGGTACATTCCGCCTTGGACGATGCCGAACAGGCTCTGCCGGCGGCCGCCCAACTCCGCGTGCCACGGAACCTCGTGCGAATGCGCGCGGAAGTGATCGAGCGAACGCCGCGCCCAGGCCATCGTGAGCCGCAGGCTCTCTTCGGCCCGGGAGCGATCTGCCGGATACTCGGTGCACTCGTCGAAGGCCATCGCGATGTCCGCGCCCAGCGCGATCTGCACGTCCATGGAATGCTCGGGAGTGAAGAAATGGCTGCTCCCGTCCAGGTGCGAGCGAAAGCGAACGCCCTCGTTGGTGACCTTGCGTAGCGCGCTCAGGCTGAAAACCTGAAAGCCGCCCGAGTCGGTCAGCATGGCGCGCGGCCAACCGATGAATTTGTGCAACCCGCCCATGCGGCCAATCGCCTCGTGGCCGGGACGCAGGTAAAGGTGATAGGTGTTGCCCAGGATGATCTCCGCGCCCAGGGTTTCGAGCACGTCCTGGGCTACGGCTTTGACGGTTCCGGCCGTGCCGACGGGCATGAAGACCGGCGTTTCGACGGCCCGGTGCGGCAGATGAAGCCGTCCCCGCCGTCCACCGTCTTCGGTTGTTTTGAGTACTTCGAAGTCGAGGCCCACTCCCTGATTCTAACGGGGATTCTACCGGGCGTGCGGCGGCAGGCTCACCGGCGAGAAAAACGGAAGCGGGGAAAATGCCCGCGGCTTACTTCGCCCGCTCGAAGGTGAGCGAGGCGGAGTTGATGCAGTAGCGAAGGCCGGTGGGGCGTGGTCCGTCGGGGAAGACGTGTCCCAGGTGGCCGCCGCAGCGGGCGCAGGTGACCTCGACGCGGCGCATTCCCAGGCTTCGGTCTTCGAGCTCGGCGATGGTTTTCGAGTCGGCGGGCAGCATGAAGCTGGGCCAGCCGCAGCCGGAGTCGAACTTGGCCCCGCTGAGGAACAGCAGCGCTCCGCAACCCGCGCAATGATAGTTGCCTGTGTCGTGGTTCTGAGTCAGGAGGCCAGTGAAGGGGCGCTCGGTCTCCTTCTCGCGCAGAATCCGGTACTGCTCGGGAGTCAGCAGCGCGCGCCACTCGGCTTCCGTGCGTTCAATCTTCTCCGGCATTCCAGTCGTATCGGTTGCGTCGCTCATAAAAGGACCTCCTGGGGGAAGCTACGCGGGTTGGATGCTCGCGGCCGCGCGAAGGAAGCAGACCTTTGCCTTCAGAGGATGAGTTTTTCAGCCAGTTTGTCCTCCCTCGGCGGCTAAAGCCGAAGGCCAAAATCGTTCCTCAACGGACGGGCTGAAGCCCGTCCCCTTCAACCCCCTTCGTTCTTGGGCTGATTCTCAGACCTCGGCGACGACTTCGATCTCGACCAGAACATCCTTGGGCAGGCGCGCCACTTCGACGGTCGAACGCGCCGGCGCCGGTGTGCCCTCCGGGCCGAAATAGGCTCCGTAAACCGCGTTCATGGCGGCGAAATCGTTGAAGTTCTTGAGAAAAACGGTCGTCTTTGCCACTTTGGCGAGGCTGGACCCGGACGATTCCAGAATCGCCTTCAGGTTTTCGATCACGCGGGTGGTCTGCTCGGCAATGCCGCCCGCGACCACCTGCCCGGTGGCCGGGTCCAGCGGAATCTGGCCGGCGGTGAAGATCAGATTGCCCGTGCGCACGGCCTGCGAATAAGGGCCGATGGCCGCGGGAGCCTTGTCGGTTGCGATGACGTGTTTGCTCATGGCTTGATTGTAGCCACCTGCGGTGGGGCTAACTGCTCGCTATCCGCTCGCTTGGACTGTTTTGCCAAATCTCCAGAACCACCTGCGGTGGGGCCAACTGCTCGCTATCCGCTCGCTTGGACTGTTTTGCCAAATCTGTAAAACCGCCAGTGGTCCTGCAGGAGTTCAACCGAGGATCGTGTTGTCGATCAGCCGCGTTGCGCCCACCCAGGCGGCAACGGCGAACAGGCTGCCGGGCGCGGCGGTTTCCACCGGCTCGAGCGTAGCCCAGTTCACTAGCTCGATGTAGTCGATGCGGACCTGGGGTTCGGCGGCGAAGGAACTGCGTTCGGCGGCGAAAATTTTCTGGGCGGCCTCGATCAGCACGACGGCGTGGCGTTCGCCACTGGAGACGAGCGTTTCCGTCTGGCGAACGGCGCGGCTGAGGGCAAGCGCCTGGCTGCGTTCGGCCGGGCTGAGATAGAGGTTGCGGGAGCTGAGAGCCAAGCCGTCCGGCTCGCGCACGATGGGGCAGACGAGGATCTCGGCGGGCAGGCGCAGGT
>Ga0255351_1001320_pt1 | contig 10114 bp, 2 predicted proteins | sample HBST25r2metaG_FD_186024 | JGI IMG/M metagenome (GOLD analysis project Ga0255351, IMG submission 186024) | Peat soil microbial communities from Stordalen Mire, Sweden - H.B.S.T-25.r2 | ecosystem: Environmental > Terrestrial > Soil > Wetlands > Peat | place: Sweden: Norrbotten County, Stordalen... | reverse complement strand
GCTTCTCCGCCACCGACCGATACACCCGCGCCCGGCGAACTGGCCGCTTCCTGTCTGCATAAACCATGCACTCATCGTTCACCGCCCCGCCACGGACAGTCCAGATGGAAACTTAGGACGCTTACGGCTTTCCGAAGATGCCGGACAGAGGCCCCAGACGCAAGCAAGCCGCCCCGTAGGACGGCTCGCTGCGCTTGGTAAAGCATAGATGGGCTGCGTCGTCGCCAACCCTTCGGCAAAACGCGGAAGGATGGGACACCCAAGGCTCATGGTTTGGTCAAGGGTGGACACCCGTTACTTACTCACCAGGCCTGGGAAACTTGCTAGGAATGCACCAAGTGATATGCCAACAAAAAACCAAAATGGCCGTCCCTTGACCCCAAATAAGGTCGCGAGTAAAAGTGCGCCAAAGATCATCGCATCAATTGCCGTAAAGCGATCAGCGTTGTATCGGAAAACTAAAACGCTAACCGCCCATAAGCTGACCATGCCAAATCGTTCGCGATACGGATAACCCTTGAAGTTAGTAAAAAACTTTGCGAATGCGCTCATTGAAGGCTCTCTTTTTTTGAAACGCCGAATCGACGATAACGAATGCCATTACGGAGCAGGAACAGGAGGAAACATCTGGTTCATGCACACTTGGCTAAGTGCCCAACCAGCTGCGGCAAGCGCTGCTTTTGCATAGTCATTCGCATTCGTAGCGTGTGATACGTAGACACCCAGCATCCCATAACCCAATGTAAGAGCCCCGCAAGCGAGTACCCTGTTGACGAATTTCATCCCAACGACTGCTCTCGTGGCGGCTATGAAATCCCCAACTGCGTCCGCGAGATCAGCAGCGGCATCCATTGCTTCTAACGCCGCAGCCATCTGATCCGCCTCCGCTGCCTCGGCTGCCGCCGATCCGAACAATTCAAGAGATGCCCCTGCAAATCTCATCGCCGCGCTTCCCACGTTCAACGCCAATTCGACAAGGTCAGCCCGTCCAGTTGGGTCCATCATGTTGATCGGATCGCCGCCAGCATACAAGTACTTATGCAACGACTGTGGGTCTATAGCTTGGCCGGCTTCTGGATCACGGCTCATGAATCTACCGGTGTTTGGGTTGTAGTATCTGGCGCGCAGATAATACAGGCCCAAATCAGCATCGAACTGTTCGCCGCGGTAAAGGTAGTTGTTCGGCGTGGTGCCTTGCTTGGTGAAGCTGTTGCCGAAGGCGTCGTATTCGTAATCATCCGTAACGACGCCATTGTCATTCGTCAATTGCCTTACACTGCCGCCACCATCGTAGACGTAGAAGCTGGGCGTCCAGGTGTTGTTGCCGGTGACGGACGGACTTAAATTCTGGCTGATTCTTTGCAGGCCGTAGGTGTATTGGCGAGTTACTGCGCCGTTAACGACTTCCTCGACGACTTGCGCGTAGCCTGTTGGATTGAGATCGTCCACGAGATACTGTGTCGTCACTCCACCTACAGTCTTGGAAACACGGTTGCCATCGCCGTCGTAGATCATTGTCACCTGACCGTTGTTCGCGGTGATCATGTGGTTCTGGGAGTCATAGGTGTAAGTCTTGCCGCCGGTGGCGATTACATTTCCGTTGGCATCGTAGGTTTCGGATGAAATCTCATCATCGGCGTTATATGTTCCGGCGATTGGATTGATTCCGGGAAGCGTCGAATTTACTGGCAGGCGATTGCCAACAGGGTCGAGACAATAACTTACACCGCGATAGAACGATGGCCGCCACGAAACTTCACGTGTTGCGCAAATCGCGGCGGTCGTCATAGGCGTAGCCCCCTTCGTCGTAACGCTATCCCAGGTGCCCAAAAGCGAGGCACCTGGGCCACCCGGCCGCCAACGCTCACCCTCACTTCAGCGGCGGATCAAGGGTGGGGCCACTGGCTGTCGCTGTTCTTCGAAGAGACGCAATTGGCATTTGTGTCAGGACAAACAATAAAACCGCAAAAACACCGCTTATCACTCTAAACTGTACAAGAAATATGAACAGGAATATCGGAGCACACACGAATAGGAATACATACCATCGCGGCAATCCAGCCCCCCTCAGGCGACTCGCCACATGCCCCGCCCAAGCTGAACCAACAAAAAAACAACCAAACCATGCAATAGTTGACACAATCCCTCTTTCCATCTTTATAGGTATCGTAAGAATCCCCCAAATGAGAACACAGACCAAGAGTCGAATGATGTCGTCAAATCGTTTGATGGATTTATTCCAAAGAGCAAGCAATTTCAATTCAGTCCTCCGTTCAATACAATCAAGTCAATGTCATCGCGACTGACTCTATTACAAAATGCAGAAGAGCGTTAACACATATAGTGGGGCTGCAATTGGTCTCAGCAGCCCCATCATTTATTGCTTTTAAGGAAGGTATGCGCAGGCACCCCCAGCCGCAGCTCCAGCTCCAGCTCCAGCAGCATTGTTAAATAGAGCGAGCTCGTGCATTATTTCGTAAACAACATAACCAACAACAAAGCGACATACCAGTACCCTAGTTACTTTAGCTGCCACAACTGCCATACCAGTCTCATAAATCCAATCGACAAAATCCCGCCCGCTTGGGTCTGACGCATTCACTGGATCGCCGCCTGCATAGAGATACTTATGCAATGTCGCCGGTATCTTCGCATCGCCGTCATAGGGATCGCGACTGAGGAACCTTCCGGTAGCGGGATTGTAGTATCTGGCGCGGAGGTAGTAGAGGCCGAGGTCTTGGTCGTATTGTTCGCCGCGATAGAGGTAGTTGTTCGGCGTTGTGCCCGACTTGGTAAACGAATTGCCATAGGCATCGTATTCGTATTCGTCCGTAACGGTGCCATTGGAATTCGTCAACTGTCTTACGCTGCCGCCGCCGTCGTAGACGTAGAAGCTAGGCGTCCAGGTGCTATTGCCGCTCACAGCCGGACTTAAATTCTGGCTGATTCTTTGCAGGCCGTAGGTGTAGGTACGTGTAACTACCCCAGCACCGAAGGAGCCAGTCAGCTCTTCAACCACCTGCGGCAGGCCGGTCGGGTTGACATCGTCTTCGACAAGATACTGCGTAGAGACGCCGTTGACCGTCTTGGCGACGCGGTTACCGAAAGCATCGTAGATCATTGAGATCGATTTGCCGTTGCCCGAGGCCGTGAGCATATGGTTCTGGGAGTCGTAGGTGTAGTTCATGCCGTCGGTCGAGGTCACGTTGCCGTTGGCATCGTAAGTCTCCGATGAGATTTCATCGTCGGCGTTATACGTGCCTGCGATGGGAGTGAAGCCGTTGAAGGATGAGTTTACCGAGGTGCGGTTGCCGACCGGGTCGAGCGAATAACTCGCGCTGCCGTTATTGCTGGGATCGCCGGCGATGGTTTCGTTGGTAAGGCGGTAGATGCCGTCGTAATTCCAGGTGAGGGAGCGGCCATTGCCTTCGGTGGCGCTGGTGCGGTTGCCGGTTGCGCCTAACTGGTAGTTATAACTCGAAACTGGTGTGGTGAGGGCCGTCAGCCGGTTGAGCGCATTGTAGGTGAAGCTGGCGGTGAGGCTATTGGGCGTGGCAACCGAAGCGACGTTGCTGGCCGGATCGTAGGTGTAAGTGGTGGTTTGGTTGCCTTGTAGGCGGTTATCCACGACCGTGCTGAGCCGGTTGAGATCGTCGTAGGTGTGGGCGACCGAGATGCCGTTCGGGTTGGAGGAGGCTATGGTTTCCACTTTGCCACTTGGAAAGTAAGTATAGCTCAAGGTGCCTTCCGGCGTCGCCTTGGTGGTCAACTGGTCGAGCGCGTTGTATCCATAATTGACCGTGCCGTCGGCGGCGGTGGAGGTGAGGTACTTGCCGGTGGGCGTGTAGGTGAAGCTGACGGTAGGCTCGCCGGGGGTGGCGCGGGAGAGCAGGCGGTTGAGGGCGTCGTAGGTGTAGGTGGTGACGGCGCCGTTGAAGTGGGTGAGCTGGTAGAGATTTCCGGCAGCGTCGTAGGTGCGGGTCTCGGTGTGGGTCTGGTCGGGCAGAATCTTGAAGGTCAACTCGTTGAAGGCGTTGAAGGAGTTGGCGGTGGTGTGCTGATTCTCGTCAGTCAAGCCGGAGAGGTTGCCAAGCGCGTCGTAGTTATAGGAGTTGGTGTTGTTGGACGGGTTGGGATGATTCTGCTGGGTTACGGATTTGAGTTGATTGGCGGCGTCATAGGCATAACTGACGACCGCGCCGGCCTGATCGGTGGTGCTGGCGAGGTTGCCGGGGCCGTCGTAGGTGTTGACGGTGGAAGTGCCATCGGGATAGAGGGTTTTGGTGAGGCGCTTGCGGGCGTCGTAGACAAATTGTGTGGTGTGGTGGTTGGCGTCGGTTTGGGAGATGCGGTTGCCGGCGTCGTCGTAGGTGTAGGTGAGGTTGCCGGCGACGCCGGAGAGGGCAGTGAGGCGGCCGGCGTTGTCGTAGGCGTAGGTGGTGGTGTTGCCGAGGGCGTCGGTCTCGCTGGTCTTGCGGTTGGCGTTGTCGTAGGCGTAGGTGGTGGTGCTGGGAGTGGAGCTGCCGTAGCCGCGCGTGACGGAGATGAGCCGGCCGGCGGGGTCGTAGGCGTTGTGCGTGACGTTGCCGGCCTGATCGGTCTCGTCGATCACGTTGTTGCGGAAGTCGTAGGTCTTGGTGGATTTGGTTTTGTCGGGATAGTCGGTCTCGACGAGCCGGTTGAGGACGTCGTATTGATAACTGGTGGTGTGGCCGAGGGCGTCGGTGTCAGAGGTTTTGTTGCCGTTGGCGTCGTAAGTCGAGTTAGTCGTGCGGTTGAGCGGCGCGGCGGTCTGGGTGAGATTGCCGAGCGCGTCGTAGGAGTAGGTGGTGGTGGAGGCGGAGGAACCAGTGGGCGAGGTGGGTGTGGGGGTGACCTGGGAGAGCTTTTGGCCGAGGGCGTTGAAGGAGTAGGTGGTGGTGCGGCCGAGGGCGTCGGTGCGGCTAATCATGTTGCCATTGGCGTCGTAGGCGAACTGCGAGGCCATGGAGGGCTGGGCGCTGATATCGAAGCCGATGGCGCCGGCGGCGAGGGTCTGATTAGCGTTGAAGGTAAAGCTGGCCAGCGTGCCGATGGGGTCGGTGACGGATTGCGGATTGTAGTTGGCGTCGTAGTTGAAGGCGCGGGTGTTGCCCAGCTCATCGGTCGTCTGTGTGGGTTCGCTGTATTGGTTGTAGACGGTGGTGCTGGTGGTGTTGTGCCCTGCTCCGGGCGACTGATAGGTCGATGAGGTCTTGTTGCCGTTGCTGTCGTAAGTGGATGTGGTGGTGTGGCCCAGCGGGTCAGTGGTGGAGATCAGATTGTGATTGGCGTCGTAGGCGTTGGTGGTGGTGTTGCCGTTGGGGTCGGTGGATTGCAGCAGGTCGCCATAACTGTCGTAGACCATCGTCGCCGTGCCTTTGTCGGGATAAGTGACGATGGTGGTTGTGGTGGAAACTGCTGTGCCATTGATCGTGGTGGTGGAGGCCAGGTTGTATTGGTAACTGGTGGTGTTGCCTGCGGCATCGGTGACGCTCTGCAGGCGGCCATTCAAGGGAAGGCCGTTGGGATCGGTGTCGTTGGGGCCGAAGTAATCTGTCGAGGGCAGCAGATAGCAGAGCGCGTTGGTTCCACCGGTGTAGTAATGATTGGCGGCGTAGGTGTACTGGCTCGTGTTGGGGGCCGACGCGCCACCGCAAACGGCGCTGCTTGGCGTCGTGTTGGGATAAGTGACGCTGGCGAGATTGCCGCTGGCGTCATAGCTGTACGAGTAGATATTACCCTGCGGATCGGTGATCTGGGTGATGCGATTCTGCGCGTCGCGCACGAAAGGCACGGATAGGCCAGTGGAGCTGCTGATGCCGTTCGCCGTGATGGTAAGGCCGTTGCCACTGCGATCGATGATCGATTGCAATTGACCGGCCGCGCTGATGGTGTACGAGGTGCCGTTGGGATCGGTGTAGATATAGGACGTCGGCGTGTACTGGCCTCCGCCCTGGCAGTCCCACAGAGAGCCGTCGGGAATAAGGATGTCCAATGGGCAGCCCGAGCCGCCATCCGAAAGCGTTCCGTGAAGGCCGGACTCAGGCGTGTAGGCCGAAAAGTAATACGGGAATAGCCAGCTTCCGTACTGCGGAGTTAAATCGAATGTCTTACGCTGACCATTAAGAGTGAAGGTGACATTTCCGAGGCTATCCACGACAAGATTGACATTGATGCCGAGATTCCATCCATAGCCGAAGTCGCCGCTTGTGCCGGCATTCAGGCTGTCGTAGGTGCGCTGGATGTTGATGGCAAGACCAGTGGCGGGAACAACGAGGTCAGTCACGGTTGCCGTGACGCGGCCCGGCTTGTTGTTGCCGACGACCGTGACCATCACAAGGCTGTATTCAAAATTTCCGCTGGTATCTGTCGCCTGAAGTTGAATCCAGTAGGAGCCGTTTGGCAGCATTGAGGTGTCGAGTGTGCCAATCTGGCCTGATCCGGTTGTGTTCGCATTCAAAACCGTGACACTGTTCGAATTGTTAGACGGATAGTAGCTCAGAGTGCCGCTCTGCAGCGTAACTTCGGATGCGAGCGTGATAGGAACGATGCCAGAAACAGTTGAGCCATTCAGTGGACTTCCAACCCATCCCTGCGGAGTTGCGGGAGCTGGATTGACGGTAACCGAAAACTGCCCTGATATGCTATTGCCCGCAGAATCGCTGGCGCTCAGTTGCAGCACGTAGATTCCGGCTTGACTGAAGGACGCCGTCGTCACCAGTTGCAGTGGAGCGGAGAAGGTGACAGTGCTGGGCCCGCTGACCTGACTCCAGGCTGTTGTAATTGTTGCAGTAGTGTTACTGTCAGTAATGGTGCCTGTCAAAGAAAGCGTATTCGGCAGCGTCACCGTCGGCAGCGCTGTAATGTTGCCGCTCATTACGCTGCTACCGGTGGTTGTCGTGGTGGTGGTAGAGGCCGGAAGCGTCCACGGAACGGTGACAGTATTTGAGAACGCGCCAGTGCCATCAATGATGGATTCCACTGTGACGTACGCGGTGCCTGGATTCATATCATGATAGACAAAGTCTGCATGGCCGGTTGAATCGGTCGTTGCCTGCAAAAGGGTATTATCAACTCCTGTAACACTGAGTCCAACGTTCAGATTGGGAACAGGAAGTCCGGATGAATCATTCGCTAGTACAGTGAAAGTCTCTTGTCCATAGGCAGGAAGCGGTTGGACCGTGTTCGGGGTCAGAACAAGCGAGCCTGCCGGCGGAAGACTAGTTGGAAGAGACCATGTTACACTGACGGTTCCGGACACAATATCTGCTTCACTTCCGGATAATGGGTATGCTCGCGCACACACAATATCCGTACCTGCATTTGCACCAATATATGAAAGTGTAGCTATTCCTGAAGAATTGGTTGTGGCTTGGTGCTGTTGTGTATTTGCCCCTATAATACTAAATATTACAGGAGTATTCGACAGCGCTGATCCAGATCCGTTGGTTACAGATGCAGCGAAGGAAACATATTGCCCAATAGGATATGAAGATGCCGTCATGTAGACAGTTGGGAAATAACTATCGTTATAAAATAATGTACCTGTAATCCATCCCGGATCACCATCAGCATTGAATCCACCGGATCCTGACCACGAGGCTGTACCGCTTTGATAGACAATTGAGACTTCTGAACCCGATGTTAGACCTGTCGCTGCCAAGATTGGGCTAGTTCCATTATTCAAGCCAAATTTGTAGTTGTCATTCAACCCTCCTGCTCCCCAATTCCACGGCTGTGCTGTCGGCGGAACTGTTACAACAACTCCATTTACCGCAACCGCAAATCCCGATCCTGAATTGTCAGGATAGTTATCATCATCAATCCCTAACAGTAACTCGCTAGCTCCAGGTGGAACCGTAAAGACTCGCGGCTCAGCTCCAATAGCAATGGGCTCAATCACAGCACCATTTGAGTCGGTGAATGCTCCCATCAGTCCGGCAAGACCAAGAGACTTTCCTGCCGTCAGAATTACTTCACCTTCCGCATTCGCTAACGGTTGCGAGACCCATGATATCGAGACACTGTTCGACATCAACTGCTGGCCGTTGAAGGTTGCCGTGGCCTGAACCGTGTCATTGCCTGAATTAGAGCCGATATATGCATACGAGGCAATACCGTTGCTATCGGTTGTGATAATGCCCATGTTGTTGTTCCCACCCGTAACTGTGAAGGTCACTGCCACGCCTGATTGCGGCGTACCGATTGCATCCTTGAGGGTAACCACAAATCCCTGTGAACTTCCGGCTACATACGGGGGTTGAGCCGCTGCAGTTAGAGTGAGAGTCGGAGGAGGCATCAACGTCACGATACCCGATCCAATAACAGAGCCGTTCGCTTGATTGGTCGCAGTTATGGTCACAGTCTGTAGCGCGGAAATAGCGAAAGGCGCCGTATAGAAGCCATTCGCTGTGAGTGTGCCTTGCGCACTAGACTGCATAGACCACCTTACAGCGGCATCACATACTCCCGAGGCCTTGAACTGCAGGCTTTGACCGGCAAATACGTTTGTCGCAGACGGAACTACCTCGACTGCGTTTTCAGGATAGAGTGTATAAAATTTCGACGGAGAGCTTTGATTGTTGTATTCCGTTGCTATCCAATCGGATGACCGGGCCACACTTGAAATGCGCGCTTCGTCGATTAACCCGTTGTAAACAATGGACCCAAAGCCTCCGATATTTGCCTCACCTCCTGAATCGCTAATTGGACCGGAATCCAAGTACGAGGTAGTCGTCTCCAGAGCACCATCCACGTAAATCAAGACTGCCTCACCGGTGCTTCTGACTGCCTGAACATGATGCCATTTGCCGTTATTGACAGCAGTACTACCGCTTGCAACAAGGACAGAGCCGTTATTCGTGCGAAAATATGCGACGGCTTCGTTTGAATTTCCTCCAGCGGTCGTTGGGCCAACGGAGAGATAGGCTAACGGATTGCCATCTTGAAGTTGCATAGCCAAAAGGTTGTTTCCAGTTGTCTTGATCCAGGCAGAAAGAGTCATGTCGCCGGAAAAGTTCCACGCATTGCTCGCTGTCGGAAATGATATCCGTGCGGCGGCCGAACCATCCAGATTCGCTCCGCCGTCAATGAACCCAGCAGTTGCGCTTGCCCTGGATCCGGCACTTCCGTTGTTTCCGTTCGCCGTTGAATCATTCGCTGAAAGTGTTGAGCCGTTCGGAAGGTGCCAAACGCCTACGTAGTTGCTGTCCCATACGCCGGCCGGATTTTGCTGCGAGGCCGAAATACTTGGGTTCCCGTAGAACAAATAAATTACCGTGTCGGATGTATGCGAGAGTGTCGGGATGCGCACCCAGGCGATGACCTGCCCGTGGGCGGGATCGTACTCCTCCATCTCATAATTCAGGATGTTCTGACCGGCAGGATCCGACGTAAAGATTATATCGTAGCCGTTGGGACTCGTTACTTGGCCACCATTGGCTGTCGTCTTAAGGAGTGGATCGATGGTATTGAAAAGGAATGGGAAGTTGGACTGGTCGGTGTTGGGAACTTTCGTGTGGTCGATAAGGATTACGCGTTGGTAACTATATCCGTTGGACGAGCATTGCGTTTGATTGACCGTCAATGTGACGGAATCAGAAGCCGCGATGTAGTCGGCCGTATCGGTCGGTGTGCAGGTCACCGAAAGCGTCTGCGCTCCGGCGCTCAGGACGGTTCCCGCGGCGGGCGTATAGACGCAGGCGCCGGCCACGCTCAGGCTGGCGTTCAACTGCGTTCCGCTCAGCGGGGTGCCGTAGGTGATCGCCGCGGGAGCCGGCCAGTTGACGACCGGCGTCGCCGAGCCGATGGTCAGCGTTCCCGGCGTGTTGGTAACTATGTAGTTGCCCAGCCGCGAGTTGGGATCGATCAGCGTCGCGGTGATCGGATAGCTGCCGATCGGTGAGCTGGAAGTCGCCGTGGTCGCGTAGCTGGCGGTAATGGCGTCCCCGTTCACCACGCCGGTCAGCGTGCCGGTCAGTGTCGGCAGCGTGCCGCCAAAGCTCATCGGCAGGCTATTGGCCGTCACGCTCAGAGCGGCCTTGTTCACTGTCAGTTGCACAGTCTTCGCCGCCGGAGTCGCATAGTCGGCCGT
>Ga0255351_1001318_pt1 | contig 10116 bp, 7 predicted proteins | sample HBST25r2metaG_FD_186024 | JGI IMG/M metagenome (GOLD analysis project Ga0255351, IMG submission 186024) | Peat soil microbial communities from Stordalen Mire, Sweden - H.B.S.T-25.r2 | ecosystem: Environmental > Terrestrial > Soil > Wetlands > Peat | place: Sweden: Norrbotten County, Stordalen... | reverse complement strand
GCGCTGGGCCAGCGTGTCGTAGTTGTACTCGGTGACGGTAAAGATGCTCTTGTCGGGCAGAAAGTGAACCTTGGTTCCACGCCGCTTGGTGTTGCCGGCTTTGCGCAGGCCGCTGGTGGGGATTCCACAACTGAAATCCATCTCCCAGGTATGGCCGTCGCGCCAGATTTCGACGTTGAACTCCTGCGAGAGCGCATTGACGCAACTGACGCCCACGCCGTGCAGGCCACCGGAGACCTTGTAGGTGGAGGCGTCGAACTTGCCGCCCGCGTGCAGCTTGGTGAGCACCACCTGCACGGCCGGCATCATCTTGCCGTTGCCCACATCCATCATGTCTACGGGAATGCCGCGGCCATCGTCGACGACGGTAATGGAGTTGTCCACATGGATAACGACTTCGATCCGTTTGGAGTAGCCGGCCAGCGCCTCGTCTACCGAGTTGTCAACGACCTCGTAGACCAGATGATGCAGGCCCATTTCGCCGGTTGAGCCAATGTACATCGCCGGGCGCAGGCGAACCGCCTCAAGGCCTTCAAGAATCTTGATGCTGTCGCCGGTATAGCTGCCGTCGTTTCCGCCATCGTCCGGGCGGGGAGACTCATCGGGTACATCGATTGTCATTGTCTTAGTCGCCATTGGTGTCCATTTCGCGCTGCCTGGTGCTGCATTTTCCGGGATGGGAAGGGGCCGCGCCGGAATGCGATATCCGGCAGGAAAATCGGGGTTTAGCCATGTGAAAAGCGGTGATTATGCGCACTTCTTTCTAGCTCTAATTTTAACACGCGGCAGGGGGTAAAAGTGGGCTGGAAAAGGAGGGATAAAGGGCGGCGCAAGGCCCCGAAATGTCTTAAGGATTCGGGATTTTAGCGGCGAAAATATGTGACTGTAGTAACCTATAGCGTTACTACTTTGCTATCTACTTGAAAAAGCTATATTTATATGCAACAATCTTCCTGTATTTTATCCCAAATTGGCCGCAGTCCGGGCTGGACAATTTCTCCAAGGAGTTACTAAAGATGAAACTTGCCATTCGCACTTTCGCCATTTGCGCCGTGCTTGCCGGGGCGGCCGCTGTCTCCCTGTCCTCACCCACCACTCACGCTCTTGCCAGCCACCAGTCGGCCACCGCAGGTATGCCGGTTCCCATATGCGGACCCTGGGTTCCGTGCCCTCCAGGAGCGACGAACGGAAGTCTCGCTCGCTAGTAATCACTTCCTAACACTAAAGTGGCATTGGCCTATCGTCTTTGCGGGTTGAGAGTAGTAGAGATTGGCGCTATTCTGAGAGCGAATCAGATTGCGGCTTAGCCCTTATGACCTCACAACTCGCAATGTCGGCAATGAGCGTGGCTGAGTTCAGCCTTTGGGCGGTCATCGGCTTCCTGTTCTGGAAGCGAAAGCTATATCGCCGCTTTCCGTTCATGGGTGCCTATCTCGGTCTGCGCGTGGCGGCAATGCCCATGCTGATGGCGGCTTTCTACCTCCAGTCGCAGCCTTGGGGCCAGGCCTATTACGCGGTTTACTTTTTTGTCTACTGGGGCGCGTATCTGGCCAGCTCCATTCTGCTGCTGATGGTGAGCATTGAGGTTTTCCGCTCTGCGCTGTCGGCGCTGCCGGGGCTGATGAAGATCGGCATTGTGATCTTCCGCTGGGCGATCCTGGTTTCAGTGGTCCTTACCTTCTCATCCATCAGCTTTGCTCATCGCGGTTTTGCGCTGGTTCCGGATATCTCTACCGGCCTGATGCGCTCGGTGAGCGTGCTTGAGCTTTGCCTGCTAGCCTTCCTTTGCCTCAGCATGAATGCACTGCGGCTGTCGTTCCGGGATCTGGCCTTCGGGATTGCCTTGGGCTTTGGCGTTCTGTCGGTCAACGACTTCATCTTCGCCGCTCTCATACCGCGGACGCCATCGATGACCGCTTCGCTGCAGTTCGTCTATGAAACCCTGATCCTGGCGTCGCTGGCTTTGTGGGTGGTTTACTGCGCGCTGCCTGAGACGGCGCGTAAGCCGCTGATGATGCCGGCCAACTCGACGATCTACCGCTGGAACGAGATTGCCTCGGCTCTGGGCCACACCGGCACGCAGATCGCTGTGCAGCAGCCCGCCAGCAGCTTCTTCCTCACCGATGTGGAGCAGGTGGTGGAGAAGGTGCTTACGAGAAACCTGAAGGGGCGCGAGTCGGAGTCGTAAGAGCAGACATCGAAAAACAAGTCAATGCAGAAAGGCCACTGTTCACGCAGTGGCCTTTTTGCATTCCGGCTCCTGCAAGTCTTGTCGACAGATATAGCTCGATGTGAGTTGGATCACGTCGATTTGTGGCATTCAGTCACGCCTGAGGTAACTCGCGGGCCTGGCAAGAAGCCCACCAGAGCCCGACGATCCACACTGTTTCTTACTTCATGAGATGTCTTTTGACATATTGCCGTCTCTGGATGGAAATTATCCCGACATTTCAGGAGACAATTTGTGATGCAGTCTTGCGGCAAGGCCCTTGCAGCGGCAGTGTGTGGAGTTCTCCTTCTCACCATCGGATGCGGCGGAAGTTCAAGCGGCAGCTCATCGCAGCAATCCAATCCCACTCCCACAATCATTGTGGTAGGCCCGAATCCCGTACCCGCAACCAGCGTAGCAGTCTCAATTACTGTCGGAGGGAGTGGTTTCGTCCGCTCCTCGGTTGTGCAGTGGAACGCTGCGGCGCTTCCCACCACCTATTTCTCCAGCACCGCGCTCACGGCGGAGGTTCCGGCGTCGGATCTAACGGCCGCGGGCACGGTGAGCGTGACAGTCTACACACCGAATGCAAATCCCTCTGTATCAAACGCAATGACGGTGAGCCTGGTCGTTCCTGCTGCTCCCACCATTACCAGCATCAATCCACCAGGCGGCCTGGTGAACACAGCCAGTTCCGAGGCCATCGTCGGCACCGGATATGCCGCCAACTCTACGGTGGCCATCAACGGACAGACGATTTCGACCACCTATGTCAGTTCGACAGAGGTGGATGCCATCTTTCCTGCCTATGCGATTGCGACGCCTGGAAATCAAAGTATTACCGTGACCACGCCGGCGCCCGGCGGAGGAGCAAGCGCAGCTCAGGCCTTCACCACTTTTCTTGACATTCCTTGCAGGGATATCGTCTACAACTCGGCCGACGGCTTGCTCTAGCCGCGGATTGCCCGCAAACACCTCCGCGATAACTGCAGATGCACCGGCCCCGAAGACGACTCACTGCAATCGCACGATGAGTGTGGAGGCCCGCACTCGGATTGCAGAGGCACAAGGTGCAACGATCGACGATGAGGCAACCGGCGCTCTTGCAGTAGAAACCACGACGGTCAGTTCGGCCGAGTCGACAACTGGAAACACCCTATTCCCCCTTCTGATTCAGCCACCCATTCCGCTCTATCCAGTCGATAACAATCGATTGCCAGCGATCCTTCGGAATCAGGATCAAGGCATGCTCTCCCTTATTGAAGATCGTCATATCAACGGGAACCCCTGCATGGCGTAGCGATTCAAAGAACCGTATGCTGTTGTCTACGTCAACCAGATGGTCGTCTGCGGACTGGATAAGCAACGTGGGCGGGGTGTCCTTCGTCACCTGAAGTTCGTTCGACCAGAGCTGCACCTGCTCATCGGATGGATGCTGCCCAAGAAGCGCGATACGCGAACCCATATGCGCAATCTTGGGATCCATGCTGATCACCGGATAAAGCAGAATCATGAAATCGGGCCTCAGTTCGATGTTGTCGGAATTGGGCACGTAAGCCTGTATAAAGTGCGTCCCGAGGCTCGAAGCCAGATGACCTCCAGCGGAAAACCCGATAATCCCGACCCGGTTAGGGTCAAGATTCCATTCCTTCGCCCGCTTGCGGACGAGGATCATCGCCTGCTGAGCATCCTGAAGAGGCCCGATCGATTTGTCTTCCATCGCAGCATCCGTTGGCAGTCGATACTTCACCACGAACGCGGCAATCCCATGGTCCTGAAAGAATTGACCGATTGCAGGCCCTTCCGTATTCCAGGTGAGCCCGACATAACCTCCGCCTGGAAATACAAGGATGCTTGCGCCATTCGCTTTCACCTTCGCGGGAAGAAATACTTCCAGGGTGGGTCGCGTTACGTTCGCCATCTGGCCCATCGGCCTCAACACTTCCTCGTTCGGAGTCGGCTTCGAATTCGGAATAGCACTGTCTCCGTAAAGTGGAATCGACATCTGTGGTTGAGGCGTGGTGTTCCTTATGTACTCCATGAACTTGGAGTTAATCGGCGGAGCGTTGGGCGAAGGCGATTGTTGAGCACCTATCACACCCAGGCCCAGCATCCACATTGAGATCACGACGAGCAGCTGCATGTTTTGTCTCTTCATACTGTCTCCGTGAGGCGTCGGATTCGAACTTCCCGACACGCAAGTCTTAAGATACTCAATTTGTCCGGAAAGCTCCGGCGGCTTTCTCGCATGACATCTCACTGAGCACTCTGAATGATTTTGCATCCTTCACCGTACAATCGGCAGCTCCTTATCGCAAAAAGTTACCTATACTTCTTGGTCGAGAGTCAAATGCGGCAACCGGCTTGGAAGAAAACTTGACCTGCCATTCAGCCGCCGTCGGCTCGGCGCATGAAGAAGGGCGAGAGCGCCACGCGGCCTGCGCACTCAAGCGAATGAATCCACATGAGATGAGATGGGAACATCTCGGATCGAGATGTTCCATATACAGCTTTCTCTGCAAAGGTACGCAGTCTGTATTTACAGTTGTGCTACCCATCAATTACGGTGCATATCGGGTCGCGATCGGGATTATCTCGATCCGTTCACCGTGAGATCGACCCGGCCCTGGGAAGCCGTCAACCGATGGCGCAGCGAATCTGAGGTGAACATCGTGCTAAACAAATCATGAGGTTCTAAGGCACTACTTTTCCGGAGTCGCTCCGAAGTCAGAATCGAGGAAACGAAGTATGAAACTACAGTTGAGATCGCTTACCTGGGCTCTATTCCTTGTCGCACCACTTGGTGCCGTATGCCAGACGGTGCCCGCTGGAACATTTCGAGTTGGAGCGGCAAAAGTTGACATTACACCGGCCCAAAATGAACTACCTAAGAGTTACCTAGGCATATTGGACCAGGTGTACTCAAGAGCCATCGTTGTCGATAACGGACATACGAGTGCTGCATTGGTTTCGCTGGACACAGGGGGCGTTTCAGGCGATCTATGCAAAGCGGTAGGCGAGCGGATCGAAAAAGAACTAGGCATCCCGGCGGTGAATGTGTTGTTTACAGCAACGCATAGCCACAGCGTGCCAGGCGTGTTCCCGATGTTTGTAAGGCCGGGCGCCAGCCCCGATAAAGCTGCGATGAGCCGTGTCGCGGCGTATGAGAACAAAGTCTTTGAGTCAGTGAAGATGGCGAAGGACAAGCTTCAGCCTGCGCGCATCAGCTACGGAACTGGAGTCTCCTACATCAATGTTCAACGCGACATCATCGATCCGGTTACACATGGGTGGTGGGAAGGCGCAAATTACGCCGGTGTCTCCGATAAAACTGTCGCCGTTATCAAGTTTGAAGCGTTGAATGGCGATCCTATCGCGATCTACTACAACTACGCGATGCATGCCGTGATCACTGGAAACCTGGACCTGGTGAGCGGCGATGCGCCGGGAGCCACTTCGAGATATATAGAAGGCCATTTCAACGACAAGGTTGTCGCTTTATGGTCAGAAGGCGCTGCCGGCGACCAGAATCCGATTTATTTTCAGCAGACCTACGATCTGCGCAAAATCCGAGTTGACGATTACGCAAAGCAGGGAAAGGACATCAGCAATGCCATGCCGCCAGGGGGCCAGGGCATGGACCGCAGCAACCCAGAGGTGGCTCATCTAATGAATGAACAGAAGGAGATGATCTCCTCCATGGGGCAGATGCTCGGTGAAGAGGTTCTTCGGGTTGCACGGGAAGCCAAGAAAGGCGAAGCGGATGGCCGAATCTTTGCAAACGCCACAACAATCACCTGCCCTGGCCGGGAGCGGACAAACGAAGGACGGGGCGGAGTCGCCGGAACATATAAAGATGGGCCGCCGGCTGAACTAAAGCTTGGCCTGCTGATGATCGACGATATTGCAATCGGGGCAGTTGACGCGGAGGTGTACAACCTTATCGCTCAGCGGCTCAAAGCAGAATCGCCATACAAGAAGACGATGATGGCTACGTTGACGAATGGTATGGCGATGTCCGGGTACATTCCTGACGATGCGTCATTCGGGCACGAAACTTTCGAAGTCCTTTCGTCTCGGTTAAAGCCTGGATGCGCCGAAACCAAGATAGTCGACGGGATCATAGGAATGATGCCGAGGGTGACTTACTAACGAACTCAATGTGTTGTTCTTCGCATTCGCGAAGCGGGAATCAGGGGACTGAGCGTGACTCAAAGTCAAACTCAGTCCCCGTTCTTTGCGCGGCATCCGTTTTTGCATTGAGACAAGATCGCAGTGGAATTAAGCATGACTGTCGTTGTTGATATGCCGCCTTTCCCGGTTGGCATGTGCGTTTTTCCAACGTCATGTGGACTAGTCATCTGGAAGCTGTATAGGGTACTATGCTCGTGGTCGGCAACAGCCAACGTGTATGCGGCGATACCTGCAATCGCCTGCGCGCGGGATTTATTGAGGAAGACCAACGATGGCGACTCACAAGTACAGGGAAATCCTGGAGAAGATTCAAGAGGACATCGCGCTCGGAAAGTATCGACCCGGTCAACGGTTGCCCAGCGAGACCGATCTCGTGCGGCGCTATGGAGCATCGAGGATGACGGTCTTCAGAGCAATGCACGAATTGCAGTCGCTTGGGGTCGTGGTTCGGCGAGTCGGCTCCGGTACATTCGTCTCTCAGGCGTCGAACGCCGGGAGTCATGTGTTCGGCCTTTTAATACCGGAGCTTGGGCAAACTGAAATCTTCGAAGTAATCTGCAAGGGCATGATGGAAGCGCCACAAGCGATTCATCATTCGCTGCTCTGGGGAAACACAGCTCCACAGCAGAATCAAAAGGAAGAAATCGCCGAGCAGCTATGCCGGCATTACATTTCCAGGAAGGTGTCAGGCGTGTTTTTTGCGCCGGTTGAATTTACTCCGGGACGGTATGAAGCAAATCAGCGAATTGTGGCCGCATTGACCAAGGCGCATGTCCCGGTTGTTCTATTGGACAGATGCGTTGAGCGCTATCCTCGGAGGAGCAATTACGATCTGGTGGGAATCGACAATCGTCGGGTTGCCTATTTGCTCACAGAGCATCTGATCAAAGCAGGAGCAAAGAAGATCGCGTTTTTTGCGTGTCCAAATTCGGCGCCGACAGTGGATGCTCGTATTGCCGGTTATCGTGAGGCGCTTCAGTTATCAGAGAAACAGGTGGGGTTGGGACTTGTTGTCCTAGGGGAACCATCGGACCCGAAGTTCATCAAGGGTGTCCTGAAGAAAAATCGTCCCGACGCATTTGTATGCGCAAACGATCATACGGCAGGGAACTTGATGCACACCTTGCTCTCGATCGGGGTGAAGATACCTGAAGACATACGGATGGTTGGATGCGACGACGTAAAATATGCACGGCTGCTTCCCGTACCTCTAACCACGCAACATCAACCCTGCAAAGATATAGGAAGAATTGCCCTGGCAGTGATGCTTGACCGAATTGCGAATCCTGATCTTCCGGTCAGAGATGTGCTGCTTGGGTGTCAACTTATTGTTCGACAATCTTGTGGCGCACAGATGGAAAAGAAAGCGAAATGAGTTGTTCCGCGCCAGGGGATGGCGCTTGATGGATGCAGCGATCGGGAGTGGCGCTCTTCCTGTTCGCATAGCAATCTGGTTGTTCTGAAGCCGGTCGTTTGCCTAAAACACCACGCGACGGCTAGTGATCAAACCAGCCGCAGTCGAGCGGCCACAAGCTCGCCGCTCCAGACTGCGATGGATCGCGCTACGTTATTTGGTAAACACCGTCAGGTTGAAAGCGTTTGCCATAGCGGCGTTGCCAAGATCATTGGGATGAATGTTGTCACCGGGGTTGAAGTCCGGGCGGATGCGCGCCGGATGCTCTTTGTCCAGTACGGCCGCATCGAAATCGACGACGGCGTCGAATTCGCCGCTGGTTCTGATCCACTGATTCAATTTTTGTCTTGTGGCTTCACCTACAGGACCAGAGAGCCACACACCCTCTTCAGGCATAACGGTAGCGCCAACGACTTTGATCTTGTGCGTATGTGCGCGAGCGATAATCTCGCGGTCGCCCTTGATCAAATCCTCGGCAGTCAAGGCGTTTGGACCGGTGATCTGGCCATGGAGGTTGATGTCGTTGATGCCCTCCAGCAGGACGATCCAACGCACGCCCGGCTCACTAAGCACATCGCGATCGAGCCTTGCCAGAGCGCTGACTCCAGCACCGTCGCGAAGAATCTGATTGCCGGAGATGCCCTCGTTGATGACGGCGATATGTGGGCCTGCCTTCCGTTCACTCAGCCGCTTGGCGAGCAATGCCGGCCAGGTCTGGTCTTTGTCGACCGTTGTTGCATATCCATCCGTGATGGAATCGCCCAGGCAGGCAATGGCAAAGTCATTGGCGGGCGCAACGACATCGACGCTGCGCAACCACAAGTAAACAGTGTTGGTGGTTGGCTCCGGCATCGATGCGGCCGAGGCTGTATTCCCTTTTGAGATATACGTCGTGTGGAGGCCAGGCGTGTGAATGGCAGGTGTTCCTTCGCTCTTGACGACGTAAAGAGAGACTGCCAGATCGGACATGGCTTTCACGTCCAAATCGACGGGATCGCTTATGATGACCATTCCCGGCCGGATGTCCACGCTCTTACTGCCGCCAAAAGTCAACTGGCGATCACTGCTGGTGTCAATCGAGGACTCCGCGGTTCTGATAGCAATATGGGCATTGCCAATCGAAACGGCGGTTCTTCCAAAGGCGTTTGTGAGCTCTACGCGCAGCTTCTTGCCGGCAATGCTGGTATGAACAATCATCCGCACCGTTTGATCGGCAACATCCTTGGGGGTTGGCGCAGGCGTCTTCATGCCCTTCATCTTGGAGAAATCCGGCATCTTTGCGCCGGAGGGAATATCGGGTCTCTCTTGAACGGTGACGGCCATTTCCTGAGCAGTCGCCCATGTAGCTACCCAGTTATCAGTTGGCCGCGAGTTAGACTGCCCAAATGCGGCTACCGTAGTTAGGGTTGAAATACCCAGGAGCACAAAGGTCCGAAAACGATTTACCATGCAGAACCTTTCATAGAAAACGTCACTCGTTGACACGCCTGTGATGACTGTAAGGTCTTACAAATATGTCTTGTCAAGGCGCCAGGTATACATTTGTTGAAAAGTTACCTATACCGTTTTGTTTCATTCTCTATTGACCGCGAAGTGGCGGACTCGTACGATCGTTTGCGGGCCTTTTCGGAAGGCTCTCCGCGTGTGGATTTGTGCTGTTCTTAGATGCACATGGTTAACGGCGATTGCGGTTTGCGAGCGCATTTGGGCGGCCCGGATGCAGGTATGTCGCCGCGCATAGCAATGTGAGCAACGGAGAAGGAGATCGATGAAAGGCATCGGATTATTGACTACACTGGCTTGCGTTCTGGGGTTAGGGCAAGCATCGATACAGATCGGCTTCGCGCAGCCCTCAACAGATTCCGCGTCCAAACCTATAGCCACGGTTGGCTCCGGTCAGCTTCGCGGCAGCCTGACCTATGATGGCGAAGCAGTCTTCAAGAACATTCCTTTTGCGGCGCCCCCGGTAGGCAATCTGCGCTGGCACGAGCCACTTCCGGCAAATGCCTGGACCGGTGTCCGCGATGCGTCGACATTTGGGCCGGCGTGCTACCAAAGCGGCCACCTCAACGCCGTGAGCAGCGAGGATTGCCTGCAGTTGAACATCTGGACGCCCACCTGGCCGATGAAATCGCCAGTGCCGGTCATGGTTTGGTTCCACGGCGGCGGAAATACCGCCGGATCTGCAATTGAACCTCTCTTCAACGGGGAGACCCTCGCCCGCCACGGAGTGATTCTGGTATCGGCGAATTACCGGCTCGGCGTCTTTGGTTTCTTCGCACATCCCGAACTCACCAAG
>Ga0255351_1001302_pt1 | contig 10192 bp, 7 predicted proteins | sample HBST25r2metaG_FD_186024 | JGI IMG/M metagenome (GOLD analysis project Ga0255351, IMG submission 186024) | Peat soil microbial communities from Stordalen Mire, Sweden - H.B.S.T-25.r2 | ecosystem: Environmental > Terrestrial > Soil > Wetlands > Peat | place: Sweden: Norrbotten County, Stordalen... | reverse complement strand
GTTCAGCTCAATCCAGATCGACCGATTACGCAGAAAAAAACCGAGAATTTATTGGCTGCATAAATCGTAAAATTATCTCAACACCTTTGACAATCGCCGGCCTTGCTGCAATCAAACTTAGGAATACTTAGGATTATTGAGTTCGCTAGCCGTTTTAGCTCCGTATTGACGCATCACCCAGAGAATGGAGGGCGGGGTGACGCCCGCCACGTCAGCGCATCTATCAAGAAATCGCAGCCACGACTCTTCTGATGCCCTATCCTCATCAGTCGGGAACAATGGCAAATCCATTCCTAGACTGGGCTCCAACGCATGAGATGGAACATCGTAGGCGTGGTATCTATAGGTGAACTCGCTCCAGTCGTAAAGACTTTCGTCGCCATCCAGAATGATATTGGGATTTGCGCCACGCTCTAGCAGCATCTTCATCAGTTCAGGATTCATGCGCAAAGCCGCGTGAAAAAGAACCCCGGTATTGTCCTTGCCACGAAAATCAGGGTCCGCCCCATGATCTAGCAGATAGGCTGTCGTTAACATAAGTAGTTGGTCGTCGTCGCAGTAAGAAATGGCGATACTCAAAGCAGACTCGTGAAACTGATCTACTGCATTGATATCGGCTCCTTCTTTAAGCGCCAGCTGAATGCCTTCAATATTGCCGCTCATGGCGGCTTGAAACAGATCCTTTGTTGCCTGATTCATGCTGGTCTCCACGCTTTTATTCTTCAAGCCTGATCTGGATCTTTGAAAATTTCTATCGATTCGGTATGGTGTAAAAAACAGTTATAGCATGGTGCTCTGTACGTACTGGAGGCACAGCAATCAAGGGATATATAGTCATGACCCGCATCGACGACACCCTGCCCCGATCGGAGGATGTTTTACGTCAACAACCAGCCTCATCCTCGTTGGTTCAATGTGTCCCAGATTTTTATTGAATCCTGTATCGGCGGGCTTTTGCTAGTGGATGCATCCACCGTGTCTATACGCTGTGATTTCCGTATTATACAATATTGCGTTTGTATCTATATTTGTACATGTACAGACATCACTCTGACAGAGAAAAGATGGTGGCTTTTGTTCATGTCCAGTACGTCACGCCGTACGCTCAAGATTTAACGTAATCAAGCGGCGCAGTATTTCTTGGTCTGCCATGGCTGGTGGCGCTCCGGTCTTTCAGTTCACTCTAATATCACAAGTTATTGACTTTAATTAAGTTTATAAGCGATAGATGCTTGACAACCCATTATGGGTAAAGAGTATTATTGATGAATTAAATTAAATGAACTATTTAAAATAACAGGGAGAACGATAAGTGCTTAGAAAATATGCCTACACAGCAGGCTTGATTGCGCTGTTATCGACTTCGGTGGCCCACGCAAACCTGATCAGCAATGGTGATTTCAGTCAGGGATTAAGCGATTGGACTGTCACAGCAGCCTCATCGGGTAGTGATTATCTGACTGATACCAGCGGTTCGGCAACGCAGGGGTTCTGGTTCGGCGCCGTTGGCGGTAGCAATGACACCATCAGCCAGTCATTCCAGTCGATCAGAGGCGATCAATATGTCGTCAACTTCACGCTGGACTATCTGGGCGGTCAAAGTAATTCCTTTGTCCAGGCCAGCCTTGGCAACACGCCTTTCGCTACATTTGGCACGCTGGCGCAAGACACTTCAGGCAGCTACAGCTATCTGCTTACCGCAACCTCGAGCAATAGCCTGTTATCCTTCGCCGGCAGAAATCCGCCGAGCTGGACTGTTCTGTCCAATATCAGCGTGACGCAAACCAGTCCGGTGCCGGAGCCTTCGACCTATGCGCTGATGGGCATAGGCCTGGTGGGCCTGCTGCTGTGCAGCAAGAAAAAATTGCAGAATACCGACGCTCAAGTTTGAGCTAAGGCCGCAGCGGCAAACCGCCTTGGGGCGGTTTGCTACAGGTTCTACGGTCGCGGTTTGCGCCATCAAGCGTATCCACTCGGATGCGCTGTTCAGATTTAATTCACAAATGATTAGCATAATTTCAAGCCGCTTTGCGCCCAAGCAGCGCGGCTTATCGCTGCTTGCCACTGCGCGCATCCACCGTCGGAAAGTCGCCCTCGCGCTCTAGCGCCATTCGCCGCCACTTTATCTCTAGTCATCAGCCCGCGACGCTACGGTCGTCGCGTTGGGGGAGATGCACGGAGTGCGTCGTTCGCGCCGGCGGGTCTGCGCGCGGACTGGGCTGCCCCATTGCGCTAGAAACCGTCTCTGCCGCTGGCCATTTGCCCAAAAGTGGTAATAAAGCCACCAATATAATATGAGAAAAATGTTAATTAATGACATTTAGATGATTATCATCATAATGTGAGGGTTTGTGCACCCGCATGCGCATGCCGTGGGTCAATATGTGACACTGGCGGCTTGCGCATCATCGCTGTACTTAACCGACAATATGTCTCCAGATGTGGCAAAACGCCGGCTGGATTGAAACTACGATGGCCATGCGTCATCAAGCAGAGGTGTTGCATGAAGCGAAATCAAGAGCTTTTGGCCATCAGCCGGGTGGTATTTGCCTTGACCAAACTGGGTGATACCGATCTGGACAAAATGCTCGAGCATTTGCTGACGCTGCTGAATATCTTGCCAGGAATCCGTATCCTGGCCAAATGCCTGATACTGCTCGCCAACGCCGACGCCAAGCTGATCCAGGTGGCGCAGTACGGCATGCCACCGGCATGGGATGACGCGATGCTGCCGCCCCGACCGGTTAGCTTGCAGTCTTTGCCGCAACAGGCCTGTCTGGTCAAGGATCTGATGGCGCTGTACCCGGACCTGCCCGTGTCGCGCATTGAGGCGGGTCATCCCTGTTTTGTCCTGTCGCTGGACAGCCCCGGGCAGCACCAGGGGCAAATCATTTTGTTTATCGATCCAGACTGGCGGCCCGACCCGGTCGAAGTGCTGTTCATGACCGATTTGGCGCAAGCGCTATCGGCGATCGTAACGCGTTGCATCATCAATGAAACCCTGCGGGTGCGTGAAGTTGAGCTGGAAAACGCGCACATGGAAGCCGTGCGCCGCCTGGGGTCGGCGGCGGAATATCGCGATAACGAAACCGGCATGCATGTGATGCGCATGACCCATTTTGCCGCCGCCATTGGCAAGGCGCTGGGCTTGCCGGAAGAAACCCGCGAACTGTTGTCGATTTGCGCACCGATGCACGATGTAGGAAAAATTGGCATACCGGATGCCATTCTGCTTAAACCAGGGCGCTTGACCGACACCGAATTTGAAATGATGAAGGATCACACCAACATCGGCAAACGGCTGTTGACCGGAGGGGACAAGCTGATCAAGGCCGCGCGGGATATTGCCGCCAGTCACCACGAGCGCTGGGATGGCAAGGGCTATCCCGAAGGCAAGAAGGGCGATGAAATTTCGCTGCTGGCCAGAATCTGTGCGGTGTCGGATGTATTCGACGCGCTAACTTCGGTACGCCCCTACAAGGCGGCCTGGCCGCTGGATGATGCCATTGCCTGGATCAGGGAACATGCCGGTTCACAGTTTGATCCTCGGGTGGTCGCGGCCTTCGATCAGGCGCTGCCGGATATCTTGCGCATCCGCCAGCTGTATCGCGAAGATATCATTGATCCCAACCAGACACTGGAACTGCCTGTACCGGTGCAGAGAAAAGCCAGTTGGGTGAGCTGGGACGCAGCCTTGAGCGTGGGTATTGATGTGATTGATACCCACCACCGCTATCTGCTGGACTTGATCAACGATTTGTTTGAGGTGGTGTCCAGCAAGCGGGGCGCGCGCGAGGTGGCGCGGGTCATGAAGGCGCTGGACCAGTATGTCGCAGTGCACTTCCGCGCCGAGGAGCGGATGATGGAATATTACGGTTTTCGTCAGCTGTCCCAACAGAAAACCCAGCATGCCGAATTTGAACAGAGGCTGCGCGATTTCTATAACGAGCTGCACGAAAATCCGCTCACCGCGCAGATTGATGTGCTGGTCTATCTGCGCAACTGGCTGGTGAATCACATACTGCACGAAGACGCCCATCTGCGGGAGCTGGTTCAGCCTGCAGACAGCGTTGTGGATGACGCTGAGCCGGAGGCGGATGCACCGAAGGTACCATGCCAACCGCAGGAGTCCTGAGCGCCGGCATGGCGTATCTCACTCTTTCAACGTAGCCATGTCGATCACAAAGCGATATTTCACATCGCTGTGCAACATGCGTTCGAAAGCCTGGTTGATGTCCTGCATGCGGATGATCTCCACGTCCGCGGTGATGCCATGCTGCGCACAGAATTCAAGCACTTCCTGGGTTTCCGCGATCCCGCCTATGACCGATCCCGCCACCGCCTTGCGCCCCAGAATCAATGGGGCCGAATTGAGCGCGGGTTCAAGTTTGCCCAGATAGCCGACCAATACCAGGGTGCCGGCGATAGACAGCGACGGCAGGTAGGGGTTGAGATCATGCATGCAGGGCACGGTATCAATGATCAGATCGAATTGCCCGGCGACCCGGGCCATTTGCGCCGTATCCGTAGACAGGACAATCTGGTCGGCTCCCAGCCGCCGGGCATCGGTTTCCTTGTCCGGCGAGCGGGTAAACAGCGTGACCTGCGCTCCCAGCGCCTTGGCCAGTTTCAGCGCCATGTGCCCCAGACCGCCGAGTCCAACCACCGCCACCTTGCTGTGCGGGCCGACCTTCCAGTGGCGTAGCGGCGACCAGGTGGTAATTCCGGCGCACAGCAGCGGCGCCGCGCTTTTCAGGTCCAGGGCCTGCGGAATGCTCAGTACGAATTTGTCCGCAACCACTATGCGCTCGGAATAGCCGCCGTAGGTGGGGCGCTGATCATGGCGGTCGACCGAGTGGTAAGTATAGGTTGGCACTTCTGCACAATACTGTTCCTGGCCCTGTCGGCATGGCTGACAGTGCCTGCAGGAATCGACCATGCAGCCGACGCCGACATGATCACCGGGCTTGAAGCGCGTCACTGCTGCACCGACGCTGAGTACGCGACCGATGATTTCATGGCCGGGTACCATCGGGTATCCGGCGTTGCCCCAGTCATTGCGCACATTGTGAATGTCCGAGTGGCATACGCCGCAATACAGGATCTCGATCTGCACATCGTCGGCGCGCGGCGCGCGGCGCTCGAAGTGAAACGGACGCAGAGGGCCCTTTGCGTCATGGGCGGCGTAGCCAAGAGTATCGAGTGTCATGTCTGGTCTCCAGAAAAAGCAGGGGCGCAGCACAGGCATGGTGTCAGGCGATGCCGCGTAGTAGTCATGCCGTTGACTGCATCATCATAAAATCTAACAGGCCTACGCGAGTTTGATTAGATGGCAAAGTCTGCATGAACTCATGAAACCGATTCATGAGTGCCCGCTGCGCTGCATCAGGGTGGATAGATCATCGGCAGCGGACTAGACTGCATAATCGAGATAACATCATGAAAATTGCTCATCAATGGAACCCTATAACGATCTGGCTGCTTTTGTCGTGGTGGTGCGCGAAGCCAGTTTTACCCGCGCGGCGGCGCAGCTTGGGGTCTCTCAGTCGGCGCTGAGTCACACCGTGCGCTCATTGGAAAAGAAGCTGGATCTGAAACTGCTGCATCGCACGACGCGCAGTGTGTCGCCCACCGAGGCGGGGGAGCGGCTGTACCAGACCGTAGCGTCGCGTTTTGCCGATATCGAGGCCGAACTCAGCGCCTTGAGCGAACTGCGCGACAAACCGGCGGGGACGGTGCGCATCAGCGCCAGCGAACACGCGGTGCACACCCTGATCTGGCCCAGGCTGGAGTCCTGGCTGGGGCAATACCCGGACATCAAGGTCGAACTCTGCTGTGATAATGGGTTTACCGATATCGTGGCCAAGCGCTACGACATCGGCGTGCGTCTGGGCGACGACGTCGCCAAGGATATGATTGCGGTGCGGATTGCGGCGGACATGCGCATGGCCGTGGTCGGCAGCCCGGCCTATTTGGAGCGTCGGCGCGCGCCGCAAATCCCGCACGATCTGCTGGAACACAATTGCATCGCCATGCGTCTGGCAACCCACGGCGGTTTGCTGGCCTGGGAATTCATGCACGATGGCCGCAAGGTCAATGTAAACGTCACGGGGCAGCTTGTTTTCAATGACAGTCTGATGATTGTTCGTGCCGCACTGGCTGGCGGCGGCCTGGCCTGGCTACCGCTGGGCATGATAGAGCCGCATCTTGCCGCCGGCCGTTTGCAATCGGTGCTTGACGACTGGGGCGCCGTGTTTCCGGGTTACCATCTGTATTACCCCAGCCGCCGCGCGTCCCAGGCACTGGCGCTGGTGGTGGAACGCTTGCGCTATGCAGAGCGCGACAGCCCGGACGCGCTTGTCTGATGTTGACCTCCCTCTTCTCGATAGCGCTCGCCGGTCTTGATGCCGGGCGGGCTTGCGTCTGGCGGTTGTCCGCCGAGACCTGCCCGCAAGCCGGTCAGGAGCTGAAGCAAGTCCGGCAGCGCGGCCGGTGCTACGCCGTCAGTCCATGCAGAACGCCGGCTCGCAGTGCTGGATGTGCAGGACCACCGAGCGGGCATCGGTAAACACTTTGACCCCGGGGGGCACCCGCCGCAATTGCAGTGCTCCCGATCCTCCCAGCCAGACTTCAATTTCAGTGTCCAGATGGCTGCGCAGATCGTTGACAAAAGTCGCCGCATGGCGCGCCGAGTAGCAGGCGCTGATCGACAAACCGACCGCATTGGGGCGGAATGCCTGGGCGGCGGCGATGATCTGGTCCAAGGGCAGGTCGGTGCCCAGGTCGATGCAATGCACATGCGCGGCGGACAACACGGCTTTGAGCGCCGCCAGCCCCAGCGTGTGCTGTTCGCCGGCCAAGGGCGCCAGCAGGACCGAATACGGCGCATGGCCAGACAGCAGCCGTTGTCCGGCCTCGTTCAACAGCCCTCGGACCACGGTCGCTATGCTGTGTTCACGAAAAACTGCCAGTTCACCGCGCGCCCAGGCATCTCCCACCGCCTGCATCAGCGGTTCCACCAGCTGTTCGACAAACTGCAATATGCCCCGGCTGAGCATTTCCCGTTGCAGCTGCTGTTGCAGCAAATCCAGTCGTCCGCTCAGCGCTTGCGTCATCAGGGAACAGAGTAATGCGTTCTCGCTGTAGCTGGGAGGAAGTGACGGCGCGGACGTGATCACCTGACCACTGCTCTGCACAAACTCGGGCGCGGCGAAGACCACCGAAGGACGTATGCCCTGGTCGATCAGCCGCTTGGCCTGGCGCAACAGGCGCAGCGTTTCGGCATCGTACAGACGTGCCCGTCCTTCTGCGCGCAGCGGGCGCGGAAATCCGTAGCGTTGCTCCCATTTGCGGATGGTCGCGGCGGGAACGCCCAGTTGCGAAGCTAAAACTCCAATCGTGATCATGTTGTAGTCCGGCAGGTCATGGCATTGGATTGATGTCATGGCGTTAACGGCATGCTGATTTCCGCTCGTGGCAGCGTTCATCTCCGGTGCAGGTTTATGCGCCTATAACTTATACCCGAAGATGGCTTGGATCTCACGTGCTTCGATAAATGCATGACGATATTATGTCTCAATTAAACCTGTCTTTTGTCTAAGTATTTATGGTTAATTATTGAACATTAACTAGACAATTACGCATCTAATATAATGTAATAAAACATTGAATATTAATTGAATAAAAGCTATAAACAGAAGACTGTTCGCTGCGTGCCACGTACGGATGAAATCGTGTTAACTTGAGCGACAAAATCGATTAATATCCAACTTTAGTTAAGACAAAATAGTTAGGCGGGATGTAGACGCAAGCCGCTTGCACTGCGGGTGAACTCTTCCCGGAAACGGTGCCGGCAGTTCCAGTTCGTGCGCGCTGATCACGCCGTCGCACTTGCTGGCGCTTCTCCTGCCCCGCCATCCCATGTGAATGCCTACTCCTCGCTGACTTGGTTGTGGTTTGCGCGCGTCACCGCAAGGGATCAGAGCGCCGCCACAGCAAAATACAGGATAGAGCACTACCGACAAGCCAGAGAAAGTGTGAGACATGAGTTACGACCGCAATATTTGTTTCGACCCCTGTGTTCTGCGCAACCAGTTGGGCATGAACCAGAGCGCATTCTGGAATCCTATCGGGGTGACCCAGTCCGGCGGCTCGCGCTACGAGAAAGACCGGAGGATTCCGGCGACGGTGATGGAGCTGCTGCGGCTGCGCTATCTGCTGGGCATCAACCTGGACGGGGTGACCGCCGAAAATGCGCCTTTGATCCGCTCCATCGCCAACGGCGATGTGGACACCGGCACTCTGCATCTCAAAGTGGGACGCATACGCAAAGTCTTGCTGGCCTGTGAAAACGTAGGGACGCAGGCCGCCCATCTTGCGCGGGCGGCCGAGGCCTTGCTGGAGTGAAACTGCCGGCGAGGATCTCGCCGGCGCATGCAGTGGCTCAGCTGACGATCGATGCGCTCAGGCGCTGACGGAAACGGGTAAAGTCGTCAGCCGCCATCGGTTTGGCAAACCAGTAGCCCTGTCTTCGGCGTTGCCGGGCAGTGCCTGAACAAAGGAACGGTCAATTTTCAGCCGGCCGATCGGGTAGCGTTTCAGACGCGATAGCGAGGAGTAGCCGGTGCCAAAATCGTCGAGGGCAAACTGGCAACCCAGTTCGAGCAGGGCGAGAAAGCGGCCAAGGTTCTCTTCGCTGTCGTCCATCAGCGTGCTTTCGGTCAGCTCGAGCTCTATCATGCCGGGCGGGATGCCGTAAGTATCGAACAGGGCCTGCACCGATTGCGGCAGGTCGCTGCGTCCCAGCTGTACCGGCGACAGGTTGACCGAAATCGGCAGCGCCAGACCGGCGCTGTCCCAGCGGACGTATTGACGGCAGGCTTCGGTCAGCACCCAGTGCCCCAGCGGCACAATCAGACCCGAACGTTCGGCCAGTTGGATAAATTCACCGGGCATCACCATGCCGCGCTGTGGATGCTGCCAGCGCACCAGCGCTTCGCAGCCTATGCATGCTCCGGTCTGGGCATCGACTTGCGGCTGGTAATGCAGCAGCAGCTGTCCGGTGTCCTCTTGCAGCGCGCGATAAAGATCCTGTTCCAGCTTGAGCCGTTCCTGCACCAGCGCATTCATCTGCGGGGTATAGAAGCGCATGCTGTCGCGGCCGGCGGCCTTGGCGGTGTACATGGCCAGATCGGCGTGGCGCAGCAGTGTGTCCGGGTCCTCGCCGTCATCCGGGAACAGCGCGACGCCGATGCTGGCGGTGGAGTGCAGCTCATGTTCGCCTAGCAGCAGCGGGTGTAGAAACGAGGCCAGCAGCGCCTTGGCGGCGAGGTCCACCTGCTCTGCAGTTTCATAAGGCAATAGCGCGACAAATTCGTCGCCGCCATGACGCGCCAGAATCGCGTTGGCCGGCACCGAGGCGCTGAGCCGTCTGGCCACTTTGACCAGCAGGCTGTCACCGACCGAATGCCCCAGGCTGTCGTTGACGGTCTTGAATTCGTCCATGTCGAGAAATAATACCGCCAGCCGGCTGTGGCTGATCTGCGCTTCGGCCAGGGCATGGCGCGCGCTCATCAGCCAGAACGAACGGTTGGGCAGTCCGGTCAGACTATCGTGCCGCGCCAGGTATTCGACCTTGGCCTCGGCTTTGCGCGTCGCATCCAGCTGCTGTTGCAACTGCAGGTTGGCCGCGCCGAGTTCGGCGGTGCGTTCGGTGACATCGGTTTCCACACGGCGCGTATAGCCGGTCAGAATCAGCAGGAAACCGCCGAACAGGCCGATCATCGCCAGCCCTGCGGCGAACGTGCCCCATTCCAGCCAGCTGCGCAAGCCTATCATGTAGTCTTCGTTGGCTTGCAGGATCAGCGACCAGTGCCGTCCGACATAGTTGAAACGGGTGATCTGATGAGGACGCCGTCCCAGCCAGTCCGCGCGCTCACAGTCTTTGGGGCCGGAAAGCCGGCTCAGACCGGGGGCCGCATCCTGATCCACCAGACAGACATCGATATCGTGGCGCGCCACGCCCGACAACGACGAATTCACAATGTCATCCATGCGAAACACGCTGGAGAGCACGCCGGACAGTACGCCGCGCCCGGCATGGGCATGGTCCGCATTCCATACCGCCTGATACACCACAATGCCGCGTTGCTGGCCTTGTTCCTGCACCAGGTGAATCGCCCCGCTGGCCATC
>Ga0255351_1001297_pt1 | contig 10216 bp, 9 predicted proteins | sample HBST25r2metaG_FD_186024 | JGI IMG/M metagenome (GOLD analysis project Ga0255351, IMG submission 186024) | Peat soil microbial communities from Stordalen Mire, Sweden - H.B.S.T-25.r2 | ecosystem: Environmental > Terrestrial > Soil > Wetlands > Peat | place: Sweden: Norrbotten County, Stordalen... | reverse complement strand
CCGTATAAGCACTCAGATTCTGGGGAACGCCCTGGCCAACCAGCAGCAGCGCATAGATGAACGACGCCGGCAGCAAGACGTAAAGCAGCGTGCGCGTCATGTCCACCCAGAAGTTGCCGATGGTGTTCGAAGTGGTGCGCTTGATGCCGCGGATCAGCGCCACCGCGACCACGATGCCCACGGCTCCCGACCAGAAGTTGTGAGTCGCCAGGCCCGCCATCTCGGTCAGATAGCTCATCGTCGACTCGGGCGTGTACGACTGCCAGTTGGTATTGGTCGTAAAGCTGGCCGCGGTGTTAAACGCCAGGTCGGGACCAACGGCGGCCAGCGACTGCGGGTTCCAGGGCAGATAAGCCTGCAAGCGCTGAATGCCGTAGGTCAGAAGCATGGATGCGGCCGAGAAGCCCAGCACGGCATACGCATACTCGCGCCAGTTCATCTCCTTGTCCCAGGTCACCCCGCAGAGCTTGTAGATCAGCCGTTCGAACGGGCGCAGAACCGGGTCCAGCCAGGTCCGCTCCCCTTCAAGAACACGGGCCAGATAAACGCCCACCGGACGAACCGTCGCCAGCAGGACGAGCGAGTAGATGGCAAACTGCAACCAGCCATTGGCAGACATTTCAGAATTTCTCCGGATAAAGCAGGGTGAGGGTCAGATAACCCAGCAGAAGAACGGAAAGCACAAGCGCGATGAGAGTGACGAAGTCAATTTGCATTGGGTTACCTCAACTTCTGGCATGCCTTGACGTAGAGAAACGCCACGGCAAAGAAAACAACGGTGAACAGCAACATCACAACATCCTGCATTCGAAGTCCCTCATCCCTCAGTTTCAGCTCAAGCCTGTGTCGAACCGTATTACGCAGCACAGGATGTGCGTTTCGCTCGTTTCCACAGGGTCGGAATCCGTAAGGAAATGAGCGCATCCGCTTCCTGCACAAGCACGATTCTGGCTCGTGTCAGCTTTGAGTATCGAAAAGATTTCCTAAATAAACCGTAAGGGGCTGGAAGATTCGGCAAGAATCTTCGCAAATTCAAGAGCCAAGGGACCGCGAAACCTTCCACCGTTGCGGATCTGAGTTCTTACTCCTCGTTCCCGCTCCAACCCTCGGGGATAAACCGGTAGCCCACCCACGGCTCGGTCTGGATGTACTGTTTCCCCGTCTCTGCCTCGAGTTTCTTGCGCACCTGCCCCACAAACACGCGCAAATACTCCGGCTGATGGGCCGATTGCGCTCCCCACACCGCCGTCAGCAGCACGCGGTGCGTCATCACCTTCCCTGGATTGCGGGCCAGGTGAAACAGCAAATCGAACTCCTTCGGGGTCAGGTGGATTCCTTTGCCCTGCAAAGTAACGGTGTGATTGCTCGAGTCGACCACAAAATCGCCGGCTTCGATGGCCGAAGTAGTGCGCTCCGGAGCACGGCGCAGGTGAGCCCGCACACGCGCCAGCAGTTCTTGAATCCCGAAGGGCTTGGTCACGTAGTCGTCCGCGCCCGCATCCAGCGCCTCCACCTTTGAGCGCTCGTGCTCGCGTACTGACAACACCAGCACCGGCGTTGCGCCCTGCATACGGATCGCGCGCGTGACTTCGACTCCGCTTAACCCCGGCATCATCAGGTCGGTAATGACCAGGTCCGGCGCCCACTCCTTGAAGGTTCGAAGTCCCTCCTCCGGATCGTTGGCGGTGCGCACGTCGAATCCCTGCGCGGAGAGCGAGGCCCGCAGCACCCGCGTAATCTGCGGTTCGTCGTCAATCACTAGAATTCTTCCCGGCATGGCTTCCTTCTTCCAACCGAAGATTACACCACCGGGGAAGGCGGAATATCATTTCTGTGATGAAGTTCACGGAAGGACTCTCCGATTCGCGAGGGATTGTTCATTGGATCGTGGCCACCGCGATCGCTTCGCTTGCCACGTTTGCGCTGGTGTCGCTCCATGCCAACTCCACCACCGCGGGCATGGTTTTTCTAGCCCTCGTGGTCTGGGCTGCTACTCAGGCCGGGTTCACTCTATCACTTTATATCGCGGCCTTTTGCGCACTCTCGTTCGATTACTTCTTCCTGCCGCCTTATCGCACTTTGCGGCTTGCCGGCGCGCAGCAATGGGTAGATATGCTCACCTTCGCGGCCAGTTCGCTTGTGGTAAGCCGGGTGGCGGAGCGGGCGCGCCGCCAGACTCTCCAGGCAGAACAGAGGCGAACTGACGTCGAGCGGCTCTACGAACTGAGCCAGGAGCTGATCCTCTACGAAGACGCCGAAGTTCTCATTCGCGACTTGCCTCGTCTCATCGACCGCATCTTTTCCCTCGATGGGGTCGTTCTCTATGTCGCCGAGCGCGACCAGTTCTACGCCTCAACCTCCGAACTGCCCATGAGCATTCAAGCCAGCCTGCGCGCCATGACACAGGGCTCCAACCCCACACTTGCCATTCCAGGCGATCTCACGGCGCGACCCTTGATGCTGGGAATGCGTCCGGTCGGCGCAATCGCGTGGCGGCCGGACGAGCTCACGCGCGAGGTTTCAACCGCCGTAAGCGCCCAGGTGGCTACCGTCATTGCACGCTCCGTCGCCATTGAGGCCTCTGCGCGCGCGGAAGCCGCCCGCGAGGGAGAGCGCCTGCGCACTGCGCTCACTGACTCGCTGACCCACGAATTGCGCACGCCGCTCACCTCCATCCGCGCCGCGGCCACAACTCTGCTCGAGGCCGGAGACCTGGACGAGGCCGGCCGCCGCGACATGGTCTCCATCATTGACGAAGAGGCTGCGCGCCTGGATTCGCTTATTGGCGATGCCGTTGAAATGGCGGAGATCGATGCCCACGCCGTCCAGGTGCATCTGGCTCCGCAGCATCCAAGCGCGCTGCTCGATCAGGCCGTCGAAGAATCGCGGAAGACGCTTTCCGCGCACCGCGTAACCATCGCACCGCAAGCGCCGGGAGAGCCGGACCAGCCTGCCCAGCCTGTATGGTTCGATCCCCATCTGCTCGACCGCGTGCTGCGCCATCTGCTCGAGAACGCCGCGGCCTATACGCCTCCGGGAAGCCGCGTGACTCTCAGCAGCCGGCGAACCGGCGACCGCCTTGAGTTCTGCGTGGAGGACGATGGCCCCGGAATCGACACCTCCGACCTGCCACTGATCTTTGAGAAGTTTTACCGCGGCAAGCGCAGAAAGACCACCGCCAAAGGCTCCGGAATGGGCCTGGCCATCGTTCGCGCCATCCTCGCCGCGCACGGCGGCGGCATAGAAGCCTCAAGCGTCGCGGGCCGCGGCGCCAAATTTCGTTTCTGGGTGCCCTTGATCGAGAAAGAACCGGGGATTAAAGGCTGAGCCGGCTTTTCAGGCCGGAGGTGTTTCCTTAATTCGGCTCCTCGCTCCAATCGCAAGCAATTTCGCAACGTTGCTTCGAACTTTCCTCGGCCCACTCCAGCAGCCGCGCAACCCGCCACGCAGCCAATGCTGAAACCGGCGCATCGCCTTTTCCAAGCAGCGCATCGCGGACTGCGGCGTAGTAGAGCCGGTAGTCGCCGGGAACGGGCTCAACGGGATGCGTGACCATGCCGCCATCCACATCCACCGCCAGCGTTCCCCAGGCAGCGGGCGGTTCCTGGCCCCATGGGCCGCCGCCGATACGGGTCACTCGGCTCAGCGCAGCCTCCTGCGGATCGACGCCGCACTTCACATAGTTGCCCTTGGTGCCGCGCAGATGATAGCGGGGCCGCTCCAGCGCGGAGAGAGTGTTTGCGGACACCATCACAGTGAATCCTGGATAACGAAGCCGCAGGGTGAAGCAGTCGTTGGCGCCCTCGCCGTCGTGTTCGCGCTTCACCTCGGCATCCACCGCCTCCGGGTTTCCGAACAGCACCAGCGGCTGATCGGCGAGATGGGTTCCCAGGTCGAGCAGAAGGCCGCCTTGCGCCGGATCGTTCTTCCACGGCATCCGGGCCGACGGTGCGGGACGCCAGCGGTCCATGGTGGCCTCGAAGTAAACGAGTCGCCCCAGCGATCCGTCTTGCAATAGCTTCCGCAGGGTCAGGAAATCGCCCTCGAAACGCCGGTTATGGAACGGCGCAAGCATCGTGCCTCGACCCGCCGCCAGCTTCATCAGCTCGGCGATCTCGGCCGACGAAACGCACATAGGCTTGTCGACGACGACGTGTTTCCCTGCTTCGATGGCCTCACGGGCGTATTCGAAATGGCTATCGTTGGGCGTGGTGACGACAATCAGATCCAGCGAGGAGTCGGCCAGCATATCGTCAAGCGTGCGGTAAGTGGTGATGCCGGGATACCGCTCGGCGGCGTGGTTGGTGGTGCGCTCGACAACGGCAGCTAGCTCCAACCCCTCGACGGAAGAAAGCAGCGGAGCGTGAAAGACGCGGCCACCCAAGCCGAAACCTATTAATCCCGCACGAATCATCTTGTACCCTCAAAGCCGGAATCGTAATTCGCACAATTCCCACTAACCTTCAAGCTTAAACCGCGTCTCCGCGAGCCTGTAAAGCCGTCGCCACACCAGCCTGTTCATCGTCACCACCATCACTGAAATCATGATCGTCGCCAGCAGCAGCAGGGCAAATTTGCCGCTGTCGGTCGCCGCATCGATCTGCGCGCCCAGCCCGATCGTCTCCAGCGTCCGGTCCTTCACATGCGAATACTCCGCCATCACCGACGCATTCCACGCCCCGCCTGAAGCCGTCACCATCCCGGTGATGAGATATGGAAAGATGCCGGGAAGAATAAGCTTGGTCCATCGTTGCCAGCGCGTGAAGTGAAAGAGTTCGGAGACTTCGCGCAGGTCGGAAGGAATCGACATCGCTCCCGCAATCACGTTGAAAAGGATGTACCACTGCGTTCCCAGCAGCATCAGCGCGATGGAGCCGATGCCGAGGCCGCCGCCGATCTTCACTAGTCCGATCAGCAGGATGGGGAAGAACGCCGTAGCCGGAACCGATGCCAGCACCTGCGCCAGCGGCTGCACAATGCGGGCAAGCCGGGGGTTAAGCCCGATGGCGACGCCGACCGGAATCGTCCACGCCGCGGAAATGAGCAGCGATGCGTTAACCCGCAAAAATGTGGCCACCGCGCCCTCCAGCAGCAGGCGCAGCTCCGGCCAGGTTACGGTGCTCAGCATGTAGGCGGCCTGCGCTGTCCCCCAGCATGCAACCCCCAGCGCTGCCAGGCACAGCGCCCACAGCGCAATGGAACCTCCGCCGCGCTCCGCCTGGTCCAGAGAATGCACGACATGGTTTTCCCTCCTTTGCGCCATGCGCTTCGAGATGGGCTCATCCAGCCGCGCAAATATCCTCCCCGGGAGCGTACTGAACAGGTTCGACCTGCGCAGCATGGTGAGAATCGGAGACGTGACACGCTCTGAAGATTCCACCTGCTCGAACTTGAATTTGTCGCTCCAGGCAATCAGCGGGCGCCACACCAGTTGATCGGTCGCGACGACGATCAGAATGACCACCGCAATTCCGCTTAGCAGCGCCCGCATGTCACCGGCATACGTAGCCGTCTGGATATAGCTTCCCAGTCCAGGCAACTGAAAGTTCCGGTCGCCCATCGTGAATGTCTCACAAAAAATAAGGGCAAACCAGCCGCCGGCCACAGAGACAATCGAGTTCCACACCAGGCCAATCGCCGCGTAGGGCATCTCCAACTGCCAGAACCGCTGCCAGCCGGAGTAGCGGTAGACGCGCGTGGCCTCCACCATCTCCCTGGGAATGCTCTTCAGCGAGGAATAAAAACTGAAGGCGAGATTCCACACCTGTCCCGTAAAAATCAGCAGGATCACGCCCATCTCGATCCCCATCTGGTGGCCGGGAACCAGCGCCACCATGGCCAGCACCACCGGAGGCAAAAAGCTCAGCACCGGAATCGATTGCAGAATGTCGAGCACCGCAACCATCCATGGCTCGAGCCGCGGATTGTACGCCGCAATGTATCCGTAACTGATGGCGAAGACCAGGCTCAGCAGGTACGCAATCGACATTCGTACAATCGAGTAAAACGCATACAGCGGCAACGCGCCGATGGAATTTGAAATCGGAACCACCGGGACGGGTTTGCCAAGCCAGTAAACGCCGGTGCCGATAACGGCCACAAAGACCGACAACGCAAAAATCGCCACAGCCAGGTCCATGAGAAAGGACCACGAGCGGGCGGTGACAAGCGTGCGGGCGAGCGGGTGCTGGATCTTCACTCGCCGTCCTCGCTGTTATGGGCGTCTCCGTCATTCTTCTCGGCAATTTCTTCCTCAGCCGCATCGGGCAGCACAAACCGGCGGCGGGAGGCGTCGAAATCGAACAGTTCCGCATAGCGGCCCCACGTTACCGCGGTTTCCATCTGTCGCAGAGACTCCTCTTCGCTGAACTGCTCATCGAGCATGTCGAGGAAGAAGTCTTCCGGAACCGTGTGGTCGCTCTTGGCATCCAAAGCCCGGCGAATCTGGCGCAGCAGCAAAACATTCTCGACCGCCGCGTCGCGGAACAATTCCTTTTGCCGCAGGATTTCAGAGTTGGCAAACTCCGTCCCGCTCGGCGTGATGGCCGCGTCGCCTTCTTCCACTTTGAGGAATCCAAGCAGTTGCGCGGCATCCACAATCGGTAGCAGATCGTCGATCTCGAACGCCAGGTCGTCGGCCAAGTGGTAGATGTCGTCGCGGCCGCCCTTGTCGAGCAGCAATTCAAGCAGGCCGGCCACGCCGCCGGGGCGCGCATGGGGCAACATCTGGTAGTGCATCTGCCGCTGATCGCGCGGCCGCGGTTCGGCTTGCTGGTCGGGCGCCTCCGCGGGCACGACGTCGGGTCTGGTGAGAACCTTGTAAATGTAGTCCACCAACTGCGTAAAGGCCTCCGACTTGCGGTCCCGCGGATGCGCAAGCTGCACCCGGAAATCGGTGCGGATATGCCCCGGATTGCGCCCCAGAACCACGATGCGATCGGCAAGCAGCACTGCTTCTTCAATGTTGTGGGTCACCAGGAATACGGCCTTTGTGGGCATGGTCTTCTTGGCCCACAGCTCAAGCAGTTCGCTGCGCAGATTCTCCGCAGTCAGCACGTCCAGCGCCGAGAAAGGCTCGTCCATAAACAGCACTTCGGGTTCCACCACCAGTGCGCGCGCGAAACCCACCCGCTGCTTCATGCCTCCCGATAATTCTTTGGGGTAGGCGGCTTCAAATCCGTCCAACCCCACCGTATCCAGCATCTTCATGCTGCGCGCGTGGCGCTCTTCCTGGTCCACGCCTCGGGCCTGGAGCGGAGCTTCCACATTTTCAAGCACCGTGAGCCATGGAAACAGCGCAAAACTCTGGAAGACGATTGAGACATTGGTCTCGGCTCCGGCGATCGGCGCCTCGTGCCAAAGCACCTTGCCGGCTGTGGGCGTCGAGAGCCCGGTCAACATGCGCAGCATCGTCGACTTGCCGGAGCCCGAGGGTCCCAGCAAGGCGAGAATCTCTCCCGGCAGAATACTCAAATCGGTCGCCGAGATCACTTGAATGCGGTTCTGACTCGGCTGCGTGTAATATTTTTCAACCTTCTCGGCACGAATGATCGCGCCTGGGGCCGGAGCCGAGGACTGGGTCAGGTTAGAGGCGGTAGCTTCCTGCATAATCTGTTCTCGCATAGGTTCGGCTGTCCAAGTGGTGGCCGGACGTCGTTCCTTGAGGATAAGTTTTGCTTATTGCGTGCAGATGAATGGCCATCCGGCTGAGCACGATTCAGCCATCGTAACCGGGTTACGGTTTTCCCCGGTGCTACTTGTCCGTGGCTGGGATCAACTGCCGGAAAGAATTTCCCACTCCGAGAGTATCATTAAGAAAGGCGTCTAATCTGGAAGATACGTCTTCCCCGATCACCGCTGAGCCGCGCCGCCCTGAGAGCCCAACCCTACCGAATCGATTGAGTGCGCAGGAGATTATGCCCGAAACGAAGACCAAACCCAAAGTTCTGGTAGTTGACGACGAACGTGTTATTGCAGATACGCTTTCCATGATCCTGAACCAGAGCGGGTTTGAGGCTCGCGCGGTTTATTCCGGGGAAGGTGCGCTCGAGATGGCACATTCGTTTGAGCCCGACATGCTCATCTCCGACGTCATCATGGCCGATTTGAATGGGATCGATGCGGCCATCCGCATTCGCGCCCTGCTGCCGGGCATTAAGATCCTGCTCTTTTCCGGGCAGGCTGCCACGGCCGATCTGCTTGAAATAGCCCGTGCCCAGGGCTACGAGTTTGAGATCCTCGCCAAGCCGGTCCATCCCCAGGATCTCGTCAGCAGGCTACGCGCCTAGTTGAGCAAACGAAGCGTTGAAGTGCGAAGGCGAAACATTCCGGCGAATAGAGCCGGCTTCGATGTGACCTAAGAGCGGGGTAAGTTCCTAGCGAAGAACGAGGCGTTTTCCGCCGCTCGCTCGCCATTGCGCGGCCTCTATGTCTATGGGGACCCGGGACCTGGGGCACCCCAATTCTTTGGTAAGTCTGCTTTCCTGAGCACCCTGCCACCTGCACAGGGACCTTCGAATACAGAGCAGAAATGGATTATACAATGGCGCAAATAGGGAGATTTCGATGAAGCGTATCCTTGTTACAGGATCTTCGGGTCTAATTGGATCCGAAGTATGTCTTTATTTTGCCGGTGAAGGCTGGGAGATCCACGGGATTGACAATAATCAACGCGCTGTGTTCTTCGGACCGAAGGGGGATACACGCTGGAATCAGCGCCGGCTCGAGCGCATGATTGTGGGTTTTGTCCATCATGAGCTGGATATTCGTGACCGCCAGGGAATACTGGACATCTTGAAGCAGGTCAGGCCTGATGCCATTGTTCACACGGCGGCACAGCCAAGCCACGACCTCGCCGCTTCGATTCCGTTTGATGACTTCGATACCAACGCGGTGGGCACCTTGAATCTGCTCGAGGCGGTGCGCCAGTACGCGCCCGAATCGCCCTTCGCATCGATGTCAACGAACAAGGTTTACGGCGATGCGCCGAATGAACTACCGCTCAAGGAGCTTGAAACCCGCTGGGAGTATGCCGACGAGGCTTACTGGAATGGCATTCCAGAGACGTTCCGGATCGACCAGTCGAAACACTCGATCTTCGGCGCCTCAAAGGTTGCCTGCGACGTGATGGTGCAGGAGTATGGCCGCTACTTTGGCATGCCCACCTGTGCGTTGCGCGGCGGCTGTCTCACCGGGCCCAGTCACTCAGGGGTCGAGTTACACGGATTCCTGAGTTACCTGATCAAGTGCAACGTGACAGGAACGAAATACAACGTCTACGGATACAAGGGCAAACAGGTGCGCGATAATATCCACTCACTCGATGTTGCGCGTTTTATCGCAGCGTTTATTACCAAGCCCCGGGCCGGAGAGGTTTATAACATCGGGGGAGGGCGCTCGAACAGTTGCTCCATTCTGGAAGCCTTTGCGAAGATAGCCGCTATCTCAGGAAAATCGATGGTCTACGAGTATCAGGAACAGAACCGCACGGGTGACCATATCTGCTATATTAGCGATCTGCGGAAGATGAAGGAGCATTTCCCTGGGTGGGATATTCGGAAATCGCTCGACGACATCTTCTTGGAAATCTACGCCTCGTGGGCAGATAGGGCGAAGACAGCCGAATGAAAGGCAGGACAAACTTACCGCGGCGACTCACACGCAATCCTGACCATCTATTGACGTTCCGCCGGATCGCAGCAGAGACGCCCCAAATTTGTTGTTAGAGTGGTATGAGAAAGACAACAACTCACGATCCAGAACGGGGAACAACCGATAGTCTTATGCGAACAATCGCCGGTATCAGCGAATCACGGCCTCGCGTTTGGTAAAGGCTTAGCGGCATGAAGATCCTCATCTCAGGGGTGTGCGGTTTTGTGGGCAGCCACTTGGCTCGCTATCTCCTGGAGTCTCACGAAGGAATCGAGATCGTGGGACTCGACAATCTCGCCCGCCAGGGAAGCGAAACCAACCGGCTTTCGCTCAAGCGCCTTGGTGTGAACTTGGTGCATGGCGACCTCCGGATGGCCAGCGATGTAGACGCCCTTCCCGCCGTGGATTGGGCGATCGACGCTGCGGCGCAGCCTAGCGTCCTAGCGGGCCGCGACGGCAAAACCAGCGCGCGCCAGCTCCTCGAACACAATCTTCTCGGCACCATCAATCTGCTCGAATTCTGCCGCAACTCGCGCGCCGGCCTCATTTTGATAAGCACCAGCCG
>Ga0255351_1001295_pt1 | contig 10223 bp, 6 predicted proteins | sample HBST25r2metaG_FD_186024 | JGI IMG/M metagenome (GOLD analysis project Ga0255351, IMG submission 186024) | Peat soil microbial communities from Stordalen Mire, Sweden - H.B.S.T-25.r2 | ecosystem: Environmental > Terrestrial > Soil > Wetlands > Peat | place: Sweden: Norrbotten County, Stordalen... | reverse complement strand
GTCCTGATCGAAACTGCGGGTCTGCTGGCCCGCACTGCCATATCGAAGCCCTGCGTCGGGACCGAACGGCTTATAGGCGATGCTGGACGCAACAAGCGTACTGGCGCCCCCGCTGGGCTGGGCTGAGACAGATGTGACCCGGCCCATCGTATCGCGCGTATAGACGACTGTGGCGCCCGACGGATACGTGATCGAGGCTATGCGATTGGCGGCGTCGTAAGCGTATGCGGTTGTCAGGGTAGCCGTGCTTGTGGTGCGTGCGTCCGTGAGCAGGTTGCCCAACTGGTCGTAGCTGCGGGAAAGCGTCCCGGCTGCATCCGCAACCGAAGTCAGTCTTCCGATGCCGGTCCCGTGCCCACTCTCGTCATATGTGTAGGCAACATTTTCCGCGCTGTCAGACGGGAAAGTCATCGTCAAAACCCTGTTCAGGGCATCATAGGTGTACTGGGTGACTGCCCCGGTGGCCGCGACGCGCTCAATCCTGTTGCCGGTGCTGTCATAGTAGTAGACTGCTGTCCCGGTGTTCGGGTTGCTTTCCTGAATCACGTCGCCGAATCCATCATAAACGTAGGCGGTCGCAACTCCGGTCGGGGCGGTAACGGTCAGCGGACGGTTATGCGCATCGTAGCTCGTTGCCGTGATCCCGCTGGCCGGGTCCGTGATTTGGTAGAGACGGTTCAACGCGTCGAACGCGCGCTGTGCCGTGTCCACCTAATTCCGGTGCGGAGCACCGTTGCGTTGCTCATACCTCCGATACTGCTGGGAGAGCGAGCTACCAGACCTGTTTTCAATGCGGCCTACTTTTTAACCTCACACGGCACTGTGGACTTGGCTATGATTTCAGAATGCCTTTCAGTATGGCCAAACACACTCTGTGATAGATGGCTTGCTAGCGAGGTACATTGACAGGGCTTTCCATTGTCATGAGGTACTCTGCATAGAGGACAGACACAATATTGTGTCACGAAAAGGGCTACGACGATTATGGTTATGCCAAGGAATAACGTTAACAGTTTCAGTGAGCCACTTCTGTTTTTGGCGCCTTGAGTTAACATGTTAATTCCCTCCCGGCGAGAATGTTTGGAAGTATCCTCCATCAGGAAACGACACACCTAGGCTCAAATAGAAATCAAGGAACGGGATGCTGATCCCATTCCATTGCCCGATAGCATTAGGAGCAGTAACTTGTGTGTTAAGAATATTTGCTAGCTGTTGTGCAAAGGATTTATTACCCCCTTTTCCTGCTCCACATCCGCGAATTACGATTGGTTGCTTTTTCCAATTCGGATCTTTCTGAATTAGCTGTGCCAGCTGTTGAGGTGTTAGTCCTGCGAGCGTACCAGCGAAATCACCGTTCGGGTAATAGTCACCATGCCCAGCAACCGAATAGTAACCGCTTGGATTCCAATTATTCGCATATCCGTATAGTGTTTGGTCGGTTGAGGGGTTGAAAAGATTCAGATTCGCAAGGCCGCTTGGATCCAAATTGCTAATCGGATTGTCGGCGGCATAACTATACAAATTGATTCCGCTTCCTGCGAACCCTATCGGGTCCTCAGAAATAAACCTCCCCGTGGTGGGGTTGTAGTATCTGGCGCTACCCTGCATTCCCAGCGGATCGGGCTCGATGTAGCGGCCCAGCGTGGGGGCGTAGTCGCGGAAGCCGTTGTGGTTCCAGCCGCTCTCGACGTCGAAGTACTGACCTGGGAAACGCAGGTTCTGCGTGACCGTGCCGCTGACGGACGAGGTTCCAAACGGCTGGTATGTGGCCTGCCATGCGATGTTCTGGTTGCTGTCGGTGGCCGACTGAGGCGTGCCTAGGTGATCGTCGTGCAGGTAGTAGAGCGTCGAGCCATTCAGCACGGCCACGGGTCGGCCGTTGAGATAGATGTAGTCGGCCTGCGCCACACCGGAGGCATTCGTCTCTTCCAGCAGCATGCCATTTGGACCGTATTGATAAATCTCTCCATAGGAACCAGAGACCGTTTTTATCAAGCGTTGTCCGAAGCCGTCGTAGGTGTAGCTTGACAATGCTCCGCTTCCGGCGTTCACTGTCGAGAGTCGAGCATCCTGGTTGTAGCTGAGCGAGGTGATGTACTGGCCGCCGGGCGCTTGAATGCCCGGACTCAGACTGGCGATCCTGCCGTCTGCTGCGTAGCTGATCGCTTGCGTCTGCACGCCTCCCACGCTGATCGTTGCCAGCAGATCGCTTCCGCTTCCGTACCCGTAGTTGGTTGTCGTGCTGCCGTGCGTCTGACTCAGCTGGTTTCCATCCCCGTCATAGGTGAAACCGAAACCGCCGTAGCCGCCCGACGCCTGGTTGAGCCGCTGCAGATTGTCGTAGCCAAAGCTCTGGCTGTTGCCCGCAGTCACGGCATCGGTGATCGCTTGCACATTGTTCGTGGGATAGTAGGCGTAACTCAGGTTCTCGGCAACTCGCGCCAGCCCACGCCGAACCGTGCCGATATCGGTGACGTTGGTGAGACGGTAGTCCTGGTCGAAACTGCGCGTCTGCTGGCCCGCGCTGCCATATCGAAGCCCTGCGTCGGGACCGAACGGCTTATAGGCAATGCTGGACGCAACAAGCGTGCTTGCGCCTCCGCTGGGCTGGGCTGAAACCGAAGTGACCCGGCCCATGGTGTCGCGCGTATAGACGACCACCGCGCCCGACGGATACGTGATTGAAGCAATGCGATTGGCGGTGTCGTAAGTGTATGCGGTTGTCAAGGTAGCCGTGCTTGTGGTGCGTGCGTCCGTGAGCAGGTTGCCCAACTGGTCATAGCTGCGGGAAAGCGTTCCGCCTGCATCCGAGACCGAAGTAAGCCTTCCGATACCGGACCCATGCCCGCTTTGGTCGTAAGTGTACGTTGTATTTTCCGCGCTGTCGGCCGGGAAAGTCATTGTCAAAACCCTGTCCAGGGCATCGTAGGCGTACTGGGTGACTGCCCCAGTGGCCGCAACTCGCTGGATCCTGTTGCCGGTACTGTCGTAGTAGTAGACCGTAGCGCCGGTATTCGGATTGCTTTCCTGGATCACGTCGCCGAATCCATCATAAACGTAGGCGGTCGCTACTCCGGTAGGAGCGGTAACGCTTAGAGGGCGGTTATGCGCATCATAGCTTGTCGTCGTGATCCCGCTGGCCGGGTCCGTGATCTGGTAGAGACGGTTCAAAGCGTCGAACGCGCGATGTGTCATGTTGCTGGCCTGGTCGGTTGCCGTGACCATGTTGCCCATGGCGTCGTAGGTAAAGATCGAGGTTTGGCTCGATGCGCCGATGTCCTGAAGCATATTTCCGAGTGCGTCGAACGTATTCGAATGCTGGCTCGTAATCGCGTTCGCGGCGTTCAGTATGTTCGTTGCCGTGCGATCGCCAAGCGCATCGAGTGTGTATGAAACTTTTTGCCCAAAAAGATCGGTGATGGCTGTGAGACGATGCGCGGCATCGTAGGTATACGTCAGCCTGGAGCCGTCCGGTTGCGTGACGCTCGTTAGATTCTCCGCCGGGTCGTAGCCGTAGGTTGTCGCGCGGTTTCCTCCGGAAGTCATCACCGTACTGCTGAGAAGATGTTGGCGCGGATCGTAGACGAGGTTGGTGGTCACGCCATTTGGATCGACGATCGTCAGCGGGAGTCCACCCCCGGTGTGGCTGGTGATGCTGGTCTGCTGATTGAGCGGGTTCCCTATCCCCGTCAGCGCCGCGGTTGAATCGTAGGAGTATGTAGTCTTCTCGACCACATCGGTGCGCGGGCTCTGCACAGAGGCGAGCAAGGAATTCTGCCATGTGTACTGCCACTCGCGTACAGAACCATTCGTCGAATACGGAGTGGATTGCGTCGTCGTATCCGTTAGCGTCTTGGTCAGAACATTGCCGCTGCCATCGTACGTAAAGGCTGTTGTCAAGCCGGGCCCGGTGATTGTATCTGGCAGGTGGACAAATGTCGTGTCGTACGCAATCGTGGTCGTGCGAGCCACGGAACTACCGACCCCTTCATTGATCGTTGTGGCGTCGCCGTGATTGTTGTTCACGTAGGTGGTTTGATTGCCGTTCCTGTCAGTCTCGCCGCTTAAGTAGCCGTTCGAGTCGTAACTGAACGTCTCGGTCGCCGCCGGCGTGGTGCTTGTTGCGGCGCGCGAGATATTGGTAATCTTGAAATCATTCTGAAGATAAGCCAGTGTATAGGTACTGGTCACGCCGAGCGCATTCGTCACCGTGCGTGTATTGCCAATGTCGTCATAGGTGGCTGTCGTCAGATTCGCCGCGCCACCTGTTTGGCTGGTGAGTCCGCGTCCCAGGCCATCGTAGGTCCAACTTCTGTAAGTCGCTCCATTTTCATCCTGAACGCTCGTCAAAGCGTAGGGCTGATTGGCATTTTGGTACAGATAATGCTGACTGGTAACAGGGCTCGTCGAATAGGATACGGAAGCGAGCTGATCATTGGTGTAGTAGACGCTGTTGTATCCATACGTCAGGACCAGGCCATCCGGGGTCGTTATAGTGGAGACCGTGCCATTGGAATATGTGAATGCGAGTTGGCGATTGTAAGAATCTGCGACGTTTGTAAGCTGGTTATATGGATTGTAGGTCATCGTCTGCGTATAACCGTTACGCAGCGTAATGCTCTGGAGAAGACCAAATGTGCCGTCATAGACTTCCGTCGTATCGTTGTGGTCTGTCAGGGTCCAGGTTGTTCCTGATGGGGTCAGCGTGTAATCGACATCGCTATCGCAAATCCAGCCCCCTCCATTGTTGTAAAAGTTGAGCTCTTGTCCGTCCGGGCGCTCTGCAGTGATCAGCGTGCTGGAAATAAACTGTAGAAAGCGGTCGTAGTTGGAGCGCCAATTCGAGCCAAGTTCCGAGGCAAGTGTTGAGGCTACCGAAAGGCTGTTGTAATAGCGAATATAGCTCAGCTTGTTCTGGCCGGTAGTTTCGTAGTCGTTGACTTCTTCAAATACATCGCCTGAAGAGACATTGATGGGATCGCCAACGCCATCACATCCTGGAGTATCGCAGGGATTACCTATGTTTTTCGCTAAATTGCTGCTGATCTGCACAGGAAATTCGGCTGATTGGCTGGAGCCGCTACACGCGGGGTCGGAGGCTGCTTTCGATTTGACGCTCGCGCCGCGCCTGACCACCAAAACGCTCGTGTGACCCACAACGACGCACGCGGTTTCGGTGGGAACCGTGCTCGGAATCACCACGGTGGCATCAATCTCCGAGTCGCTGACGACATTTACCTGAGAAAACGAGACGGTTCCGGTGTTTTCGGTCACCCATGAGGCGGCCGTCGTGCATCCAGGCGTGCCATCTCCATTGAAGCCACTGCCGGTGATGGTAACGTTGATGCTAAGTCCGGCGTACCAATTGCTGGGGTCAACAGAAGTGATGGTTGGCGGAGTGGCGCACGTAACCTGGCCATGGCAGTCCGACGCAGAAACGATGAAGACCACGATGATAATTGTGAAAAGAGCGGCGAGAAGCTTTCTTCCTCTCAGAGGCAAATTGCGCACTGAGGTTGTCCTTTCGAAATTTTCGAGGTTCATACTATATTCTCCGTTGCATGACGCTAGTTTCGGAACTGAATCCAACCGAGCGGCTGCGGCAACACACGCGCAAGAGTGAAACTCACAACCGCTTCTTCGAAAGCCTTGGTGCGCTGCTCGCCACAATGACGCGTGTCTTGGCGGAGATGCAGTCGCATCCGGAGCAGATTTATTCCTACCTGGCCCCTCTTGCGGACCATGGAAGATTTCCTCGTCAAGCATTTTGTTGCCGCCTCGCTTCACTTGCGCTCTGATGCAATCTGAAGCCCCGTTTCAATATTTGGTTATCATTGCAATCCTGATTGCGTCGCCGAAACCGCGCAGCCGCCGGTTCCTCCGGAAGTTGCGCATGTCTGGTTGTAGAGCGTCGACAAGTAGACATTCGACGAAAGATCGACAATAACTCCACTTGGGCCACCAGCCTCGGGTAGTGTTCCATTCGGGGTTGCGCTGTTTGCGATTACACCGCTCGCCGGGGCAGTGAAGCTCATGATGCAGCCAACGCTTTCGCCCTGATTCGTACAGGGATTCGTTGTGAAATTGGCGCCGAATGCAAGCACGCCCGCGAAAAGGTAGTCCGTCCCCGCACTGGAACTACACGGGGAACCGTCCCCGGCGTTGCAGAATTCGGTCAGTGGAAGACCGGCGGCATAGTAACCATTGGTGTAGTTTTTGGCAAGTTCGGGGCCGGCCGTTGCACTGCCCGAAGACATCGAACCGTTGTTGATGGTGATAGCGTAAAGGGTGTTGTTCTGAGGCCCTGTGCCTCCGACGACATAAAGGTGGCCGCTGGGTGGACCACTCGACAGGTAGTATTGATTATCAAAATTTCCAGAGTACAGGAATTCGAAACCAGCACCGACTGTCGCCTCGGTTCCGCTAGCTCCACTGGTGAAATTGACGGGGAACTGGAAGACAGCGGCACAAGGCCCGCTGGAACAGTTAGCTGAGTTGTCTGCTCCGACGAACGCATACACTGATCCCGCAACCGAGTCGACAACGGGGCCGTCAGAAATACCGAAATTGTAGTCTAACTGTGCCGATTGAGTTACAGCAGCAGTACTTGCATTGACCGAATAGAGAAAACCGCACAGACCGTTCTCCGAGCCGCCTACCGATCCGCAGCTGAGAGAAGAATTGATCTGGTAGTCACCAACGAAGACGTTATCGCTTCCCGAGTCGTAAACCGGAGATGCCAATGCTGCGGCCGTAGAAGGATTTGGGGTCACAGGCCAAGGACTCGTCGCTTCAGCAGGAGTGCTGCTAGTGAACACGTTGACAAACTTGTGGAGATTCCCGGCGTCGTCGCCTACATAGGCATCTCCAGTGGCGTAGTCGACATAAACACTAGAAAAACTGTCAGTCGGATTGCCGCTGAGGGGGATCGAAATCATGCACGGGGCGGTGCAGTCAGGGTATGCGCTATTAGAAGCCAACGTCGTTGGGCTGTTGAGCGACCCACTGCCAGACGCCCACTTCAAGACCACTAAATCAGCGAATCCTGTCGTGTTATCTGTCTGCACAAATACAAGTTGCGTTGAATCGAGGGAGGTGGCGACGCTGGTACTAACGGTGCCGCCAGTGTTGTATGCCCAATAGAGCGCGGGGCGCGGACTACATTCGCTATAGAGATTCCTAAAGGCAAGAATGCTCGGCTGAGTGGACGAGCCCGCGACACTCGTATTGTAGGTGGTGTAGTCGCTGGTGCAACTCGGCGAATTGCCCATAATCGTGAACGCTGGAAACTCCCCTAGCCCAACTGTGCCATTCACACCCAGTGACTCGCTCCAATCTCTCTGCAAATTGTCGGGTGCTTGTTGGCGGCTGGCATTTAGAGACGCTGGCACCGAGTTAGAAGACGTAGATAAAGGCGAGGCCGGGGGGATCAAGGCATGCATCAACCCGCGTGGCAATAAGCCGCCAGGGTAACGTAAATTGGTCGCTGGTGTCGCAGAGAGGACAAACGAGCTACTCGTCGGTGTCGAACTTGAAACTGATGGCACTCCGGTGGCGGACGCTAACAGCCTGTGGTGCAACTAGCCATTTTCCAACTCGGTGCACAACAGCGTTTGATGGAGCGACTTCGATCCTGATGAGCGTGCGTGGCACGGCAACTGTATCGAGCCGCACTCTCCGGCCAGCGTAGGCTGAGTAAGCAGTTAAGAAGGCGAAAAGCGAGGCTTGTCGCCCGGTTCTTCAGTTCTCGTGGCGTACCCGCTCCCAACATCTGACGCAGCACCAGGCTGATGTTGAACGCGCCGACGTGAATCAGCAGACGTTTGAGAATGTTCTGCCGTCCGTGCAAGGTACAGCGTCGCATTGCCCCGGTCTCGTAGCAATGAGCAAAGGTTCGTTCGACGAACTCGCCTCGCCGCCTCAGCAAACTCTTGCCATACTTGCCCCGCACCCGTTGACGATTTTGATAAACCGCCTGCTGTTGACCCTGCTTGCCTTTCCAGTGCCGCTTGCCCGCCTGCTTCTTTTCCGGAATGTATGTGCGAACTTCTAGATCCTTGACCTGCTCAAGAGCCGCGCCGCTATGATAGCCCTTGTCCGCGACTAACTCTTCAATCCCATCTACGTTGACCTTGGGCTCCTCTGCAGGATGTAACTCCGCTTCGCGATCAACTAAGTCCGCCACTGCTAGCCCCGCATCGGCCAGCGTCTCCTCGATGGTCGTCGTATCGCCCAAATCAGCGGCCTGCAAGGTGACGGCCACCACCGCGCCCGTGTCCAGATCGACCGCATGTTCGGCCTTGTGAGCCAGGTGCGTACTGCCGTCCTTCATCTTCGCAACCCGTGCATCCTGATCGGTAGGACTCTTCCACTCCTTGTTCGAGGTGCGCTTCTTGCGCTTGCGGTCCAACCGCGCCAGGTCTTCACGCGTCGGAGTCTCGATGCCCGACGCCTTGGCCAGACCGGTCAGAAACTCATCATAGCTTTCGCCCGTGTCGCGCCGCACGATCGAGCGCATCGCCGCGCTGGCCTCCAGCGTGGTCGCATCAATGCCGATGCGCTTGCCCTGTAACAATCCGCGATCGGCAAGCAAACCAAGCACCCAGGCAAACACTTCCTGGTGTGTCTCCACATCAATCAACCGACGCGTACGCGAAATCGTGGAGTGATCGGGTGTATCTTCATCGAGCGCGATACCCAAAAAGCGCCGCAGGCTCAACGAGTCCTTCAACCGCCAGGCGATGCCGCGCTCAGCCTCGATGCCCTCGAAGTATCCGATCATCAGCGACCGGAAATAGATCCCCGGCCCCAGGCCAGGTCGCCCCAACTTCTCAGCATAGAACCTTGCGCACAGCTTCTCGACGAATGCGTCGAATCCTTCGCTATCGAGCACTTCATTGAGACGAACATAGAACGGGTGGCCCGGCCCCACTGCCATATCCGCATATGCCACCCACAAATCCTCTTGTCGCTCCCGGTCCTTGCGTGTGCCCATCGCCATGACTTAATTCTACGAACATGTCCTGTGGATACCTCACAACCTTTACAGACAGGTATCGGGACTTTCACCACAGGCTGTTAGATGTCTTTTCAAAATCCTCGCCCAAGCAATCCAGGTGGTCGGCTGTGAGCGTTGTAGTGTGCTCCAGCTTGATGTTGGCTGGCCTGCCGAGTTCGGGGAAAAAGCGCCAGCCCGCCGCCTCAAGGAGCTTGTTGATCTTGATGCGCGCTGTCGCTTCCTTCATATTTCGTGCCTCGTTCTCTGCCTTCCAGCATGATCGACACACCAGTAGCGCGTCAATCCCGCCCAGCAACGTTATCCGAAAGAGAAGAGAGTACCCCAAAAAGTGCTATCCAGACACCAGCTCCGGGATGTTCAAATGAGCGAGAAAAGCAAGGGAAAGCCCAGATCCTTGCCACTCGTCATAAACAGATGTTGCAAGCCGGTAGCTTGGTCCCGATCTACGAGTACCGGAAGATTTGGTATCCCCGGAACACGCCCGCGTGCTGGCGCGGATTCTGGGCTTATCTGGGGCAACAGACCCTAAGCTCTGCTCGCCAGGGGGTATATTTGGGGGTATTCTTGTATTTCAAGAAATCAACGTATTTATTATGAATGCGTTACATAACGATTCGAGTCCCTCACTGCCCACCAAATCTTCAGCTATCCATAACCTTTTCAAGGGGATAGCTTCATGGATAACTCCTCCCAAATATTAGGACTCCTGCTCGCAGCCCTTAACACGGCGAGTTCCGGCAGGAGCCCTCTCGCGGCAGCCTATCACCCGCTCTTGGAACCGCAAGTGCGCTCCCGGGCGGGTTGCAGACGCTGCTTCCAGGCGCAGTTCCGACGATGATCCAGGCCGCATTGCAGGCTCTGGTCCCGAACGCGGTTCCGGGTATGATCCCGGGTGTGTTCCCCGGTGTGGCTCCCAGCGCGCTGCTGACCTCGGGCACGCTGCTTGATGCGCACCCGGTCGAAGTGCCTGGTATGTGCACCGGGGCGTTGTCGGTAATCTCACCCACCGAAGTACTTCCTCCCACAACCGAATCGACTCCTTCAACCGTCACCATCAAGGTGATTGTGCGCCACAGTAAAGCCTGCAAAGATGAAAACCCAGAGCTGGGGCAGGATTACAAAGACTGCAATTGTCGTAAACACATCTACATCTACGAAAACGGCAAGGACCGTCCAATCTCAGCCAAGACGCGCAGTTGGGAAA
>Ga0255351_1001289_pt1 | contig 10243 bp, 8 predicted proteins | sample HBST25r2metaG_FD_186024 | JGI IMG/M metagenome (GOLD analysis project Ga0255351, IMG submission 186024) | Peat soil microbial communities from Stordalen Mire, Sweden - H.B.S.T-25.r2 | ecosystem: Environmental > Terrestrial > Soil > Wetlands > Peat | place: Sweden: Norrbotten County, Stordalen... | reverse complement strand
GCGATCGATCCACGCTCGAATGCGGCCGATCTGGCCCGTCCAGGGCACATCTTTCCGCTGCGCGCGCGTAAGGGCGGCGTGCTGGTCCGCGCCGGGCAGACCGAGGCATCGGTCGATCTGGCTCGCATGGCCGGTCTGAATCCCTCCGGCGTGATCTGCGAGATCATGCGCGACGACGGCGAGATGGCCCGCATCCCGGACCTGATTCCCTTTTGCAAGGAGCACGGGCTGCGCATCCTGACCGTGGCGGAGATGATCCGCTACCGGCTGCGCCACGAACGCACGATTGTGCGCGTTGCCGATAGCCGCATCCAGACTCGCTATGGCGAGTTCCGCATGATCGCCTACGAGAGCGAGGTCAACGGCGACGAAAGCCACATTGCGCTGGTTCGGGGCGACCTGTGCGTCGACTGCCCCGCTCTTGCGGCTGGCTCCTGCTCGGCGGGCCTGACGGACTCTCTGGGACTCTCGGCCTCCGGCGAAGCGGAAACGCGGCCTGCCTGTGAGCAGGCTGTGCTGGTGCGCGTTCACACCCGTTGCACGGCGGGCGATCTGTTTGCCGCCGACTGCCACTGCCGCGAGATTCTTGACCAGTCGATGCGCATGATCGCCGAAGAGCGCTGCGGCGTTCTGCTCTACCTGCACAACACCTCGCTCGGCTTTGGGATTGACCATGAGGCGGTGGCGACCAGCGCTTTCGATTCCGGCGGGGCTGCTGCCATGCAGGGCGCCTCCGTTTCCCGTGCCGGCCGGCTCGTTCTTCATCAGGAACTGCGCGCACGCGAAGGCTCACAGGCCCGCAGCGGGCGCATTCTGCGGGCCATTGGCCTGGGCGGCCAGATTCTCTCCGATCTGGGCATCCGCCGCATCCGCCTGCTCTCGAATACCCCCATGCATATTCCAGCTCTCGATGGTTTCGGGCTGGAGATTGTCGAGCAGGTTAGAATTCCTATCGAGACTCCCAGCCGGGTGGGGTAAGGCAAGCGGCAGGAACAATTCCTTCGAATTTTGATTGAAACAGTATCCAGGCAGGGAAAAGGTGGCCAATATTGACCACCTGGAATCCCAAAGACACTGTATGATTAGCAGAGCGAGCAGTTGGAAGAATCGGCATCGGTGTTCTTGCGAAAAACCTCTGTGCAATCAACGTGTCTGGCGGCGTTCCATTCGCTGCGGTCACCAAACCCGGGCCTCCGTGCTCGCACGAGGAAAGGCTGAATCCGATTAGCGTTCATCTGGTCAATCCAAGCGACAATTCATTTGGCACCGCGGTGATTACGCCGCGCTGGCTGTTTGTGCTGGCGGCAGCGACACCCCAGGCGGCGGGAGATCCCATTCTCGTCGATGAGTCTCTCGAACAGATTCAGCCGGAGACGATTCAGCCGAGAGATATTGTGGGCATCAGCGTCCACACCGGCAATGCCCTGCGCGGCTACGAGGTTGGCAGGATGGCGCGCAACCGGGGTGCATGGGTCATCTACGGCGGCATTCACGCCACGCTCTTTCCCGAAGAGGCTTTTGAGCGCGGCGAAGCGCACGCGGTGGTGACCGGGGACGGCGATGTGGCCTGGGGCAAGGCGGTCACCGATTGCCTGGCCGGGAAACTGGAAAGAATCTACGATGGCGGGCGGATTGGCGGCGAGGAATTTCTGGCCGCGCGCTGGGACTTGATGAACCCAGCAAAATATATGTGGGCCTCGGTGCAAACCATTCGCGGATGCCCCAAGCACTGCTCCTTCTGCAGCGTATGGAAGACCGATGGGCAAAAGCCGCGGCAAAGAAGGTTTCAGAGCGTGGTCGACGAGATTGTCGCTCTGCGGCGGCTGGGATTTCGCTTTATCGCACTGGCTGATGACAACTTCTATCCGGTGACCTTCACCGATCTGCGGCTGGCCCGCGAGCAGGGCAATACTGCAAAGCTCGAAGAGCTGACGGCTATTCGAGCCGAGCGCTTTCATCTGATGGAAGAGCTGGCCAGACTGCCAAAAGACATGGTCTTCTATACGCAGATGACGATGGAGGCGGGCGAGGACGTGGTCTTTCTCGACGCGATGAAGAAGGCCAACATCAAGGGCGCGCTGGTGGGCATCGAGGCGGTGACGCCGGAGGGACTCAAGGCGGTCTACAAGGACTGGAACCTCTCCGGCGATGCGCTGGCCAAACAGTTGCAGACATTCAAGGAACACGGGGTTCATGTGCTGGGTTCGTTCATCTTCGGACTGCCCACGGACAGGCCGGCGACCTTCGACGCCACGGTGGCGATGGCGCTCAAGGCGGGCATCACCTTTGCCCAGTTCGTGATGATGACGCCCTTTCCGGGCACGGTGGATTTCGGGCGCTGGGAGAAGGAGCAGGCGGAGAATCCCACCATGGTGGGCGATGTGCCGATTACCCGCTATTGGCTGATTCCCACCGCGACTCGGCCCAAGATGTTCACGCCGCATCCCACCATGAGTTCGGACGAAATTCGCGAGCGCACGCAAAAGGTGTGGGACAGGTTCTATAACTGGGCCGCTATCTGGCAGCGGTCGTCCTGCACGCCCAATCTGCGCTCCAGAATCGCATTCATGTTTCTATCGAAGCTCTATCGGCAGATGTATGCGGGCACGGGCATTTCGACCGACAGCGCACGGCGCAAGAAGTCCAAGGCCTGGGCGCGCTGGACGGCGCACCAGTGCAAGAAGCTCTTTCAGGCCAAGCCCATGCCGGAACTTGCATCGCGGGCATGGGTTCCGGAGTTCGTGCCGTCTGTTGCGCAGGCAGCGTTTGACGGCGGCGATGGCGCGGAGATAGCAGGGCCTTTCATCGTGATCACGAAGCATTGAAGACTTGTTGAGCCCGGTTAGTCTGTGGCCCTCACCCCGCGATCTCATCCACCGCATCGCCTTCGCCGGGCGCGAGGAAGAGGTTTTCTTCGAGGCCGTGCTGGCGGGTGTAAAGGTCGTAGTAGCGGCCGCGCTGCGCGAACAACTGTGCGTGGCCGCCGCGCTCGACGATGAGCCCCTGCTCGACGACAAGAATCTGGTCGGCGCGGCGGATGGTCGACAGGCGATGGGCGATGACGAAGGTTGTGCGCCCTTGCATGAGCTGGCTCAATCCGGCCTGGATCATGGCTTCCGACTCCGAGTCCAGCGAGCTGGTGGCCTCGTCGAGAATGAGGATGCGCGGGGCGGCCAGGAGGGCGCGGGCGATGGAAAGCCGCTGCCGCTGCCCGCCGGAGAGCTTCACGCCCCGCTCGCCGACCACCGTGTCATAGGATTCCGCATAGCTTTCGGCGAACTCATCCACGCGAGCCGTGCGACAGGCAAAGAGAAATTGCTCTTCGGTCGCATCCGGCCTTGAGAACAGAATGTTTTCCCTGATCGTTCCGTCGAACAGAAACGATTCCTGCAAGACCACGCCCAACTGCGAGCGATAGGTGTTCAGATCCACCTGCGCCAGGTCCACATCGTCCACCAGCACGCGGCCCTTGGACGGCGTGTGAAAGGCGCACAGCAAACTGATCATCGTGGACTTGCCCGAGCCCGAGGAGCCGACCAGCGCGGTCACTGTTCCCGGAGATGCGTCGAATGAAATGCCGCGCAGCACGGGCTTCTCCGGGTCGTAGGCAAACTCCACGTCCTCAAAGCGCACTGTGCCTTGAATCGGCGGCATCGTCACGGTGCGGCCGGGTTGGTTGTTCTCTTCCAGCTCGGCCATGATCTCGCCGGTGCGGTCCAGGCCGGCAAATGCCTCGGTCAACTGCGTTCCGATGTTCACGATCTGGAAGACCGGCGCGATCATGAAGGCCAGGAACATGTTGTAGCTGAAGTAGTCGCCGACGGTCCAGGTGTTGGCCAGCACGCGGTGTCCGCCGAGCCACATGACGATGGCCGAGACCAGCCCCAGCACTGTGGTCGATGCGGCCGCCATGGAGCTGGTCATGGTGAGCGACTTCATCACATTGGCCAGCAGGCGCTCGACGCCGGCCGCAAAGACTCCGGCCTCGCGCTGCTCGGCGTGATAACCCTTGATGACCCGCACACCGCCCAGCGACTCGGTCAGCCGGCCTGTGACCTCGGCGTTGATCTTGGAGCGCTGGCGGAAGATGGGGCGGATGATCCGGAAGGCGTATTGCAGGACGAAGACGAAGACGCCCATCACGGCGAAGACCGTCAGCGTGACCTCGACGCTGCGATGCAGCAGATAGAGGAAGGCCAGCACAGCGGTGAGCAGGCCGCCAACAAACTCCACGAGGCCGGTGCCCACCAGGTTGCGCACTCCCTCCACATCGCTCATGATGCGCGCCACCAGCGTGCCGGTGCGGTTCTCGTCGTAGTAGGAAACGCTGAGCAGTCCCACGTGCCGCTGGACTTGAGAGCGCAGCTCGGCGATGAGCCGCTGGCCGGCCTTGGAAAGCAGTTGCGTGAGAGAAAACGAGGTGAGGGCCTGGACCACCATCGCCGAGAAGACCAGGGCGATGTAGCGCGGCAACAGTTCCGGATGCGGATGAGCCTGGTTGAGCACCTTGTCCAGCAGCGGCTTCGAGGTGTAGGGCAATACCAGCCCGGCCACGCGGTTGATGACCATCAGACCCATGCCGGCCGCCAACAGGCCCAGCCGCGGAGCCACCAGGGTTTTGACCTGCGGCCACAACTTCTTCAGGTCGGGCTTGCGCTTGGGTAGGTCGGCTGCTCCCGCGCGCGCCCCCCCTCCGTGCGGCGTGCGCTCCGCGCGCTGGTTCATGCCCATACCGCCGCCCCGAAAGCCGCCCATGCGCTAGATCTTCCCGGTGCGGCGCGCGGCGATGAACGAGCGCACGCAAAGGAGCACATAAATCAGCAGCAGACCGGACATGGTGAGCTTGGATGCCAGCGCGATCTGGTCCGGCTGAAGGCCGGCCGAAGTGGCATGAAGGTAGCCGCGCATTGCTTCGATGGCTCCGCCCACGCAGCCTACCAGTCCGACGGTCACGTTGATGTGCATGAATTGCTTGCGCCGGTTTTCGCTGGGGCTCATGGCCAACAGGCCGGAAATGCCCAGCAACACGCCGATTTCGGCCGGAATCAGCGCCGTCCGGTGGATGCTGCCGGTGCCGAAAAAGCCAGCCAGGCCCAAGGCGATCAAAAGACCTGCGAAGACCAATGTTACCTTTGCCATCGAAAACCCCAACAAGATGAATTGAATTCGGCCACTGGACCAGTCTACTGGAACAGACTACCTGAATGGATGCGCGCGGAGGCGATGCGACGTGTCGCCGTGACGAGGAAGCCGAGGATCAGTGATCTGGCCTGGCCTGCGCCACCACCACGATGTCGTCGAGCAGAAAATCCGCGTCCGGGTCCGGCGAGACCAGCACGTCGGCCGTAATCATGTCCCCCGGATGCAGCCTGCTCAGAACGCTCGGATTCTTCAGCTTGTAAGGCATGGTCATGGCCTCCATGAAGCCTGGAATGGCCTCATGGTTCACCGTCACCTGGTCTTTGGCAGCATCGGCGGAGACCACTTTTCCGCGCAATTGGTAAACCTTGAAGTGTTGGCTGGAGACTTGTTGCGCGGGCGCCGCCGGGCCGGAGTGGCAGCCGGCCGGCAGGAGAAGAACGAGCAGGAAACAGGCAATCAATGGACGCATCGCAGCCTCAGTGTACAACCCGTTCCCTTCTCGCGCTTCGCCTTGGTTTACAAAGTGCGTTTGAACAGCGGCGTGGCGATGAGCAGCGTGCCGACGCCGAAAACAAACAGAAAAAGCAGATCGTAATGGATGGCCGCAAAGCCGCCGTCCTTGAGAAGAATGGCCTTGAAGCCATGGACGCAATAGGTGAAGGGATCGACAATGGCGATGGCGCGCAGCCAGGGCGGAAAGGCGGCGATGGGATAGATGGCTCCGGAGGGAAAGAAGAGCAAGGTGTTGAGCACGCCGAACATGGCGCGGGGAACGAGCGGGTCATCGACGCGGACCATCAAGAGAAACATCATGCCGTTGAAGGCGATGGCGGTGACCAGGATCATAGCCAGAAGCTCCAGATCGGCAACGGGGTGAAAGATGACGCCGAGGCCGGCCATCAGGGAACCAATCACGGTGATCGAGATACCGGCCAGCGTAGCTTTGATGGCGCCTGCGATATTCATGCCGAAGACCAGCTCCAGCTTGGTGATGGGTGTAACAAGATACCCCTCGTGGACGCCGCGGGCCTTGTCGTCGATGTATAACATGCCGCCGCCGATCATGACCGAGATATACATGGCCAGAGAGATGGAGCCAGCAAGCAGAAACTTCATGTAGGCGACGTAGGGGTAAAGCTCAACGGTCTCAAGCGAGATGTTCTTCACAATGCGCGGCGCGACAACCGGAGCGTTGAGGGCATCGACGATCGATTGCATCTCGACTTCCAGCGAGCCGGAGGTGAACTGGTCGGTGTTATCGACAACCAGGCCGATCCGGGGCGCATCCTGGGCATAGACACGACGCGAAAACTGCGCGGGAATGATGACCGCCGCGTCAATCTTGCCGGTGCGGACGTCTTCGCGGGCCTGGACCTCATTGCTGTAATCGATCGTTCTAAAAGTTCTGATGTTGGCGGCAATCGCGGCGAACTCTTCGCGGACCCTGACGGCTTCAGGACCGTGATCGTAGTCCACCACCGCCACGCGCGCGTTGACGATCTTGCCGCCAAAGGCGTTGCCCAGAATGACGAGTTGCACCAGCGGCAGCATCATGGACATGATCATCAAAACCGGAGAGCGGAAGAACTTGCGCATCTCGCGCTCGATGATGGCGGACATTCTGTTCATGGCTGAGCTCCCGGTCGAGGCGGCATGGTAAAGGCCTGGGGCTTGACCTGTTCATCGCGGAGCTGGCGGCCGGTGTAGTGAACGAATACATCGTCCAGTGTGGTGTTCTGGACACTGAGCGAGCTGAGGGTTTCGCCCAGTTGCGTTGCCAGCTCGACCAGTTGCATGGTCGTCCGTGAACCCGATGAAGTCAGCACGCGATAAAAGCCGGCGCTCTCGGCCTGCACGCTGGTAACGCCGTCGAGCTTTTCGAGCCGCTCTTGCCATCCCGCCGTTTCGTGGTCGAAGTGCACCTCGACGATGTTGGCTCCAGGGACGTTTCGCTTGAGTTCAAGAGGCGTGCCCAGAGCAACCAGCGTTCCGTGATCGACGATGGCGATCCGGTCGCAGAGCTTGTCGGCTTCTTCCATGTAGTGGGTGGTGAGAAGCATGGTGAGGTGGCGGCCTTTGCGCAGGTTGTCGAGCATCTCCCAGACGGCGATGCGCGAGGTCGGATCGAGGCCCGTGGTGGGCTCGTCGAGAAAGAAGATGCGCGGGTTATGCACCAGGCCGCGGGCGATTTCAACCCGGCGGCGCATTCCTCCGGAGAGCGTCTTGACCTGCGCGCCGCGCCACTTGACCAGGTCCACGGCTTCCAGCACTTCCCGGATGTTTTGCCGCCGCTCGGCCTTGGGAACCGAGTAGAGCTTGGCATAAATACTCAGGTTTTCTTCGACCGTGAGGTCAGGATCGCTGGTGAGCGCCTGGGGAATCACTCCGATCATGCGCCGCACCGCGTCGGGCTCCTGGGCCACGTCATGGCCGGCGACGATGGCGCGTCCGGCAGTCAGGGGAATGAGCGTGGTCATCATGCGGATCAGCGTGCTCTTGCCCGCCCCGTTCGGGCCGAGAAGGCCGAAGATTTCCCCCTCTGCGACCGAGAAACTGACGTCCTTCACGGCTTCAAAGGAGCCGTATCGCTTGACGATGTGTTCGACCTCAATGGCCGCCGGCTCCGCGGGGCCGCCGTTTCCGCCGATGAGCGGATTCTTTGGCGCTGCGCCGGGCTGGGGAAAATCCTTCATCGCTTCACCAGCTTGTTTTTCGGAATGCGACCGTGGGCCGTGTTGCGTTGCGGCAGTGCCGGTCGGCGCCCGGTCATTGCTTCACCAACTTGTTCTTGGGGATGTAGACCTCGGCGATCATTCCGGGAACCCACTCCTCGCTGGGATTGTCGATGAGCAGCTTGAGCTGGATGGTCTCGATATCGCGCTTGCGAGAGCTCACGTCGCGCTGGGTGGCAAAATCGGCCTGGGTGGATTTGTTGATCACCTTGCCCCAGAGGGTCGCCCCCGAGGGCATCACCACGCGCAGCCGGTCGCCTAGTTGGACGGCGCCTTCCTGGGTCTCCGGCAGCGGCGCGTACACCCAGGTCTGAGTAAGATCCATGATGGTCACAATGGGCGCACCCGCGGTCACCACTTCGCCCTGAAGGGCGGCGCGGATATCGACCCGGCCACTGACCGGAGCATAGATTCGCGTGTAACCCAGCTCGACTTGAGCTTGTTCGGCAAGCGCGCGCGCGTTCGCCACATCCGCACGCGTCGAGTTCACGGTCTGCGCCGAGGCCGTAGCGAGCAGTTCATGGGCGCGCGCCTGACGCAGGCTGGCCTGCGCGGCTGAAAGGCTATCCCGCGCCGCGGCAACGGCCGCTTGATCGGCCTGTAGGCTAGTGACCGCCTCGTCTTTGGCCTGCTGGCTCATAATACCTTGCCGGGCCAAGGCGACCGTCCGGCTGGTGTCGGCCTGCTGATGGTTGTAGTTGGCCCGGGCCTCGGCCAGCGACGCCTGGGCGGCTTTGACCTGCGCCGCGGCGTTCACGGTGGCGCTCGCGGTTTCGCCTCGGTTCTGCTGTTCTGTCACGACACTCTCGCCCAGCTTCGATTTCTGGCTGGAAACCGTGGCCATGGCGGCCTGGTGCGCAGCTTGCAAATCGTTGCCTTCGATGACGGCGATGAGCTGGCCGACCTTAACCTGCTGCCCCTCATCGACGGTGAGCGTCTGGATGCGTCCTGGAATCTTGCTGCTCACGATCGCTTCGTTGGCGTCCACCGTGCCGATCAACTGCAGGTCGCCCGACGGCCGCACCGTCAGCAGATACCAGAGGAGCGACCCCACGGTCAGCACACCCAGAATCAGAAAAACTCGATTGCGTGCGTTCACTTGTGCCTCGCTTGTTGCGTTTTGACGACGCGCGACGCCGGAGCAAGCCGCGGCCGATGTCCGCTGTTTGCGGGCATCGGCGAACCAGCCAGTACCCGCGCGGCCACCTCGGCGCCATACTCGCGATCGATGAAGATTGCCTGTCCCAGAAACTCGATGGCCGCCTTGCGGCGAAGTTCGAGAGCTGCCGGTTGCAAAGGATCGACGCCCTGAATCAGGCGCATCAAGGGCGCCGAGAGAAAGTAAAATACGTTGGCTCCCAGCGCCGCATAGCGGATTTGCCCGAGATCGGCCGCGATCAGCTCCCCGGAGGCAATTCCCTCTTCCAGAACCTGCTCGAGCCGTTCGGTCAGTGGGCGAAAGACCTTCTCCACCAGCGGACTGAGCGCGTTGGCTTCGCCGCGATGCAGACGGATCATCTCCTGCTGCATCAGGCTCTGAAAACCAGGGTTGGTATGAATGCGATCGAAATGATTGAGTGCTGAACGAAGAAATCGCTCCCCTGCGGAGACATCAGCTTCCAGCACGGCCATGCTGGAGGCGCGCACGCCCTCGGCGGCGGACTCCAGAGCCGCTGAATAGAGCGCATCTTTGCCGCGGAAGTAGTAGTACAGCAGCGCCTTGTTGACGCCGGCCTCCTCGGCAATCTGCTCCGTGCGCGCTCCGGCCAGGCCGTTGGTGCTGAACTGGCGGACGGCGGCTTCGAGAATGCGGGCGCGGGTCTGATCGGCGCGGTCGGATTGTGCGTGAGCTGAGGAGGTAGTGTTCATATTTAACTAACTGGTTAGTAAATTATCACAGAGGCGCGATTTTTGCTTCCCTTTTCATGAAAACTTCGTATGAAATTTCGTTCGGAGAATCTTGATCCGCTCGCTGGACTCCGGCGTACCGGCAGTTTTCCATTCGACGGGCGGGCGACTGCAACAACCCTGACAGGCGCTTTGCCCAGGCGTCCACTGAAAACCGCTGGCCGGGCCTGCTCATTCAGTTGAATGGGGATTACATCGATCTGCGAAGCGGCTTTCAGGCAAAACGACCGCTCGATGGGCGGCCGCACCAGCGCGGGCTTGAATCCTGGCGGCGAGCCGATCCTGTTCTGCTCAGGCGAAGTAGTCGACCTGGCCTCTGGCGGCGGGACGAACCTTGCGTTCGGTGTCCGCATCGTCTTCCACGGCGGAATCGTCGTCCAGATCTTCGTACTCGTCGTTTTCGTCTTCAAAGCCGGTGGCGGCTTTTGTCTTGTTGGGCAGGTATTCATCCTCCCCGGTTC
>Ga0255351_1001277_pt1 | contig 10304 bp, 7 predicted proteins | sample HBST25r2metaG_FD_186024 | JGI IMG/M metagenome (GOLD analysis project Ga0255351, IMG submission 186024) | Peat soil microbial communities from Stordalen Mire, Sweden - H.B.S.T-25.r2 | ecosystem: Environmental > Terrestrial > Soil > Wetlands > Peat | place: Sweden: Norrbotten County, Stordalen... | reverse complement strand
GGGCTGGTCGCGCGCGAGCTATTGCTGCGGCGCCGGATCGATTTCATCGTCATCGCGGCCCCCCCGGCGATGACCATCCAGTGGAAGGACGAACTGGAAGCGAAATTCGGGCTTTCGTTCGAAATTATCGACCGGGAGCGGATTGGCGAGATGCGCCGCCTCCGGGGCTTCTCCGTGAATCCCTGGGCGACCGGCTCGCGCTTCATCGTCTCGCACCGGTTGCTCACTGATGAAGTCTATGCGGCTGGCTTGCGTGACGTGCTCGGCGAGTTTCGCGCCCGCGCGCTTTTCATATTGGACGAGGCGCACCACGCCGCCCCGGCGGCCGGCATCCGGTACGCAATTTCAAGCCAGCTTACGAAGGCGGTTCGTGAACTCGGAGAACGGTTCGAGCACCGCCTGTTCCTGACCGCCACCCCGCACAATGGGCACTCCAACAGCTTCTCGGCTTTGCTTGAGATGCTCGATCCCCAGCGCTTCACGCGTGGGGTCGAGGTTCGCCCAAGGGACCTTGAGCCCGTCATGGTTCGGCGGCTTAAGGCCGATCTCCGCCGCCTTGGCGAGGCGTTTCCGGAGCGGATTATCGAGGCGGTTCGCATAGCGGACTTGCCGGAAGACACACCTGAACTCGAACTCGCCCGACAGCTTGCCGCCTATGGCGAGATGCGGATGCGGCGCATCGCCAATCTTCCGACGCAAAAGGCGTCGATGGCGAAGCTGGCTTTTGTCGGTCTCCAGCAGCGGCTCCTGTCATCGATTGCCGCGTTCGCGCGGACGCTAAAAGTCCACCGGGCGACCTTGCAGCGGATGCTGGACGGCGAAGAGGCCGGCCTTGTCGCCGCCGCCGCCCTTGCTTTCGTGGGCGGCCCGACGAGCGAAGATAGCGCCGAACTTGGGCTTGAGGACGAGCGAGCTGAGAAGAGCATCGACGCGGATGACGATGCTACAGCGGAGGCCGCGTCAGCCCTCGGCGTCGCCGGCGCCGCCAAAGGCGACCTGCGCACTGAGCTTGCTGCGGTCGATGATATGTTGGTCATCGCGGAGCGATACGCGTCACGGGCAGACGCCCGAGTGCGCTGGTTGACCGATTGGATCAAAGCCAACCTTTTCGCCGGTCAGAATTGGAATCGCAGGCGGCTCATCATCTTTACCGAGTACGAGGACACACGTCGTTGGCTCGAACGGCGCCTTCGAGAAGCGGTGGCGGACACGGACCGTTCTGAAGATCGCATTGGCGTGTTCACCGGCGCGACAGGATCGGATCGACGAGAAGAGGTCAAACGGGCTTTCAACGCCGATCCGGATGTGGAGCCATTGCGCATCCTCATCTGCACGGATGCGGCCAGGGAGGGCATCAACCTCCAGACTTATTGCGCGGACCTAATTCATTTTGATTTGCCGTGGAACCCCTCCAGGCTGGAGCAGCGCAACGGCCGCATCGATCGAAAGCTCCAGCCGGCGAAGCAGGTCATTTGCCGATACTTCCGCTACGAGCAGCGTGAGGCCGACATCGTGTTGGAGGCTCTGGTTCGGAAAACGGAGACCATCCGCGAACAGCTCGGCTCCGTTGGCCAGGTAATCGAGGACCGAATCGCCAAACGGCTTGCGGAAGGCGGCATCTTGCGCGGCCAGGCGGCGGCGATTGCTCGCGCTATTGCGGAAGAAAGCGATGCCGAAAGACTGAACCGGGCCCGCGCCGAGATGGACGATGACGAACGCGCGCGGCACGAACGGTTGCTCAAGGAGCAGGCCGATCTTCAACGCGCGCTTGAACGGTCGCGGGAGCGTGTCGGTGTTGACCCGGAAGATCTACATCGCGTGGCCGCGGCGGCATTGTCGCGCGCAGGTTATGTGCTCGACGACGCCCGTGGCGCAGCGGTCGGCAACGTCGAAACCTACCAGCTCAATCCCAACGATCCCGCGTTCACCAAGGACGCGGGTTGGGACGATGCCTTCGACGATCTGCGGGTTCGGCCGCGAAAGCGCGGTGAGCGTCTTGGCGACTGGCGCCGCGACGCCCCCATTCGGTCGATCGCATTCAGGCCGCCGATCTTAGGCGACGGCCGTGACGCCTCGAACGTGGTGCAGGTCCATCTTGAGCATCGGCTTGTGCGTCGCCTGCTCTCCCGCTTCCTCAGCCAGGGCTTTCAATCGAAACTGTCGCGCGTGTCCGTCATCTATGGGCCGGGCGCGCAGCCGCGTGTCGTGCTGATGGGACGCCTGGCGGTCTTTGGCGCCGGAGCGGCTCGGCTGCACGAAGAAGTCATCCCCATCACCGCGATCTGGACAGAGTCAGAACGCGACCGCAAGCCGCTCCGTCCCTTGGGTGAAAGCGGCGAGGAAAAGACCCTCAATCAACTTGAAGCGGCGCTGCGCGACGCGCGTGAAGCTTCGGGCGCGGCAGTCGCGCGCATCCAGACCCTCGTCGCCAAGGACATCGCCGACCTCGTGCCGGCCTTGGAAAAGATCGCGGCCGAGCGACTGACCACGGTTACGGCGCAACTCCAAAAGCGTGGCGAGGAGGAAGCGCGCTCGCTGTCCGATCTGCTTGAACAGCAGCGGTCGCGCATCGCCAAGGCGGCGAAGGAGTTCGATCCCAATCAGCTCACCCTCGATCTCGTGCCCGAGGAGCGGCGCGAGCGGGAGGCCGACCGCCGACATTGGGAGGGGCGTCTGACCCGCCTTGAGCGGGAATTGCGTGATGAGCCGAAGCGTCTTCGCGACTCCTATGAGGTGCGCGCGCATCGCCTGGAGCCCGTCGGCCTTGTCTATCTCTGGCCGGTATCGGGGTAAGCACGATGGCTGCGGAAATCTATCGGGATCCCGATCTCGAATGGCTGGACCATGTGCCCCCGGTGGGCCTTGTCGTCGCCCCAAGTCTCCTCAAGGAACTGGGGCTTTTGCCGCTCAGGCAAACGCCCATCGACACCGGCCAAGTCGGTGAGGTTATCGGCTCGGAACTTTCCAAACCCGCACTCACCGATCCTTGGGCCTTCGTCGAACAGGTGCTTGGCTGGGAAGCGCGCCATGTCGCCGGTGCGCTGGGCGGCCCGGCCATTCCCGACGAATTGCTCGTCGCCCTCCCGGAACACGGCACCACACTTCGGCCGACATGGGCTGTCGCCGAACTTGGGGAGGGAGATCGCCGCTGGCAGCTTCTCGTCCGCATCGAGGCGCCCGGCGTTGATCCCGATGCCAGGAACGCGCTCGACGGCTGGGAGGCGACGCCGCACCAGCGGTTCGAGCGGCTGTTGCGCGATACCGGCGTCTTTGCCGGCCTGCTGATTTCCGAGCGGGACGAGCGCAAGGATGGTGAGGTCCGATACTATCCCGAGTTTCGCCTGATCTATGCGCCTCGCGGCGAGACGTCAGGCCATCAGAGCTTTCCGATCCGGCCGATGGCGATGGTCGCCGGCCGACCGATGCTCGGCGGCCTGAAGCTCCTGCTCGATCGTTTCCGGCTCTTTTCGGATTCCGACGACCGCCGTCTCCCCGCGCTTCTGAAGCGGAGCCGCGAGGCCCAGGCGTTGGTTTCGACCGCTCTGGCCGAGCAGGTGCTCGGCGCGCTCCACGAGATGTTGCGCGGACTGGACAGCGCGGAGCCGGCGCTCGTGCGCGCACTCGCGGTCAGCCGTCCCGATCATCTCTATGAGGGGCTGCTGACCGTCCTGATGCGCCTAGTCTTCGTGCTTTACGCCGAGGACCGCGACCTGCTGCCGTCGCGATCCGATGCGCGGGCGCGGGAGATCTATGAGACGAGCTATTCGGTGCGCGGGCTCTACGCAAAGCTCACGGAAGACGCCACGCTCAATCCCGACACGATGGATGAGCGCCGCGGCGGTTGGGGCGGCCTGCTGGCGCTTTTTCGCTTGATCCACAAAGGCCACAGGACCGGTTTCGTGCAGGCGCGTGGGGGCAAGCTGTTCGACCCAGACGAGTTCCCGTTCCTTGAGGGGCGCGCCTCGAAGGATGAGCCGGCCCGGATACTGGCCGTGTCCGATGGATGTCTGCTGCGCATCCTGGAAGGGCTGATGACCCTGAAGCTGCGCGGTGCGGAGCGCGAGCGCCTGTCCTACCGGACCCTCGACGTCGAACAGATCGGCTCGGTCTACGAGACCGTCATGGGCTTCACGGTCGAGGCCGCCAAGAGCCGTGTGCTCGCCATCAAGGCGGGCAAGAACAACAAGACGCCGGTGTTCGTCGCACTCGATGACCTTCTCGCGAAGAAGGGCAAGGACCGGATCAAGGAGCTGAAGGAGAATGTCGGGCGCGCCCTGACGGCGGCGCAAGGCAAGCCCGTTGAGGAAGCGAAGAGCGTCGAGGACCTGGTGGCTGCGCTCGACGGAATGGTCGATGAGCGCGGCTCGCCCAAGAAGAGGGTCGCGGCATCGGGGACGCCGATCCTGCAGCCGACCGGCGAGCGGCGACGGACAGGGAGTCACTACACACCAAGGTCGCTGACGGCGCCGATCGTCAAATATGCGCTGGAACCGGCCTTTGCTCGGCTCGGGCCGGACGCGACGCCGGACCAGGTGCTGGACCTGAAGGTGTGCGACCCGGCCATGGGCTCGGGCGCCTTTCTGGTCGAGGCCTGCCGCGCCTTGGGCGAGCGTCTGGTCGCGGCCTGGGCGCGCTGGCCGGAGACGCGGCCCACAATCCCGGCGGACGAGGATGAGGAGCTTCATGCCCGCCGGCTGGTTGCGCAACGATGCCTCTACGGCGTCGATAAGAACCCGCGCGCGGTCGATCTCGCGCGGCTCTCGCTTTGGCTGGCGACCCTGGCGCGGGACCACGAGTTCACCTTCCTCGATCACGTGAGAGCGATCGCGCTCTTTGATGGGGTGCTGAGCGGGTTTTTTGATGGGCTTCCCGCTACCGCTTCCCGCCTGCTGTAGGGCTGCCGGGAAGCGGGAAGCGGAAGCGCCGGCGGTGGACGGGCGGCAGTTTGCCGGCCGATCTGCTGCGGCTGAACGCGATGGTGAAGTTGGGGGCTGTTGGTTGCCGGGGCCGGTCAGTGACCGGCGAGGCGATAGCCGTCACCGGCTTTGACGATGCGCCCGGCGGCGGTCATGGCGGCGAGGCGCGTGTAGAGGGTAGCGGTTCGGACGCGGCAGCAAGCGCGCAGTTCGGCGAACGGGCGGGGGCCGTCGGCGCCGGCGAGGGCTGCGACGATGCGCTCGTCGATGGACGATGGCGTGGGCTCGGGTTCTGGCTGGCCATGCGGCTGGACGGGCTCGAGCGCGAGGGCGTCGGCGCGCTGGGTGAGAGCCAGGGTGACGCTGGGGATGGCGGCGGCGGCGCGATGCTCGGCGGTGAGGATGATGCGCTCCTCGCCATCACGGCGGAGGTAGAGGTTGGAGTCGCCCCAGGCGTGGAATTCGGAGGAGCCGCGCAGCGCCTGGCCGGCGCGGATGGCGCTGGCGCCTTTCCTGGCGTGGTGGACGACGGCGACAGCGACGGCATGGCGGCGCTGAAGATCGCGCAGGAAGGCGAGCAGCGGGGCGACATCGCCGCTGGCGTTTTCGTCGATGCGGTGCAGGCGGACGAAGGGATCGAGGACGAGCAGTCGCGGCTTCAGGGCGGCGACAGTGTCGTCGAGACGAGCGCGGTCGGCGTCGAGATCGAGGCGCAGGGTGGGCGCGGTGATCACCTGCACATCCAGCGTATTGAGACTGCGGCCGGCGGCGGCGCAGATACCGTCGAGGCGGCGGCGGACGACGTGCAGCGCGTCCTCGGCGGGATAGAGCAGGACGCGACCGGGGCGCGGCACCGGGAAGCGGCGCAGGCAGGGGGTGCCGGCGGCGACTGCAACGGCGAGGTCCAAAGCCAGGAAGGATTTGCAGCACTTGGGCTCGCCGCCGATGATGCCGACGGCCTGGTCGGCCCACAGGCTGGTGACCAGCCAGTTCTGCTGCTCCGGGCGATCGGCGAGGCGATGAGCGGGCTCGACCGGCAGCGGGGTCATCGCCGCCGCCGGATTGGCGCCTTGGAATCGCCGGCGGTGGCGGCGGCGCAGACCTCGAAGAACAAGGTCTCGTCGATCTGACGGGCTTCGCGCTGCGCGGCGGCGGCGAGCAGTTCATCGGCCATGATCATCAGGGTGCGCAGGTTGCCCTGGGCATGGTCGCAGAGGGCGGCGATCACTTCTCCGGTCATCAACGCCGGCGCGCCGGCCTGCTGCAGGGCGTGGCGGAGGCAGTCCTGCAGATCCTGTGGCGTAGCGCGTTCCATCGCCAGGCGCACCCGCATGCGGCTGTCGAGGGGCAGGAACTCGTCGGAGCGCAGGCGGTCGGCGAGCCGGCCGTCGCCGGCCAGCACGACGGTCAGCAGGATGTGCGAATCGAGTTCGGCCGAGGACAGCAGGCGTAACTCTGCGAGGACGGCGGACTGGATTTCCTGCGCCTCGTCGACGATGAGCAGGGGCCGCGACAAAGTGGCGTCGATATAGGCCTGCCAGCGCTGGCGCAGCACCTTGGCACCGGCCCAGCGGTTGTGCGGATGCAACTCGACGCCGAACAGATCGCCCATTTCACGGTAGAAGTCGGCAATGTTGGCCTGCGGACGGCTGATCACGCCGAGCTTGACGTCGCGCTGCATTGCCAACGATGCCGCCAGGATACGCAAGGCGGCCGACTTGCCGGTGCCTGGTGCGCCGGTGACGAGGGCAAAACCGCCTTCGCCGGTGAGTTGGCGCACGCGCCAGCAGAACGATTCCACCCGGGCGGTGACGTGCAGCGCCTCGACCGGCACGCCGGGAGCGAACGGGTTCCACTTGAGGCCGTAGAGGGCGAGCAGCTTCTTGTTCACCTGTCCTCTCCTTCATCCTTGGGCAGGTAGGCGGGCGGCAGACCGGTCGCCGCCTGCCGCTCGATCAGTCGTTCCAACAGCGGAGCCATGCCGCGTGGCGGCGGGCTGGCGGGTTGCGCGGCGACGGGGCCGGTCGCGACCGGCTGCAAAGTTCGGCGCCGGCCGCTGGCGTTGCCGGCCTTGTCCTGTGGGAACAGGCGGCAGAGCACGGTGCCGGTGTGCGGGTCGGCGAGGTGGACCTCGGTGAGGTCCCAGGCGGCGTAGCGGACGTCCAACAGGGAGAGATGCCGATACTGGTTCGGGACTTCGAAGCGGCGAGCTTCGATGACGACGGTACCGTCGCTCTTGCGCAGGGTGCGCCGCTCGGTACGGGTGAAGGCCAGCCGGAGCGTTGCCGCATCCGGACAGGGGCGTGTCACGCTGGGGCCGGCGAGGAAGCGGGCGAGCGGCGTGTCGTCGATCTCGGAATGACGCTGGCGATTGTAGTCGTGCTCGACCCATGCCTGCGTCGCCTCGTTGAGTTTGGCCAAGGTCAGGTCTTCGACATGCTCAAGCATGGCCATCAGCCGGCCTTCGATTTGACCCCAGAGGACCTCCTGCTTGCCATTGGCGTAGGGCGAATACGGCAACGTTGTTTGATGCAGGATGCCGAGCCTGGCGAGACCTTCGGTGATCTCGGTGGCGGTCATGGCGGCACCGTTGTCGCTCATGGCGGCACGCGGCAGGCCACGCTTCTGCATCGCCTGCGACAGGCCGTGAGCGATATTCTCAGCCGCCTCTGAAAGATACCATTGCAGGTGACAGGCCAGCCGCGAGTAGTCATCGAGCACGCCGAACAGCACCGGCGTCTCCCATGTGCCACGCGATGTCAGCACCTTTCTGGACCCAAAATGGCAATCCCAGTGCCAGAGCCCGTTCGCGTACTCAGCCTCGTAGCTGCGCACCTCGCGCGCATCGAGCCGGGCCGCAGCCGCCAGCGCACCGGCGGTCTGGCGTGTCGTCAGCGGGCGCCGCTTGCTCAGGCCGTGCATTCGCAGGAAGCGCCGCACCGTCGTGTAGGACGGCACCGGCCGCAACGCGGTGCGGGTCTCCGCCAGCGCCACCAGGTTGTCGTGATGCAGCTTGGCACTCCAGCTCTTGTGCGCGTCGTACTGGGCCAGCAACGCCTGGCGCAGCGCCATGGTCATCGAAGCCTGCTCGCCGGCGTCCTGGCGCCGCTTGCGCCGCAGCACGCCGACCGGGTCCTGCCGTTCGTTGCGGGCTCTGTAGAACCACCGCTCCAGCGTCGAGACCCCAAAGCGAACCGGCGCACCGGTCGTCGGATGGCGCCACTCGCGGGTCGCCAATTCTTCCAGCGCCGCCCGCAGCGCGCCCTTCTCCGGCGGCGCAGCCAGCAGCTGCCCGATTGCCGAGAAGCGAAACCGCGCCCAGCGCTCATGCACCCGCAATCCGGGTTGGTCCGCCATGCCTGCTCTCCCGAAAGTTGTGGGAGCAGACGGTAACGACGGTTACCGCCGGTCGGCGACGGGCATCCTCTGCGGGTCGTTGCGGTCCCTCAGAAAGCGCGCCTCGCCGCCGCCCCGCCGGTCAGCGGACCGAGAAAGCGCAGCAGGCAAATCAGCTTCTCCGCGAGGTCGCCGACAAAGCGGTCGAGCAGCGCGGCCGGAACGCCGGCCAGGTCGAGCGCCGGCATGAAGGCGGCCATGGCGACCGGCCGGAACGAACCGGCAAAGGTCTCCAGCCACCACTTGCGCCAGCGCCCGAGCGTGCGCCGGTCAATGCCCAGTTCCGCCGACAGGCGCTGCGCGCGCGCCGGCGTCACCCCCTGCTGCATCGCTGTCACCAGCGTCACCACCGTGGCGAGATAGACCTTGGGGCCAAGAAAGCGCAGCGACGACGGCGTCATCCGCCCGCGGCAGCCGTCCACTGCACAGCAGAAGCTGAAACGCTGGCGGTACTCATCACCCAGTCCGGCCGGCCCCCCGCGCGGCTTGCGGTCGAACCGCCCCGAATGCAGTGCGCCGCAACATTTGCGACAGCCGGCCTCCCGGGCGGCGGTGGCAAGGTCGCGATCGAAGTCGAGCAATTGCTGATGGAATCTGGCGTCGTTCAGCAGGGCTTGGTACAAGGGTCACATCCTTTTCCATGATGTTGGCGAGATGGCCAAGACCGGACGGAATGATCCCTGCCCCTGCGGGAGTGGCAAGAAGTACAAGCAGTGCTGCCTCGCCCGCGACGAAGCCGCCGCGGCCACCGCACGTGCCGCCCAGCCTGCCGCAGCGCCGGCACGCCAGCCGAAATTCAATCTGTTCCAGGGCGGCGGCGACGACGTTGACGAGCTGACCCAGGCCTCCAACGCCGTGATCGGCCTCGTTCAGGCCGGCAAGCTCGATGAGGCCGAGAAAGCCGCCCACGACCTGCTCGCCCGCTTCCCCGATGTCCACGACGGTTATGACCGGCTCGGCATGGTCTGCGAGGCCCGCGGCGATCAGCGCCAGGCAGCCGAGTACTACCGCCTCGCCATCGCGGTCATCCGCGCCCACCCCGACGACTACGATCCGGACTTCGAAGCCGTCTTCCACAAGCTCGTCGATCGGCTCGACCCACCCGGCGCCGACACGCCGGCCTGATCAGCCCAGCCCCTTCGCGGGGCTCACCGTCCCCCTCCCGTCGACCCAGCCACACGCTCCGGTCGTGCGCGTCACGCCAGTCCTCGCGCAACGGTGGCTTTCACTGATCACTCTGGGTGAGGGCGATAGTGCAGCGTCCATCACATACCGTGATCAGATTACCGGGGAATCGCCCTCACTTTGCGCGCTCAGGCTCACAGACAGGAGCGGACGAACCGCGACATGGCGGCTTCGTCGGCGAAGTCATACCGGACCGTCCGGCCATCGCCACCGATAGGGCCGCAGGTCACCCGGGCGTGCCAGAGACCGAACAGATCCTCGCCGGCATGCAGGCACCAGGACCAGAAGCGGTTGGCGCTGCGATCATAGGCCTGCAGCTCGATGAGAAAATCCGTCACGGCCAGCGCACTCCGAAATCCATCTCCGTTCGCAAAGCACGGACTCACAACGGAGGGATGCCGCACCGGACGAAATCCATTCCGTTATCGCTGACGTCGGGCGCGCGCCGCAAGGAGGCCTGCGGGGCAGGGGAACCGCGCCGGCGGAGGCGCAGCAGGTGCCGGCGAAAGCAAAACGGAGGTGGCGAGGAAGCCGAGCACGAAGCACGTCCACCCAGCCTGAGCGCTGCCCTCTGTGCCAATGACGATGAGACACGCCACCCCCGGAAGTTTAGCCTTGAGGGTGTAGGAGAACGTCTCGTGGTCATGCCCAACAGGAATACAGAGTCGATGGCCGCCGCTGGCGGCGGCCCGGCAGAAGGCCGTAGGCCGACTGTCGTGCCGGCGCCAGCGGCGGCCAATCCCGAACTTTCTGAGCGCCCCCGGCGCCGCACGTTCACAGCCAAAGAGAAGCTGCGCATCCTGGCAG
>Ga0255351_1001276_pt1 | contig 10307 bp, 7 predicted proteins | sample HBST25r2metaG_FD_186024 | JGI IMG/M metagenome (GOLD analysis project Ga0255351, IMG submission 186024) | Peat soil microbial communities from Stordalen Mire, Sweden - H.B.S.T-25.r2 | ecosystem: Environmental > Terrestrial > Soil > Wetlands > Peat | place: Sweden: Norrbotten County, Stordalen... | reverse complement strand
TAAGCTGGGCCGATCAGTTAGGAATCCCGCGTCTCTGTTGACCTCAACTTCTCGAACCGCCGGATGCGGACCCGCTTGTCCGGTGGTGTGGCAGGGGAGGAGAGGCGACTCTCCCCCCTATGCCGATGGGCCACCGTATCGGTGGCTGATTATCGCCACATGTTCAGTTGGTCCAGCCGTTTGTCTTCCTGCTCCTGGTCGCGGATGTATTCACGAATCAACCCTTCGTCGCGGCCAACCGTGGACACGAAATATCCACGCGCCCAGAAGCTCTGCCCGGCATAATTCTGCTTCCGCTCCCCATACACCCGCGCAAGGTGAATCGCGCTCTTGCCCTTAATGAACCCAACCACCGACGACACCGAATACTTGGGCGGAATCGAAATCATCATGTGTACATGGTCGGACTGAAGATGCCCTTCCTCAATGCGGCTCTCCTTCTGTTCGGCTAGCCTGCGGAACACCTCGCCCAAATGCTGGCGCAAGGTGCCGTACAACACCTTCCTGCGGCATTTCGGAATAAAAACTACGTGGTACTTGCACTCCCATTTCGAGTGGCTTAAGCTTTCATACTCGTCCATCCGGTTTCTCCTTGATGTGCGCTTGGCGGCTCACTTCGAAGAGTTTCTGGATGGACTCCCGTAAACGTCAAACTGCTACGGCCTCCCCGGCAGAGCCGGGGGATCTCCCATTGGATTAGGTATCATTTCCGACTCAAACACGCTGCGCAGGGGGATTGCCCAACTCAGATCGAGGGTCTTGGCCTGGAACCAGCTAACCGAACGATTCATTTGGTTGGCAGTGTGATAAATAAACTGATGGACGAGGATTTCTGGCATTTTCGAAAGCTCGACCATTTCTGCTGCTGCCTCTTCGCCAATCGTGGTGTACTTCTTCGACTCCACAATGGTCTTAAATGCTTCATAAATTGGCGTGAGGTTGACACCTTGCTTTTGCATTTCAACTGCCCATCTGATACGACTGGCGACTGGAGGCAAGGGATCGGGCAGGTCCCCAACCCGATAGCGGAGATGCACGATAACATCTTCAATCTCTTCGGGACGCAACCGAACCGTCCTCCCGCGTCTACCTGCAAACAGCTCTACTTCTGGGTGCTCTGCACGTCTTAGGACAGAACGCGCTTCGCGGTCGGTCAGTAGCAGGCCGGATTTACATCCAACCTCTTCCGTGATGAGGTCACGAAGGTTTCCAACTTCAATTGTGATATTTCCCATAAGCGAAGCATTCCCTTGGCTTTCAGAAGGCGGAGTGTGCGAGTTTTCAGCCTACGGTCATGAGACATACCCCATGCACTCATTCACATGGCCATAGGTTTTGCTACATTTTGATCTTCCGTTGAGGCGACGCGACGCACGCCGACCCACAAGGTCCGTGGAGCTAATCAGGAAGGTATACTGCCAATCGACCAAGCATCTTAGCTGACGCGCGGCGTAGTAAGGGCACCCGTCGAATAATACCTGCGAGCTTTGGACCTATTACGTAGTAAGTGCGGATAAACAAACGCCCGGCGACATTTTTGAGCAATACACTGTCGCGATATCGACGGAATCGCTGCACTTCAGGTGCGAACGGCGTCCCGTATGTCGCCGTAACCACGAAACAATCGCCCGATTGAGAATTGGTGTTGCCTGAAGCAGCGGAGGCGCTAATCGGGCTTCCGCCCTCGTCTTCGAGTTGCGGGTTGGCGTTTTCGACGACATGAATATTGGCGAGGTGCCCGTCGCACTTGTTTCCTCGACAGATTCCCGTAGCGCGCCCCTTGTAGCCGATTCCGATCTCACCATTGTTCGAGCAGGTGTTGCCTTCAACTATGGGATGAGCTTCATCCATAACAACGATGCCAAAAGTTTCGTTGTTGTTACACACGTTGCTTCGCACGCTTCCATATGCGTTGTCGCCGATTGCAATTCCATGGTTCGCGTTTTTCTCGCATCGGTTCTCGTTGAGCACTGGATGAGCCTGATCCTTGACTTGAATGCCGCCCACAAGATTTTCTGAACAGATGTTTCGAACGGCAAGTCCTGCCGTTTGCTGTCCGTAGAGAAGCCCGGCTTTATTCCGCTTGAGCACATTGCTGGTAAGACTGGGCGATGCATTTTCGCCGATATTCAATCCGGCATTCGTGTTATCTGTGCACTCGTTGGAGCTCGCGTCGCCTGAAGAATTTCCAAAATAACCAATACCGTTTTCATTCCGGGTAGCTCGATTATTCCGCAGTGTCGCTGCGCATCGTCCATTCACCAAGAATCCGGCAGATCCATTACCATCAGCGGTGCACGACGAAACGACAGCGCGGGCATCATCGCTAAATACGAACCCAATATTTTCGTTTCTCGTGGCTTCGCACTCGTCGCAAGAAACTTCAGTCCGGCCGGAGATGACCAGCCCACCTCCGTTTTCATCTTCTTCGCTGATTCGGCGCGCTCCGCTAAATGAACAGTTCCGGAACTCCGCCATTTCTGCTTTGACATGGAACACCGTTCCGACTGTGTCGCCCTCATGTTCGAAGCTAATGCCTTTAACCGAGCAACGCACTTGTCCTTCAATTGAGAAACATTCGCCTGGCACGGTAGAGATAAATCGGGTGGTCCCCTTGCTGTCGCCCACGAGCGTGACAGAACGGGAAATCTTCACCGGTTTATCAAAGCGATAGGTGCCGGCGCTAATTCTTATCGCTTGGCCATCTTGCGCAGATTCCAGAATGGCTGCGGCCGATTGGCTGCCTTGTTGGTCGGGACGGATAACCACGTCAACCGTCGCTTGAATTGTTTGCCCCTCGGCAGATCTCCTGCTGAGTCGCGCAAATTTATCGTCCTGATTGGGCATGAAAAGTCCTCTTATGAAACGAGTATGGTGTTACACAAATCCCGGTGTTGGAAAGCCTGGTTCCATTCCCATGCTTCGCAGGCTACGGAAATACTGCTCTCGACTTCGGCACGTTCTCTCTCTAGCTTACCCTCGAGCTCGACAATCTGGCCGCGTACCATTGTTTCGAGACGGCTACGCTCCTGCTCAACTGCGTCGAATATTCCTCCCAAGAGTGGGGGAAATTCCTCACCTTTGCCACTCACGTCGGCCACAAGACATTCCCACGTATTCCCCGTGAGTTCGTGGAAATACGCGGCGATAGAATCATGGAGTTCCCTCGCGCTCTCTGCATTCCAGCCATCTCCGAGTAGCTTCCCCAAGAAAAAACCGGCAGCACTACCGATGCCGGGTAGCAGTACAGTGCCAATGGCTGCCCCCACCGCGGCCGGTCCATACTCCTTCGCTTTAGCAGTTGAGTTGAGATCGACCGCATGAGTCACAAGCTCGTTAACCCGATTCGCAAGTGGCAAAGGGGTCGCGAGGCGAATTGTCAACTCGCTTCGCTGCTTGCCGAAGCTGACGTTTCGATACAAGGCAGCAAAAAAACCATTCACCACCTGCTGCACCTTCGACGTCAATTTTTGCCATTCCGAGGTGCGAACGGACTCCGCGATTCTAAGCAGCTCAGGCGCGGCATTCACCACATCGTTTTGTACGTACCTCTGCACATCACTCATGTCGCTGCAGGCTTGCGCCGCACGGTCAAGCGAATCGAAGACATGTTGGGAGTCGGCCTGAAGCCGCTGATCCAAAGTACGAAGATATTCGTCACGAATCGCTGGCCATGTTTCGCTCACCCTGCGCTCGATCTCACTACGGCACTCCGTTGGATCAGGAGGCAATTGCTGGTATAGCTTCGCCACTTCCAGTTGGACTGCTGCGGCCCTGTCTAGTGCGACGCCGATGAATCGCTTCGTAAGGGCAGTAGAGATTCGAGCGGCAAGATCGGCAATCAGACGCTCGCGTGAACCTTCTAGCAGCCTCAATACGCTTTGTCGCAGTTGAATGATCGCTTCTGCATAGGCAACTGCCTCAGGAGACGCTCCAGAGCGACGCAAGCGTTCGGGTGCGATTGAACACACAGCTGACACGTTGACGGACTCTTCATTCAGAGCCACCGCGAGTTCCTGCTGGACGCGCGCGATCACGTCGTCGGGTGCCGACGTATCGCAATCAAGTTCTTCGTCCCCGAGAACGAGGTCCATCTTGTTTACAACGAAAAGGGTTTTCGGAACAGCCTGCGTTGCGTACTGGATGGCCTGGAGTTCGGTCCTCTTCAAAGCGTTCCTAGCATCTAGAACAAACAGACAGGCGTGGGCGGAATCGATCGTCTCCTCTGCCACTCTGGTCAAGGCATCCCGGCCATTGATTCCTGGAGTGTCAACGAATTCGATGTTTTCGGAGAATTGTGCCAGCGGCGCCCCAATCTCCAACTGAACGACGCCACGGCTCTTGGCCGACATCTGGAACGTGTAATCGCGAACAAATGCGCGGCATTCGTCGCGTTCGTCCTGAGTGAGAGATCGACCAAACCGCAATTCGTCGATAACGCCTTGCTGGCCGAGAACCCTGATGGCATAGGTGGGCGAGTACCGAACGACCGTGGGTGTCGCCGTGGCTTCCTCCTGTGTGACATACAGGAGGTCTTCTCCTACCAGCGCGTTGATGAATGATGACTTACCGGAGCTAGTTTCTCCACCAACAACAACTCGGAGCCGATCAGTGGTTGTGGCTTTCGTAAGAGCCTCGTGTAGTCCCTTCAACGCCTCGTCTGTTCGAATGACACTGCCCTGCGGCTTCAGCCAATCCAGCAAGCATCTAACGTCTGCTCGTCTTGGTACCACGGTGCTGCCATTGAAGGTTGTTAGTGCCGCACTGGTCCAAGAGAAGCATTCGTCGGAATCAGCAAGCTGATCCGCGAACATGTGTGCACGTCTCCAATCTGATCGAGCCGCCGCACTATAGAACTCAAACAAAGCTGCAGCATGTCGTCTGTAAGGGTCGTAGGATTGCGGAATAGTGACGAACAAATCACGAAAACCTAAATTCAAGCAAGTTTCCACAGCTGAGCGCTCGGAGTTCAGCAAGAGCAGTTCCGTCGCCGCCAGCGTCGCGATCCAACTTGCCGGTGAATCGCTTGGCACGGTTGCCAATTGTCGTTCACACCATCGTTTTGGATCGTTGCTAACTTCCGCCAGAGCATCAGCGCAGCGCTCGCTTCGCAACAAGGCCCACACCAACTCGGCGGCTTGTCCTAAACTACAGAAATCCGGATTTGACAGAATAGCCAGCATTGCACTTTCGTCATCGACGCTTGCGTCAATCACGGACTCTGTTAGCGGCCCCGCATTGGAGAAGGCTCGGAGCTGAGCCTCCCACGCACAACCTATTCTGTTAGCCACAATCCGAGCTTCGGCATTGCCGGTCAAGTCGGCGATTCTGTAAAGAGTAACTGGACTGAAGTCTCTCGCAGCCTTTGCAGACAGTGTGGCAATTTCTCTAAAAGGATCACAAAGACTGAGCCCTTGTGCGACGGTCCTGCTCAATTCGCCATATCGGCCGAGGTAGCCGAGAAAATGGAGAACTGTGCGACTCGCAGCATCGGAGCTGCCACCACTCGACAGATCTGCTACCACACTCGAAACCGTAAGACTGTCCCCTCGTCGCATTCCGTCAAGCAGAAGTAGCAACGCTGTGCCGGTCGAGGAACCTACTGCCTGGGAATGCGGCTCAAGAGTCTCCATCAGTAGGTACCACTCGACAAAGCTGATCCGTGTTTCAGCCGCGAGACGAGGGAGCACAAGATCGGTCAGCGCTCCGCCCATCGCGGCCGCGCAAATCAGGCTTGCGGCGGCTTCCTCCGGCCTTTTTGCCCTTTGAGCGACGGAACGGAGTATGTGCACGCCGGAGTTACATTGTTCCAATGTGGCTGCGCTCGACAGCAGAGTGAGCGCCTCGTCATATAATCCGGCCAAGACCGCCCGGACGCCTGCTGTCCAGTCGCCACGTGCCGGGCTGAACACCTTCCGGCTCCTTGCAGTCCACAGGCTCCTGGCAAAGGCTGTCGCAATTTCCGCGCTTGCAGCCTCGTGAACCAGAAGGATGTCGCCGTCGAAAGTGATACCGATTTGTTGCCCAATCAGTCCTACTGAGTAAATTTCGGACAACGGCAACGCAAATAACGAGCGTGGATGCCACGCGAGAATCCGACGATCCGTCACAACCAGTTCGACGGGCACACGCGGCTCATGTTCTTCACCGACGGATTCACAAGTTAGACTCGCGGCGACTGACTCTCCCGGAACAAGCGGGAATATCTGGAACAGTTGTTCGGAGCTCATAATTCCCCAATCGGTTAGAAGATTTCAGGAAACGCCACTTTTGCCAATCCAACCAAGGGATCACCGACCGCTTGGAACATACTGTCGAACCATGACCCGTGTGCGGCGTGGAAGTCGATTCCATCTATCGTGGGCATTGTGTGACCCGCCCAGTGGCCGTCGGCAGCGGTTACGCTCTCTCCTCCGAACACATTCGGCGCTACGTGCGCAACTTTCGCGAATGACGCATCGTAAACGTCATAGCCGTCCACTGTCGGCACCGTATGTGCGACCTTCGCACTAGAGGCATCATGGAAGTCCTCGCCACCCATTACGTTGTGTTCGCTGTAGCCGACCTTCGCGCCCAAGGCATTGTGATAGTCATGGCCATCAAATACATTGTGGGCGGAGTAGCCGAGCTTCAGGCCGGCTGCATCCGTCACGTCATATCCGTCGAAGACGTTTTCGTGGGCGTGAAGTGTATTGCTGTTTCCGGCGGCATCATGCAAACCGTGCGAGAAATGCGAATGATCAAGGAACTTGGCGAAAATGTCGCTCATCTTTACAGGACTCCTCCAGGCGAACCTACGAGTTCTCGCAGGTCGGTTGCCGCTCTCAGCAGTCGATCATGCGATTCGTTCTGCGAATGGTGCCATCGATCCTCGGCGTCCCTCGCCCGGCGTTCTGCCTCCGTCTTCACCAACGTGTGAAGCTCGGTAAACCACCTATCAATCGAGAAGTTCAGGGCGTCCTCAAATGTGGAGAACGCAACGCTAACCTGCTGTGGAATGATAGTTCTAGCCTCCGCGCGTTGATTAGAGAGATCGTGTTCTGAAACACCGAACTCGGCGACCCTCCCAAGGAACGAGCCTGCCAGAATGCCTAACGGCCCTAGGAGCAGGTATCCCGCCAGCATCGGAAGCGCCGAAGGCAGCAGGTGGTCCTTGATCATCGTCTTCATCCGATCCGAATCGGTCGATTCCGTGGATACTGTGAAACTCGGCATGTCCAGACGGGTCGAGCCGTGGTCAACCTGGAGCTTGGAGCCGAAAGCCTTTGCGCAATCGCCAGAAACGCGGTCGGCGAGCCGTACGAGAAACACCTGTATCTCTCCCGATTTCGTATTCGACCAATGACGCAGGGCAGTGGCAATGCGATAAGGGGCTTCTTTCTTGACGAATTCATCAATACGTCCGGTCGCGACATCGACATGGTGCATTAGATCGACTTCAACATTCTCTTTCAATGTCGCTAGCGACTGCATAATCAGCCTCCGCAGGGTCTCCTTTCCGAATATGTCGGAAAAATCGCGGCACTGCTCGACCTTCGCGAGAAGCTGAGCTTTCTCGGATTCAATCCGAACAAGCGCGGTCGTTTTCTCCAGTGGGTTGAGACTGGAAATTGCGATGCGCGCTTCGCATTCTGATAGCGCCTCGCTGGCCAACTGCCGTGCACGTTGGGCTGACAGACTGGCACGACTAGCCGTACTGCGTTCTGCAACACTTAATAGCTGCTGTTTAACCTTCTGTAGTTGCGCGTCATGGTCCGAGCCTCGCATCGAGAACGGCAAAATGACAGAATCGCCTCCGAGAATCTTCCGCAGGCGAGTTCTGGCCCCGTCGATCGATTCCTCCAGCTCTTCGGGCGTAAGGCGGTCACATTTTGCCAAAACGAAAATAATGCGTTCTGATACTTGGCGAATCACATGATCGGTCAGGAATTCAGACTCGGTGCGGGTCACAGGCGCTGTACTATCGAGGAGCACCAAAGCGGCATCAGCAAACGGCAAATATCCGTACGAAAACTCGACGCCGTTACTGGAAAGGTCATTAACGCCTGGGGAGTCGATGAGCACGATGTCTTCGGCCAGAATAGTTGACGGACACGCGACGGAGACATACTCAATATCAGCACGTTCGGCGCACGTCTTTATTGAATACTTGGAGAGGTCGTCTACGCTTACAGGTCGGGATGATCCGTCACGGAGATGAAGACAAAAGGATGCTGTATCTCCATATTCAATGATGAACGGCAAGGCTGTTTCCGGTAACGCATCGACGGGGCAAAGCTTAACCCCAAGTAGCGCGTTTACTAAGCTGGATTTGCCCCGGTTAAACTCGCCACATACAAGCACGTGAGTTTGCACTGATTCGGACCATCGTTGCAGTTGCTCAATTCTCTCGCGAAATGGTCCCAGACCGGCGACATCCACGCTGGCGGAGAGGCGCTCTAGGAAGCTTTGGTTCGCACTTACCCCTTCATTAGACATTGGTTCTCCAGGTCGCTCAGGCGAGCTATTTGATTCAGCCAACCTGTACGTAATTGTCTTCGCTCTTCGGCGCTGGCAGTCAAGCTTCTTTTCGAGCTTTCAATCGTCTTACTGATGGAGTTACGGCGTTGTGCACCGCGCTCCGAAATGTATGTAGACAAACGATCCGCTTCAGTTGCTCCTATACTGGCACCGATTGTACGAGCTTTAGTACTGAGGTCAGACAAAGCTTGCTCAAGATTCGCAAATATCTGCTGCATAGCTTTGGCATTCAATGAGGCGTCCGCCCGCTCTCGCTCGGCCTTCGACATAAACAAACCGCCCAGCACAGCGGCAACGACTCCGAATACGCCGAATAGGTTACCGAGCAGTAGTCCTATCCCCGTCCCGCTCGCCAACGTTTTCCAGTCGAGCATCATAGGGTCGTTTGTTGGAAGAGTGATTGCAGGAACTCCACGGAGAAGTTGCTCTGTGTTGATATCTGGGCGTCTAGGTGCGAGCGTCAGAGCCTGATCAGCGAGGTTCGCCCGGAACTCCTGTTCGAGATCAACGACCATCTTGGCCCGGTACCCCTCGGCAAACTGTTCAATCCCTTGAACGAGGTTTCGTAGCTCCGCAATCAACTCCGCTCGAAAGGCTTCCACGTCTCGAACCGTAGTAATCTGACCCACTTTCCTTCCGAGGCTACCCCGGAGCGCCTCGACCTGTTCGTAGGAATATTTGTTCACCGCTTCTGCGAGATTGCGGCAAGCCATGTTGACGGCCCGCTCGAGGCGCTGTACGACGGAATCAAGGAGTGCTTCCTCATTTACGAGAGATTCGAGATTCTTCTGCACGTCTACAATTTCGACGGAAACGGCTGTGCACTGCTGCTGAACCGTAGCAATCTGATCCCTAATCACTGAGCGGATTCTTTCGAAGTGCAATTGCCAGCGTTGCGAAGAAGCATTTTGCTGGGCAATTCTGAGGAGGGCCCGCTCGAAATCCTCGAACGGTACAGGACCGGGATCAGGCTCGTTCTTAAACCTTGCTCGAAGAGCGTTCTTTGCTGATACCGCAAAGACCTCTGGTTCGATCCCTATTTCATTGCGCAGACGCGAACGCACAAAATCTACTATCCGGGGTATGTCGTCCTCGCATCCCCCGCTCAGAACCTCGTCGATCTTGTTGATCACAAACAGCACACGGCGAATATCATTTTGGAAGATCTTGTTTGTGAGGAATAGCTTTTCAGACCTGTTTAGTGGCTGTTGCGCGTCGAGGAGTAGAACGGCAGCATCTGCCTGCCGCAGATAGCGGTAAGTGATTTCCTCGCGGGCCTCATCGAGGTCATTGACGCCGGGTGTATCGACGATTTCTAGATGAAGAGCGCTAAGCCGACCCGGCACCTGTAGAGTCACGACGGATATGGCGTTGGCGTGCTTGTTTTTCGTGGTGACCAGCCCGTCAATCTTTTTATTGATCTGGTCTGACGGCAGCGGCAGTTCTTCGACGGAGCCGTCAGCGTAAAGAACACGGATGAGACCGGGAATATCGCCATTAATCACGTTTATCGTGGCGGTTGTCGGATTCACTTTCGCCGGCAGTAATGGGCTGCCCACGAGTGCGTTTATTAGCGTCGATTTGCCGCGGGAGAACTCGCCTACGACTAGCACCTTCAGGCGCTCGTGCGCAATGCGATCCCTTACCGCATCAATGCGGTTCTTACTGAACCTCGCATAATATAGTGTCAATATTAGACATATAGCAGTAAGCTATAAGGCATGACACGCTCCAGTGCTCCGCGCCGAGACTTCGCCGCCATGCAAGCCCGCCGCCGCCGCGCCGCG
>Ga0255351_1001273_pt1 | contig 10323 bp, 9 predicted proteins | sample HBST25r2metaG_FD_186024 | JGI IMG/M metagenome (GOLD analysis project Ga0255351, IMG submission 186024) | Peat soil microbial communities from Stordalen Mire, Sweden - H.B.S.T-25.r2 | ecosystem: Environmental > Terrestrial > Soil > Wetlands > Peat | place: Sweden: Norrbotten County, Stordalen... | reverse complement strand
CGGCTGACGGCGATGAACGCCGGCACGGCCAGCTACTCCTACCAACTTGGACCAACGGGCAATCGCACGCAGGCCAGCGAGTCCAATGGCCGGACCATCAACTGGACCTACGATGGCATCTACAGGCTCACCAACGAAGCCATAACGAATGACCCAAACAGTGTTAACGGCAGCGTCGCTTACGGCCTCGACCCGGTGGGCAACAGGCTTTCGGATACCTCTTCGCTGGCGGGAATCAGCACCGGCTCCTTCGGTTACAACGCCGACGATGAAGTTTCAACCGAGACCTACGACAACAACGGCAACACGCTCACCACTGGCGGCAAGAGCTTCACCTACGATGCCGAAAACCACCTGACCGGCATGAGCGTCAGCGGGACGGCAGTCAGCATCGTTTACGACGCCTTCGGCAATCGCGTTTCCAAAACAGCGAATGGCGTCACGACCAAGTATCTGGTCGAGGACGACGTCAACCCGACCGGGCTTCCGCAGGTCATGGAAGAGACCGTCGGCGGCGCGGTGCAGCGCGTCTACACCTACGGCCTGCAGCGCGTCAGCGAATACCAGGTTGTCAACAGCGCGTGGACGCCGAGCTTCTACGGCTACGACGGTTCCGGCAGCGTTCGGCAACTCACCAGTTCAACCGGCTCGGTGACCGATACCTACGAGTACGATGCCTTTGGCAACGAACTCAACCACACCGGCACAACGCCCAACAATTATCTCTATCGCGGCGAGCAGTGGGACCCGGACCTGAGCCTGTACTATCTCCGAGCCCGCTACTACAACCCACTGACCGGCAAGTTCCTGTCCCGCGACCCGTTGCCGGGCCATATCACGATCCCTGGAACGCTGCACAAGTATCTCTACGCCAGCGCCGATCCGGTGAACCGGATCGACCCTTTCGGGCAGGAGGACGAAGAGGAAGAAGCCGGCGCCGATCTCGATTCCGAGGCCAACGCCCAGTCCGAACTACCCAAGCTGGGCAAACGCCTCAATTGCATTCTGAACGCAGCCGCCGGCGCATTTGATGCGTTTAGCGCTATCGAATCGGGCGACCTCCTGGGCTCGGGCCAGTCGGCGGTCAACATCGTGGCGCTGTGGGAAGAGTGCGCCGGAGAAGCGCAAGGCGAGCCGGGTGAGCAGCCCAAGCCGGAGTCAGGTGAAGGCGCTACCTGCCCGAAGTGTTTTGCCGCCGGCACGCCCATTCATACCAGCCGCGGCGATGTTCCGGTGGAGAAGATCGAAGTCGGCGACGATGTGGTCGCCCGCAATGTAGCCACCGGTCAGGTTGAGACCAGGCCAGTCACCGCACTGACACCGCTGCACAAAGGCGACCTGCTCGAGATCCGGGTAGAGGGCGAGCGATCACCTTTGCGGCCAAGCGTCGGGCATCCATTCTGGGTTAAACGAGGCGAAGCCACCGACGGCACGTGGATCGAAGCTGGTAAGATTCAGGCGGGTGACCTGCTTCAAACCATTGAGGGCAAATGGCGCAGGGTTGTTGCCGCGACGCCGATTCGAGGCCAGGAAACCGTCTACAACTTCACCGTCGCCAATGACCATGATTACTTCGTCGGTGAAACCGGCTTTCTCGTTCACAATGCGAACTGCAACTGCGACAAACACCATATCATTCCGAAGTTTCTAGGCGGCGATCCAGATGGTCCGACGGCCCTTATTCCAAGGGATTTCCATCAAAATGTGATTACTCCAGCATTCCGGGCAGCCGCGGGGGCGTTTGAGTACGGTTACAACTACGGACGAGGCCGTGTGCTTACGCCCGATGAACTGAAGCAAATTCTCAGAAACGTCTACCGCGAAAATCCTCTGAGTGATGCCATAAAGGAGTGCCTAGAATGAGGGAAACCTATCGTTTTAGGATTTATTCCGAGGATGCGCACACTGCTCTCGATCCGGAGTACCTGAAGGGGCTGAAACCCGTCGGTAAGTTCGATTTACTTATCGCCCAGGGTGTTGTGGGAGACGCTCTGTATCGGAAGCTTCAGGAAGCAGATCGTCTTCTGGAGGAGTCCGCTAAGAGATCCCTGATTGCTGTATCGAATATTCAGCGCACATACACAAGTGCGGAAATCGAACAGGCGCAGCTGTTCCTCTTGCATCTTTTTGATGCGGGAGGATCAGGGGAAGAGTATGGAACATGGTATACGGATGGGGTGCAGAACGATAACTGCGGCGTCTTCGAGCGCAATAAGAGGATATACAACCCCAAGAAAACGAAGAGATGCGCTCTGAGCTCTCATCAGGTCGGTCCTCTGCGATTTCCATTTCAAAAAATGCGGAAAGGCTGCGATATTTTCTCGTTGTGGGGCGGCGAACTTGTGATCTCGGAGCGGCTGGCGCAGCTAATTGAACAAGGGGGCTTCACGGGAGGAAGGGTACGACCGATATGGAATATGGGAGTTGCTCCAAAAACGATGCTGGATATTTCGGATGTGCCAAGTGGGGCGGAGTTGCTGAGGCGTGCGAAAGAAAAGGGATTTGGTCCAACCGATAAGGCCTTTTGGTCGTGGCTGGAAGAGGATGCACAGTTGCCGTTGCTCGGTAAGGCGCTGTGGGAGCAAATGGAGTTGCAGCAATCCCGTCGCTCTAAAGCATCCACTGTTGGAAGTTTTGCTCAACTGACGATTCAATCTTCTCCCCTTACCGTCTCCGACAAAACCCTGTTTGGCGAGAAGCAGTTCAGGCCGGGATCTGGAGATAGTTGCCGTTGTGCATTCGGAGAGGTGAGAGGTGGGATGCTCTTGTCTCAGCTATCTGTGATCGGCTCCAGTTGGGATGGATCAGATATTTGCCGAAGCGATGTTTATGTGGGAGGTCGAGCGGGTCTGTTTCGTCCATGGCGGCATTTGGTAGTTTCTAAGCGTCTGTTCGATGCAATGAGACAAGAAGAGATGAGGGGCTTCAGCTTCGAGATCGTTGAGATGGTGTAGGGCCGTCGTGAAGCCGCTCGGCACCTGCTTCGACGTATTCAGCATCGCAAGAGCACGCCGCCTTCGGCGTCGGGAGTGGCAGGACACGTCTTGTATGAAAGCGCTTTCTGTCAAGCGCCGCGTTTCTTTTGCTTTTGTTCTTTTCGTGCTGTTTCCGGGGCAAGCGATCCTATAGGCATGACGGAGGCGGGGTCCGTCGAGTCAGGTTCTGTTAAGAACATGAAAAGCGAATGCTTTTCATAGCCGCGATTTCCCCGTAGCGAGGACGGCGGTCAAGGGCGCGCGTTTTTTGCGCGTCGCGAAGCGAGCGAAGCCCCTTGATGGCCGCCGCAGCGGAGGGTACGCGACTTCAGTCGCATGTGGCGCTTTCCTGGTTGCGTTTTTCGTTTCTCCTTTTCAGGTGGTTCCTACCGTCCAGATCGCTCGTTGCAAGCGGCTTCGTCGAGGAGCCATATATTCGCCGTGCGTTCCGGCATGAGCATTTTGGATCGGGTGCCGCATTCACCCCGAGGTCTTCGCACTGACCAGACGTGTCTCGCGTTTACCCGAACTTGGACGAACTTGGTGTCAGCCGGCAATGCGCGGCTGCGGGGCGCGATAGTGTTGTTTCTTACGCAGCACCCAGTAAGAAGCCTCCGCCAGATGGCGGGCGACAGCAACGACGGCACGTCCGTGTCCCTTGTTTGGATAGAGCCGCTGATAGAGCAGGCCGATGTGGTCCTCGCGGTGTGCCTTGATGCGAATGGCGCAGTTGGCCGCTTCGACAAACGCCCACTTGAGATAGTGGTTGACGTTGCGGCAGGTGCCTCCGTGGCGAATGTGCCCGCCGCTGGCGATGATGCGGGGCACCAGGCCCGCATAGCTGGCCAGGTGCTCGGCGCGAGGGAATCGCTCGACATCGCCGACCTCCAACCAGACCAGTGGCGCAAGGATAGGCCCCAAACCCGGTACAGTGCGCAACAGCCGGATCTCCGGGCTGGCCTTCAAGGTCTCCGCGATGCGGCGTTCGATGGCCTGAATCTTCTCCTCCAGTTGATCGATGGAATCAAGCTGCATTGCGATCATTTGAGCAGTCTCCGGCGGCAGAGCCTTCAGGATGCTCGCCAGATAAGCGCGGCCTTTTGTTCCGAACAGGTCGCTGATGGCGTCGGCCTGCAATCCATAGCGGTCGATGCCTGCGTGGATGCGGTGTTTGAGCGAGGTACGCAGATCGCGCAGCGCCATGCGGGTGCGCGGCAGCTCGCGCTGATCGCGCAGTGCGCCGGGAGGAATCCAACTCTCAGGCAGAGTGCCGCAGCGAAGCAGAATCGCCAGTCCCTTGGCATCGAGAGCATCGGTCTTATTGCTCTTGGCCATGCGCCGCTTGGCCTCGAACGGGTTGGCGAGGTGCGGATGATGACCGGCCTGCTCCATGGCATCGACAATCCAGTACCAGTGACCGGTCGCCTCCAGAGCAATCTCACTGGCAGGTGGCAAGGTTCGAAGATATTCGCAATAGATGTCGCGGTCATGATCGACGCGCACAGGCCGTGAAGGCTTCCCGTGTTGATCGACCGAAACAAAGACGGAGAAGTGTTTGTGAGCGTCGCATCCGATGACTGGCTGCATGGTGCCTCCTATGTGCGTTCAGCGTACCCTGCGCCGAGTCCGAGAGCGCTTTCATAGGTTCACCCGTATGTCCAGGAAAAAGTGAACTTTCGGCTACGCCGAAAGTTCACGAAAGGCAGGTGTATTCAGTGGGGTTAAGCCCACCGGGACAAAAGTCAGAAGCCCCGTAGCTTGGATGGCCAGGGGGAGGGAAACCGAACTCTGGGAGTCCATCGACAAAGCCATCTTGAAGGATGGGGAGCGAGTCGTCGGGCCGTAACGGAAGTAAAGGCAGAGGTGGCCTCGAAATGTCGAGCTCCAGTGACCGAGCCCTCGGGTGACGGGCGAAGGCGGCATGGCTCGTTGCAATCTGACTGATGCGGCGGGACACACTGGCGGGGTGGTAGCCACAGCACGGCGACAAGGATGCACTATGCAACTGGAGAAGCCCTCCTAGCCCCACGCAGAAATGCGCGGAGCATCAAGGCCGTATAGCCGGCGACACCGGGAAGTCGGCTGAAGGCGAGAGGGTGGCGGAGGGGCTGGCAGTAGGGTTGAAGCGGAGTAATTTCCGTGGAGCGAAGCGGCCTCACTGTTGTTAACGACTCTGACAAAAAGGAAGGCAATAGGCGAATGACAAAAGCGCCGATCGGTTTGCAGGACCTGCGAAAGAGGATATACATCAAGGCGAAGGCAGAATCCCAATGGCGATTCTGGGGGCTGTATGTTCATGTGTGCAAGATGGAAACCTTGCATGAAGCTTATGCGATGGCTAGAAAGAACAACGGAGCGCCGGGTATCGACGGTGTGACGTTCGCGGCCATTGAGCAGAGCGGAGTGGAAGAGTTTCTATTGCAGATACGGGATGAGTTAGTTGCGTTCCGTTATCTGCCGCTGGCGGTGCGAAAGAAGGAGATACCGAAGGACGGGGGAAAGGTCCGCGTGCTTTCGATTCCGGCGATTCGTGACCGCGTGGTCCAGGGAGCGTTGAAGCTCATACTGGAACCGATCTTCGAGGCCGACTTTCAACCGGGGTCGTTTGGCTACCGGCCGCAACGAACTGCTCATCAGGCGGTGTTGCGTGTGGATGAAGCGATCATGAAGGGGAAGAAGCGGATCATCGATCTTGACCTCAAGGCCTACTTCGATAGTGTTCGGCACGATATGCTTCTATCGAAAGTGGCGCGGAGAGTGCAGGACGCGGATGTGCTGCGGCTTCTCAAGCTGATCCTGAAGTCCACAGGTAAACAGGGTTTCCACAAGGCGGGGTGATTCACCTGTTCTCAGCAATCTCTATCTCAATGAGGTGGACAGGATGCTGGAGAAGGCGATTGAAACCACGCGGACCGGGCCATATACGCACGTGCAGTACGCACGCTAAGCGGACGATATGGTGATACTGATCGACTCCCATCCGAGCAAAGAGTGGCTGTTGGCGGCAGTAGAAAAACGGCTGCGGCAGGAGTTGGCGAAACTCGGCGTGGAGATCAACGAGGAGAAGAGCCGGGTTGTCGATTTGAGGAAGGACGAGAGCTTCGCATTTCTTGGCTTCGAGTACCGCTATCTTCCCGGACGTAATGGGAAGCCGCGGTTGCAAGTTGCTCCGAAGCAGAAGAAACGCGTGGCGCTGTTTGCCAAGTTAAAGGAGGTGTTCCGGCAGAATGTAAGTCAGCCGGTTCAGGGCGTGATCGCAGAGATCAATCCCATCCTCCGCGGCTGGGTGAACTACTTTCGGATCGGCAATGCGAGCCGCTGCTTTTCGATGGTCAAGCGCTGGGTAGAGCGGAAGATTCGGCGGCACATGATGAGCGCCCGGCAGCGTCGTGGGACCCTCAGCCTGACGGCAGTACAGGCTAGCGACTGCTCATCACGCGCGCGAGACGCTTTGGTTCCCAAGTAGAGAGACACCTGGTCTGACGAGGGCAACGCGGCTTGCCGCATGCTCCGTAGACTTTCCCTGAAATCCCAGGGAAACCCACTTCGAGTGCGGGCCCTCGCGCGAGGGGGAAATGCTTTGGCAATGGAGACACCTGGTAATCAGTGGACCAGTGTCCGAATCATTTCCGTTCGAGCCCACCCGGTCCAAATTCCCTGATTGCTCTATAGGAGTAGAAAATGTTCCACATCTCAATCAATGGCATCAGATTTAGTGCAGAAACCGTCGAGGAAGTAACCGCCATGGTGCGGGCTTTTCAGTCTACAGAGGTGATCGATGCCAATCTCAAACCAAATGAGCATATGAGTGAACAGCCCCTCAATAGGCGTGTCCACCGGAGAGTGATTCACCGCATCGTTGAAGCGTCCGACGAGACAGCCGAAATCACAAGTCGTGCATTACGAAATGCCACGGAAGCGATCCACCATCAAGGTGAGATTGTTGCCGGGGTCGCCCTTGATCAGGTCTGGAACCTGGCAGAGCGCCTGGGTGCCCAGTTGATTGAAGGAATACAGGCCGCAATGCAAGCAGCAGAGCGCCGTAAACGGCGGCGCGATCCTCGTAACGACAGCATTGAGCCTCCCATTCCCAACTGAACAGATTGTGACTCTCTTCGGACGCCACAGGTGGTCGACAGGCAATCGTCGAGCCCTTCAGTGATCCCAACGGAGAATCATTCGCATCGCGAATACTCCATGGCCCAGGTTTTGTCCTGGGCCTTTGCGCTATGCAGGAGGAACTGAGCCTGCATCAATCCATTCCGCAACGGGGCGAAGGCCATCCGATTGCGCTGCAAGACAGGAGAAGGTAATGAACGTGAAGGCATTTGCAAGTATCTGTAAGGAGCTGGCGCGAGCCGAGAATCAATGCATACGTCAGCTGAATGAACTGGCATTTCAGCCCAGTCCTACCTGGGAAGAAATCAACAAGGGGTTTCAGTTGACCAATGAGCTGCGGAGAATCCACCAGGACGCTATGGAAGGATTTGCGCTTTGTGCTGGTTTGGTTTCGACGCGAACAGTGTCGGGCCTGCTCAAGCACAGCGCCCTGACGTTGAGCGAAGCACTGCTCATCCTCGATCGACTTGCTCGAAACTTCCACGCACGTTTCTGAACAGAACGGGGCCGGCGCTGTCCGGCCCCGTTCTCGCCTAGGCCATAATGTCTGGGCGCTCGCCGCATTTACGCATCTCAAATCCGGTTCGCGACTCGTTTCTGGGTCTTGCATCGCGGTTTGACTTTCTGTATCGGACTGGGTGGGGAAAGCGAAATCCCTACCTAGTCTTGATACTTATGGAGTGGAAACGGCTGATTTAGCGCCCTTGTCACTCGCCCTAGTATAGAAAATCACCGACAAAACACGAAAAGAGCATCGGGGATTGGCGCTTGAATTCGCCGCTCTGGAGGTTTGGGCGATCCGGAATCGCTCTCCCACACTACTTTTTGGAATTCCAGTGTCCGGCTCAGTCCACGGCATTTTCCGTTCATATTCTTCTTCATGCAATCGCTTCTGGTTGGGGCCGTATACTGACTCTTCATCCCATTGGAGCCGAGGACTGATGCCTGCGTATTTCAAGACCAATCCTGTGAGTCTCAAAGAACTATTGGAGGACTGCCATTCCGGCAAGCTACAACTACCCGACTTCCAGAGAAGTTGGGTTTGGGACGAAGAACGAATAAAGAGTTTGATTGCTTCTATATCAAGAGCGTTTCCAGTAGGAGCGCTCATGTCGCTTGAGACGGGTGGACCTGTTGAGTTCAAGCCACGAACTGTGGAGGGCGCACCAGATTGGTCGCAGCAAACTAAAGCACACTCTCTTCTACTTGATGGCCAACAGCGCCTGACTTCCCTTTATCAGGTGACCCTTCGGAACAAGGTTGTCGATACTGTTACAGCAAAGAACAAGAGAGTGAAGCGCTGGTTCTACATCGACATCATTAAAGCTCTTGATCCCGCGATCGATCGAGAAGACGCGATTATCGGAATTCCCGAGGATCGTGTCATTCGCAAAGACATCAACAAAACTGTCGTTCTCGACGTGTCAAGCCCAGAAAAGGAATACGACAGCCTTATGTTCCCTTTGTCATGCGTCTTTAACTGGGACAACTGGCAGGATGGATTCTACGAGCGCTGGGCTGGCAAGCCTGAGAAGGAGATATGGAAAGATTTCAAGAACAAGATCCTCCAAGAGAACTTCGCGCTCTACCAAATCCCCGTCATTACGCTTGGGCAGGCCACAACAAAGGAAGCTGTTTGTGTCGTCTTTGAAAAGGTGAATACGGGCGGGAAGCCCCTCGATGCATTCGAACTTGTGACCGCCGCGTATGCGGCGAATGGCCATGAATTACGCAAGGATTGGTACGGGAAAGATGGAAAGTCTGGCCGGCAAGGACTGTTCAGAGAGACATTGCGCTTCCCAGGGCAACGAGCCGGCATCATTGGGGAGGTCTCAAACACCGACTTCCTCCAGGCAATCGCTCTGTACCATACCCGTGAATTAAGACAAGCGGCGGCGGCAATCGGAAAGCTGGGTAAAGAGCTTCCAGCCGTGAACTGCACTCGGCAGACTCTGCTGAATGTCCCGCTCACGGCATACAAGAAATACGAAATGGTCGTTGAAGACGGATTCATTAAGGCCGCCAAGTTTCTAAACCTGATGCATCTATATCGCACATTCGATCTTCCATATCAATCGCAACTTGTCCCTTTGGCCGTGATACTCGCGGACCTCGGTGAGCTTTCCAATCACGAAGGCAACCGTGCAAAACTGATGCGTTGGTATTGGAACGGAGTTTTCGGTGAGCTCTACAGCTCTGCGGTGGAATCGCGATATGCGAAGGACTTCATCGAGGTTCCCGCCTGGATCAAAGGGGGCTCTGAGCCAAGCACCGTACGAATCCAATTCAAAGCCTGAATACAAGCAAGCAACTCCATTCGATTGTTGCTGCTTTCAGAGCAGCCGAAATCAACAATCTGCTCATCGCTACGACCGAGATGCTCAGGATACTGAACAATTGCAGCGCAGCCGGAACTCCCTCCGGGATTGCGGTAGCAGGAACCGTCCGTGTAGATGTGGACTGCGCGTGGATCAAGCGGCATCTTACCGTCTACTATATGCCCAGCCTGATGGAGAGGAAAGAAATCCACGCGGACGGCTCACTGACTAAACCACGTGAACCATCTGCTCGGCGGCAGAATGACCACAAAAAGCCCCGAAAATCGAAGACCGGGAATTAGGGTTTCTGAACCAGTCTCCCAAAGTAGCATTTCTGAGCATTGAAGAGTAGCGGAGGCCCCCCTCACGAGGAATGTCTGGACCCATGGGCTGCTAAAACTGAGAGGGGTTACTGCGGTTTTGCTTTGAAATGGGTACAGAGGAGGTAATCAGCAATATGGCCCATCATGCGAAATCTGCAAACAAGTCGCCAGGCTTGACGGAGAGCGCCTTCGCCAGCTTGACGATGTTCTCCAACGCGACGTTCCGCTCGCCGCGCTCGACTCCACCGACGTAGTTGCGATGCAGTCCGGCGCGCTCGGCCAGTTCTTCCTGGGAATAGCCCCGCTCGTCGCGGAGTTGCCGCAACTTAGAGCCAAATCGAGACTTAACGGAGTGTGGGGCCACATCTCCATGCTCGAAGCCTGACCACTATGCGTCTACACACGATGAGTGTGATAATGTCCTGATTGGAGTTCTCATCGATGGGCTACTCCCGCCCGCGCACTGCTGGAAACTGCCAAAGATGACTGGAAATTCATCGAAACTGGTTTCGCATCGGGGCGGGTGGAATACGATTCAATAGGAGAGGAGGGAGAATCTGTGAACACAGATTTCATCGACTGCCCTGA
>Ga0255351_1001271_pt1 | contig 10329 bp, 9 predicted proteins | sample HBST25r2metaG_FD_186024 | JGI IMG/M metagenome (GOLD analysis project Ga0255351, IMG submission 186024) | Peat soil microbial communities from Stordalen Mire, Sweden - H.B.S.T-25.r2 | ecosystem: Environmental > Terrestrial > Soil > Wetlands > Peat | place: Sweden: Norrbotten County, Stordalen... | reverse complement strand
GTGTTTCGACATCTCCCACATCCAGGGCGCTGAAACCGTAGCCTCCCTCGTCGTCTGGGAAGACGGCAAGATGAACAAGCAGCTCTACCGCAAATTCAAAGTCATGACCGTCCTCGGCGTCGACGATTTCGCCTCCATGCGCGAAGTCGTCCACCGCCGTTACCGCCGCCTGCTCGAGAGCACCCAGAGCAACACAGCCTTGAAAGGGCACGACTTCAGTCGTGCCGATAATGCCCCAGAAACATCGCGGGCTTTAGCCCCTGAGGGAGAATCCTCCAAGGAACCCCAAACCCTCCCCTCGCTAATCCTCATCGACGGCGGCCTGGGCCAGCTCCACGCCGCCGCCGAAGCCCTGGAATCCCTCGGCATCACCAGCCAACCGCTCGCATCTATCGCAAAAAAAGAAGAAGTCATCTACCTCTACGGCAACGAAGAGGAGCCCATCGTCCTCGACCGCCGCTCCCCCGTCCTTCATCTCATCCAGCTCATCCGCGACGAGAGCCACCGCTTCGCTGTCGGCTATCATCGCCAGCGCCGGGCTATGCGAGATAGACACTCCGAGTTACTGAACATCCCCGGCGTAGGCCCCCAAACCCGCCAGCGATTGCTCTCCCATTTCGGCAGCCTCCGCGACGTCCAGCAAGCCACCGCCGAATCCCTGGCCTCGGTCGTCCCAAGAAAAACCGCCGAAACCATCTGGCGGCATTTCCACCCGCCACAACCTCCAAGCTGAACGAGCGACAACGGAAAGCTCCGGCGCTCCACCCGTTTTACACCCCCTCCCCAACGCCCTGGGGGGATACTGCGAGGCTTCGCCCTGATCAAGGCCCTCGGCCTCAAGCTCACCCCTCACGCCGCTTGAAGCCCCGGCGAATCGCGATTCCTCGCAGGGTGAGCGGTTCTGCACAGCACGGCCCAAGCAACTGATTGAATCTAGCACTGGCCCACGACGCTGGGATTGCTCGTACTCCCAGACTCGGGCCTGGCGTAAGTCAAAGGACAAATATGAAAACGGCTAAATTGCTCGTGGCCCTGCTGACACTCCTCACAATTGGGACGATGGCCGGCTGCAAGGGCGCCTCCACGAAGTCGCCCGATGTTGCCGACAGCATCCACAAGTCGCTCGATCAAGCAGGCCTCAAGGGTGTCTCCGTCAGTCAGGATCGCGACAAGGGCGTCGTCACCCTCGGCGGACAAGTCTCCAGCGACGCCGAAAAGGCCCAGGCCGAATCCCTGGCAAATTCCCTCGCCGGCGGCCAGGTCGTCGCAGACCAGATTGCCGTGATTCCCGCGGGGCAAGGCAGCGAAATTAATGCCATGAACTCCGACCTGGACCAGGGCATCGAGAAGAATCTGGACGCTGCGCTGATCCAGAACAAGATGCACGACAATGTGTCTTATGCCGTGAAGAACGGCGTAGTCACACTGACGGGCGAAGTGGTCTCCGACGATCAGCGAACGAGTGCTGGGACGGTGGCAATCGGGGTGCCGAACGTGCGGCAAGTGGTGAACGATCTACAGATCAAAAATCGAAAAGCAAGTTCATCCCACTAAAAATTCTGGAGTCGATCGATGCCAGGCCGGCGTCCGGCGCGAGGCCCTCTGTAAAGCCCTGCCGCCCACCGGCGATCCCAGGCTTTCCACGTTCCTCGGCGTCATGAAGGCGCTCGCCATCAAGCTCACCGCCAGCGCCGCCTTGACCCCCAAGCAACCGCAACCCGCAATCGCGCCTCTATACACATGGAACGCGTTGGGCCATCTGCAAAGGCCACTCGTTTCTCAGCGGGTCAGGGGCGTCGGGTTTTCGCGATTTCCCTCACCTTGCCGGCGACGAAGGAGAATCGCAACTCAGTCGCTGGACCCTGCCCGCATATCCCCCAAACCTTTCCACAACCGCACCCCGGAGAAAAGCCGACATGCCGAGCCCAACCGAAACACTGAAGGAAGTCGAAGAAACGTTGCACTCCGTCATTGAAAGCCTGATTGACGGCCAGAAGGGACTTCAGAAGTTAGGCGACGAGTTGAACGACCCAACCCTCAAGCTCTATTTCCTTGAGGAGTCGTTGCGCCGCGCCGAATTTCGCGGCGATCTCGAAACCATTCTCCATCAAGAGGGCGTTCATGACATTAAAGAAAGCGGCACTGCAAGCGGCGCCGTTCATCGCGTATGGGGTGAACTGAAAGCGTCGTTGGGCGGCAGCGATCACACCCTTCTTGAAACCGCCGAGCAAGCCGAGGATGCCGCCAAGAAGGCCTACAAAGAGGCGCTTCAGACCCGCCTCCCCTTCCCCGTGCGCCAGCTCTTGTCCGCTCAATCCGCACACATTCAACTCTTCCACGACTATGTGAAGACGGTGCGCGACATCAGCAAATAGTTCGTCCGGCGCCCACCTTTCATCCATGGATCAAAGGTGGGCGCCCCATGCTATCGCTTGCTTCCCGCGGAAGAAACTGGCGAGGGGTAGGCAATACAACCATCCGCCCCGGCAAATTCAGGAAGCAGCAGAGAGCAGTCGAAACGACTTTCCTCGGCCATCCGACGTACAATCACGTAGACGGCCGCCGAGGAGCCAACCGCCTTGTCGCAATCCCCTTCGCCCATCCCCGCGCGAACCTCTCTGCGCACCGCCCTCCTGCTCGCTTCCCTCTTTGCCGCACTGACCTTCCTCGTCCATTTCCTGACCTCGCTTTGGGGCTCCCATCTCGGCTACGGCTTCTTCCGCGACGAGCTTTATTTCCTCGTCTGCGGCCATCACCTGGCCTGGGGTTACGTCGATCAGCCTCCGCTCGTAGCCCTGCAGGCCCGCCTTGCCGAAACCCTCTTCGGCCTCTCGCCCACCGGCATTCGCATCTTCAGCTTTTTGGCTGGCAGCGTAACCGTCGGCCTCACCGGTCTGCTCGCGTGGCAGCTTGGCGGCCGCCGTGCGGCACAGGTGTTGGCGATGACCGCCATCCTCGCTGCTCCAGTCTTACTCGGCACCGCCAACTACCTCTCCATGAACGCCTTCGAGCCCTGCTTCTGGATGGGCGCGCTCCTGGTTGTCCTTCGCCTTGCCGATGGCGCCGCCTCGCCCCGCGCCTGGCTGCTCTTCGGCCTGCTGGCCGGCCTGGGCATTGAAAACAAACACTCCACAGTCTTCTTCCTGGTCGCGCTTGTGTTCGGCCTCATCCTCAGCCCTCAGCGCCGCATCCTTTGGACGCGTTGGTGTGTCGCTGGTGTCGCCCTGCTGATGCTGATCGCATTGCCCAATCTCATTTGGCAGTGGGTCCATCACTTCCCCACCTATGAGCTGCTCAACGGCGTCGCCCACTCCGACAAAAACATCAAGCTGCCGCCCCTGGCGTTCCTCTGGGAACAAGTCAGGATCCTCCTCTGGGAGACTGCCCCGCTCTGGATCGGCGGCCTTGCCTGGCTCGCATTTGCGCGCGCCGCCCGTGCCTGGCGATTCGTCGCATTCACCTACTTGATCTTCCTGGCCATGATGATGCTCATGCACGCCAAGGACTACTACGTCTCGCCCATCTATCCCGTGCTCTTCGCCGCCGGATCGGTAGCCTTCGGCCGGCTCACACGGCGCAGATGGCCTCTCATCGCCGCCTCCGTCAATTTCTTCCTCATTCTCTGTTTCGCCACCGGGCCCGTCGTACTCACCATTCTGCCGCCAGACAGGTACGACGCCTACACCGCCCCCTTTGCTCCCAACAACGCCCGATCGGAAAAGTTCACCAGCCCCCTGCCGCAGATCCTCTCCGACCGCTTCGGCTGGCCGCAGATGGTCGAGGGCTTCGCCACGCGTTACTATGCGCTTCCACCCGACGTGCGTGCCCGCACCGCCATCTTCTGCGGCAACTACGGCGAAGCCAGCGCCGTGAACATCCTCGGACCCAAGTACGGCCTGCCCACCGCCATCAGCGGCCATCAAAACTACTTTTACTGGGGATGGAACGGCTACACCGGCGAATCAGTCCTCACCCTGGGCAATGACCCCAAGGACTACGCGGACACCTACGCGGAAGTCATCGATCTGGGCCCCTTCGACGCGCCCTGGATCATGGACCACGAGCATCATCACTACTTCTGGCTGCGCCACCGGAAGCGCACCTTCGCCGCCGACTGGCCCGAGCTCAAGTACTGGTACTGATCCGCTGGGCGCCCCGCCCTCGCCGCAACTTTGTCTTTGCGGCTAGCGTAGAGTCTCACCTGTCTATAGCTTTTTATAGTTCTTCGTCAGCCCGGTTCTTAGACACCGATTTCGGCAAACATCGCCGCAACCCATTCGCGCCAACGCTGCAGCTCGATGCGATCGCCCAGTTTGAACTGGGTCGACGCTTCACTCAGTGTGACCCGCTTGCTATAGAGGTCGTCGGTCACCCGGTCGGAAAGATCCGGCAGAAACAGGCTCTTGCCCCCCTGCGTCATCACCGCCTGCCGAATCGTGCTTTTTTCGTAAAGCTCGAACTTCTTCGCCTCGCCAAAATACCCATTGCACACCACGTGAATCACTCCGCCACTCACGTGACTCATGTATTCGTTGAGCAGCTCCAGGCTGTCCCGCTGCCGGTTGATCACCCACAGCGTAATCAGCGGACGAGCCAACTCCCGCAGTGAGTTCAGCAGGATCGCCGCGTGCTTGACCACCGCCACGTTGCTCTGCGCCGGCGTGTTCACCACCACCGCCTTGAACGGCGCCGCGTCGCAGACGTTCACCAGATGAATCCAGCCCTCCACGTCGTCCAGATCGAGTACCTCGCCGTTGCTGGTCCGGCCATAGCAGCGAAATACGTCCGGATTGTTCACATCGGCGTCGATCAGCTTGACATACTTGTGGTTGGTCGAGAAATAGTCCATCAAGGCCATCGCCGTCAGCGATTTCCCGACGCCGCCCTTGCTCCCGTTCACTAGAATGATCGGCTGATTCATACCAGCATCCTAGCAAACGATCCCATGGTTGGGAACTCATTTAAAAAGCTGAAGCCATCCCGGCGATTGAGAAATATCCCGTCCGCGTGATAGCGCGACATGATCTCTTTGTGTACCGCCGTCATGAACTCGAAGTTGTACGGGCCATACGCACATGTAACCCACATCTCGGGAGACGACCAGTGGCGGCGTGGCTTGGAGCAACATGAGCAATCGCCACCCCAACCTGCCACGGCTGTGGACTGCAAGAATTCCCGACGGGTCAGCGAGGGTGTTCTCATGCGCGGAATCTTACTTGAGTCATCGAACTCCGCGCCAACCGCCCGGCCACACCCGCCGGCCGCATCTTGGATATAGAATGACCGTAGAATCCTTCCTTGTTCTTCTTTGCTCCTTGCGTCATTTGTAGAACTCCGCATCCCTCCCCCTGCAATTCAGTTGCTTCGCCGGAGCGGCCTGCGTGGGCCTTGCCAATTCCAGCACTCCCAACCGTTCCTATCGCCCCGACATCGACGGCCTCCGCGCCTTTGCCATTCTCAGCGTGGTGTTCTATCACGCCGGCCTTCGCTGGCTCCCCGGCGGGTTCACTGGAGTCGACATCTTTTTTGTCATCTCCGGCTACCTGATCGGCGGTCACATCTTCTCTGAAGTACGCGCCGGCAGCTTCAGTTACCTGCGCTTTTACCAGCGCCGCGCGCGGCGAATCCTTCCTGCCTTTTATGCCGTCCTGCTCTTCACCATCGCGGCTGCGCTGTTGCTGCTCTCGCCTGTTGAGGCCCGCCAATTCGGCCGTTCCGCCTTCGCCGCAATACTCTCAGTTTCCAATATTCTCTTCTGGTACGGCGCCAAATACTTTGACAACAAGAGCGAATTCGTCCCACTCCTCATGACCTGGTCGCTGGCTGTCGAAGAGCAGTTCTATGCCATCGTCCCTCTGCTCATTGTGCTGCTCGCACGCCTGCGTCGCAGCTTTATCTTGCCTGCCATTTTCGCCGTCTGCGCTCTCTCCTTTTTCCTGGCACAGCACGAACTGATGAGCCAGTCCGAAGCCGCTCTCCAGTCTGCGTTCTATCTGCTCCCCGCACGCGCTTGGGAATTGGGCGTCGGTCTCGCTCTTGCGGTAGCCGAACTGGGCTCCAACCGCAAAGCCCTGCCCGCCGTAGTCTGCCGCTACTTGGGCCTGATCGGCCTTCTCCTCATGCTGGGTCCCGTCGTCCTGCTCACTGCACATTCCCCTTTTCCAGGAGTTGCGGCGCTGCCATCCGTTCTGGGCACAGCCATGCTCGTCGCCGTCCCTGCCAGTTGCATCAACCGCCGCCTGCTCTCTCTGCCGCCGCTGGTTTTTGTTGGCAGAGTTTCTTACTCATGGTACCTGTGGCATTGGCCCCTGCTGGCCTTCGTCCACATCGTCAGCGGCAGCAAGTTGCCGGCCGCCGTTCCACTCCTCACGGTGGCGGCGGCCTTCCCTCTGGCTGTAGTTTCCTATCTCTTCATAGAGCAGCCTTTCCGCCGGTCCACGCGGCCGCCTGCTCCGCTTCTTCTCCGCTACGCCCTCGTGAGCGTCGCCATGCTCGCCATCTGCGCCGGCGTCTGGCTCAGCCACGGCCTTCCTCAGCGGTATCCAGTGCTGGCTCAGATGGAGCCCGCCAATCCCTCGCTGGTCTCCGACCCATGCCTCATTACGTTTGACCAGGATCAGCCGAACCTTTCCCCATCCTGCTACGCCGCAGTGAACCCGGGACCCTCCGTCGCGATTTGGGGAGACAGCCATGCCGCCGCTCTTGCCCCAGGGCTGCGCACTTTGGCAATCGCCCAGGGCTACGGCTTCGTTCAATTGACGAAGGCCGCCTGCCTGCCGCTGACCGGCGTCGTGCGATATATACCGCGGATCCCTGCGCAAGCCTCGCAGTGCTTTAACTTCAACCGCAAGGTCTTCGACCTCATCCAGACCGACCGCCGCATCCGAATCGTAATCCTGACCGGCGCATGGAGCGGCTGCCTTGAACGGACCTGGGAAAGCGGTTGGCTTATTGCCGTCCCCTCGCGCCGGCCACGGAATCCGAGCCAGATGCCGAGCCTTTCCGCTATTCAGGGGCTCTTCTTTCAATCGTTGAGTGCGCAGATCCAAACTCTGCGCACTGCCGGCAAATTTGTCATTGTGCTGGAAGATGTGCCTAACTTCGATTTCGATCCTCTATCCCGAATCCGCGCCGCGCACATCCCGGCTCGGAGCGCATTGATGAAAGCACTTGGGGTCGGCACTCAGTTTGCGACAAAGAACCCCGCGGCTGCTGGAATCGATCCTGCAATGGATTCGAGTATCGACCCAGGCTTTGCACCAAACAGCGGCGATGCCTCACCCGACGCGGTCCCGTCGGCCTCGTTCCATCAAGCCGTCCCTGCCCAGGACGGCGCGGAACTCGTCGACCTGAAGCCGTCATTCTGCCTTGATTCAAGCCACTGCGCCTACCGTGACGGAGACCGCCTGCTCTACTTTGACAGCGGCCATCTAACCGCCTACGGCGCCTACTTCGCGCTGCGCAACTTTCGCCTGCCGTCGCTCCCCGCCAACCATTAGGCCGTGGAAATGGCGCAGCCTCAATCCCAGCCTTCGCGAAGCCTCAGAATGTAATCGTCCGGGTCTTCCCCATTGGCCATTTCCGCGCCTATCAAGCGTGCATCGAGCAAACCCTGTAAATGCCTTCGCGGTCTTGCTTGATTGTCTTCAGGGAGAGCCGTTGTCCCGGTGCAGTCCGTCACCCCGCCATCCGGTAATGCTTCCCCATCCCTGCCAGAACCACTGCGTTTCTTATCTTCCATCGTCTCCTCACGCCCTTTTTCTCGCCACTTCCTCATATATATCGGCGTACTCCCGCGCCGGCCCCGCCCATCCGTAATCCCTCGCCATACCATTCAGCATCAGCTTCTTCCATCCCTTCTTATCCTTGAACGCCGCCAGCGCACGGTCGATCGCCTCCAGCAACCCCACGGCCTTCAGACCCTCAAACTTGAACCCCGTCCCCGTGCCCAGCTCCGGATTCCACTCCTCGATCGTGTCGTCCAGTCCGCCCGTCGCCCGCACCACCGGCGCCGTCCCGTACTTGAGCGAGTAAATCTGGTTCAGCCCGCAAGGCTCATACCGCGAAGGCATCAGAAACATATCCGCCCCAGCCTCGACCTTATGCGCCAGCGCGTCGTCGTAGCGGATCTGCACCGCGACCTGCCCCGGGTGCCGGAATGCCCAATCGCGGAAGAATCTCTCGTAGATCGGCTCGCCCGTCCCCAGGGCCACCACAACCAGGTCCCGCTCCACCAACTTATCCGCAATCTCCGCCACAAAACCGAAGCCCTTCATCGCCGCAAACCGCGAAACAATCCCGATCACCGCCGTCTTATCCGCCACCTTCTCCAACCCAAACGCATCAAGCAGGTCAGCGCGGCACTGCTGCTTGCCCGCCAAATCTTCCGGGCTGAAATGCGCCGCCAGGTTGCCGTCCGTCGCCGGGTTCCACTGCGTATAGTCCACGCCGTTCAAAATTCCGCGCAGGTCCGCCGCCCGCCCTCGCAGCACGCCGTCCAGTTTCTCTCCAAACTCCGCCGTCTGAATCTCCTCCGCATATTTCCGGCTCACCGTCGTCAGCATGTCGGCGAAGACCAGTCCGCCCTTCAGAAAATTGAAGTTGTCGAACTGCTCCAACTTATCCATCGTGAAAATCTCCCACGGAAACAGCAGCCGCTCCGTCGTGTCAGGCGGAAACCACCCCTGATAGCCCGCGTTATGAATGGTCAGCACCACCCCGGCCCGCTTCAGCATTGGATCCAGGGAATAAACCGTCCGCAGATAAACCGGAATCAGCGCCGCCTGCCAGTCGTGGACATGAAAAACATCCGGCACGCCCAGCAGCTTGGTCGCCTCCAGCACAGCCCGGCAAAACAACCCAAATCGCTCCCAATTATTGGGATAATCGCCGGCCTTGGTCCCGTAGAGTCCCGGCCGGTCAAAAAGCTCCGGGCAATCCACAAAGTAGTACTGAACCCCGCCCCGCGTGCCCCCGTCCACAATCCCCACAAAACGGTTGTACGACTCAAAGGGAATGGTGATCGACCGCACCGCATACGTCCATTCGCCCTTGATCTGCGTCCTGAGGTGCGCCTTCACTCCCGCATATAGCGGCAGGTAGACCGTAACCTCGTGCCCCAGCTTCTTGAGCTCAGGCGGCAGCGCGCCCACCACATCGGCCAACCCGCCGGTCTTTGCAAACGGTACGCACTCCGAAGCAGCAAAAACAATATGCATTCGAGCAATCTCCCATTCCAGCGCAAAGAAACATACCCGCGCCAGCCAAGACATCCGGCCAAAGCGCCAGTCTACTACGCCCATGTTTGCGAACGCTCTCCCGCCGCACAACCGCCTCTTCATCTACCATCAAAGCAGTCCATGCCCGCCAAACCCAAGCTCGGCCAAAACTTCCTCGACGATGCCCAGGCTGTCCAGCGCATTGCCGCCTCACTGGGCGATCTCTCCGGCCGAACTGTCATTGAAATCGGCCCCGGCGCCGGGGCCATCACCGGAGCCCTTGCCGCCCGCGCAGCTCATGTCCTGGCCATTGAGCTTGACCACGACCTCGCCGCCCATCTCCGCACCCAGTTCCCACCCGACCGAGTCACCGTCCTGTCGCAGGACGTGCTCAACTTCGACTTCGCAACCGCATCCACGGCAGCCGGCGAACGGCTCTGCGTAATCGGCAACCTGCCCTACGGCATCACCTCGCAAATCCTCCTCAAACTCGCCGCCAGCCACGCCGCTCTCGACCGCGCCATCCTGATGGTCCAGCGCGAAGTGGCCGACCGCATCACCGCCAGCCCAGGCTCACGCGATTACGGCCTGCTCTCCGTTACCGTGCGGATGGTCGGCCCCGCCGAAACCCTCTTCACCCTTCCGCCTTCATCCTTCTCGCCCCCTCCCGACGTCCACTCCGCCGTCTTCCGCTGGCGCTTTGCCCCGCGCTTCGCCGAACTCGGTCTCGATCAGTCCACCTTCCTTCCCTTCGTCCGCAAAGCCTTTGCCCAAAAGCGCAAGACTCTCGCCAACAACCTCCGCGCCGCCGGCTTTTCTCCGGCCGTCTCCGCCGCCGCCTTGGCACAGGCAGGGATCGACCCCCACGCCCGCGCCGAAGCTCTCCCTATCGAAGCCCTTGCCGCTCTCTGGCACGCCGTCCAGATCCCTTCGCCTGTTGGCTTACCTGAATAGCTGGGTGCCCCAGGAAGAACGTGTTCAGAGATTCCCTGGATCTTGTCCTGCAAATAGTTCGGCCGCATGGTTGCGGTTTCATATGGAAACTGCAATCATGCGGCCGACAGCCGATTGATAGATCAAAAGCACGAAGTTCGCAGTGCGCCATTTCTAG
>Ga0255351_1001262_pt1 | contig 10376 bp, 9 predicted proteins | sample HBST25r2metaG_FD_186024 | JGI IMG/M metagenome (GOLD analysis project Ga0255351, IMG submission 186024) | Peat soil microbial communities from Stordalen Mire, Sweden - H.B.S.T-25.r2 | ecosystem: Environmental > Terrestrial > Soil > Wetlands > Peat | place: Sweden: Norrbotten County, Stordalen... | reverse complement strand
GACCGGATTGCCCGCGGAAAATTTTCAGATCGGGCCGATCGAGCACATGCCGTTTCCCGATGGCTTTGCGGATGTGGTGCTCTCGAATTCGGTGCTTCACTTTGCACGCGACGATCGGCACTTCCGCGCGATGCTGACAGAGCTGTGGCGGGTGTTGAAGCCGGGCGGGATGCTGTTCTGCCGGTTGGGCTCGAGGATTGGCATGGCCTTCAAACGCCTCCGCGGCAATATATTCCTGATCCCCGATGGATCGCAGTGGTTCCTCGTCGATCAGCAGATGCTGCTCGGTTTGACGGAGGAAATGAACGCCGTGCTGGTCGATCCGCTGAAGACCACCATCGTTCAGGATTATCGCTGCATGACCACCTGGGTATTGAGAAAGCGAAGAAGCTGAACAGCCTGCAAGAAACCCGCCTCGGTTGCTATGATTCTCAGCGGAGACAAGCAAGTTGTTCTGAGGAGTCGCAATGGCGCACGGTTCACGCAGAGGGTTTTTGAAGGCGGCATCGGCCACGGCGGCCGCATTGGCGATGTCCAAACGCATTCCGGCATGGGCCGGCGATGGCGCTCCATCCGGGCCGGTGAAAGTCTGGGCCACATTCCGCGACAAGCGTTATGCGCAGGCTGACCCACTTGCCTGGAAGCCCGCAACCCACATTGCCGCCGACGCAATCGCCCTCAATCCGGATGCGACCCGCCAGGAGATTCTTGGCTTCGGTGGCGCGCTCACCGATGCCACCTGCTATGTGCTGAGCCAACTCTCTGAAGCACAGCGGGAGGCCGTGATGCACGACCTGTTTGCGCCGGGCGAGATGGCCATGAATGTCTGCCGCACCTGCATCGGCGCCAGCGACTATTCACGCACCCTGTACAGCTTCGACGAGAGTCCGGAGCCCGATCCCGACCTGAAAAAGTTCTCCATCGATCACGACAAGGCCTACATCCTGCCCGTGCTCAGGGATGCGCGCAAGCTGAATCCGGAGCTGTTTCTCTTCTCCTCGCCGTGGAGTCCGCCGGGATGGATGAAGCCGAATGGTTCCATGCTCGGCGGCGCCATGCGCAAGCTGAACTTCGAGCCGTATGCTCGCTACTTTCTCAAGTTCCTTGAGGGCTACAAGGCCGAGGGCGTCTCCATTGACGCCGTCACCGTGCAGAATGAAACGGACGCCGAGCAGGATGGGCACATGCCTGCTTGCCTCTGGGCCCAGGAACAGGAAATCGACTTTGTGCAGAATCACCTCGGTCCCGCATTGCGCAAGGCCGGGTCCCCAACCAAAATCTGGATCCTGGACCATAACTACAGCCTGTGGGGCCGGGCCATCGACGAGCTCAGCGTGCCTGAGGCCAGCGAATACATCGACGGCATCGCCTGGCACGGTTATGTCGGCGAGCCCTCGGCCATGACGCGGGTTCACGATGCCTTCCCGCAAAAGAGCGCCTACTGGACCGAGGGCGGACCGGATATTGCGCTGCCCGACTACCAGACCGATTACACCAAGTGGGCAGAGACCTTCAACGCCGTCGTCCGCAACTGGGCGCGCTCCATTACCTCGTGGAACCTGGCTCTCGACGAAAAGGGAAAACCGAATATCGGACCGTTCTCCTGCGGCGGCGTGATCACCGTGGACAACGCAACCCGCAAAGTGACGCGCAGCGGACAGTATTGGGCGTTTGCGCATTACTGCAAACACGTGCGCCGCGGAGCCAGGGTGTTTCAAACCGACGGCGTCGGCGGGGGGCAGGGAACGGCGAACCCGGTGTCTCACACAGGCTTCCGCAATCCCGACGGCAGCTTCGTGGTGGTGTTAGCCAACCGCGGCCCTGAAACGCGCGTTCAGTTGCTCCTGGGATCGAACACCCTCGAGGCTGATCTGCCGGCGGATTCGGTGCACACTTTACAGTGGTCTTGAAAGAGCTTGAGGGCTAAATGCATTCGCGGCGTTTGTCGCATTCTGATCAGGCCCCAACATAAGCCTCAACATCGCGCTCAATCGTCTTGTTCAATTCGAGCCGGGCTTTGGACAGGTCGTGCATCTGCTGAAGGTTCAGCCAGAACTCGGGGCTGCTACCAAAGAAGCGGGCCAGGCGCAGTGCGGTGTCAGGCGTGATGGCTCGCTTGCCATGGACGATTTCGCCGATCCGCGTTGCAGGCACCCGGATCTTCAGCGCCAGTGCGTTCTGAGAAATGCCGAATGGGACAAGGAACTCTTCTCGCAACATTTCGCCTGGATGCGTGCTGACTCTCTGAACGTTCCATCCGGAAGCTGGTCTGGTGATCGTCATATTTGCCGTCCGTTGCCTTCCAGTTAGTGGTAATCCGTAATCTCAACCTCGTGCGCCCCGTCTTCTTTCCAGACGAAGCATATCCGGTATTGATCGTTGATTCGGACGCTGTGCTGTCCGATTCGGTCACGCTTCAGCGGCTCTAGCCGATTGCCCGGAGGCACGCGCAGGTTGCTCAGGTTGACGGCCGCTTCAATCTGGTCCAGCTTGCGAAGAGCAACCGCCTGAATGCTTCCCCAGCGCCGGCTGGAGCCCGTCTCAAAGAGCTCCTTCGTATCGGCGTTCTTGAAGCTCTGAATCATCTGGAATCAGAATATGACGTTCGACGTTATATGTCAAGCGTCATATGGGCCTGATCCCTGTTCCCTGATCCCTGTTCCCTCGGGCATCAGCCCGTAACGGCACAGGTTCCCCCGCATCCCGTTGCGGAAAAAGCCGGCAGCCCGCGGGCTATATTGAAAGCTGGCGATTCTCACGACCTTGCTCGGGCGTGAAGCGACAGAACAACAACACGAACCGTCCCTTCGATTGGGAGGATGAAGCGTCTACGGAGCCTCGCTTTCGGCGCGTGCGGGAGGATGTGCCTCTATCCGGGCGCAACCTGCCCGGCATGCCCCTGCAAATGGCGGACCCGGAGGATGACGCCTATCCCACGGGTGGGGTGCGCTTTCGCGGGCCACAGAACCCCCAGAACTCCTGGCTGCGGCCGTCCAGCACGGTGGGCCGTGTGTTTCTGGGGCTGGGCGCTCTCGTGGTTCTGTGCGGTTTCATCGCCGTAAGCCTTCTTCTCAAGACCTACCTGGGGCGCGATGCCCGCTTCCGCATTGCCGGGGTCAGCAACATCCAGGCCACCGGGCTGACCGAGGTGAGCCGCGCGGAGATGCTGCCGGTCTTCGGCGAAGATATCGGGAAAAACATCTTTTTTATCCACCTCGACGACCGGCGCAAGCAACTGGAAGAGATTCCCTGGGTGGAGCGGGCTACGGTAATGCGGCTGCTCCCGGACCAGATTCGCGTCTCCGTGGTGGAACGGAAGCCGGTGGCCTTCACACGGCAGGGCCAGCAGATCGGATTGGTTGACGCCAGCGGGGTTCTTCTCTCCATGCCGCCCTCGACCATGGCCCAGCACCACTACTCGTTCCCGGTCCTGACAGGGATTGACCCCGTGGACCCATTGCCCTCGCGAACGGCGCGGATGGCCGTGTACGAACGCCTGTTGGCGGAGTTGGACGTTGACAATCAGCACCTCTCCGATCAAATCTCGGAGATTGACCTCACCGATCCCGAGGATGCCCGGGTGCTGATGCCCGAGCAGGGCGCCGACATCCTGGCTCATTTTGGCGAAGACCGATTCCTCGAACGCTACCAGCGCTACAAGGCGCACATTGCCGAGTGGAGGCTGCAATATCCCAAGCTGGCGACGGTGGATTTGCGCTACGACCAGCAGGTGGTGCTGGAGATGGCCCATGGCACAAACGCCATTGAAGCCATGCCGGCCGCTGAACCCGCGCCGGGCCCAAGCAACGCCAAGCCCTCAGCCGGGGCGCCGGCGGACACAGCCAAGTCCGCGCCAACGGCAACCAATGAGAAGGCAACCCCGAAGTCAGCGGCAAAGCCGGCTGCAAGCGCTTCGACCGAACAGAAGGCCACCCCAGCAACGGACAAGACTGCAAAGGACAAGGCTGCAAAGGACAAGATTGCAAGGGACAAGATTGCAAAAGACAAGATCATCAGAGACCTGACGGCGAAAGACAAGGCCGCCAGGGACAAGAGGAAGCGTGAAGCTGCTCAAGGCGCCGCGCTGAAGGTGACCAGGGGCAAGACCGCCCCCACAACCCGCCCAGCCACGGTTGCAAGGCAGGGTCAGTGAGTCCAGAAGAATGAGCCAGAAACAGGACAACCTGATCGTAGTGCTGGACATTGGCAGCGCGTGGACGCGTGTGCTGGCGGCCGACCTGAACGAGGGCGCAATGCGCTATCGCGGGCACGGCATGGTGGAGTCGGCCGGGATGCGCAAGGGGCTCATCGCCGAGCTTGGCCCGGCGGCCAAGGTGGTGAAAGCTGCCAACGAACAGGCCGAACGGGTGGCGCGCGCCAACATCGACGAGTGCGTGGTGGGCGTGGGCGGGCCGCATATTCGCGGGCTCAACACCAGCGACGGAATCACCCTGGGCACGCGCATGAGGGAGATCACCCGCGAGGACGTTCACTATGCCGTGGAGCGGGCCAGGGCCATCGAGCGGCCTCCGGACCGCGAGATTCTCCACCTGCTGCCTCGCCAGTTCATTCTCGACGATCAGCCGGGCATCTTCGATCCCGTGGGCATGGTGGGCGCGCGGCTCCAGGTGGACCTGCACATCGCCACCTGCTCCGGAAGCGCATTGCAAAGCACGGTCACATGCGCCAATCGCGCCGGGCTTGAAGTCTCCGAGGCGGTGCTGGAATCGATTGCCGCCGCCGAAGCCACGCTTTCAGCCGACGAGCGGGAACTGGGCGTGTGTCTGCTGGATATCGGCGCCCACTCCAGCGATCTGGCGGTCTTTTTCGAAGGCGCCGTGGCCCACACCGCTTCGGTTCCCATCGGCGGCCAACACTTTACCAGCGACCTGGCGGTGGGCCTGCAGATGCCCATGGCCCAGGCTGAGGAACTCAAACGCCAGTTCGGCAACGCCGTGGTGACGGCCGTGCCGCAGCAGGCGGCGATCGAGATTGCCAATCCCCAGCCGCGCATGCTGCCGTTGCGCTCGATTGCGGAGATTCTGGAGCCGCGGGCCCGCGAGCTGCTTTACTTTGTGAAAGAAAGCCTGCGCCAGGGTGGCGTTGTGGATGCACTCGGCGCCGGTTGCGTCCTCACCGGCGGCGGAGCCATGCTGCCCGGTATGCTGGATGTGACGGAGAGCCAGTTGCGGGTTCCGGCGCGCACGGGAATGCCGGTGCGCCTATCGCAAATGCCCGGCGAGCTTGTTCATCCCGGCTTTGCCACGGCCATTGGAATGCTTTTGTACGCCCACCGCACGCGGGTGACGCGGGCGGCGGAAAACAATTCGCTGCGCAGCAAGTTGCGCGCGATTTTTGCAGCCAGTTTCTAGCAAGGCATGTTATTCACTCAAGAATCAGGAGGCCGGAGCCGCTATGGATCAAATGGGTCAGCAGAAGAATGAAGCCGGAGAGATGCGCATTCAGTATCACGAGGAGCCTGTGCGCGGCGCCCGCATCAAGGTCATCGGCGTGGGAGGCGGCGGCGGCAACGCCGTGAACCGCATGATCCAGGCCCACATGGAGGGCGTGGAGTTTATCGCCGCCAACACTGACGTGCAGGCGCTCAAGCTTTCCCAAGCGCCGGTCAAGTTGCAACTCGGCGTCCGGCTTACCTCCGGCCTCGGCGCGGGCGCAAACCCCGACGTGGGCCGCCGCGCCGCGCTTGAAGACTCGGAGAAGATCATCGAGGCTCTTGAAGGAGCGGACATGGTGTTTGTCACCGCTGGCCTCGGCGGCGGCACGGGCACCGGGGCTGCGCCGGTGATTGCCTCGCTGGCCAGCGAGATGGGCATCTTGACCGTGGCTGTGGTTACGCGTCCCTTTGGCTTTGAAGGCAAGCGACGCTTGCAGCAGGCCGAGCGCGGCCTCACGGAATTGCTGGAAAGCGTGGACACGATGATCGTGATCCCCAACGAGAAGCTGCTGGCGGTGGCCAAGGACGCCGGCTTCTTTGAGAGCTTCCGCATTGCCGACGACGTGCTCCGCCAGGGCGTGCAGGGCATCTCCGACATCATTACGATTCCCGGCATCATCAACCGCGACTTTGCCGACGTGAAGACCACCATGGCCGGGATGGGCCACGCGGTCATGGGCACGGCCGTTCGCTCCGGCGCCAACCGCGCCCTTGAAGCTGCCCAGGCGGCCATGGCTTCGCCGCTGCTTGAAGCCGGCGCCATCGACGGCGCACGCGGCATCCTCATCAACATCACCGGTTCCAGTACGCTCAAGCTCTCTGAGGTCAACGAGGCTTCGTCGCTGATCCAGTCTGCCGCGCATGAAGATGCGAACATCATCTTTGGCGCGGTGCTCGACGAGAAGATGGGCGACGAGGTCAAGATTACGGTGATCGCCACGGGTTTCCGCGACCAGATGCCGGAACGGCGCGCGCGCATGTTGAGCGTGGAAGAGGCGCCGGTGGTTTCAGTGCCGGTGATGGCGTCAGAGAACTGGATGAAGGAACAGGCTCCCGCGCCCGCTACTTTGCCGTCGCCCGAGTCTGGGCCGGCGCGCTTCCTGAGCCAGGACGAAGACGAGGGAGATGAGACGGCAGAGGAGGACGCCGCGTTCTTTTTCTCGGCATCGACCCCCACTGTGGCCACCACCGTCAGCGTCGCGGCCTCGCCCGCAAAGACGGATGTGGACTCTGGCATGGAGCTTGAGCCGGACCGGAAGCCGGCGGCAGGGGCGGCCAGGCCACGTTTCAGCGAGATGGGCGAAGAACCGGCTTTCGCTCCTCTGCTCAGGGACTTCGCTTTGGAGTTCGACAGCGGTCCGCAAGCTCCGTCTGCGCTGGACGAGCACCGCGCCGAGCAGGCAGCGGCGCTCTTCTCTGAGCCCGACGAAGAGTCGCTGCGGGAGCTGGATACGCCGACGTTCATGAGGCGATTGCAGTTTTAGGAAGGCGGTTTCATTTTGGAATCGGTCGCCAGGGCTGTATAGTGCAATATAGCTCTAAAAAACAGCGACCCGACGTAACATCAAAGCGGAATTGCTGTCTTTCTGGCTATTGTGTAAGTAATCAAGGCCAGCTTTTAGAGTGATTGGGATCACATCCGGGTCCGGAGAGTTGCGATTACAGTGACCTCCAAGCAACCCACATCCATGGCCAAGACTGAAAATAGCCGCGGAGTGTCCGATAAGCAAGATGTGCGCTTCCCACGGGCAGACGCACAGAATGAAATCCATGGTTGAAGGGGAGTTTACTGGATGAAATTGTCTTGCGCTCGGGCAGTCGGATTGTTCCTGATCGGTTCACTGAGCGGCTGCGTCGGAGCCGCGGCGTTGAACGCACCGCACACGCTGCGTCACGCCCGGGCGGCAGAGCCTCACTTGACTGAGCCCCATCGCGCCGCCGGCCATCGCGCGGCAGCCCATGTTGGCAATCCGGCAGCCCGGCAGACCACATCTCTTGCTTCGGCCACACGTGCAGTGACGGCACATAGTGCGACAAAGGCGCCCTCGGCCCGGCAGGCAGTCAGGTTGACCCCAAGAGGACGAGCCAGAGCCGGCGCGCGCCTGGTGGCCCTCACCTCCCGCCGCCATCACTCTTACGAGCGCTTTACGGCCAGCTCCTTTGCCAGCGGAGATATCTTTGCCGGCGACGTGACAGCCGGCGAAGACCCGGTGGTCCGCCAGGCCGCGATCGATGCGCTGGCCGGCATGAACGGCACCGCCGTTGTCATCGACCCCTCCAATGGCCGCATCCTGGCCATGGTCAACCAGAAGCTGGCGCTCTCGCCGGGCGCTGAACCCTGCTCGACCATCAAGATCACTGTGGCCATGGCTGCGCTCGCCGAGGGTCTCGTAACCCGCGATACGATGGTGCAGTTGCCCGGCTTCCGCATGAACATGACCGAGGCGCTGGCCAAGAGCAACAACCTCTACTTTGAGGAACTGGGCCGTGAGCTGGGCTTTGAGCGGGTGCGCCATTACGCCAACCAGTTTGGGCTGGGCGAACTGGCCGGCTACAACATTGAAGGCGAACAGTTGGGCGTCTATCCCGACAAGGAACTGCCCGCCGCCGAGGGGGGAGTAGGCCGCATGTGCAGCTTCGGCCAGGGCGTTTCGCTGACCCCGCTGCAACTGGGAGCCTACGTGGCTGCGCTCGCCAATGGCGGAACCCTCTATTACCTGCAGCACCCCAGCACTTTCGAGGAAGCATTGGCTCTAGAACCCAAGGTGAAGCGCACCCTGGATATCGCCAAGTACGTTCCCGACATTGAGGACGGCATGGCCGGTGCGGTAGAGTACGGAACCGCGCGGCGCTTGCGCGCCAACTTCCAGGAATTGCCGGTCTTCGGCAAGACCGGGACCTGCTCGGACAACGGAACCCGCTTCGGCTGGTTTGCTTCTTTTTCCGACTCGCCGCAGGGCAGCCTGGTGACGGTTTTCTTCCTCGAGGGCGGCCGGCCGACATTCGGACCCCGCGCCGCGGAGCTGACCGGCATGTTCTACAAGAACCTCTGGAACCGCAACTACTTTGCCGACAAGGGCCAGCAGCAATCCGCGGCTCTGACTCCGGCTCCCACACCGCAGACTTCCATCCCGCAGGCTGCGCAATAGAGCAAACAAGCCAGTTCCAGCGATCCCCTGACAAGCCGCCTCCGCCCGGGCGGCTTTTCGCATTTGAGCGCGGAAAACCTGCTTGGGATTGCCCAGATTCAATTCCGGATGTATAGTCTAGAAATGTACGGTAGTGTCCCGTACGATAAGGAGGCGAACTTTATGGCGTTGGCCCTACGCACGGAGCGGACTGAGGCTCGTCTGCTTCCTGAACAAAAAAAGCGCATTGAACAGGCAGCCAGCCTCAAGGGACTCTCGATCTCGGATTTCATCGTGCAACATGCGGATGAAGCTGCCATCAAGACGATAGAGTCGCACACTGCCTGGGTACTGGGTGAAAAAGACATGGAATTCTTTGTGCAGATTCTGCTCAACCCACCGGAGCCGAGCGCTCGCATGAAGGCTGCGGTCAAGCGCTATAAGGAACGCGGGGGTGAATAGTGGCCCAGAAGATCGGGTCTGCCGAATACAGGGTTGAGCCGCTAGGGCCGAATCATGACCGAGCGGCCTTCTCCTGCGGGGTCTCCGAGTTGGATGCCTATCTTAAGCGGCAAGCGTCTCAAGACCTGAAACGGAACCTTGCCGCCGTCTTCATTCTCACTGCGGACGGTAAGAACGTCGCCGGTTTCTATACTCTTTCCGCGCATTCGATACTGGCCGCCAATCTCCCAAATGACTTGGCGAAGAAGCTGCCACGGTATCCTATTCCCGTCACGCTGCTCGGGCGCATGGCAATCGCTCAATCGCTGCAAGGCCAGGGTTGGGGAGAATTCTTGCTGCTTCACGCTCTGAAGCGGGCTTGGATCGGCTCCCGGCAGGTCGCTTCCTGGGCCGTCGTGGTAGACGCCAAAGCCGGCGCACGGGAGTTCTATCTTTACCAGGATTTCACGCCGACCCCAGACGGGCCCGACAGGCTCGTCATGCCCATGAAGGCGATTGAGAGAATGTTCGACCCGTCTTGATCCGGCCTATCGTTGCTTGAAGCGAATTCCTCCGGCGATCATCCGATAGGATGAGGCCTTCCCCAATCTCTCGCCGTCCGCTTGCCGGCAGACGAGAAAAAGACGGTCTGATTCCCCGCAAGCGAAGACAGGATCCTTCCCCATGGAATTGCCGACACACATTCTGCTCGTCTACGGCTACCTCTTGCTGTTCGCCTGGGTTTTGGTGGAGCAGTTTGGCATCCCGCTGCCGGCCACGCCGGTGCTGCTGGCCGCGGGGGCTCTTTCCGCCCAGCACGAACTCAGCTTTCCGCTGGCGTTCGCAGCCTGCGTGGCCGCTTCGCTCGTGGCCGATACCTCCTGGTTCCTGATCGGTCGCAGGTACGGCCACCATGTCTTGCGCATCTTGTGCAAGCTATCACTGGAGCCGACCGTCTGCGTCCGCAAGACCCAGGACTCCTTCGGACGCCGCCGCGAAGTCACGCTGATGATTGCCAAGTTCGTGCCGGGACTTGCGACATTGGCTCCGCCCGTCGCCGGGCAGAACGGCATGAGCCTCGGCCGTTTCCTGCTGTTTGACGGGATTGGCGCCACGTTGTGGATCGGGGTGCTGCTGACCGCGGGCAGGTTCTTTGGCGATCTGCTCAAGCGCAATCCCAGCCTGCTGGACTGGGCCGGCCGCTTCTCGGGTGCGCTGCTGGTTCTGGGCATTCTAGGTTTCTTTGTGGGCCGCGTCGTCCGCCGCCGCATGGTCATCAAGAAACTTGTAGCCGCGCGTCTGGAACCGGAGGAACTGAAGCGCCAGCTCGATGCCGGCGAGAAGGCTTATAT
>Ga0255351_1001255_pt1 | contig 10434 bp, 9 predicted proteins | sample HBST25r2metaG_FD_186024 | JGI IMG/M metagenome (GOLD analysis project Ga0255351, IMG submission 186024) | Peat soil microbial communities from Stordalen Mire, Sweden - H.B.S.T-25.r2 | ecosystem: Environmental > Terrestrial > Soil > Wetlands > Peat | place: Sweden: Norrbotten County, Stordalen... | reverse complement strand
CGATCAAATGCAATCAGACTGCGCAGTAACCTACAGCCGAGCAAGATCTCGCCGCCGCTGCCGCTTTCCGCAATCTTGCACCGAGCAAAACGCTGATCGAGACCCGTTCATGAATGATCCAGGCTAGAGTCTGTTATTAACTTTATTCCTTTGTTTGCATTCGCATAGCGGTCTGCCTCCCTGTAGCTGACGATACAGGCATGGGGAATCGAGACCGCACGGGCTATCAGACGGATGTGACGGATGAAGAGTGGGCGTTTGTAGTGCCGTATTTGGCGCTTTGCCGCGAGGATGCCGCGCAGCGCGATTAAATGCTTCTGCTGATTTCATTGTGATTTTCCTCCAAAAAGAAGAGGCCAGCTGCGCTGTTGCCTTAATGGGCTGCGTATTCCGGTGGATGTGGGTCGGTGATTCCATTCGATGTGGGCCTCTGATTCCGGTGTGATGTGGGCCGGGATTCCGTTGTGATGTGGGCCGCATTTTCTGTTTTCACCGTAATCGTGGCCCACATGGCGTAATCGCGGCCCACATCGAATGGAACGATGGCCCAGATGCACCGTTTTCGCGGCCCACATGGAACGTAACGGTAGCAGTGGGCCGGGGCCCGAGCAGGCGGCGTTGGTAATCCCAGGCAGATGTTTTCCTGAAACCTGAGGAAAATATGTTGCCCGAAAAGAGATTGACCATGCGCCAGTCACGCGAAATCCTGCGTCTCCACTTCGAATCACACCTTGCCCCGCGGCAGATCGCCAGGATCTGCAAGGTGAGCAAAAGCACCGTCCAGCGCTATCTAGAGCGGCTGAAAGCGGCGGGTCTGAGTTGGCCTTTGCCGGCCGATCTGGATGACGTGACGCTGGAGCGGCGCTTGTTTCCGCCGCCTCCGGTCGCGTCTCCAGAGCAACGTTGCTTGCCGGACTGCGCGGCGATTCACCGGGAACTGAAGAGCCGCAAGAACGTCACCCTTCAACTTCTGTGGGAAGAGTACAAGCAGGCGAATCCGTTGGGTTATGCCTACAGCTGGTACTGCGAGCTTTACCGCGAATGGCAGCGCCGTCTTGACGTGGTTCTGCGGCAAGAACACCGCGCCGGGGAAAAGACGTTCGTTGATTACGCCGGGCAGACGGTTCCGGTGACGAACCCCAAGACTGGCGAGGTTCGCCAAGCCCAGGTGTTCGTCGCGGTGCTAGGGGCCAGCAACTACACCTACGCCGAAGCCACCTGGACGCAGAACCTGTGGGACTGGATCCACTCGCACGTGCGGGCTTTCGAATTCTTCGATGGAACGAGCCAGCTTGTCGTCCCGGATAACTTGAAGTCCGGCGTGACGAAGTCCTGCTACTACGAGCCGGAACTGAATCGCACGTATGGCGACCTGGCGATCCATTATGGCGTCGGCATCCTGCCTGCGCGTCCGTATCGCCCACGTGATAAAGCCAAGGCGGAGGTTGGGGTTCAAATCGTTCAGCGGTGGGTGTTGGCGGCGTTGCGCAAGCGTCAGTTCTTCAGCCTCGCGGACTTGAACGAGGCCATCCTGGAACTGGTCCACAAGCTGAATGCGCGGCCATTTCGCAAGCTTGCCGGCTCACGCGCCGAGTTGTATCAGAGTATCGATCGCCCGGCGTTGCAGCCGTTGCCACTGCAGCCGTTCGTGTATGCGGAGTGGAAGAAGGCGCGAGTGAATCTGGATTATCACATCGAGTTGGGCGGTCATTACTACAGCACGCCGTATCAACTGGTCGGCAAGGAGGTGGATGCCCGCAGCACGAGCGGGACGGTGGAGATCTTCTATCAAGGGAAGCGTGTGGCCAGTCATATGCGCAGCAGCAAGCCGCATGTGGCCAGCACGAATGCGGCGCATCGGCCGACGTCGCATCAGCAATATCTGGAGTGGACGCCGACGCGCATCATCGAATGGGCGGGCAAGGTTGGCCCCTTCACGGCGCGGTTGGTGGAGAGCATCATGACCAGCAAGCCGCATCCAGAGATGGGGTATCGATCGGCGTTGGGGGTAATTCGACTGGAGCGCAAGTATGGCGCAGAGCGGTTGGAATCGGCCTCGACGCGGGCGGTGCGTCTGAAGCTGTACCGCTTTCAGAGCGTGAAGTCGATGTTGCAAAGCGGCGTGGACCGTCAGCCGTTGCCGGAGCTTCTGTTGATGCCTACTCCGGTGACGCATGAGAACCTGCGCGGCCCAGGATACTACGCTGCCCAGCAGACTCGCCGGGAGGTTGGCCAATGCTGAACCAAGCCACTCTGGACAAGCTGCACGCGCTGCGTCTGACGGGCATGGCGGAAGCGTATCAAAGGCAACTCGAAGAGCCCGAAGCACGGGGCCTCAACTTCGAAGAACGCTTCGGCATGCTGGTGGACTGCCACTGGACGTGGCGTGAGAACCTGGCACTGACGCGCCGCTTGAAGAAGTCCAAGCTATCTTCCGAGCCTTGTGTTGAAGACATCAACTATCGCTATCCGCGGCAGATGGATGCGGCTACGGTGCGTGGGCTGACCAACTCGCAATGGGTCGTCCAACACCTCAATGTCCTGTTTACGGGCCCAACTGGAATCGGCAAGACGTGGCTCGGGCAAGCGCTGGCGCAGAAGGCCTGTCGCGATGGCTACAGCGTGTTGTACCGGTCCGCTGCCAAACTGTTCCGCGACCTGGCCCAGGCGCGGGCCGACGGCAGTCTGGGCAGGTTGCTGGAGAGCATCGCGCGCACCGATGTGCTGTTGGTGGATGACTTCGCCATGGCGCCGTTGAGCGACGACGAACGTCGTAGCTTCCTGGAGGTCTGTGATGATCGCTATGGCCGGCGTTCGACGGTGCTGACCAGTCAGTTGCCGGTTGACAGCTGGCATGCGCAGATCGGCGATCCAACCATCGCCGACAGCATCCTGGACCGGCTGGTTCACAACGCCTATCGGATCGAGATGAATGGCGAGTCGATACGCAAGAAGAACAAGAACGCGGCGGCGGAGTCGATCGGAGGAGGCTCATGAGCGCCTCTCGGTTGATCCTCAAACAACCCACCGGATGGTTCGCCGCGGGTCGAGAATTTGCGCAGGCCATCCCGGTCCTCTCCGACGGCGCCTTCAAACTCTACGTCCATGCCTGCTTGATGGCCAATCGCCATACCGGACGCCTCAATGCAACGGTTGATGAGTTGGCGCGGGCGATGACAAGAGCGCCAACGGCGATCGCCATGAACCTGGACGAACTGGAGGCGCTTGCTGTCTGCCGCGTGATCAGAAACGGCGGCTCACAGCTTGTGCTCGAAATCCGCGACCGCTTCTGGCCCTATCAGAAGCAACAGACACCCGGCTGTGCACCTGAGCCGGAGGCGGAGTTCGTCCAGAAGGTACGCGGCCTGTTCCTGGCTCCGGCTTGCGTATGGGCCAGCTTCTCAGCCGCCGATGAAAAGCTGGCGCTCGACATGTACCGACGTGGCGTTTCCATGGAACGGATCAAGCGGGCCATCCTGCTGGGATGTGCCCGCAAGTATGTCGCCATGCTCAACGCCGGAACCCGAACCCCGATCACCAGCCTGCAATACTTCGCCGACATCGTCGAGGAAGTGAACGACTCTGCGATTCCAGAAAGTTACTGGGAGCCGCTTCGCTCAAAGATGGCGCGGATGGAACAACAGTGGCAGAAAGAAAGTCAAGCAAAACCTTGATGCCATAACCCGTGGGGCAGCCCCGACTGGCCGGTTCGTAGTCGCGGCCTTCCTTGCGGGCGAGTTCGGCTTCCGTGGGAACCAGACGGCCTTCGCAGGCAGCCTTCAGCACCGAGGCGCGATACCGCTTCAGATTAGCCTGCACCCGCTTCAGCGCCGCCGTCGCTGCATCCAGCCGCGTGAAATGCTTCTCAGCCTCATCAACAACACGGTCTTGTTCAGCGCGAGGAGGAAGATCCACGGGAAAGCCTGCGATGTCTTTAGGGCGCACTGCCGGATAGAGTGCACCCTGCACCTTCAAGGACATAGTCGACACAAAGTCCTGAGCTTGAACTCGGTAAGCAACCCAGCGCGGTGAGATGAATGAACTGCGTAAAACATGGAATCCTGTCGAGCCTATACTCCCGTCTAAGGCTTCTGGCACAAGTGCAACCGCGTTCAAATTTGGCCTCGTCATCGAGACCAAAACATCTCCCGTCCGAATTCGCTGCCGCGCGCGGCTTGGGGCTTCCTGAACGTCGAGCGACTGTGGATTCTTGATCCGCTTCGTGTCGCGATCAATTGCGCTGATGTCGACGTATGTGAACGTGCCCACATCTTTGTCTGGTCCGCTCTGATCTATGACTCCCTGAGAGATCTCTCCGAGAGTTGTGGCGGCCCACCCCTTCGGCAGTTCCCTCATGCCGCCAACACCTCATTGAGTTCGTTGAGCAGGGGCAGGAAGCGGTCGCCGAAAACCTGTTGAGCACGGCCCAGGCCGCCCCAGCGCGAGAAGGGATCGAGTTCCAGGTCTTCTGGTTCGACGGCGAGGCTCGATGCGATGTGGTCGCGGATGGCCTCAAGCCAGCGAAGCTGATCGGGGCGGAACTCCGTTCCGGCGCTCTGCTGGGCGGCAAGCCACGCGGCAAAGCGCGACTCGGCCTCGGCGCGGCGGGGCTCCAGGTTCGGCTTCTGCTTGAGGGCAAAGCGCACCAGGTTGACGAGATCGGCGGCCACCTCCGTGCGCGTGCCGCGAACGTGCGCCGCGTCCAGCCGCTCATAGGCGAGCCAGAGCTGGTCCGGTGTCACGCCGGGACTGCCGTCCTGATTGTCGAAGGGGGGCTTTTCGATCAGGCTGGCCAGCGCTTTGACCTGCTTGAGCGACAGGCTCACGGCGTAAGGCTTGCTATAGAGAATTTGCAGCACTTCGATTTCGTCCTTGTGGTCGCGGAGAAATATCTCAAAGGATTCGACCATGCGCAGGGCGCGTTCGCGAACCACTTCCGCGGGGCCGGCCTCCAGCAGCCGGTCCTGATTGACCGCGTCGATGATTTGTTCGTAACTCTTCTTTATACCAAGGATGAGGGTGCGCAGTGCCGGATTGGCGGCCAGAGGCTTAGCTGCCTGATGCAGAAGCTGCTGGCGGGCCTGGGCAATCTGCTCTTCGCTTGGCTCCGACTCTCCGCTGGCGGCGCGGGCAGCCTCGATGTGCCGGTCGGGATCGAGAGCGGTGACAATCTCCGCGGCGATGGAGCTGAGCGGCTGGCCGTGGGCCGTCTCGGTGAGCGCGGTGCGGTCATTGGCGGTGAGTTCGCGGTCTAATCGGGCGAGGCGCGAGGCGATGGAGCTGAGCGTGTCGGGCTCGCGATTGCCGAAGGTGACCAGTTCGAAGAGCTTTTCCAGGCTGACGTTGCGCTTGCGCTCCAGCGGCTGCGTCTCCTCCATCTTCTCCGGCTCCAGGCCGACGGCGTCGATGATGACGAAGTGGTCTTTGAAGCGGCCGTCCGGGGTCACGTTTTGCAACTCCGTCGGGGTCAGGGTCCGAGCGCCGCGGCCCTTCATCTGCTCGAACATGGTGCGGCTTTTGACGGCGCGCAGGAACATCACGATTTCCAACGGCTTGATGTCGGTGCCGGTGGCGATCATGTCTACCGTGACCGCGATGCGGGGAAGGTAGCTATTGTGGAACTCATTGAGCCGCTGCTCGGCGGTGACCCCGGACGAGACCCACTCATCCACTTCGTACTCGTTGCCGGCGCTGTCGGTCTTTTTGGTGCGGACCTTGGCGGAGCCGGTGCGGTAGGTGATCTTCTGGGCGAAGTCGTTGCCCCGGCCAAACTCCTCGCGGAGGATCTGCACAATGTCGTCGGCGTGGCTGTCGTCTTTGGCGAAGATCAGCGTCTTGGGCACTTCGGTGCGGCCGGGGAAGATGTCGGTGAAGAGGCGGTCGCGGAAGGTGCGCACGATGGTGCGGATCTGGTCGGGAACAACGACGCGGCGGTCGAGCTCGTCGGCGTCGTAGGGAATGTCCTGGTCGGCAAGCTCCCAGCGGATTTGGCGCGTCTGCCGGTCGCGGTAGTCCACCTGATAACCCGCCTGGATGACGCTGCCCTGCGAGGAGATTTGGGTGCGGATGGTGTAGAGGTCGAAATCGACGTTGACGCCGTCGGCCACAGCGCGGTCGAAGGGGTATTCCATGATCAGGTTCTGATGAAAAAAGCCGAGCGTCTGCTTGGACGGCGTAGCGGTGAGGCCGATGAGCGAGGCGTCGAAGTACTCCAGCACCTGCCGCCAGAGGTTGTAGATGGAGCGGTGGCACTCGTCGGTAACAATGAGATCGAAGGTCTCGATGGGGATGCCGGGGTTGTAGGGGATGGGCTCGGGCGGACGCTTGAGCATCTCCAGCGAAGAACCAGAGAGTTCGTCCAGTTCGGGGTCCAGCTCTTTGCCTTCCAGCATGGAGTAGAGGCGCTGGATGGTGGAGATGCAGACCTTGGCCACTGGATCGATGCGGCTGGATTGCAGAAGCTGCACGTTATAAAGCTCGGTGAAAATGCGGCCGTCGTCCGGGGTGCGGAAGGCCTGGAACTCCTTCAGCGTCTGGCGGCCCAGGTTGCCGCGGTCCACCAGGAACAGCACACGGCGTGCGCCGGCAAACTTGATGAGCCGGTAGATGGCGCTGCAGGCCATGTAGGTTTTGCCGGCCCCGGTGGCCATCTGGATCAGAGACCGACGGCGTCCCTGGCCAAGCGACTGCTCCAGAGCGTTGATCGCGGTGACTTGTGCCGCGCGCAGGCCGAATGGCGACAGCGGCGGCATGGAAGCCAGTCGCGCTTTGACTATGAACCGGGGCTGGCCAACTCGTCCCGCAGACCTTCGGCCAGGGTCTCAGGCCGGTGGAAGGTGAAGACATTGCGGCTGCTGGCGTTGGGCTCAAGCAGGTTGGTAAAGCGGGTCTCGATGCCGGTGGACTGATAGAGGAACGGGAGTGGACGCCGGGGTGCGGGCAAAGCCGCAGGAATGCCCTCGCTGTACTTCTGCGTCTGGATTTCTACGCCCACGAGGGTCGCGCCCTCCTTTTTGGCCTCGACCACGCCGGCTGCCTGCCCATCCACAAAGAGGAGGTAGTCGGCCTCGCCAAAGCCGCAGCCCAGAGCGAATTCGCGAATGGCAACGCCGCGGCCGGCGTCGAGGTTGGCGTCGGCCCGGTCCTGGATGAGCCATCCAGCGGCAACGAGCTTGCCGTCGATGGACTCGCGGGCTTTCTCTTCAGGCGTCAAAACTGTCAAATGCTCTTGGCAATTAGTGTATGACAACGCGCCGGGAAGCTACTATGCCCAGACCAATTGAATAAAGATCAACCCGGCAGGTGAGGCGAGGCATAAGCAATCAAAACTGGCTATCCCCATGGAGGTGCCAGGGCTGGACTCAACAGCGCGGTCGAAGATCGGTAGAGGATGCTGGAGTGGAGGACGGCGCCAGCGCTTCATGATGCGCTCCTGGTCATGGGGCGGATGCACTGCGCCGCGGCGCGGGCAAACTGAAGGTAGACGTCCTGCGGAGAGACTTGCACATAGTGCAGTGTGGTTTCGATGTCGGAGTGTCCCATCAGTTGCATGAGCGCGGGCAGGCTGATACCGGCACGCACCATATCCGAAGCGAAGGTGTGTCTGAAGCGGTGCGGGTTGGCAAGCTGAATGCCGGTGGTGCGGCGATGGTAGCGGAACAGGGAGCGTAGCCCAGCGGGAGTCATGCGAGTTCCGCGTGCTGGCCCCTTGAGCACGACGAACAACGCGGCAGAGCATGGACTGGGCCGTTCCAGGCGCAGATAGTGATCAATCAGTTGCGTGGTTTCCGGCGCCAGAGGGAGGTAGCGCAGCTTGCTGCCCTTGCCACGCACACGGAGCTGGCCTTCTGCGTAACGCCGGTATCGAGTATGCAAACCGAGATGTCTTCTCGGACGGGCGTCATGACTCTCTGGGCGAGGTCCGTTGCCCATTCTGCTTGTTCGGTGTTGGACCAACTCATGAACTGCGCCGGAGTGTCCTTGGCACAGCAAACGGCTACCGAGTTGCTCGATTCGCTGCTTGCAAGGTGACGTTTGGTAGCTTTGTTGATCGTCTCCGGAGAACCAGTTTGAAAACATCGCAATTCCTTTCCTGTCTTGAAATCGGGGATTTGCGATATTGTTCCACCACGCGTTATGGAAAGGGCGGACAGGGAACGAGGTTGAACATCATAGGGCCTGCGCAGGCGCCATCTCATCTCCCTGCAAGCGAATTAACGCGCCTGCTTGCGGACAAACTTCTATCGTCTTCCATTGCAGGATGGGTGGGCGTCTGCGTATGGTTGGAGAAGTGGTCGGCTGTTCACGGGATTCTCCTTGATTCCCTTCTACAAAGGATTAGCCGATTGCTCACTTCAACAGGGGGGACCATGGGAGTAATAGAGATTCTGGCAACGATCGATGATGAGATCGCCCAGCTTCAGCGGGCGAGAGCTGTTCTGGCAGGTAACGCGGCGCAACCAGCGCAACGGAAACCTGTAAGGCCCAAGAAGGCTGCGCCAGCGAAGAAAGCACCCGTTGCCGCCGCAAAGCCCGCGAAGAAGCATAAGAGAAAACTCAGCGCCAAAGGGCGCAAGCGCATTGCCGAAGCCCAGAAGAAGCGGTGGGCAACAAAAACGACCGCGGCGGCAAAATAGCCCCGCGGCCTTCACGGCAAACTGAGCGGGGCATGGCCCCGCTCGTGCCGGCTCAGTTCACAAATCCTCTCTTCGTGGACATTCCCTGACTGAACGCCGCTGCGATGCTGGCCTCTCAAAATCAAACGTAAGCAGCCAGAGCGCCGCTGTTGACCTGCTCTTGTGAAATTTCGTCTGCGGCATCTTCGACGCCAAGATAGTCGAGCGTCACCTCCAGGCTTTCGTGGCCAAGCCACGCCTGGATCTTCCGAACAGAGACGCCCTTTTCGTGGTGACGAGTCGCACCAGTCTTCCGCCAGCGATGAAGGTCAAAGTCCTCCCAGTTCGACAATCCCGCTCGTTTGGCGATCTTCTTGCATCTGCGCAGGAAGTGATACTCGACTCCGCCAATGCCGTTCGTAAAGATCAAGTCCCGCGGTCCCTTTCCCTTGCAGAATTCCTTCATACGCGCCATGAAGAGCACCGGGATCGGCACCTTGCGGCCTTTCTTTGCCTGACCGGAGCGCTTGCCCTTGAGGCGAAAGCCCCGATCCGGCTTCGGGCAGATATGCAGAATGTTCTGGCCAAACTTTAGGTCGCGGACCTCGCAGTGCGCGACCTCCATTTCGCGGGCCATGGACTGAAGAAAGAACTTGAAGATCATCTCTTCTTCTTCCTTGCACTCATCGAAGAACTTCTGCATGTCCGGTTCTGTGTAGGGAATGACTTCCGTCGGCGGGAAAGACATCTCCTTGAGAATAGGCTTAGCTACGCTACTGCCGCTCTTGTTCAGGAACGTGCTCACCGCCTGCATGATGTTGTAGCTGGACCGGTCCGAGAGATCGCTCTTGTGCTCGCGGAGGAACCGGCGGAACGCCTTCATGAAGTCCGTGTCGAGATCGTCCATGCTGGCCTCGGGCCTGAATTCGATCAGGTACTCAAGACGGTCCTCATACGTCTGCGGCGTCCGGGTAGCGAGGCCGTACCCAGATTTTCCCTGGCGGTCCTTGCAGTCAGCCAGATACTCCTTGACTGCATTGCTTACCAGTTTTGTCTGGCCGTTGCTGACGGAGTGGTCATCCTGCGTGGTCTGGCCAGAGGCTGCCAAATAGGCCAATTCCAAGCTCTTCCTGTTGTCGGGCTGCTTGACCTCGCCGCCGGCGGCGATATAGGCCAGTTCCAGTCGCTTTTTGTTGAGCACCGTGAGCGCCGCTTCCGGATCGCTTCCGGCGGGGTGCAGCAGCTTTCGCGATCCCTCGTACCAGCTCAGGTAGTACTCGCCACAGGCGAGTTCTGAGAGTTCCTCAGAGACCTTGCGATAGACCCACTGCTTCTTGATTTTCGTGCGCAGATAGAGAACAACCGATCGATTAGCCAAACCCTTGCTCCTTTTCTTGATAGACGGAAGCTAAGTGGTTTGGAATGAATTACTTCCAGTGGTTTCCCGCTGTTTCCAGCGGTTTCCAGTGAAAGCCAGCATTTAGTAACAAATAGTAACAATCTCTTCTAAGTGATTGATTATAAAGGATTGGTGCCGAAGAAGGGACTCGAACCCCCACACCCTTGCGAGTACGTGGACCTGAACCACGCGCGTCTGCCAATTCCGCCACTTCGGCACTCTGCACAGATTCAGCCTTCTCCGCTGAACCAGCAGTAATCTGAGTCTCGCAAATGCGGGAGATTGTGTCAAATTACGACCCGAAAAGCCAGCAATTCTAAGTGGGAACCAAGGTGGATATTTGCCATGGTGTAGCGCCGTGTTTTCTTGAGGTATGGAGATATTCGAGGTTCTTCTGGAGGGTTTGCGAGAGGCCTGTTC
>Ga0255351_1001246_pt1 | contig 10499 bp, 7 predicted proteins | sample HBST25r2metaG_FD_186024 | JGI IMG/M metagenome (GOLD analysis project Ga0255351, IMG submission 186024) | Peat soil microbial communities from Stordalen Mire, Sweden - H.B.S.T-25.r2 | ecosystem: Environmental > Terrestrial > Soil > Wetlands > Peat | place: Sweden: Norrbotten County, Stordalen... | reverse complement strand
GGTAGATGATGTTGAAGAAGGTTCCATCGACGCAGACTACGGAGGGTCCGCGGCGAACGCGCCGAAAAGCTTTGCGAAACCGCCCACGCAGAAGATAATAGACCATCTCCCACAAGCACTTGCGGCCGAATACACAAAGCAAGACATGCCCGCCTGGTTTCACGAGGCGTGCAAGCTCGTCTGCGATGTGCGCCCAGTCCAGCGAACAGTTGAGTCCCCCGAAGTTCGAAAGAACGCCATCGAATGAGCCTTCCAACCTGGAGAGATGCTCGTTGCGCAGGACGGAGAATTGCACTTGTGAAGATAACGGTTCGTTCGTCAGTTTTCGATTAGCCGTTTCAATCATCTCTGCGGAAGCATCGTATGCGCTTACCCTCACGCCGCGGCGCGCCAATGCCAGCGCATCTTCGCCGGTCCCGCAGTTGAGTTCGAGCACATGGCTGCCGGGGGAAAAGCAGCGTTCTATCTCTCTCGATACTTGCGCCCGCTGGGCTTGGCCAATAGAAGAATTGGTGAACAGTCGATCGTAATCGAGCGCAACGGAATCAAACGGCTCTGCAAGAGCCGTTGGCTGCACGATGGATTGGTTCACTGAAGCTGTCATACCGTTCTCACATCATTCTGCGCGGCGAAATGCATGCGCGTGCGTTCGGCAATAATCTGTGCTTTCAGAGACGTGGCTTCGCCTTGCCGGGCCGGATCGCCATTGGTGTCGATTCGCACCAGTTCCACTTCGTGCTTAAGCAACTGATTGGCAATCTGATAGAAGTCTCCACTGCGTCTCCCCAGAATCTGAAGTTCTCGGTCGGAACTTTCAGCCCATGGGCGAGTCTCGCGAATGTGCCCTTGCTCCTGCTCCCTCTTGAAGTAAGGGGTTCCTTTAATTGGATAGGCGACGGTAGTGAGAAATACATCAGGCTTGGAGGCGCGTACATGTTTGATGGTGGCTTCAATATCTTCCATCTCCTCTCCCTCGTAACCCCACATCAGGAACATGCCCGTTTGAATTCCATAGTTTCGACAAAGTTGCGTAGCCCGCTGCACCTGTTCGACTGTGACGCCGCGCTTCATGCGGTCAAGAATGCGCTGGGAGCCGCTCTCAGAGCCTATCCAGAGACGGAAGCATCCCAGTTCCGCCAACGTCCGGATGACATCTTCTGTCAGGCGGTCGGCTCGGGAGATACACTCGAAGGGAATATGAAGCGAGCGGGAAGTTACCTGTTCACGCCACTCCTGCAACCATCCATGGTGGATGGTGAAGACATCGTCCGCGATCCAGAGCATGTCGGGCTTGTATCGATTGCGCAGCCATTCCAGCTCGTCGGCCACAAACTGCGGCTTGCGACGACGGTGTGTCTGGCCGTAGACCTGGTGACTGCACCATTCACAGTGATAGGGACAGCCCCGCGCCGTGATCAACGAAATGGAACCCATGCCATGATGGGTCCGCCAGGTTTCGACATAGCGCCCGGTGTCGATGGCTTCTCTTTCCGGCCACGGTTGTGCGTCGAGATCCTGGATCTGTGGTCGTGGCGGAGTGCGAACCACATTTCCATCCTTGTCAGAAAACGCGATGCCGCGCACAGTTTCCAGGCGCTCGACGTCGCCGCTGCGGAGTAATGGCAACAGCTCTTCCATCGTGATCTCGCCTTCTCCCAACACGATGACATCGGCTCCTGCACGGAGATATTCCTCGACATACGCTCCCGGTTCGGGGCCGCCCACAACAGTCCTCCAGCCATGGCGCTTCGCCTCTGCGAGAATCTTCACCACCTTGGGGCGCGTCATCAGATTGGCGTATACACCCAGTACGGTCGGCGTCTGCTCCTTGAGTTGTTTGTGGAGAGCCTCCTGTGTGGAGAATGTGCTGTCATGCACTTCTACTTTGAACCCGCGAGAGCGTAAGTGCGAACAAATGTAAAGAATGCCAAGCGGCGGGTAAGGTTTCATGATTTGCATTTCCTTGGGATCCTCATGCAGGAAATACCCGTGCGTAAGCAGAAGATCGGTCATGCGTTCACCTCCATTTCTACTGAGCGCCGCACTTCAACGATGTCCGCATGCGCGGCCTTGCATTCCAGTTGAACCAGGGTTGGTAGTTGCGGGTAAGTGGGAAGGCTCGTGGGCTGCGAAGTTCTGCTCACGGCCTCAAGCGCGTAGACTTCTTCCCAATGCATCCGAAGCTGCCCGGTGGCTCTGCCCTCCGCCGGGAGATGCCCTTGTGTCACTTCAAAATGCAAAGCGTTGCGCAAGGAGCGGTAAAACTCAGTGCTGTAAGCGGAGCGAAACATCATGCTCAGCTCGGCGCTGTCCACCCAGTTTCGCTTGGTGCCGAGTTGCTCGTGGACTCGCTGGTAAAAAGCAGTGTTGGGCAACGGGTACGAAACCGAGACCCCAATATCGTCGGGTTGGGTGGACCGCACGAGATCGATGGTTGCCTCAATCTCTTTAAGCCCCTCCCCTGGGTAGCCAAACTGTAGAAAATAGCAGGCGCGAATCCCATGGCTGCGTAGCAGTTCGCGCGCCACCGCGACTGACTCGACGCGCAAGCCTTTGTCCATTGCGTTCAGCACACTTTGCGCCCCGGATTCGACGCCCATCCAGACCTCGCTGCAACCGGCGCGCTTGAGGTCAGCCACCGTTCCGGGGCGCATCAGATCGGCGCGGCTCTGTATCTTGAAGGGGAGTACAGCGCCGTAATGCTGCATTGCATCCGCAAACTTCTCAGTCCACGTTGCATTGAGCGCAAAAATGTCGTCCGCGAACCATACGTGCTCAATGCCGTAGCCGTTCTTCAATTCCGCGATTTCAAACGCCACCGATTCTACCGGTCGCAACGAATAGCTGTTTCCAAAGATTGGCTTCGCGCACCAGTTGCAGCGGAACGGGCAGCCTCGGCTTGCGACGACATTCGTCGAAACATATCCTGTGCTCCGTCTCCATACGTCTGCATATGCGGAGAGTTCGGCAAGATCCCGAGCGGGAAATGGGAGAAGCGAGAGGTTGCGTTGCGGCAATCGAGCCTCGGTTCTTACAACTCGTCCTCTCGAGCAATCAAGCCAGGCAAGCCCTGGAATCTCCCACTCTGCCGCTTGGCCTCGAAGGAGGATTACATTAAGCAGTTCGCAAGCAGTCTGTTCCCCTTCGCCCAGCAGCACAGCGTCGAACCCATGGTTGAGATACTCCTCGGTGTGGTCGGCGGCATCGGAGCCGTGGGCCATGACAATAGCGCCAGTTGCCTTTGCAGCAGCGCACATTTTCCAACTTAATTCCCGCGAGCGCAGCAGGCACATCTTGCTGAGAAAGTTAAAACTGTCTTCGTATACGAAGACTACGCGTGGTCTCTTCTCTTCCAGCGAGCGCGCGAAACCTATCTCTGGATCCTCAAGCATACTGTCGAAGACTGCCGCGCGGAAGCCTTTCTCGCGCGCCGCAGCCGCGGCGTAGAGCGTGCCGAGAGGCGGATATGGCTGCCCACGCTCCTGCTGCTTGGGATCGTGGGCAAGGTGATAGGCGTGCGTGAACAGGACATCGGCCGTCCCCGCATCTTCATATGCCTTATTCATCGGCGTCATGGACCTCCTGTTGGCGCACACTATGCGGCTCACTTGTGAACGCAGGCCGCTCAATAGCAGGAAAGTAAGCAAAGCGGACCGGTCGTCGCGGCCGACGATGACGGGTTCTAAATGCCCAATGCACGCTGAACTTCTTCATCCCGCCTTGATTATCCTTTTGCTTTCACACATGCTTGTCACGGCCTTGTCATCGCTTTGTCATTTCTGCTTTCGATGCTCTTTTCGAAAGCTTTTCCAAAGTATTCTGAACCCAGGAAGGCGATGGAAACAGACATGGTTGAAGGCGGTCACAATGCGGCGCGGTACTCACAGACGCTCGGCCTGGCTGGCCGCGCGTGTTCGTTTTGCACGGACTCATCGCGCCTTATGGAACTCGCAAGCGTGTTCTTTTCGCCATGCCTAGCTGAGAAAGCGCTGAGGCCGCGCGCGGCAATAATGCTGCTTGTCCGCGGCCGCAGAAGCGCTTCGTCAATCACTTCCAACTATCCCATCTTTCGCGGCAGAAGCGAATTCGTTCACGCGGATTACGGACGCGACGGCTCCGTCTGGTTCGATTTGAAAGCGCGCGAAGTCGTGGGTGTGTTGTCGGACGAGATAATCGCCGATGAAGGGTTCTTTCGCCGAGCCGTGTTGGCGGTCATTGCAGGCGTTCTTGCGCCGTCGCTAGGAGTGATTGCACTTCACGCCGGATGTGTTGTGCGCGATGGAAGGGCCATTCTGCTTGCGGCGCCCTCCGGCGCAGGAAAATCGACGATCTCTCTCGCTCTTGCATTGCGTGGCTGGAGCCTGCTTTCAGACGACTGGACCTTTGTCGCCGATGCGGCAAATGGATTGAGCGTTTGGGGTATGCAAACCTCGATCAAGCTCTTACCCGATGCAAGAGTTTACTTTCCTGAGCTGTCCGCACTGTCACCCGGCCTCTCTTTGAACGGTGAGCTGTCCTTTGAAATTGACCCCTGGAGTTTCTTTGGAGTGGGGCGCTCGATAGACGCGGCGCCAACATCAATCGTTTTTCTGAAACGAGGCTCTGCGGAATCCGTTGCACACGGCTGCTATCTGTCTCATTCCTGCGAAGAGGAGACTATGAAAGCCCTCCTTGAAGAGATCGAGGAACAACCGGAAGCTATCAACGAAGAGGCTTGCGATCGAGCCTCGATGATGCAACGGCTTTGCCGTCTTCCCTCCTTCGAGGTGCGCTTCAGTGGAGAGCCGGCGGTCATTGCCGCCGATTTGGATGAGATCTTTACGGAGCTTATCTGTGCCTGAAAGGGATTCCAATATCGCGAAGAAGCCGGCGGCCGCCGCCACCGATCTGCTGCACAGGCGCGTCGTGTTGCCCTACTCGTCTCAGTTTTCTTTGAAAGAATCCCTGGTGCGCATCAGAACAGATTCACCGCTCATGAGTAAGGCCTGTCAAAGCCTGGAAGCGCCACCCGCCCTTGCCGGCGGAGTGGCGAATGTCGAATGGGAGATTGCGGTTGAAACTCAGGGAGAAATTGAAGCGGCAGTCCTCGCCGAGCCCGAGATAAGCTCCTGCGAAGTTCATCGCTTCGGGCCCAGTTTCGCCCTTCGCTTGGGCAGCGGTTCCTGGTTCGCGCACACTCCACCATCGCTGAGCGGGGCAGGGTTTGCAATGGTGAATGGAACTGAGCGCGATCGCATTCATCAACTTTCCGTCTATCTTCGCGCGATTGCGCAGTTTCTTCACGATGCGGGCGCGCGATCAATTGCAGCTCTGACGCTCGAGGCTTCCGCATGAGCAGAGAATTCCTATCGAGCGTTGTACATGCTCTTCGCTTCTCTGCCTTTGAGAGCGGAGACGGTGCGGCTGCAAGGCGCGAAAGGCGCGATCTATCCGGCTTCTCGGCAAGTGAATGGTCGCGGCATATCGGCGTGCTCGATCGAGTCGGGCTCGCCCTGCCTCTCTATGCCCGGCTGCTGGAAGACGGGAACTGCTCGGGTCTGCCGTTGCAGGCTCTTGCGGCGCTCGAACAACGCCGGTGCGACAACAAGCAGAGAATGAGCAGCATGCTGTTGACCTTCGGACAAGCGGTCGAGGCGTTGCGGCAGGCTGGCGTTCGCTTTGTTTGCGTCAAGGGGTTCAGCCTCATTCCGGAGTATCTGACAGAGTTATGGCAGCGTCATCAGATCGACTTCGATCTCCTCGTTGCGCCCGATGATGCACTGCGCGCGCAGCAGGCTCTTGAAACGCTTGGTTACAGATTGACCGCTATTGACGGGGCTGAGCGCAGGTTGCGCATTCCTGTGTCTCGTCCTCTCGCGCTTGACGCCTATCTTTACAACCCGCAAGAGGGCGGAGCAATCGAATTACATTCCGGTTTTTGGGAGGCAGGAGCCGAGGCTCTCCCCTTGCACTGTCCCGGCGACGCCTTGGAGCAGGCGGAGATGCATACCGTCGGCTCCGTCTCGTTTTCGCGCCTGGCGCGGCACCATGCATTTCTCTATCAGGTCCTTCACGTCTTTCGGCATTTCTTAGGATCGTGGGCGCGCCTGCTGTGGCTCTATGAGATTGCCGCTTACATGCACCGGCATCGGGACGACGATGCGCATTGGCGGAAGGTGCATGCGCTGCTCTGCGCGGATGAGCGCATGGCAGAGGCTGCCGCGCTCGTGTTGCTGAGCGCGCAGGATCTGTTTGGCTGCCCAATTCCACGGGCGCTCAAGAACGTCTGCACTCTGCCTGCCGGTTCGCCCGTGCGCCTCTGGATAAGTCAATACGCGCAACGGTGGCTGTTAACAGACATGCCGGGCAACAAGCTCAACCTCCTGTTGCAGCGGCATTTCTTTTCCGATAGCCACGCTTGGCGGCGTTATCTGGCCAGCCGCCTGGCGCCGCGCGGAAAGAGTCCGATGCTCTGTGAGGGCATTGAAAGGAATGTCGCGAGATCCTTCGCCTACCGGGCTGCCAATCTTCGCTTTCAGGCTTCTCGCATCTGGCATCATCTCAAGACTGGCGCGGGATTTGCGGTCGCCAGCATTGCGTGGAAGCTGAACATGCGCGCGAACCGGAATCCTGTCTCTGCGGACAATCTGCGCCGGGGTGAATCATGAGAGCCAATGCTGACATGACTGCCCCAATGCGACGACTGCTTCCATCGGCCGAATGGCCCGTGTTGGTCCTGTTGCTTGCTCTCTTCGTCGTCAAAGCATTCATTCCCGCATGGAAGACTCTGCACAGCGACTTTCCGAACTACTACATTGTGGCTCGCCTACTGCACGAACATTATGCGATGGACAAAATCTACGACTGGATTTGGCTTCAGCGCGTGAAAGATCACTGGTCCATCCAGCAGCCGCTGGTTGGCTTTGTCGGCCTCACGCCTTTCTCCGCATTGCCGATCATCCCTCTGGCATGGCTCGATGTTCTGGAGGCGAAGAGGATTTGGCTTGTGGTCAATCTCGCCGTCCTTGCAACATCTCTCTTCGAGTTGCAACGGCTCACATCTCTGGGAACCCGGCATGTCGTGCTCATCGCATTGCTTGCCATCATTCCTTTGCGGAATAACTTTGTGTTGGGACAGATGCACTTGGTCGTGCTCGGTCTGCTCGTGCTTGCCTATTGGTTCGATACGCGCAAGATGTGGTTCGGGTGTGGACTTGCGCTGGGGGTCGCGGCTTCTCTCAAGGTCTATCCAATGCTCTTTGTCTTGTACTTCCTTCGCAAGCGCCAGTGGAAGCCTGCGACTATATTGGTCTGCTCGACGCTGGCCATCCTCGCGGCATGTTTTCTGATCTTCGGCGCGCCCGTCATGCGCATGTTTCTGTTCGAGCAGTTTCCTCGCATGGCGCGCGGCGAAGCCATTGACCCGTTCAGTCTCACATCTCCCTCTGCATCCAGTTTCTTCCATCGCGTTTTCCTGACGCAGCCGCAACTCAATCCCCGCCCGCCCATTCCTTCGCCGTTGCTTTATGCGCTGCTCTATCCGCTCTGGCAGCTCAGTTTGCTCAGCGCCACATTGCTGACGATCTCCTCCGAGGAGGGCGATGCACGACGCAGAGGCCTGGAGTGGGCGGCCTTTACCTGCCTCCTGCTCACTCTGTCTACCGAGCCGGCTTCTTATCACCGCGTAGTACTCATCTTTGTTGCCGTCCTGGCGACTTATGCAATGACCAATGTCTGGCGCAGAGCGCTTCTGCTGGGATGCTACTTCGCGGCCTGCAATATTCACCCTTCCATCTCACCGCTGCATCCGGTCATGGCCATATTGCTCGACTTTCTCCCCTATTGGGGACTCCTGGCCATGCTGGCATGCTTGCTCGCCGCGTTGCGCGCTCGCCCATTTGGCCCATTAGCCTTATGGCCCGCATGGCCGCGCATGCGCATCGCCTGGTCTCTTGCCGGCTTCACGATTGTTTGGTGTGCGGCATCGGCAACCACCTTTGTTCATGCACGGTCGCTCAATGGCTCCGAGTATCTGGTGGACCGTACAGGCGGCGCCTATGCGCGATTTGCTCCGCATCTGGCGGGCGATCATCTGCTCACTGTAGCAATGGTTCCCGCAGGTTATCGCGTGGAAGACGAAGGCGGCCGGCTGTATCGGACGGGCATAGACGGGAGAGAAGAAGAGCAACTCGCCATCGCATCAAGTCCCAGTGCAAGCCGAGTGTGGATTGAAGCCGTGAGCGAAGGGAACTCCCGCCTGGTGGAGTTACCGGTGATATCCGGCGCCGCGGCAATTGTTGTTATTGCGACCATCCCCAATGCGGAATCGCCGGCTCTCTCGCCGGATGGACGCAGCCTGGTCTTCCTGCGCGAGGCCAATGGCGTCGGCAGTGCGTGGATGGTTCATCTCGACGAAGGCGGTCGAGTGCTGGAAGCGCCATTCCCCGTCACTCCCGTGGGATTGAATGTCTCGAACGCTTCGTATGCCGGGCCGGACGCGATTCTATTCTCTGCCGTGGAGAACGGTGTCTCACACCTCTTTGCTGTTCATTCCGGGGAGACGCCCCGAAGAATCCATGCCGCGAGTGATGCAATGGATTCACCCACTGTGAACATTGAAAACGGTCTGCTCATCTATCGACAACTACGCGGCGGCTACTCGCGCATATTTGCTTACAGCCATTCGCGCAATGGGGCCATGCAACTAACATTCGGCGATTGCAACGCATACGACCCCGCCTGGAGCGGCGCTTCGGCTCTGCTCTACATCAGCGATTGCGGGCGAGGCATGGGTCTGGGCACCGTAGCTATCAGACCTCTCGACATCGTTTCCGCCAACCCTGACAATTCGCCGCAATTTGCGATTCCGACGGACCGCCCGCTAGGAGAGGCACAACAATGAGCACCGCCATCGGCTCAATCCTTGAAAGCCCAGCTAGCCAGGACCTGGCCAAGCCCACCGTAGGCGCGCGTCCTGCGCTTACGGTTCTGGACTTGTTAACGCTGCTGGCCGGTCGATGGCGTCTTCTCGCCAAGGCTGCGTTGGTTGGCGCAGTTGCCGGCCTGGCTCTCGCGTTTCTGCTACCCACGCGGTACACGGCTGTCACCACGATTCTGCCTCCGTCGTCTTCATCCTCTCTGGCGTCTCTGTTCGCCGCGCAGTCGGGCGAGCTGGGAGCCGTTGCCGGATTTACCGGAGGCAATTTTGGATTCAGGAGTCCAGCCGAGATTTGCCTCATTATGTTGAGGAGCCGCACCGTCGAAGACGCCACAATTCAGCGTTTTGAATTGATGCGGGAGTATGGCAAGAAGAGGGTTTCAGACGCGCGTACCGCATTGGAGCGCAGAACCTCGGTGACTCTCAATATGAAGAGCGGCATGATCGCCATCTCCGCTACAGACGGCAATGCGGCGCGCGCGGCGGAGCTTGCCAACGGCTATGTGGACGAGTTCAAGAAGTTCTCAGCGTCGCTCGCCATCACCGAGGCGAGCCAACGCCGACTCTTCTTTGAGCAGCAGCTTCTCGAAGCCAGAGGCACTTTGACGCAGGCTGAAGAAGCGCTGAAGAATACGCAGCAGACCACGAGAATGTTGGAGCCGGCCGGCGCCTCGAAGGCATTGCTCGAAAGCGCAGTCGCCATTCGGGCGCAGGTTGCCGCCAAGCAGGTTCAGCTTCGTTCCATGCGTACCTATGCGACGGAAGAAAACCCCCGTCTGATTCAGGTAAAACAGGAGACCGCCGCGCTTGAGTCGCAGCTTGCGGAACTTACTGGAACAAGCCCGGAGTCGGTAGACGATCCGCTTGTGCCCAAGGGCGATATGCCCGAGGCCGGAGCCGAATATCTGCGCCGTTTGCGCGACGTCAAGTACAACGAGTCGGTCGTTGCATTGTTGGCCCGGCAGTTGGAAATCGCGCGCCTAGACGAGGCCAGACAAGGCGCTGTGATTCAGGTTGTCGACTTGGCCATCACGCCGGACAAGAGGTCATCCCCCAAGCGATTGGCGATTCTGTTTGCGTCTATCTTTCTCGCATTTTGTTCAGCGAGCTTCTGGGTCCTTTATGCATCGAGAGATACAAATCTTCCCATAACGCGAGCCGCAAGCAATGTCACCGCGCTGCTTCTCGCGCTGCTTGCCATGACCCATTCATGGCCGCGCAGACGCCAGAGAATCCGGGGCAGTCCGCTTCTTGTTCGACCAGTGCAGAGGGCTCTCAGGGAACTCCTTGCTTCGACCCTCAGCAGAGCGCTTCCGCAGTTCCATCGATCCCGCAGAATCAGGAAGATGGTTCTAAGATTTGGACGAATGTGGAGCAATCCGTAAGGGATGCTCACCGCAATGCGGAAGGCGCAAGCGCCGAATCTGCGCAAGGCCAGCACCGGCGCACAGAGCCTGCGCAAACGCCTGAGCCTCACACGGAGTTTGAGCAAATGGCTGCGGATTCGGCAGGCCGGCCGCTGGCCGTCTTCGGCCACTCTTTGTTTGCAGAGCCTCCGGCCACCTTTGCACCGGCCGGCGAT
>Ga0255351_1001243_pt1 | contig 10513 bp, 6 predicted proteins | sample HBST25r2metaG_FD_186024 | JGI IMG/M metagenome (GOLD analysis project Ga0255351, IMG submission 186024) | Peat soil microbial communities from Stordalen Mire, Sweden - H.B.S.T-25.r2 | ecosystem: Environmental > Terrestrial > Soil > Wetlands > Peat | place: Sweden: Norrbotten County, Stordalen... | reverse complement strand
ATGCTGACTCATCTGCTGGCGGAGAAGGGGATAAAGATCAGTCCAACTGCTCTCTCGGGGTACATGGCGAAATTGAGTGGGCCAGTTGAGGAGGCTTCGGTAAGGGCACGGAGAGAGAGGCCACAAACATCAACAAGCGCCTCGCAGACACGTAGAACTTTTGTGATGAAACCGGACGTTACGCTGTAGAGGCCCTCCGTATGAGTTGATAGATTGCACGTTCAAAGCGTCATGGGGATGCGAGGTAGATATGGCGTCAAATGAGAGGCATCACGAATCGATTACGGTTGCTGAGACTGCACATATGTTGCAGATCCCGATAACGCCAGAGCCGTTTGTGGATGCAACGCGGGCCGCAGAATGGTTAGGGATAACCTCCCGCCGTCTGCTCGAAATGGCTCGCGCAGGCCAGATTCCGGCTTATCCGTTGGGTGTTGGTTCCCGGAAGACTTGGCGGTTTCGGTTGCAGGAAATCAGCACAGCAATCGTGCGCAAGAGGTAGGATTCTGTCCTTTTATATGCAAATTCGAGTGTATGGCGGGTCCAGACTCCGAGCGCTGCGGAAAAGAGTTTCCATTGTTGCCGGAATGAAGAATAATCAAATTCAGGCAGTCTCCAGCGCCACAAAGGAGACGATCTGAAATGGCGCAACGGGGATGGATTACCAAGCACGACCGCAAGAAGAAAGGATCAGTCTGGGTGTACCACTGGTACGTCATCAAGCCTGAAAACGGAAGGAAGGCCGAACACACCTGCGTGGTGGGTTCGGTTGCCAGCTTTCCGCGTGAGAAGGATGCGTGGCTTGAGATTGACCGGCGGCACATCAAACCGCAACTCGACCAGGGCGCAATCCGCACTGGCCGCCTAACCTTCGGCGATCTTGCCGCCAGCTATATGCAGAACGGGATGAAGAAGCTGGCGGTGACAACTCAATACACCGTGAAGCACTATGTCAACGACTACCTGCTTCCTCGTTGGGGTGCGAGCCTTGCTCTCGACATCCAGCCGCTCGAAATTGAGCTATGGCTCGGATCGTTAAGACACTCGAATCCGACGAAGGACAAAATGCGGCGCATTATGTCCGTGGTCTACACACGGGCGCAGAAGTACGGGCTTGTGCCGCGCAGCGATTCGTCGAATCCGGTGAAGTGGGTTGAGCAATCGGCGAAGTCTAGCTACAAACCAATCGTGCTGGACCCTGCTACCGCCGCTAAAATCTTCGAGCAATTGTCCGGGTTTGAATTGGCTCTGACGATTCTCGTGGCGGCAACCGGCGTTCGCATCAGTGAGGCGATGGGCTTGAAATGGGAGGACATTGACTACCAGAACAAGCAAATCAACCTTCGCAGGGTCTGGGTCAGCGACACAATCGTGGAGAAGATGAAGACGGAAGACTCCGAGGCTCCCGTACCGCTCACCGATTTGCTGGCCAAGTGCCTGAGGGACTGGCAGCAGGAGACGGTTTACGGACGGCCAAGCGATTGGGTGTTTGCAAGCGCACAGAAGAAGGGGAAGACTCCGAGGTCGAGCAGCGTCCTGACTTGGGACCATCTTCGCCCGGCAGCGATTGCCGCCGGGGTGAAGCTCAAGAAGGGGCAACGGTTCGGCTTCCACAACTTCCGGCACGGATTGGCAAGCTGGCTGGTCAATCAGGGGACGGACATAAAAACGGTTCAAGGGCTTCTACGCCATGCCAACGTCTCGACCACGCTTGGGCTGTACGCTCACCGGGTAAATTCGTCGATGTTGGCCGCGCAGGACTCGATGATGCGGGCCTTGCAGCCCGAATCGCCGACCGTTCAATAGGGTGTAGGAACCGCGAAAACGGATGCAGGTGACGTTTTGCAGGTGAAAAATTCAGAGCCTTCCATCTAAGTTATTGATTTTAATGGTAGGCACGACTGGATTCGAACCAGCGACCTCTTCCGTGTCAAGGTACTGGCATTAAGCATTTCAACAACTTACAAGACCCCGGTGGCTACCTAAGTCCTTGTAAGAACGCAAAACACCGAGAACCGACGTATCGCAAAACGTATCGCGTTTTCAAAGTGCAGACCATTCCGTGGATTCATTTGTGCGCCTATACCCTCCTATTTTAATTGCCCAGTCGGCGTCTGGGAGATCTCGACTTCACAAGCTGTCTGTTCATTCCCCGGCAACTACCGTTGGGATACATTTTGCTTTCCTGTCAAACCGCCGCACAGGTTTTCGGAGTCACTTCCCCCTACCGCAATAACATCTTCGCATCATGAGTGATGCAGGTCACCAAAGTGGTGTAAAGTGGTGATGACACCAAAAGGAGCTTACCATGCGTGAGAAGACGCCACAGTCGGAGAGAAAGAAGGCTCATAATAATCAGCCCGTGCGAGCATCAATCACCTTTCCGTCTGATCTCCATGAAGCTCTTGAGAAGATCGCGCTGCAGAAAAAAGTATCGCTAGCGTGGGTTGTGCGCGACGCATCGGAAAGATACGTCGCCGAAGAAACCACCGAAGCTGGATTGCCTCGGCCTGGCAAACGATAAACGAGCAACTCCGTAAACGGATACTTGCGCAAAGAACTGATTGTTGATTAGGAGCGGACTCGAAAGTGGATCAGGCAACGCACAACAAAATCGTCTCTTTTATCTGGGGCATTGCTGATGATGTTCTTCGCGATCTATTTAAGCGCGGCAAATACCCAGACGTGATCCTTCCAATGTGCGTCATCAGGCGCATGGATGCCGTGCTGGAGCCGACCAAGCAAAATGTGCTGGACACCAAGAAGATGCTGGACGAGGCGCGCATCACGGAACAAAGGGCAGCGCTGTGCGACGCGGCAGGGCAAGCTTTTTACAACACGTCGAAGTTTACTTTGCGTGACCTGAAGTCCCGCGGCAGTCAGCAGCAGTTGCTTGCCGATTTTGAAGACTACCTCAACGGCTTCTCGCCCAACGTCCAGGACATCATTGAGAACTTCAAGTTCCGCAACCAACTTTCCACGCTTTCCAAAGCTGATGCGATTGGCACGCTGATTAACAAGTTCCTTGATCCCGAAATCGACCTTTCGCCGGCTGGCATCGACAATCATTCCATGGGAACTGTCTTTGAGGAACTGGTCAGAAAGTTCAACGAAGACAATAACGAGGAGGCGGGCGAGCACTGGACGCCGCGTGACGCTGTTCGGCTGATGGCGAACCTCGTGTTTCTGCCCATCGAGTCCAAAATCAAATCCGGCACCTATTTGCTCTACGACTGCGCTTGCGGCACTGGCGGGATGCTCACGGTCGGGGAAGAGACCCTGACGGCAATCGCCGAAAAACACCGCAAGCAAGTCAAGAGCCTGCTCTATGGCCAGGAGATCAATCCCGAGACCTACGCCGTTTGCAAGGCCGATATGCTGCTCAAAGGCGAAGGCGAGAGCGCCGACCACATCGTCGGCGGCGCGGAATGGTCCACGCTTGCGCACGACGCTTTTCCTGCCCAAGAATTTGACTTCATGCTCGCTAATCCGCCATACGGCAAGAGCTGGAAAAAGGATCTTGAGGCAATGGGCGGCAAGGACGGGATGCGCGATCCGCGTTTCAAGGTGATGCACCAGGGCGAGGAGCTTTCGCTTGTCACCCGGTCGAGCGACGGTCAAATGCTCTTCCTGGCCAACATGGCCTCGAAGATGAACCCCAAGTCCGCTCTCGGCAGTCGCATTGCGGAAGTTCACAATGGGTCGTCGCTTTTCACCGGCGATGCTGGCCAGGGTGAGAGCAACATCCGGCGCTGGTTGATCGAAAACGACTGGCTTGAGGCCATCGTTGCGCTGCCCTTGAACCTCTTCTACAACACCGGCATCGCAACCTATATATGGGTTCTGTCCAACAGGAAACCGGAACATCGCCGTGGACAGGTTCAGTTGATCGACGCCAGTCAGTGGTTCAAACCGCTGCGCAAGAATCTTGGCAAGAAGAATTGCGAGCTGTCGCCCGAGGACATTGAGGGCATCAGCCGCACATTCCTTGAATTCAAGGAAACGCCGGAGTCGAAGATCTTTCCCAATGCCGCTTTCGGATACTGGAAGGTAACCGTCGAGCGCCCACTCCGCCTGCACAGCAAACTGTCTCTCGCTGCCATCGAGTCTCTACGGTTCATGTCTGGAGATGAAGAACTGCGCACCACGCTGTACGAGGAGTTCGGCAACGACCTCTTTGAAAAATTCGACAAGGTTTACCCTGTGCTGGAAAAGCGGCTTGCCGACTGGGGTAGCGACGAAGAAGAGGAAGACGAAGAAGAGAGCGCCACAAAGAAAGGTTTGCCGGAAAAGAAGAAGAAAAAGCTGCTTGACCCGAAGACGTGGGAACGAGATGGCCGGCTTGTCGAAGTAGCCACGAAATTGCGTGCGGGGCTTGGCGAGATGCTTTTCGAAGATTACAACATCTTTCGAGACCGCGTAGACGACGAGCTAAAGAAGCTGGCAATCAAACTGTCCGCCGCTGACCTGAAGCTCATCCTTCGTGCAGTAAGTTGGCGCGTGGAGACCGCCCCGCCCGTCATCGCCAAGGTCCACAGGCCGGGCAAGGCGACTGTTGATTCCCTTCATGGCCGCTACGCCTCGCCCGTAGGCGACAAGAAACTTGTGCTCGAATACGAGCCTGACTCCGACCTGCGCGATACCGAACAGATTCCACTGCTCGAAGACGGCGGCATCGAGGCATTCATTCGCAGCGAGGTTCTGCCCTACACACCGGATGCCTGGATCAAGGAAGACGCCACCAAGATTGGATACGAAGTCAGCTTCACCCGTCACTTCTACAAGCCGCAGCCGCTGCGCACGCTCGAAGAGATCAGCGCCGAAATTCTAACCATTGAAAAAGAGGCCGAGGGGTTACTGGATGGACTGCTGAAGGTTGGCAGCGGAGGGCAAGCATGATTGCCGACCTCAAGCCGTATTCGGAATACAAGGAGTCTGGCCAACCTTGGCTGGGGATGATTCCACGTCACTGGAGCCTTCAAAAACTAAAACACCTAACGCGTTTTGTTAATGGATTGCCATTCAAACCCGGCAGTTGGTGTGACCGTGGTGTTCCTATTATTCGAATTCAGAATCTGAATGGTTCGAATAATTTCAACTACACGAACCGCAGAGATCTCCCACAAGAACTGCTTATTCGTCCAGGCGATCTGCTTTTTGCATGGTCAGGAAATCGCGGAACTTCTTTTGGACCGACCATTTGGGAACGGGATTTCTCTGGATACTTGAATCAGCATATTTTCAAGCTGGATGGATACTCCCTTGACACTCGGTATTTTGCGTATGTACTGCGGGCGGTCACTCGAAACATCGAAGATGAAAAAGCTCACGGAATAATCGGGCTGGTTCACATTACTAAACCTGAACTCGGCACTACTAAGGTTCCAATTGCTTCGCTAGAGGAACAAATCGCAATTGTACAATTTCTGGATTGGGTAAATAAGCGGCTTGTACGCACGATCCGGGCGAAGCGGAAGGTAATCGCGCTGCTCAACGAGCAGAAGCAGGCCATCATTCACCGCGCCGTCACTCGCGGCCTCGATTCCTCTGTCCCTCTCAAGCCCTCCGGCATCCCCTGGCTTAGCGACATTCCCTCGCACTGGAATGTGAGGCGAGTCAAACAGGTTGCGCGGATAGTGCGTGGAAAGTTCAGCCATCGTCCCCGAAATGATGCGTCCTTTTATGACGGCCCATATCCATTTATTCAAACCGGGTCTGTAGCCCGTGCAAAGAAATTCATAATTCAGTTCACCCAATCACTGAATGAAAAGGGGCTTTCCGTGAGCAGACTGTTTCCTAAAGGAACTCTCTGCATGACGATTGCAGCGAACATCGGGGATGTTGGCATTCTGGATTTTGATTCCTGTTTTCCTGATTCAATAGTTGGCTTTACCCTCAGGCCAGAACTCGAACGGGACTTCCTCTACCTCGCCTTTCTGTGCATGAAATCAGAATTCCTCCGCGATGCTCCAGTAAACACGCAAGGTAATCTCAATGTTGAGAGAATTGGCCCTCAGTGCATCCCATTGCCCGGATTGAATGAGCAAAAGAAGATTTTGAAGTATGTTGAAACTGAAACAGTATCGCTCGATGCTGTGATTACCCGCGCCGAGCGTGAGATCGAATTGCTCCGCGAATACCGCACCCGCCTCGTTGCCGACGTGGTGACCGGCAAGCTGGATGTCCGCGAGGCCGCGGCGAAGTTGCCTGTTGACGAGCAATCTAGCGAAACAAGCGAAGAACTCGTTGAAGACGACAGCGAGATGATTGAAGATGAAATCACGGAGCCAGTAGCATGACGACCAACTACACGGCGAAACACCTGACGGACCTGGTCCATGAGCTCGCGAAGCTGCCGCAAGAGACGGAATGGGTCGAGTTCAAGGAGAACAATGAAAATCCGCAGGAGATTGGCGAATACATCTCGGCTCTGTCGAACTCCGCGGCGCTGGTGGGCAAGGCTTTTGCCTATCTGGTATGGGGTGTCGAGGATACGACGCACGCACTTGTTGGGACGAGTTTCAAACCTCATGCCGCCAAGGTTGGCAACGAGGAGTTGGAGAACTGGCTGCTGCGGCTGCTCACGCCAAAAATTCACTTTCGCTTTTTGGATGCGCAAATCGATGGGAAGACGTTCGTTCTGCTGGAAATTGAGCGCGCCTACCGGCAGCCGGTTCAGTTCGGCGGAATTGAATTTATTCGCGTTGGCTCCTACAAGAAGAAGCTGAAGGAGTTTCCTGAGAAGGAGCGGGCGCTTTGGCGATTGTTCGACAAGACCCTGTTTGAAGACGGGATTGCCGTCGATCATGTGCAGGGCGACGAGGTGCTGCGCCTACTGGATTACCCAGCCTACTTCGAGTTGCTGAACCTCCCCTTGCCGGAGAACAAGAAGGCGATTCTGCACGGTCTGGCCAGCGACAATCTGATCCGTGTCTGCGAAGCCGGCGGTTGGAGCGTCACCAATCTTGGGGCAATTCTCTTCGCCAAGCGTTTGGACGATTTCGCTTCCCTCAAACGCAAGGCCGTGCGCGTGATTCAATATCGCGGAACGAGTCGCGTGGAGACGATCAAAGAGTTGGACCTGAACAAGGGTTACGCCAACGGATTCGAAGGGCTGATCGGATACATCAACGGACTGCTTCCCAGAAACGAAGTGATTGGCCAGGCTCTCCGCAAGCAACTTCCGCTTTACCCGGAACTTGCGGTGCGCGAGTTGGTGGCAAATGCGTTGATTCATCAGGACTTCTTTGTTTCCGGCGCAGGGCCAATGATTGAGATTTTCACGGACCGTATCGAGATCGGCAATCCCGGCGCACCATTGGTGGCCACGGAACGCTTTGTCGATTCGCCGCCAAGGTCGCGCAATGAAGCACTTGCGTCCCTGATGAGGCGGATTGGAATCTGCGAGGAGCGCGGCAGCGGCTGGGATAAAGTTGTCTCGCAGACTGAGATTTACCAATTGCCCGCGCCGCTCCCGGAGGCAACGCCAGAGCATACAGGCGTGATTCTTTTTGCGCCGCGGCCATTGGCCAAAATGGACAAGGCCGACCGAATCCGTGCGGTCTACTGGCACGCCTGTCTTCGATACGTCAGCCAGCAGCCGACGACAAATTCTTCCGTTCGGGAGCGTTTTGGCATCCAGGCAAAGAACAGCTCCATCGCTTCGAGGCTTATTCGTGAGGCGATAGAGTCCGGTGAGCTGGTGCCTTACGACCAGGACGCGGCCCCAAAGCTGATGCGCTATTTGCCTCACTGGGCCATGCCCGACCGGAATCAGGCGGTTTGATGGACTCGGCTGGGTTCTGGCTTTACTTGATGGGTACTTGATGGATTTGCCCGATCCGGGTCGTTGTATTTCGCAAGATGTTGATTCTAGGCGGCCTACTTGGCGCGCTTTACTTGATTGGTACTTGACGGGGAGAACGAATGCCGACGAATACTACGGAAGCTGGCTTGGAAACGCTCATCGTGCGTCACCTGACGGGCACAGATGGTTTGGCTGTTGCTCCTGGCACCGTGGCCGAAAAGCCAGATTTTTCTGGCGCTGGCTACTTTGCCGGAAGCCCGAAGGATTACGACCGCGCATATGCGGTGGATGCCATCCAGCTCTTCGCCTTCCTCAAAGCAACCCAGCCTGAAGCATTCAAGAAGCTGGCGATGACGGATGCCGCCAACGACATCAACCGTCTCAAATTCCTGACGCGCCTCTCCGCCGAGATTGGCAAGCGCGGCGTTGTTGACGTGCTCCGCAAAGGGCTGGAGCATGGGCCTGTTCACTTTGATCTCTTCTATGGAACCCCGTCTGCGGGCAATGCCACGGCCATGGCTCGACACGCCAAGAACCGATTCTCCATCACGCGGCAACTTGCCTACAGCATGGAAGAGACGCGCAGGGCGCTTGACCTCTGTCTGTTTATCAACGGTCTTCCCATTGCCACGTTTGAATTGAAGAACAGCCTCACCAAGCAGACTGTCGAGGACGCTGTTGAGCAGTACCGCCGTGACCGCGATCCACGCGAACGTCTCTTTGATTTCGGGCGTTGTGTGGTTCACTTTGCCGTGGACGACAGCGAGGTCCGCATGTGCCCTGCGCTCAAAGGAAAGGCCTCATGGTTTCTTCCCTTTAACAAGGGTTTCAACGATGGCGCAGGCAACCCACCCAACCCATCCGGCCTCAAGACCGACTACCTCTGGAAAGAAGTGCTCACACCGGCAGGATTGACCGACATTCTGGAGAACTACGCGCAGATCGTTGAAGAGAGAAATCCAAAGACCGGCAAGAAGAAGCGAAACCAAATATGGCCGCGCTATCACCAGCTTGACGTTGTGCGGAAAGCTCTGGCCCACGTTCAGGCGAATGGCGCAGGCAAGCGTTACCTGATTCAGCACTCGGCCGGCAGCGGAAAGTCCAACTCCATTGCGTGGCTTTCGCATCAGTTGATTGCCGTGAAGCGCAGTGGCAGAGATGTCTTCGACTCTGTCATCGTCGTCACTGATCGGCGCATTCTCGACGATCAGATTCAGAAGACAATCAAGCAGTTCATGCAAGTGGGCGCGACGGTTGGCCACGCCGAGCATTCTGGCGATTTGCGCAAGTTTATCGAACAGGGCAAGAAGATCATCGTCTCCACTGTGCAGAAGTTCCCCTTCATCCTCGATGAAATCGCGACCGAAGCGGGCAAGACCTTCGCCATCGTTATAGATGAAGCGCATTCGAGCCAGGGCGGAAAGACCTCGGCAGCTATGAGCCAGGCGCTTGCTCCAGAAGGCGACGAGAACTCAACAGACCCAGAAGACACGGTCAACGAGGCGCTGGCAAAGCGCATGGCCGCGCGCAAGATGCTGACAAACGCCAGCTACTTTGCGTTTACCGCAACACCCAAGAATAAGACTCTGGAGATGTTCGGCGAACCGTTGCCACCCGACGCCGAGGGCAAGGTCAAGCATAAGCCATTCCACTCCTACACCATGAAGCAGGCCATTGAGGAGCGTTTCATCCTGGATGTTCTCAAGGCTTATACGCCGGTAAACAGCTATTACAAGCTGGTCAAGAAGACTGACGACGACCCGGAATTCGACATCAAGAAAGCAAAAAAGAAGCTGCGCTATTATGTCGAGAGCCATGACCATGCAATACGTCTCAAAGCTGAGATCATGGTTGACCATTTCCATGAACAAGTAATTGCGGTGGGGAAGATCGGCGGACAAGCGCGGGCAATGGTTGTGACAAGCGGGATTGAGCGAGCGATTCAGTACTATCACGCCTTCAAGACGTATCTCGTCGAACGCAAGAGTCCGTATCAGGCCATTGTTGCATTCTCTGGAGAACATGAATACAGCGGCGGCAAAGTGAGTGAGTCCTCGCTGAACGGATTTTCCAGCAGCGAGATTGCTGCGAAGATACAGGACGATCCGTATCGCTTCCTCATTTGCGCCGACAAGTTTCAGACCGGCTACGATGAGCCATTGCTGCACACGATGTATGTGGACAAGGCGCTCTCAGGGATCAAAGCTGTGCAGACTTTGTCACGCCTCAATCGCGCGCACCCGCAGAAATACGACTGCTTCGTCCTTGATTTCCAGGACAACAGTGAGCCAATTACATTTGCCTTTCAGGATTACTACCGAGCTACTCTGCTGTCAGAGGAGACAGACCCTGACAAGTTGCATGACCTCAAGGCTGCGCTGGACAATGCGCAAGTGTATGCGCCGGAACAGGTAGAGCAGATTGTTGAATTGTTTCTCTGTGGAGCTGAGCGCGATAAGCTCGATCCGATTCTCGATCTGTGTGTGGCGACCTATAAGGACAGGCTTGACGAGGACGGTCAGGTAGATTTCAAGAGCAAGGCCAAGGTGTTTTGCCGAACTTACAATTTTCTTTCCTCAGAGCCTCTTGCAAAATTAAGGCAGCAGAAGCATTTTGAGGTGGGGATTGCCAACTTTAGAATAGGGTTATCACGACCAACTCCCAAAGAAGGTGTCCCCACTCTATGCAGCTTATCGTTTCCGGCCT
>Ga0255351_1001241_pt1 | contig 10517 bp, 8 predicted proteins | sample HBST25r2metaG_FD_186024 | JGI IMG/M metagenome (GOLD analysis project Ga0255351, IMG submission 186024) | Peat soil microbial communities from Stordalen Mire, Sweden - H.B.S.T-25.r2 | ecosystem: Environmental > Terrestrial > Soil > Wetlands > Peat | place: Sweden: Norrbotten County, Stordalen... | reverse complement strand
CCTGGTTGCTGTCTTCGTTCTGGCGCACCGGAAAGATGCAGTGCTCGCCCAGTAAGCGGTCCAGCGATGTCTGCTTGCGGTCAGTTAATCGTTGCGGTCGCATTGCCGGCAAGCCGGCAATTACTGTGGAGCCAACCCACGCCCGCAGGAAGTGGACAGATCGCGAAAGGCACGGAACGATAGGGCGTTTTCAGGCCCCGGCCCCGCGGGCGAAACGCAAATTCACGCCAGAATCCTGAGGGTTGTGCTAACATTCGGGCAATCGGCCAACCCCTTTGGCCAGGAGGAAGAGGTCAACCATGCCGCATATCTCCAGACGAGATTTTTTGAAGGCCGGCGTGGCCGCGGGCGCGATTGCGGGCTTGCATGGCGCGCCGCTTTTTGCCGAGCGCGCCTCAGCCACTGACTGGGTGACGCTGGGAAAGTCGGGCGTCAAGGTCACGCGCCTTGCATTCGGTACCGGAACCTTCGGCGGCAGGCAGCAGCAGGAGCTGGGGCAGGAGGGGTTCACGCGGCTGGTGCGCTACGCCTACGATCGCGGCATCCGTTTCTTCGAGACATCGGAGTCCTATGGCGCTTCGCAGCAGATGCTGGGCGCGGCGCTGAAGGGATTGCCGCGCGACAGCTACAAATTGATGACCAAGGTGACGACGAACAACTTCCCTGACCCGGTGAAAAAGCTCGACGAGCTGCGCAGAAACAGCGACACCGAGTACTTCGACATCATGCTCCTCCACGTGCAGACCAGCCCAACCTGGCCATCCGATAGCGCCCGCTGGCAGGACGCGATTCTCGAGGCGCAGTCGCGGCAGACGGTTGTGACGCACGGCGCTTCGGTGCACGGTCTGCCCGCACTGCGGCAGGTTCCGGGCAACAAGTGGCTCGACGTGGCAATGATCCGCGTGAATCACAAAGGTGTGCACATGGACAACGACCGCGACCAGTGGAACGTGCCCGGAAATGTGGCTGAAGTTGTGACGCACGTGCACGAGGCGCGCGCCGCCGGAATGGGCGTCATCAGCATGAAACTGGTTGGCGAGGGCACGTTTACCGACCGCAGCGACCGTCAGCAGTCGATGCGCTTCGCTTTCCGGAATGCAGGCGTGGATTCGGTGACCGTGGGCTACAAGAATACGGCGGAGATTGACGAAGCCATCGACAACCTGAACCTGGCGCTGGCGTAGCCGGGCAGGGATCCCGCGCGGGGGCTCAAGGGGGTGCCACCCGTCCTGGTCCAATGTGATTCGGTTTGCCGAGTTCAAGGCTGTTGGGCTCTTAGGGCGTAAGCACGATCTTGCCGACGCTGCCCTTCTCCGCCAGTTCTTGTGCCTCCCTGATCTGCGAAAGCTTGAATCGCTTGCCAATCGGAATAGAAAACAATCCTAGTGCCACTTGCGTTCCAAGCTCTTCCAGTCTCACAGCATCAGGTTGAGCAAAGACGCTCACAACGCGCAGATCGCGTCCCTCCGCGGAGGCTGGGGGGCCGAGCACACTCGCCAGTACACCGTTCTTGCGGATGTGCGGCAGAAGGCGGTCAATGGTCTCATGACCCACCATATCCGCGATTGCATCAAGTTCCGGCAAGGCGGCAATCTCTTTCGCATCGTCCAGAGCAATCACGCGATCGGCGCCAAGGTTCCCTGCCTCAATCCTCTGGCTGGAACGCACGCCAGCGATCACGTACGCACCGTGCTGCTTGGCCACATGGACGGCAGTTCGGCCAACACCGCCGATTGCGCCGGTAACAAGAACCACTTCTCCCGGGCTTGGTCGAATGCCTAGTTCAATCACCTGGGCGCCGGTCAGCAGAACAAGAGGCAATGCAGCCGCGTCGATGGGGTCAAGCGCTTGCGGAGTTCTGGCCACGTCGCCGGGCTTGCACACCACGTATTCGGCATAAGAGCGATTCACGAGGCCAAAAATGCGCTCGGCCACCTTCAGACCGATGACTCCTTGTCCAACCGCGACAACCTCGCCTGAAAGGTCTCGGCCGAGAATCGCTGGAAATGCAAGCGGCATCCACTCCTTCAGGTCACCCCTGCGGAGTTTCCAGTCAATCGGGTTGATGCTCACCGAGATCGTCTTTACGAGCACTTCACCGGCTGCTGCCACAGGTACCGGCACATCTTCGTACGAAAGCTGGCTGACGTCGCCATAACCGTGGAGCAGAACCGCCTTCATAAACTCTTGTGCCATATAGTTCCTCTCCTTCGTGCAGGTAGTTGGAATTCAGAAAGCGGCGTCTCATGTCGAGTGTTGGACATTAAACGCTGTTGCGGCAGATCCGGTTTGCCCGCTTCAACGCTCTCCCTTCCTTTGAAGCTTTCGACTGGCTGCAAACCGATCTTCGCGTCTAAACGCCAATCTCGTGCAAAGCACGGAACGCCTCAAGCAGCACGCGGGGATTGAATTGGCCTTTGTACACGGCGGGAATTTCTTTGTTCAGGTTTAAGAGTGAGTAGACGGCCATTTGCGCGGAACGAATAGAGTACTCAACCGTGAACACGACGTCGTCAGGGATTTCACAGTACTGACCCACGAACGCCAGGTTTTTTGAACCGTCCGGTCTAACCATGGCTCGATCGCCCATGCTTCGGGGAAGAAACTGACTGGTGATGAAGGGCATCATGCAAGGAATGCAGGTGCAGGTATCTAGAATTCTTGAACCGTGCTCTGAGATGAGCAGATGGCCGATGATCTCAGTCATTATTTCCCGCCCTGTACATGCTGACATGGGCTTTTTGACAAAATTGCCTGGAATATCGACGAACAGTCCATAGCCCCAGAAAACCTGCACTCCCTCTGGCTGACTAATGAAATGTGGCTGATGAGGCAACACTATCGAAGCCAGCCAACTGGACTCTGGGAAAGTAATGAGCCCGCCCTCTCCGGGAACGTTGCCCGTCAAATCCCGAATCAATTCGAAGAACGTGGAGTCGCGAAGTGTGGTTGTAAAGGACATCCACTTGGATTGCTCAATGTGATCGGCGAAGTTCGAAGGATGCCCGAACTGCGTCTTGCCGGCCGCGATCTTCTCCCAAAGAATCCAGGAACCGCCATCGGCTTTCCCCAGTAGAGCGGCAGCCGAGTCCATTGAACCTAAGCTCGAGCCCTCGGTCATCGACCCAAGAGTCACGATGACTCTGTCGTCTTCAGTGACACAAATCTTCTTGAGAACACCATCCTCTTCGACGACGATCTTATCCACGGCAAAGCCTGCCCTGTCTTGAAGGAGAACAAGATCAGCGACGGTTGTGTTCAGCATGAACCTGACACCGCGGTCTTCAAGCCACTTGTAAAGCGGGCGCACCATCGAGTCGAACTGGTTGTATACAGTACGCATAATGCCGGTAAGCGTATTAAAACCGGACACCATGTGAGTAAAACGCACAAGATAGCGCTTGAACTCGACCGCGCTATGCCAAGGCTGAAAGGCGAAGGTGGTACACCACATGTGCCAGAAGTCCGTCTCAAAGAATCCCGGGGCGAACTGGTCCGAGATCGTAGACCGCCCAAGGAACTGCTCCGGTTCAATCGCCAGGCGCTCGAGGTCGAGAATATCCTTCTCACTCAATCCAAAACTGGGAGTGTCCTCCCTGTGGCCGTCCCGAAACAAGCGGGCTTTGGAGGCGGTTTTCATCGTCTCGTTCCAGTCAAATATCTCCTGTGTCACTGTCCTGGTCCCATCGAGAGTTGGAATCGATGAAAAAAGGTCGTAGGTGCACAGATATTTGCTTTCAATCATGCGGCCGCCACGCATCACGTAACCGTCAGTCGCGTTTCCAGCCGCATCAAGGCTGCCGCCGATCCGTGAAGACTCCTCCAGGATTGTGATTGTGTGCCCTGGCACATCTCCATCGCGAATGAGGAAAACTGCAGCGGCAAGAGAAGCGATGCCGCCGCCTACAAGATATGTTGCCGCGTTATCATCAGGTCGTTTCACAGGGATCACTTCACACTTTCTCTTTGCCCGGTCAATCTTGCCGCGATAGTGCTAAGGCACACTGGGCGCGACTGCTACGAGCGCCCAATGCGATTATTTATCTGTAATGCGGTAATGACTGTATCCAATTGAACAGATGGTCAAGCACCCAAGATTAGAGAATCATGCTGAGCGCGCGGGTTCGGCTTCGGTAGTCGGCGCGGACCTTCAACGCCTCCTCATGGCTTAGGCAAACAGGGGATTCTGCCTCAATTCAGGACCGCTCGGGTACACCTTTGGTCGAGTATTTGCCTCTCGAACGACGCGTCTAATTGGAATGGATTGCCCCTGCTCAAGTGCTACCGGATCGGAAGACAACAAAGTGAATCCGCACCAACAATTGAACCCACAATGCGGTCAACTCCGCACTGCGCGCCAAAGGTTGAACGACCGACAGCCTCATCCGAATCTGAATCCCGCGGCCGACGGTTACGACAGCTGGTGGCAAAAGACCTTTGCGCATCACACGGCCGTGGTGGCGCAAGCATCTGCACTCATGCGCGCGCATCGGCAAGTCAGCGCGGCCAGCGAGTCTCGCGACAGCCAAGCTCATTGATCACAACTTAGGTGCAGCTTTGCTTAATAACCAGATCAACGGTACCGGTGGCGAACTGTGAGCCCGGGTAGTGTTGTTTCTCCCGCGTCAGACACTCAAACTGCGAAGCCGGCTCAGGACATCGCCTCAAAAGGACTCTCGAGCGATGAGGCGCGGATCCGTCTTGAAAAAGGCGGTCCTAATGCAATGCCGGACACCTCAGCTCATCCACTGCGCAACGCATTGGCAAAATTCTGGGCGCCTGTGCCATGGCTGCTTGAAGCGTCCATCGTGCTTGAGACCGTCCTGCATAAGTATTACGAAGCTGGCGTCATCGCAGCACTGCTCCTTTTCAACGCGGCTCTCGCATACTTCCAGGAAAGTCGCGCCCAGGCAACCCTCGCCGCTCTCAGATCCCGTCTGGCACTCAACGCGTCGGTCCAACGGGACGGCACATGGAAGACTGTTCCGGCGGCGGAACTGGTTTGCGGCGACCTGATCAAGTTGTCGCTCGGCGGCGTGGTTGCTGCCGATGTGCATCTGATTGGAGGATCGGTCGAGCTCGACCAGTCGATGCTTACGGGCGAGTCCTTGCCCATAGAAGCCGGTCCGGACGCAGACACGTATGCCGGAGCGCTCGTCCGTCGGGGAGAAGCGACGGCTGTGGTGACCGCTACTGGAGCTCGCACAAAGTTCGGCCGGACGGCAGAACTCGTTCGGTCCGCACACGTAGTGAGTACGCAGCAAAAGGCCGTCCTCCGGATTATCCGCAACCTGGCGGTCTTCAATTGCCTCATTATCGTCGCAATGGGAACATACGCCCATCTGCATACGATGCCCTCGAGTGAGATGATTCCGCTGTTGTTGACCTCGGTCCTCGCCATCATCCCAGTCGCATTGCCGGCAACATTCACCCTCGCCGCAGCGATTGGAGCTCGTGCTCTCGCGAAGCAGGGCGTACTGCCAACAAGGCTTTCCGCGGTGGACGAAGCAGCATCGATTGATGTGTTGTGCTCAGACAAGACAGGAACTCTGACCCGCAATGAACTAACCGTCACAAGCGTTCGCCCCCTGCCTGGATTCGATGAAGCGCACGTTCTCGGGATGGCGGCGCTGGCGAGTTCCGATGGGGGCCAGGACCCTGTCGATGCGGCCATTCGACTTGCCGCATCGCAAAATAAAGCCACTGGCTTGCCCAAGCTGACCGCTTTTGTTCCATTCGATCCAGTGAAGAAAACTTCGGAAGCAACCGCGACAAATCCGGAGGGCAGTTCCGAGCGAATCATCAAAGGCGCATACGCTGCGGTTGCCGCCCTCACGGCTCCCTCGCCCGCCGCGGCTGCGATCGTTGAAGAACTCGAGAAGCGAGGCCTTCGAGTTTTGGCGGTCGCTGCGGGACCAGCGGCATCGAACCAGCTCATTGGATTGATTGCGCTCAGCGATCCGCCGCGGACAGACTCAATCTCTCTCATCTCAGAGTTGAATGGCCTCGGCGTGCGCACCGTAATGGTGACAGGCGATGCTCCCGCTACCGCCGAGATCGTGGCCCGCGCGGTTGGATTGCAGGGAGCAGTCTGTCCGCCCGGCAAGCTGCCAGACGGCATTAAACCAGAAGACTTCTCGGTCTTTGCAGGTGTTCTCCCGGAAGGCAAATTTGACCTCGTCAAGGCTTTCCAGAAGAGTGGGCATACGGTCGGGATGTGCGGTGATGGCGCCAATGACGCGCCTGCGCTGCGCCAGGCACAAATCGGCATTGCGGTCTCGACTGCAACCGACGTCGCCAAATCTGCGGCCGGCGTTGTTCTCACCGCAGCTGGGCTAGGCGGCATTGTGGCTGCTGTCAAAGAGGGCAGAGTCACTTTTCAACGCATTCTCACCTACACGCTCAACTCGGTTCAGAAGAAAGTATTTCAGGCGCTCCTGCTGGCGGTTGGCCTGGTCATGACGGGGCACGCAGTGCTGACTCCGATGCTGATGGTCATTGTAATGATCACCGGCGACTTCCTCGCCATGTCGCTGACCACAGACCGGGTACGGCCATCAAAGACTCCAAACTCCTGGCAGATCGGCCGAATTACGAGCGCAGGAGTATTCTTCGGAATCTGTTTCCTGGCGTTCTCCTCGGCAATTCTCGCGGTGGGCAAGTTTCAATTGCATCTCGGCATCGAGGAACTTCAAACGCTGACCGTCGTCAGTATTGTGTTTGGCAGCCAGGCCACGACCTACGTCATTCGCGGGCGCCAACATCTCTGGGGACTGCGCCCCAGCGTTTGGCTCGTGCTTTCCTCGGTGGCCGACGTTCTGATCATCTCAACCCTTGCAACTCTTGGAGTCGCAATGGCTCCATTGCCCATAGCGGTCATCGCATCTGAGCTAGCCGCAGCAATAGCGTTTGGCGCGATCCTGGATGTAGTCAAGATTCCGGTCTTTGCTCGCCTCCGTATATGCTGAACAATCCAGGTTCATTCAGCATGTGCCGTCTTTCGATCACGCCAAACAGATTTCCAACAGGCAACGCGCAAGGCCCGGAGTCCGGATCAGCTGCGATGCGCTTGCAGATGGCGTCTTGTGGCCGGCAGAGGAGTGAAATGGGGACTCGGAGCGCGGCGATGACTCTCACCAAATATTGACGCTACGCGCTTAACCAGCCATCTGATCGGAATTACCCACGGGCTTGGCGTGCCGCAGCTCTCGCAGCCAAAGATCGGACGCACGTCTGCCAGGATGAGGTAGGCCAGGTTGAGTATCGCCTGGAATGGCCTGAAACCGAAGACGCTGATTGCGAACATCCATGCGAACCATCTGGTGCTGGATAAATTTCGCAGAACCGCGGCAACGGCTTCCCCTCCGAGTTTCATTGACCCATCCGGCATCAGAAGATGGATGGTCGCGTAGGCATCCCAGATGCTGAGGGCCGGATTGAGCGACCGCAGGTCCTCCGGGTCTTCACCAATCGGTCGAACGATGATTCTAGTATCGGCCGATCTTGTCCGCGCGGACTTCTGTACCCAATGCGCAATGATTCGACAGACGCCGCATTCGTCGTTGAATAGCAAGATTGGCACGGTCTGCTTTTCTATCTGCATGGATGAAGCTCGTTTCAAGACTCGTATGGTTGCCTGACCGCAGCCAGGATGTTCGATACGACCGGACTTGGCCCCTCGTCTCGCCCGACGACCGATCCATTCAAAAACATGATTAAGGTAGGTGTGCCCTGGATTTTGTAAAGATCCGCGAGTTCCCGCTCCACTGCAACGTTGACCCTGAATATTTTCTCTGTGGACTCCACCATCTCTGCTACCTGCTGGAGGCCCGGCTCGATCGCACCGCAATGTGCGCATCCGTAAGACATGAACTCGACCACGATGGGTCCTTCACCTTTCAATACCAGCCCATCGAATGTGCTGGCGGTGACAGTTTCAATCCTGTCGCTCGTCTCAACTCCTTGCATGGCTTCCTCATCTTTGGCCTACGGGCCTGGGTTGACCTGACACTCAATTGCCCCGATCCGTGCCGAGGTACTTTTGTGGTTTTTTGCAAAATGGTTCCATGAACGAGCGTCATGCGCATTCTCCGGACGAAACAAGGCCGGAGGGTGGGCAAAGAAGAGCTTCATCCGGGGGACGCGTCCGATCAGTCCACCCTTCTCCGCGCAGGCGCCAACCTGCCCTTAGGCGGGAACAAGTGCGGTGGCGCGAATGTGCTTTTTCGCAATCGCTTCGATCTCAGGTTCTGTCAGCGCGGAGAGATCCGCGGTCTCGGTGGCGATGACGCGTTGAAATGTCTCAGGATGATGGGTCTTCAGATACTCCTTCAGGAAGTCGACCGCGCTGCTCTTGCCGGTCGCATGCCCGATGAGGATGATCGCTTCGGCATGGCCAAGATCCGTGGCTATCTCCTCGTAGTAGGATTCCTCCTCGGGAACATGCTCGCCTTTGTAATGGGCTTCTTTGCGGTGGATCAAATGATGCTGGAAGCCAAAGGGATCATAAGGCTTGACTGTGACTTCATCTTCAGGCCGGTTGCCGCCGAGATCGTGATAAATATGGGCAACGTGATGGTCGATGACCACAACCATTCGCCCGATTTGGTGTGCTTGGGCGGGTTTCCCAAGGACACCAGCTTCTTTGAGAAACCTGCGCAGCCTGGAAATCTCCTCGACTTCGAGATTATGGGTGCTGGGCCGCTTGAAGAAGCCCCTCTGGGAACCTACTACGAACGCAAACTCATCATTTCCGTGCGGCTGGACCTCGCCAATCTGTCCGATAAGTTCAACTACGGCGCTCCAACTTAGATTGCGCGGCAGTTTACCGCCTACAAGGCTCTCGAGAAGGTCTTCATGGCTTTTGCGAATATGCTCACTCATCCTAAGAGCATCTCACCTGCCAAGAAGAAATGCTGGTCCGGTTTGCTCATCGCATTTGGAATGTGTGCATGGGATCGAGGCTTTCATCGCCGCGATAGTCATTTCGCTGGCCGCCCACTTTGCCGTCGGCGCCGCAAAATCCTTGATTACGATCCGTTCCTGCTGGTCCTCCGGCCTTGAGATGAGCCTTGTCGGCGCAGCAGCACGCGCCGTGGCCTTCGGTCGCCTACGATTGCCCCAGCGATGCAATTTCTGTTGAACTCAATACGGTGGATTGTGCTTGTCGTAGTCCTCTGTTGCCTCGTTAACGGCGTCTTCGACTTCTCGGATTGATTTCTGCTGTCCAAGCAATTTGAAAATTGCCAACACAGCGATATATAGCATCCGCTCATTCATCAGCAATACCCTCCGCATCCACTATATCGAGCCATATGCTTTCGCCGATTTCGTGCAGTTTCTGTGTGCTTCGATTCATTTCAGTCCTTTCCAAAACCCTTAAGAGAGACGGCCGCTTGCGCCCTTTCGCGCTCAACTGGCGGCGGTGATCCAGGCATGCGCCTGCGTGTCCACCGAAGGCCGAAACAGCTTCGTCGGGCAAGGCATAAGTACGCTGAAAACCCGCACCGTTTGCACAATCCAGTCAACGTCGGTGACCATGCGCCAGTACTCGACCTTTGAAGTATCTTTTGCGGAATCTCCTGTCGATGGAACACCCTTCCAAACCAGGGCAAGTGCTCTTCGCAGCTTCGCAAGTATCGAACAGGCCAGTTCAGAAATGCAGGTCACAATTGCTCACGAGAGAGGTCTGCTATCTCCATGCTGGGAATCGGGATGCATCCTGAGATAAACACCTGAGGCCCCATACCAGGACTGTGCAAGCGAGCGCAGCCGTTGCTTTCCCTAGAGGAAACAAGGGCGCATGGGGATCATGGCAATCCACACTTGGATCTGGCTCTGGGTCTCGGCCTTTCGGAAGCTCGCGCGGCTGCACTCGGAACTGTGCATTGCTCCGATATCTGATTGCTCTAACTGGCCGGCGAAAAGATGTTCAAAAGGAGCCTCTTCTCTGTAGCCATTCAAGCCTCGAAGAGCCCTGCGAAGTCGAAAGGAGAGCAAAACTGACCAGAAGATTGGTGGGAACACGGTTCATCGTGATGAGAGGAGGCAACAACCATGCCGGAACAATTTGAGAATCCAGAAGTGACAAAGCTCGAAGACGAGACGGTTTCGGACTCAACAGCGCAGAAGCACATTGAGCGTGTTGCTGAAAAGGCAGCGGAGGAGGCTTTGCACGCGGAGCAGCGTTACGATCAGGACCACTCGGTCATTTCCAAATAGAAAAGATCAAGAACCCTCGATACCCAACGAAATCGCAGGCCCGAACAGAGTCCTGAGCCCCAACGTTTAATGCAGTCGATCCGATCGAGCATTGGGCATCGATGTTCCCCCAGATTCTTCCGGCCGATGCCGTTCTTACCGATCGAAGGCCCCCTCGCTTGATATGGAAGGCCTGAATTGAGGCTACCGTGGCAGTCGGACTTCAGAATGAAGCGGATTCTCCGAATCTCGGGTCGATCGTCTCGGTGCGAGGCGGCGTTGTCGATGTGAGATTTGATCGCCGCCTCGCACCGAGA
>Ga0255351_1001238_pt1 | contig 10526 bp, 9 predicted proteins | sample HBST25r2metaG_FD_186024 | JGI IMG/M metagenome (GOLD analysis project Ga0255351, IMG submission 186024) | Peat soil microbial communities from Stordalen Mire, Sweden - H.B.S.T-25.r2 | ecosystem: Environmental > Terrestrial > Soil > Wetlands > Peat | place: Sweden: Norrbotten County, Stordalen... | reverse complement strand
TCTATGCATGAACGTTCATCCTCACATCGGTTTCATTGCCAGTGTGGCGTTTGATTTGCATTAGCTTCAGATACACCGCCCGCCGAGACGCACGATGGAGATCGCAAATACCCGCTTCGTATGCGAGTACTGTTCAATATTCCAAAACAGAAAAACCCGCCGAAGCGGCTCGGCGAGGTTCTGTGCTCGATGATCGAAGCAGGAGTTGGAGCAATTCACCTTACACTCTGGTGATCGCTATGTCCTCCCTTTGGCGAATGATCATTCTTACAGGATGATGCAGCAGTCATTCCTCTACATATCCAGAATTCGAGTTGGGGAAATCGTTCCTTCAACCAACTCACGCCAGCCCTTCAGATTTCCACGAAGCCGCCCGAGCCTATCGACAAATGGCTCCGGCGCCGCACTTCGGACCAGATTCTTCATGGATCGACTTATCATGCTTGCGACCGCGTAATCCCATCCAACCGAACGCTTGTGCGCAAGATAGAAAGGATTCGCCACCTGTGAATATCCAAGCTTTATTCCAGATTGCCGGCCATACTTCACCCCAAGATGCACTCCGCACGCATTTCCGACTCGAACGATGTCGCCGTAGTGCGCTAGCTGACGCGAGAACTCAACATCCTCATACCAGCCATAGAGCGGAAGATTCTCATCAAAACGAAGTTGATGCGTACGGATAGTTTCCAGTCGCAACGACATGTTGCATCCGTAGGCGTTGAAGACAGAAGTAAGCTTACCGGTGCGCCTGACTCCATGTGAGTTGGCAATAATGCTCTTTGCGTTGGAAACCGAGAGTCCCACCCCATTGATGCCATCAGCGAGTAGTTTCCCCGTAGCGGCAACGACCTCTGGATGACACATTAGAACGTCTTCGATCACTGCAAGATAGTCGCGATGTAGGAAAAAGTCGTCGTCAAGAAATGTTACTACCTCTTCATCCGACAACTCATTCAGAATCGCGTTCCGCTGTGCAGTTAGGCCCAACTTGGTTTGAATAAAACGAACATAAGGATAGCGCTCTGGTAGTTCTTGAATATCGACAAGATCAGCGTAGGCCACCCAGATGCTATCTGGTTGCCTGCTTTGTTTCTCAAGGTCACCAATCGTCTCGGCCAGAATAGCAGGCCTGCCTCGTGTCGCGATCCCCACTGCAATGCGCAAGTGCACTGCCCCGTCCCTTTGAACCGTCGACACTCCAACTTCGCTTGTACTGGGGTGCTCACAAAGCCGCAACTCACTCCGCAGGCACTTCGACTTGTCAGTCGTTTGATTAACAGATAATCTTGACGCGATCATGATATCCTCCGCATCTTTCTAATAGTTGATTCCGCTCCGGTTCATCCCGTCTGATCCATAAACGATCCGGTCTGCTGAAGGCGTGACAAGCCCGTCGACGGACCTGATGCAAGAGCCTGCGTCACTGCACTCGCTGAGCCACGGACATTTTCCCATCGACTTGCCAATCGGTAGGCCTTGACGGCTGGCAGAATGTAGCAGCTGAGCACTGACTCATAGTCTGCGTCTTCCGCATGACCCGTTCCGTACAGCAAGATCTCGCCCTTCCCCGGTTTGAAGCCCGTAAGAAAGCACCAGTTCCAAATGGACAGCTTGTTCCCCAGATTCTTGTCCCAGTGCTCCATTTTGGCGCCGTGATGCGCCTGGTGCATGTGGGGACTAAGGATCACCCTGTCAAGTAGACCGAAGCTCACCTGGAATTGCGAATGGCGCAGCGAGTTGAGCACCGCGAGCGTCGCAATCTCATTCGATGCCGCCACATGCCCAACACTTCTTCCACGGTAACGCTATAGGAGTGCCTCACTACGCCGGCAATCAGTCCGACCAAGAAGTAACTACATAACCCGTCGAGCATTTGGTCGAGCGGAGGAACTCTGGCTGTCGTCAGCGGCGATAGGAATGACGCCGAGTGATGAACCTTATGGAATTCCCAAATAAATGGAATATTGTGCTCCATCAGGTTAGTCGTATAGTTGGCTAAGTTTGTTGCGAGGAAGAAGGTGACCCTACTGCAAAGAAGACGACTGGACCTCCGCTCGTTCTGGCGATGGGAGAGTACATCTCATTCAGAATTCGAGACATATAAACACTTAGTACTCCAACGAGTACAAGGCCGACCCACCAATAAGGCGACGGCTCTTTTCCCGATGAAGTAAAAGGCAACGTCAATGCGTGCCGAAGCGCCCTTCCACTCGCGCCAGGGGAAGCAGTAGTTCATGAATAATCGGATAGAATAGGGCTGCTTTTACGCAATGTATTCCATCCAGAAGCCGACGCCTCCCGCGATTAGAAAGATACCCCACGTGACGAAGAGCATTCGCTCTCCCGAAGCCAGAAGCCATAGTTTCGAATACGTTTTAACCAAGGCATCGTGCGCAGAAATCATATTGTGCTCCTGCTAGCTTTGCTGACACCGCTGCTCTAACTGAATGCCAAGTCTACAATCGCGCAATCTTCCATCTTAATTCACGCTTTCCCGGATATCAGGATTCGAGATCCGGGCACCTGTGATGTTTCACTAGGCCTACTGCGCTGGTACTACTCCCGGCGGTTAGAGACTAGTGATAGGCCCGAATGAAGTCGACATACATATCCACTACATTTCCGTACCTTGCAAGATCCACCGGCCAACCGTTGCCACCTATGGCAAGGTCTACCATAAAGTACATCGGGTGATTCTCGGCAACAGGTGTGGCTGGAGTCCTTCGTACTTCGACATTGTCAAGGTAGAAGACGAAGTCTTGACGTGTTACCAACAGTCCGTATGTATGCGGTATGTATGCCCATCCTGCGCCTCCGCCATACTTATGCATGTAGACATGGTTGTTGCCGCTCGGTGTGCCATTCGCGTGATAACCCCAAGTATGAGGAGTCGCCTCGTAAATCAGTGGCGCGTTTGGATTTCGGAGTCCCTCTCCGCCATAAGCCTCGATCACGTCGATTTCATCGGCCGTTGTACCGTTCCAACCGCCATTCATGTATTCATCAGTGACAACCCACCAGGCGGGCCACGTCCCAGGTGCACTGGGAGCTATGAAACGACACTCCAGGTAGTAAGGCGCCTTTACAGTAACCCCTGTGCCGTCGGTCGTTGAAATCGACGAGAGGAGGCCTGTCGTCTTGGAGTTTGTATCAGCACGGATGATTAGATAAGTGTCGCGCTGAAAGAATGGACCATGATTGGTTGGATCCGAAAACGGAATCTGACTGAAGTCGCCACCGCCTGGCTTATGTGCAGCATATCGCGATCCTGCGCCGGTGCTTGAAATAGACAGCGGTGCATTGAAGTCATCCTGAAAGACCAACGCCATGCCGCGCGCCGCGGGGGGAGCACTGTGTGGGATACCTTCGTTCCACGAAATCCCGCCTGTATTGTAGAGCTGGAGATAGCACGTATCCACATGCCGGTCGATGATCCTGGTGCCATAGATTCGAATTACAACCGGACCGTGCGGATAGCGGTTCGCCGGAAATATGAATGATCCATCTTGGTTCTTGTCGAGAAAGATGGTTGCAACAATCCCGTCAGATCCATAGGTATCCCCCGGCAGCCAGCTCTTTGCAACAAGCGGACTCTTGAATCCCGAAGCTTGAATCCTGATCTCTGTATCACCACGAACGTCAGACCTGTACGCTGGCGACTCGACTGCGATAACTTGCGCATTCGCGAGCACAGCCGCAAACAGAATGGCGACAGAAATGGCCAGCATACTTGCCACAACAATTGACCAGTTCCGCAACTCCTCGCTCACGCGGTTTCTCCGATATCGAACTGGATTCAACCTGTGACATCACATTGAGATTCACGAAGCCTTGGTGCCACCGAATGTTGATCCAACTGCGCACCCGTGGTCTTACACGCTTGCATTTCTGGCCGTGTCGGATTATCCGAGCCACTGCGACGCATTATTGTCACACGACTCGGTCGCTGTTTCCTGTGAACGAAGGCCACACAGAGCCGTGAGAACCGTTCCTTGCACACGCCTGTTGAATAACCTCAGCGCTGCTCTGTTCGGATAACGGTTCAATGACCTTGACGAAGGTATGCCGCGTATCGATACGAATCGAGCGAAAAATGGAATTGATTGGAACTACAACATGATGGTTCTTTCCAACGCTTGTCAAGATACCCTGTATTCCTTGCAACGGCCCAGACTCAATTCTGACTCTCTGACCCACGGCTGAAGTGGGACACGGCTCACATGCAGATTCAATCTTACAAAGCCGCCCGATTGCGTCTGCCTCCTCGGGTGGAAGAGGATGAAGTGACTTTCCCGACCGGACAATATAACTCACGCCGGCTGTGGCGACAATCGGCAGAAGCTCCTCCGCACCCATGCGCACGAACACGTAGCCCGGAAAGAGTGCACATCTTACTCTCTTGATTCGATCAGAGTAGCGTCTTTGTTGAATATAAGTGGGCGAAAAAGCGTCGAAACCTTTAAAGCGGAGCGCCTCACTCACGTTATCTTCGCTACGCGATTGAACCTTAACGGCGTAGCATCCAAGTTGATTCCCTTCGTGTTGTTCAAGCCCTCTTTGCATTGTTCACCTCCATCGATGGATACCGTATTAATCGGGTATACGCGTTTGGACGGCGCTTACATGTGCGTGCTGTTGCTTACGCTGGGGAAGAGAACACTCCATCCTAATGCGGGACTGGTCTGCCCGGGAGGGCATGATTCGTCGACGGTGGAATGTATTGAGAATACCATTAGTTTTGCTAATCCAGTATTGTTATTTTCACAAACACGGGGGGGGGGCGGTGAATGCTCACGCATCACATTGAAGCTTCGTGTCCGATCATTCAGTCTACGGTGGCGTACCTGGTGAAAGCGACCACCAAGGTCAGTAGAATGGTGGATACATGATGACTGAAATGGCGAGAGTTACAAGGGGCAAGACGCTTCGTAGCTGAGAATTCGCGCGCGTTTTGCGCTGAATCCCCAGGTCAGTGTCTCGAATACCTTTTTTCCGCGCTGCTGAAGATGATAGACGGCTCTGCGACGCAGAGGCATGACTGTATTGAATGGTCCGAGTGCGGGATACTTCTTGAGCGTCTCCGAGTAGGGTTCGTGTGACACCACTGTCCATGGTGGAAACGAACCGTACCACGGTTTTGGATTGGACATGAAATGCGTAATTTTGGGCTTGATAGTCGACTCGACACGAGAGTTACGCATAAATATGGGAAAGTTCCACGCAAGTGACATGGGCAAACGCTTATCGGCCGCGACAACATTCAAGGCATCCTGGTCAGGAAAACGCGAGGGCTTTCCAATTCGCCGGCAATGCTCCCACGCGTCGTGACCAATGCGCTCCCAGCCCTCTGAATGAATGCGTAGTACGCCGCTGTTGAAGTAGCAGAGAGCCTGTTGGCGACTCAGGCCAAGCCCATCGAGATGATTCGAAAGGTCGCGGCTCTGTGCGCCAGAATCGGGAATTAGAAACGTCATCGGATCATTGGCGGCAAGGAACTTTCCCTTTGGCACGTCCGCCTCAAGCAGTGGATCGAGTGTGTCGTGAATGTGCACATCCCCATCGAGGTAAAGATACTGGTCATAGTGCGAAGAGACAAATCGGCTAAGAAAGAACCGCGCGAGCATCGCGTTCTGGCGCTCGATAACTTCACTGCCAACTGAAATCAAGCCTATTCGCTCCTTTGCGCAAATGGGAGCAAACACGCGCTCAGCACGGCTGGAGAGATCTACGCAGTAGATAATAACGTCTGCTACGTGAGGCGAAGTGTGATATCGCGCCTGAATGGCGCTTACCAGCGTGGGAAACAGGTACCGATCGTCGGTAGTGTAGACAACACAAGATGCAGGCATGGACCTCCCAGTATCAATAAGGCATCTCAGAAGCGGCAACACGGCGTTCCCGCTTGAGCATTTCAATTACTTTTTCGGTGATCATAGCTTCCAGCCCCGACGGACTGCCTGACGCAAGCCAGAGACCCCATAACGTGATGCAATAGGTGAGCGCGCCGAGGCTTGCAACAACCAGAGTTTCACCGGCCAGCGGAATTGGCGCGACCGAGTGGCAAAGCCGCGGTAAGGCAAATGAGATCACGACCGCCATTGCAATGGCGCTTGTGATGCTTCTCCATGGGCCTTTCAGCTGCTCTGCTATCGTGAGTCCTGTAAGCCGGCGAACCACGACCATACAGAAGCAAACGGTAGCTGACTCAGAGATGCAACGCGCAACAACAACTCCGATGAACCCAAACTTGATAGCTCCCACAACGACGAGAGGGACCTTAACACAGACTTCAAATACATTCCGTTTGAGGAATATCTGTGTTCGGCCAAAAGCCATCACCAATGGCCCCATCGGCATTGCGAAAAGCATGGGGATCAGGCTGATTGCGAGCCAGCGAAGAAGTGGCGCCGATCCCATCCACTGCTCGCCGAACATTACGCGCACGGCAGGCTCGGCTAGAAGGCTTTCACCAACCAGAATCGGCAGGCCCAGTGTGAGCATGGCTGTCGCGCTATTCATATAACTACTCGCAAGGCGACTCGGGTTTTCCTTCAGCAGCGAGAAGGCCGAGAGCAATGGCCGCAGCAACGGGCTGAACAGCGCCATCACCGGGATGTTAGCTGAGTCGTTGGCGGCCGTGAACAAGCCGAGTTCCGCCTTTGACCGCAGCTTACCAAGCAACAAGCGATCAGTTTGCCAGTTGAATGCACTTACCACCTGAGCAGCAGTAATCCACCCAAGAAACCCGGAGAATGCATTCAGCTCAGAAAGCTTGAGCTTTGGTTTATATGGAGCAAGCACATAGGAAGTGGTAGTACCGGCGACGGGCGCGACAACAGTTCCCGCTGCTATTGCCCAGTAACTTCTTGTGGTGACTGCAAGCGTAATCGCTGTGAGAAATGCAACTACCTTCCCGACAAACTCCATCGTAAAGTCTGGAGAGAAGTCCAGATTCCTCGAAAAGTCAGCAAGCTTTGGGCTCACCAACCCTCGCGCAGCGGGCGCAAGACTGAGCGTGCACACCAACCAGGTTAAACGCGTATCCGAATAGAAACGCGCAAAAGGCCAACTGATTACGCACACGATCAGACTCAGCGCGACGCCTCGAAGAAGACTGAGTGTGAACGCAGTGTCGTAATGCGATGGACCTATGGTTCCCAGTCGCACGAGAGCCTGGCTCACAGGGAGCTCAAGCGCTGCCTCAATGATGTAAATCACGGTCATGGCTATCGCAACAAGGCCAAAGTCCTTTGGGAGAAGAATATGGGCAAGAACAAGCATTGTGATCATGTCGATAACACGCGAGACAAGCCGCGCACCAACCATCCATGACCCACCAACGGCGGTCTTATAGCCTACTGCCATTCAGGTCTCCTATTAATCCGCTTCTCGTTAACGGCATCTTGCGAGCGGCAGTGACATTCTTTCATTACCTTTACTGCCTCTTGCCTATCGGAACTATCTCATGTAACTAAGACATCCATCCGCACCGTCAGGACATTCGTGCGGGTGCCTGTCGATGCGGATTGGAGTAGTGAAAGAGCGCCGTCGCTCGAACTTTGTCCGGATCGCAGGGCTCATTTGTATGAATAGAACGATAGCCCCAGAATAGGTACAGATTCCCTGGCACCACATGAACTCTTTCCGGCGCGAAGTTCTTGCCGTTGACACATGCACGCAAGACACGCTGCGTGATGGGGTTATCAAGGATCAACTTGTCCATTGCATTGAACAGATAAGCGCTGCGGATGGTGCGGGTGTTTGGATACATGAGAAGGTCGCCCGCTCGTCCCTGTATGGGAATCTGGATTGGAACCAGAGCAGTCACAATGTAGGAGTCGTAATGAAAGATCAAGGAATTCTTCTGCCCAGAGTTTCCTGTCAGACACCGCAGTACCTGGTAGCATTCATCGCTAGCTAGCGGACGACCAGTTCCAAGCAAATGGATATCGCGAATCAGTTTCTTGAACGTCGAAGAGCGGGAGAGTTCATCCAAGCCCGATCCGGTAACGGCGTCTGGGCCGTTGAAATGGACATACTCATTTCCCGACTTTCTAATAGCGGAAGATACAAAGGATCGCATGCGCTCCAAGTCGTCTGGGGTGATGTAGTTGAGGAGACACGCATATCCCTTTGTGTTCATATCATCGACCGCTCTTGACACTTCGCGGGCCGAGACATCTGGCACGCGGATGCTCGCAGATATTTCCATTGTCGGGGTCATTGTTCTTCTCCTTTGTTGTGGCATTGGATGATGGATAGCAGCTGGTTCTCGTAGATGGATAGGACGCGGCAACCTAATATGCGCCCTCTGAAAACAGAATGGTCTTGAAAGTTCGGAAGACGATATACATATCCAGATAGAGAGACCAGTTTCGAACGTAGTAGTCGTCGATGCGAGTGCGGAGTTCATAGGTGGTATCGTTACGTCCGCTGATCTGCCATAGGCCAGTAACCCCAGGAGTCACGCGGAGGTACTGACCGAAGCTCTTGCCGTAACGTACACCTTCGGAATCCGTGATCGGTCTGGGTCCTACGAGACTCATCTCACCGCAAATTACATTCCAGAGCTGCGGAAGCTCATCCAGACTGCTCTTGCGCAGTAGGCGCCCGACCGAAGTAACGCGCGGATCGCGCTTTAGCTTATGGTCACACTCCCACTCTTCACGCAACTCTGGATCCGCATCAAGGTGAGACTGGAGTACAGCGTCGGCATTGACAACCATAGTTCTAAACTTCCAAACCTTGAATACTTGTTGATTCTTCCCGATACGCTGCTGCCCGTAGAAGATGGGTCCGCGCGAAGTGAATCGAACAGCCGCACCGATAAGGAGAAGCAATGGCGACAATAAGAGCGCGAGCGTTATGGAAACCGCGAGATCAAAACAGCGTTTGATTAGCCGAGGAAAGAAGAGTGTTAGCCGTTGATCGAGTTCGAGCGACAGAACGCCACAAATGTCCTTGGCGGCGACGGATAGGCTCTTGATTCCGAAGAGATCTGGAATAATGAGAACCCGACGATAGTGCTGGGCACACTCGTTGAATACATGACGAACCCGATCTGAACCAGAAGTTGGCATAGCGATGATGGCATAGCAGTTGCGATACTCTCTCGCGAGTCTGCTCGTATCTGCTATGTCCTCTGAGAGCAACTCGCCTGCTTCCATCTGCGCGAATCGCGAAGTCCTTTGTCCATCGTCAATCACGAGCGCAACAGGGCGAAGCCCGACGCGATGATGTCCGCGGAGTAGCCCTAGAATCATCTGCCCGGCTTCGCGGTCGCCAATGATTACGGTGGGAATGCCCCACCAGGACTGGCGCGAACACCAGCCACGGACTAATCGTCGGCTGAGGGGGACTAAGACGATGGTAAGAAGCCAAGCGAGGACAAAGACAATGCGCGACATGAAGACGCCTTCTCGCAAGAAGACCGTGGTGCCCGCCAGGAGGAGAAACGCGACGCTAGAAGCTCGAAGAACAAGTCTGAACTCCTCAATCGGAGAGGTGGGTATCCCTGGGTAGAGGCCAGAGAAAGCGAATGTAATGAAGAAAATGATGATGCTTGGAGTAAACAGAAGGTAATCAGTAGGCACAAACTGTGCGTGAAACAGATAGCGGATGATCACAGCAAGAAAGCCGGCTATCGTGATGCCAAGATAATCGGCCAGGATGATCGAACTGTGAGTTAGCCACCGGGTGAACGCACTGTGAGTGGTTCTTCCGGCCGCGAAGGAAGCAATCGTAGCGGTTGCACTCATTAAGGAACCTCCGATTGGTTAGCAGTTTTGGGGGAACGGCTTGCCAGACGGTCGTTTCTGCGGACCGCTGGAGATTGAGCCTCACGGTTGGCTACTCCTATACGTCAAGTTGGGGTTTTTGATGGGCTTCTTGTGCGTGTACGACTGCAAGAGAGGCGGGAATGAAAGTGCTGGCAGAAGTGGCTAGCTGCCGCTGGACTCGAGCAAATTTCTGCTCAAAACGATCGAGGAAATTACTCTCGGAGAAATACTCGGCGCGAGCGCGAAGCGCTTCTTCGCTGAATGGATTCTTTCGCGCTTCGAATTGATGAATCGCATCGATTAGTCCGTGGTGTGTAGCCTCAGTGTAGAGAACAGCTGTTTTGTCCGTCATTGAATCCAGAATTCCACCCACACCAAGGGCGATCACAGGACAGCCACAAGCGATTGCCTCGACAGGGACGATACCGAAATCCTCGATACCTGGAAACAGCAGCGCCCTGGCGCGGCGATAAGCTGAGGTCAACTCTTCGTCACTCGCCCATCCGATAAATTCGACATCTGCTTTTAACCCTGCGGCCAGCGTTTTCAGAACGGCAAGCTCCGGCCCTTTTCCAATGATTTTGAGCGGACGTCCTATTGCACTGCAAGCTCGAATCGCCTGATCGACGCGCTTGTAAGGCACAAGTGCAGAAACGACGAGGAACCAATCTTCTGGCTCACGCACTGCATTTCTAAACCGCTCCACATTGACCGGCGGCGGCAACACCTCAGCTTGTCTACCAT
>Ga0255351_1001221_pt1 | contig 10615 bp, 7 predicted proteins | sample HBST25r2metaG_FD_186024 | JGI IMG/M metagenome (GOLD analysis project Ga0255351, IMG submission 186024) | Peat soil microbial communities from Stordalen Mire, Sweden - H.B.S.T-25.r2 | ecosystem: Environmental > Terrestrial > Soil > Wetlands > Peat | place: Sweden: Norrbotten County, Stordalen... | reverse complement strand
GTTGAGTATGCTCGTTGGGGATACGCACAATATGCGGAGGGTCGGAACCACCGACACGATTCAGGGAGACTGTGACTGGTATTCCTCCAATACTTCTGTGGCCACAGTCAGTATAACTGATTGCATCAATGCGACTATCAGTGCCGTGAGCCCGGGGACGGCAGAAATCATCTCCGCCGATGCGGGTGCAACTATCACGGTCTACGATGGAACATCATTGCCTACGGGTTCTATCCAATGGTCCATTCCCGCGACTCAGAGCACAATCAACGAAATTACGCCACAGCCTCCATATACGCCGACTGAAGGTACCGCTCTGGCGTCATACGCACGAGAAGGGACCTATTATGTGACGGCGCTCGCCGCAGATGGCACCCAGCTCTGGGAACACCAGATGCTTTCAGGAGGATGGGATCCATCATTGTATACACACCCATTAGTGCCTGATTTTCAGGGAAGAGTGGCGTTGCCGTATCCTAACCTCATCGGGGGGACGGCTGCTGAAATGAGTCAAAATCCCCAAGGTCTGGTTGTATATGACGCCACAACAGGAACTGGGGGGAGCGCGAACGTCTATACCTATCAAAACGGAGCACTCCAGTATTTTGGCCCAGGATTCAATCAATACGATCCACAAGCGGCCATGATACCTAGCCCAGACGGTACCTATTATGTCGCAGATCCCCCCAACGTAAAGGGATTGGACTCATTGACCTACGAAACTGTTGGGGGCATATCCACGGGGAGATTTGTTGTAAAGTTCGTCGCGGCAATAGCAGGCTGCTCTGGAGGGCAGAACGTGCACACCGGCAGGATGATTCTTGCTGGTGACGGAGCATTGTATGTACCGTTCGGTGACTACACAATTTCAACAGGAACGGACTCCAATGGGAGTTCCATTACTACATATCCATGCAATCGGATCGGGGTCGCACGTGTCACTTCTGACGGAACATTGAACGAAATGACTCTTTTGGATTTTCCATCAACAGCGCTATATTCGGCTCAAGCGCTGATTAATCTTTCTATGATCTCAAATGCAGATCAGGGCGCGTTCATTGCATTCAGCGACTACTCTACTGCTGGCAGCTCAAACGGCAGCAATACCTATCCCACGGCGTACTTAGCGACCGTTTCGTCAAGTGGAAATAGCCTGGCGGCACTATCCACAGTTCCGTACGGTGTCTACACGATCTCGCTTCAAGCCGCGGACGGAAGCATTGTCGGGAACATGTCAGTACCCATCACCTGCCCAGACGGATCGGCTGAGTGCTCAACGACTGCAATGGTAAAAATGAATTCAAGTGGGAACATTACACAAACCATCCAGAATGCCACGCCGAGCTACGCCCTTTCGGATGGAAGCATCGTCGCAAATGGAGGGCAGACTACCTACGACGTGAATGGCAATATCACTGCGTCCAATCCCTATCCCGTTACGGTAGACTGGTCAGGTGGCATGATCGCCACCCAGTCGGGCACGCCTGAGCTGTCAACAGACCTAGTCCGCGCACACGCGATGAATTCGATGGCCAACATGGGCGCCGGACTCTCGCAATCGATCGCTGCATCTGTCCCTGCTTCCATGGGTGGCATTCATGCGATTAAAAGTATAGTTCGTACGGCAGGTGTAGCCTCAACGTCCCAGCAATCTTCCTCGATTCAGCTCATGAACCTTCCTGCATGGCTAACAAGTAACCTTGGTGCCTTTGGGAGAGGAAATCCAACAGGGAACGGCGTTACAGCTCGACCGTGGTACTTCGCACTAGTTTGGCAGAATAGTTTTATCCTGTATCCTGACAATCCAAGCTATCTACCGAATCTTCAAGTCGATATCACTTCCCAAGCTGTGAACATTAAAGCTGCATCCCTGGCGGCTCTCAAAAAGGCCTATGCCTATTATCCCGTGACCGTCTATGAAGGTGTTGCAAATACTGGCGATAACCGGGCAAATGTGGTTAACGGATATTATTACGGTTCGCAAGGGCCTTCGTGCGGACTAACGTCTCCATACCCCGGAACCCATGACAGTAATATCTATTACCTAGCCAACATGGAGCAATCCCAGTGGGCGCTTCCAATTCTTCTCTACAGCGCACAAGATGTTCAAAATGCGGAAAGTCGCCCGGATCTTATGAACGCGATAGGCACTGGTATAGGAAATAACGCGGCTCATGAAATAGCTCATCAATTTCTGGTAAGTTCATATGGCATGGATGACGCCTCTACGTATACATACAACGGTCAGGGCTGTGATGGAACAACGGCGCCTTGGGTTTATAGCGGTTCGGGAATCCATTGGGAAATCATCACGGCAGGAGCACTGGCAAAGCAACTAGGCGGAGGGTGGCACAAATGAGACCCATTAGTCTGCCAGTGAATCGAAAACCACTCAGTATCCAGAGCAGAAAAACGCAATTGCGCATTCTACATGAATTATTTCTTTCGTTGAGCATTGCAATGGCGATCACAGGCGTGCTTATGTACGGCTGCGGTGTATTCGTGCCGTTTGTAGATTTATCATATCGCTTGAACCGACAAATGGGGCTGGCTCAGATGAGTCCGTGTGGCTGGTGTCTCGCTTGGGGAATCTATGTTGCTACCATTGGGGGATTATTTTGGGGGACGTTACGTCTTTCTCGCCACTTTTCGGTTACTGAATGGGTACTGAAAGTTGGAGCTTGTTTCATCGCTATTATTGTTCCTCCCGCAGCTTGGTTTGAAATAGTTCGATGGTATGGGTGGTATCCTGCGGAGGTTATTACATATCTTGTGCTTGCCACATGGTTTATTGCCCGCAAGTCTGCCTTTCCTTGCGCCATTATAATTCCTATCACGGCAATGCACTTTTGGTTTTGGTGTGAGCTCTTCTGGGAATACACACGTAATCCCGTCGAAGTTCTACTGCCAATCACCTGTTTCTTATCAGCCTTAACCTGGTATCAATATCGAAAGATCTGACTTTGATTGGCCCCGGCGAGTTATTACCATTTACAATATTAGTGATTGGTATTCGTCGATCTCCTGCATTCTGCAACAAATCTTCTTGCTCCTACCCTTCTGCACCTCACCCAACTCACGTGGGTTCGCCATGTCTCAAGCAGAGCCGATACGCCTCCTGAAGTTCACCGCCCCCAAAGTCCGCACACAAACGGATTTATTGGGTGCCCATCACATCAAGCACAATTACATCACCTAACACTGTAGAGCTTTTCCTGACACATACCGAGTGAATTGAGCTAATTAGTCTGCCTACAGTCGCTAATGGTGCTCCATAGTTGCCGCTGCAAGTCACCCTTTCAGACCGTAACCCCAAACACCGACGAACAATATATCACACGACAGGTGGAGCAGCAGTTCCACCGCCACTCTCACCACAGAGCGAGATTTGCCATGGAAATGACCACGCTGTATGACTACCTCCGCATCTACTCCAAGGAGCTCGGGCGCAGGATTGTTGAGACCTATCCCCCACTGCATGGGCTCAGCGATCCCCCCGCTCCGGAGCTTTCGCGCCTCATGAGAAAGCCGCTGCCCGCCCAGGAGCTCGCCATCATAGGATGCGTGAAGTATCTCGCAGATCACGATGCGGTGAAGATCGTGGGCGAATGCGGGACAGGGAAAACCTTCATGGCCGGAGCAGGCGTGGTATACGTGGCCGCGCACTCCAAGCCGTTCTCCACGATTGTCATGTGCCCGCCACATCTCACCGAAAAGTGGGCGCGCGAAATTCTGATCGCCGTGCCCTGTGCCAGGACCTACATCATCGAGGATCTGCGCAACGGCGGCGACCAGAGGAAGCCTCACGGCGTGGTAGAAATTCAGTACACCAATGGCATCATGCGCCGCCGCGGCCTCGCGACCTCTCTTCCGGAATTGCGGGCCATGGGCCGGCGTGCCTGGCTCCAGCAGCATCCCTATCCGACCTACTTCATCGTAGGAAAAGAGAAGGGCAAGCTCGGCTACTACTGGAAACACGTTTACAGCAAAGCTGGGCGAAGCAGCAGGGAGCACGCAGGCAGTGTCGTCAACATTGACACGTTCCAGCCGGTAGCGAAGGCGAACAACGGCGTGCTCACCGAAGACGACTTTGACGAGCGCCGGAAATACTCGGAAACGGTAGAACTCAGCAAAGGCGGGACGAAGCTGTATTCGCCTCTCTGGGCGGCCGATCGTTCACGAATCCAGCGAATGGCGCCTATGGATTATATGGGCCGGTACATGCTGGACTGGTTCGACTTCTCCATAGCCGACGAGGTGCACCAGCTCGCCGGCGATACCGCTCAGGGCAACGGCCTGGCTGTACTCGCGCGGATCGCAAAGAAGGTCATCACGCTCACCGGAACGATGATGGGCGGCTACGCCGATGACCTCTACAACGTGCTGTACCGCATCGATGCCCCTCAGATGGTCCGCGAAGGCTTCGAGTGGGGCGGTGCCGGACGCGAGATGTTTCAGCGTAAGTATGGCGTGATCGAGACCGTGGAAAGAATCACGGAGAGCGAAAACGCGTGCTCCCGCAACCCCAAGAAGTCGATTCAGATTCTGCGGCGTCCTGGCTGCTCACCGATGCTGTTTGGCAATCACCTGATGGACTCCACGGCCTTTGTTTCCCTGGAGGACATCGCAGAGGCGCTCCCACCCTACAGCGAGACCGTCATAGAGGTGGCGGCCGGCGACACGCTGCGGGACGCCTACGACGATCTCGCAGAACAGATCAAGAAGACCATCAACCAGTACCCGAAGGACAAGGGCCTTCGGTCGATCATGTTGAATACGCTGCTCTGTTACCCCGACCACCCCTTCGGCTTCGAGACGATCTACCGGAAGATGTGGGACAGAAAAGCACGCGAGTACGTGATCATCAAGGTCGCGGACCCCGCGGTTCTTGACCACAAAGTCATCTATCCGAAAGAACGTGAACTGATTGATGATATTCGCGGCGAGTTGGCTCAGGGACGCAAGTGCCAGGTATTTGCCACGTACACCGGAAAGCACGATGTGGTGGGACGGCTAGACACGGTGCTGCGCGGCGCCGGTTTCCGTGTTGCCGTGCTCAGACCTTCGGTTGCAACCGACAAGCGCGAAGCGTGGTACGAGCGCCAGTTGTCGCACGGCGTGGATGTTGTCATTTGCCATCCGCGGCTGGTGGAGACTGGTCTCGATCTCCTCTCCTTCCCCACCATCTATTTCTACGAAACGGGATACTCCACGTACACGTTGCGTCAGGCCAGCCGTCGTTCCTGGCGAATCGGCCAGCGGCGCGATGTGCGCGTGAAGTTCTTCTCCTATGCAAACACGATGCAGTCCAACTGCATCCGCCTCATGGGCCGGAAGGTTCTCGTGTCAATGATGATGGAGGGCAAATTCAGCGGAGAGGGGCTTGCCGGTATTGAAGAAGATACCGACATGATGTCTGCCATGGCTCGTGAGTTGGTCGAACAGGGAGGTGTTGGAGAGACTGCTGACGACGTTTGGCGGCAGGTCAATCAGCAGCGCAAGGCGCAATTTGGCTCTGCCCAGCCTGCTCCTGTGCTATCCGCTGATTCTTGGGAAATGCCCGCCGAGGAAGAACCACTTCTGGTTGCAGCTATGGCAGCGGAGGTTCCTCCCGCAGCGGCCGCTTCCACAGCCAGTGCACAGCCGTCATTCATCGGCTTTGCCATGACCGCCGTTTCAAAACGGAGGAAGAGGTCGTCTGAGCCCATTGACAGCGGGCAACTCCTGCTCTTCGCGGCATAGTTGGTCGTTTCAATTGCATGTGCATCGTCAGAGAACCTGCTGACCCTGCATGCGCATTCTCCTGTTTGAGGTTTTTCCCAGCGGATTAACCTCATGGCAACGGGTGTGTTTTCGTGGTTTCTCCCGCCCCAAAACACCCCGTTGCTTTCGCTTTTCACTCACTCCGCAGTTTCAGGAACAAATTCATATGGCCCGTAAAGTTCTCACGTTTCATTCCACTTCCGACCGCATGGTGATTGATACAGGCTGTTCCGCTTTCGACAGCCAGTGCTCGCATCTCACCAGCGGAAATCATTGGGGCAACTGCCAATTCAGCATGTTCGTCCGTCCGGCTTCAGAGACCGAGTGCAGCGGCCGCGCGGTTTCCGCTGGCGAATTGTTCGAATTTGACATGAATACATTCACGACGATGCCCGACTATGTTCGCGTGGCGATCCGCGCCATGAACCGCACCGTCGTCGTTTCCGAAATCCGGCACCACCTCGGCTCTCACAGGCTGGGGCGCAAGATCGTTCATGGCTACATCGTGACCGACGCCGCAGAACGGCTCATCCGGGTATTTCAGACAACCGCAGGGGCCGTCTCGGAGCGCATCCTCTCCACCGTCCTTCCGTATATTGCAGATCTCGATGGGGAGCGACGGGCCGCATAGGCGCACAGGAAGATCTCAGAGACTGTATCAAAAGGCTGTTCAGCCAGTCCTTCGTAAGCTATTGAATACAGAAAGTCAGATCAGCGGACTTTTGCACTGTCTCAAAAGGTGTGGGTAAAGAGACAGGTCGATCAACTTCACAATCACGTCTCAGTCGCCAGCAGCCGTAACGGTTGTCGCCTGCTTGTCCCCTGCGGTGACATCCTTCACGTCAATCGAGACCCGAGAAACGAGGTACTGAGAAACATCACCCGCGTTGGCCAAGGATGGGTCGAATAGTGCCAGATTAATCCCATCGCTTACCGAGCTCCTGTAGAGAACACCTTGATATCCGCACTTCTTGATAAACTCGCACAAATACTGACTGGGCGTGTAGTCGATTGCAGCGGCTTGTGGAAGTACGGGCCTGGTGAGTTCTTCTCCAAGTCTCTCCAAAAAAGGAAGGTCAGCTCGCATTCTGCCGATGTCCTCGGCATCTTCCAGAAGAAACGGGGAGACCATCGTCTTAGGTCCTCGAAGGTCCACGACGGTGATCGCGTCAGGCATGGCGAACTGACAGACGCATGCTCTTTCTCCAGTGTGAGGACGAATCTCAGAGACCGCTGTTTGGGGCGTCGATGCCAGGTATAGATACGGAATCCCTGCGGGATTGGCTCGCCCATGTGATGCCGTTCGGCACGGGGGAGCTCCCATATCCGCAACGCCGTACACCTGGTTACTGGGCTGGATTCTGGCTCGCGACCAGACAGACGGGATCTCGCTACGATCCGGCGTCAGAGACGATAAGAGATGTTCGAGTCGATCGAGATCGATATTAGCCTCAGGAAAGAAGCGATTCTTATACATAAGCTCGTCACGCAGCTTCTCCCATTCAATAAGCCGGTTCGTAGCGTCAATCGCAGTTGGGAGGAATTTCTCGCGGACGATCTCACCATCGTCGAGGATCTCTGCCAATAGATCTTTGGCTCGTGAATCGTCCATCCGCACGTGACTAAATAGTCCCCAGTCGTTTCTAAACCACTCGACCAGCAACCTTCCGCTTTCGTCGGCTCGGTAAGAACTTACCAAGAGATCAAAATACTCGCCGAGATCTTGCGGAGCTACGAGTGCGACCGCGTTAGACCCACAATAGGAGCAAGTTCCGATTTCCTTCGATTTCAGAGGGATAATATTCTTCCGGAGTCCGCGGTCACCGAAACATTCAGCGCAACATTTCATGTTCGCTATTTAGGCTCGAAGTAGTCTGCGAGCGTTTCAATGTGATGACTCATAGATAACTTCTTAACGGATCCAAGGCCGGGGAAGTGTCCATCCTCGTGAAGTTGTCGGAACTCCTTTACGGCATTGGTTTCAAATACGTTGGACCCCGGATCATCTATCACTGTCATCATGTTTTCCAGAGCTTCAGCGAATTTGCCCGCGGGGTCGGTGGGCGTGTCCTGAGTGTCTGACTTGAAGTGATAAATGTACATCGCGTCATCCTGAGCAGGATCTATAAACGTAAGATGGATCGCCACAGCGTACGCGGGGCCTCCGCTTTCGCTGTAGTCATCACCGACCATTAAGAAGTCGCCAAACCCATTCATCCCTTCGTCAGCAAACGTCGCGTGCAGGTCCGAGAATAACTCAATGTCAGGGTAATCACTGTTGCGCTTCTGCCGGACGAAGCCGTCTCTCAGCAAGATACGATGAGTCCCCTTGAAGTGTTTCTGGTACAGTTTGCCGCAGCAGCGCTCGAGGAACGCATGCTTCTGGTCGCCGTTAGCCGGTCCCAAATAATCGGCAAGCGCCTTCGGTTCACCATATCCGCAATGTATGAACATAGGGGAGTGCGCCGCGTGTGCCTCATAGCAGGCCACCACGTCCTGCAATGACATTTTAGGCTTCAGAAGTATTCCCGCGGAGATCCCGGAGTTCTCGAATTCCTGGTCTAGGAGTTCTGTCACGCTTTCTGCCGTACCGGATAAATCGCCGTGATGAGGATTGACGATAACTACTGCGGTTCCCTCAGAAGACACCACGGCATCAAGCGCACGCTTCAGCCCAGTTAAGGCTTCACGTACAGGCTCAATGATCGGCGTGAACCCAGCGGTTGCAAAAGTTGGGGCCAAGTCTCTAACAGTGATTAGGTCGTACTGCTTTCCACGAAAGTACGGATGATACATTCTTAGTCCCAGTCCACTGCATCTTCCAGTCGCGTATTCACAGCAGCGACAAGGCGCGAGTGGTCGGATCTACGGAGTGGGACAGACAATGCCGCCATATGCAGCGACGTAGGAAGCTGTGATACTAGAGTCGACAACGGTATAAGATTTCGTGTTTTCTTCAGTACATCCACCATTCCGAGGTGAGCGTCACGAGGGCTCAGTTTCACGAACAGGCTTCTGACTTTCGAGTGCAGCATAGTGTTCGGCATTTGAGGTATCGAAATCCCTCGGGATGATAGAACCAGTTGTGCCTCCCTCGTGCGAAGTGAGTTAAAGATTGCCTCCGCGCTCGTTCGGTCTGGACGGTCGTCAGCTTCTCTCACCGTTGTAATATTGTGACGACGGTTGAGGCAAAGGATACCGACATCTTCTGGGATCAAGCCTACTACTGAAGAAACATGGCTCTCGGACGCAACTACACAGACGCGCGCAAAAACCGTCCTGTATGCAGCGACCTGCCGCACTAGTCTCTGTAGCGAATCTCGTTCTGACTTCACCTCGTAAACCGTAGAGGTTCCGTTCAGGATTACAACATCCGCTTTGCAATCGCCAACGCGGAATTCGCTGAGCATGCACGCGGTGCGGAGAGAATGCCGACCAAGTAGAATTTTGTGGGTCAAAGCGCTCTTGTAGACGTACTCGTCGCGCAGCCCCGCCTGCTTGAGAACAGAGAATGCGATGTCGAAAAGCGCCGAAACACATTCAGAAGCAGGAACCAAGTCAGCCAACTTCGATTGAATGGCCAAGCGAGCGAACAAGGGTGAACGCCCTGTACGCGCCATTTCCCTAATCACACCAGACGAAAACAACCGGGACATCGCGGCGATAGTGCCGGGCTCGACCGGGAGTTTCGTTGTGCTAGAGCGCACATTCATAAGCGATACCTGACTGATTGTAGACCAGTACTCGTTGACATCCAAACCACATTTGTTGTCGCGAGACACTATCCAATAACCGTTACGGCTGCTGGCGACTGAGACGTGATTGTGAAGTTGATCGACCTGTCTCTTTACCCACACCTTTTGAGACAGGGCAAAGTCCGCTGATCTGACTTTCTGTTTTCAATAGCTTACAACAGGTGTTCCGGCTAGCCTTCTGGGCCAGTGTCTACCGTGTTTGCTTGAGGTTCGGCTGTCTCAAAAGGGATGATCTTGGTGGTGTTTTCCCGCAGCCTTTTGGACCCGTCCTCAACCGCAATACCCGCCTCGCTCCCCGAAGGCGGTGCGCCAGTTCTCGGCCTTCTCCGCCCAGGTGGGTTGGCATACGTCGCAGCCCTCGTCGAGCGCCAACTGCAGGCGATGCCATGCACACGCAGATGAAAGGCAAGACTCACCCGCACTTCTCTCATACCCCGCCTGATTTCACGAAAGAGGTTTTAGCACCATGGCTACTACTGTCGTCTCACCCACACCTTCGCGCATCCTCACCCTGCGCCAGATCATCCGCATTGCAGCCAAAGGCTATGAGAGCTCTGTCCGCAGCTGGGATCACTTCCTCGACGACAAGGGTCGCATGCGCAAGGATGCTGACACCGGAGACACGCTGGTAACCTTCATCATCCGCGAGTTTGGCGATGTCCACGATGAAGCGGCGAGCGCCGATGATCAACTCATAGTGGCTCGCGCTGCCATCGCCGGGGCTATTGGGAACCTCGAACGGGTGCTGTCGACGCTCGAGGACGCAAATGAATCGCAAACCGGAGGATTCAGTAACGATTTGGACGCTCCACCTTCTGTCACGGAGCCTTCGTAATGGCCAGCGTGTACGATTCTCGACACGCCGCCGCTTCCAGAACACCACAGCGAGATCTCCGTTTTTAACCCATTCCCCATGACAAAACTCACGAAGAAGCAGACCTACACGCTGCTCGGCATCCTGCGCAACCTCACGGGCGTCCAGCAATTCATCAAGTCTCCGGACACGATCATTGCCCGCCGCAAGCGTATGGCGACAACCACCCTGGACTTCATCCTGCCCGAGGGCGAAGCCGCAACTGCAATCTGCAAGGACATAG
>Ga0255351_1001218_pt1 | contig 10622 bp, 6 predicted proteins | sample HBST25r2metaG_FD_186024 | JGI IMG/M metagenome (GOLD analysis project Ga0255351, IMG submission 186024) | Peat soil microbial communities from Stordalen Mire, Sweden - H.B.S.T-25.r2 | ecosystem: Environmental > Terrestrial > Soil > Wetlands > Peat | place: Sweden: Norrbotten County, Stordalen... | reverse complement strand
TCGATCATCATGCGAACAGCAAGTGGGTCGGGGTACGACTCAAGTCGTGCCCCATCAAAACATCGACTTGTGCAGAGGTTCCTAAACAATTTCCATGAAAAGATTGCGGAAAATCTTCGGTTTAATGCGGCAGGTCAGCTTCCCGCTTCGCGGGGGCAGCGAGTGAGCGGGTTAGCCGAGGGTGCGATCCATTTCGGTTTCATTCCTCAAGTTTCTGGTGCCGTGACCGCGTCCTCTGTCTAGCGTTGTTCCAAGCCCTCTTCGATTCGGGGCAGGTCCATCTCCCGGCTTCTTCCTTGGTCCAGTATGTTGCCTTGCCGCCTATCCGACCGCAGCAAGAGCAAGGCGAAGAGGAGCCCCACCACGCCGAGACCCGCGAACATGACCTGGGAAGCAGTATAAGTTCCGGTGACGTCGCGCAGCTTGCCATTCAGGAAGGGGAACAACCCGAGGCCCAGATTCTGGATTGCGGTCATCAGCCCGAAGGCCGTGCCCACGCGTTTCTCCTCAACTACCAAGGGAACCGAAGGCCACATTGCGGCGGGCACCAGTACAAAGGCGGCCCCGAGCAAGACCATGCTGGGGATGGGATTCCAGTGGGTGATGCCCAGGATCAGGTGGGCGGGAATCAGCAAGAGGGAGCCCACCACCATCAGCGTGGCCCGCTTCCCGATGCGGTCCACCAGGTCGCCTGCAAAGGGCGCGAAGACCATGGATGCGAAGATTACGATGCTGGTGATTCCCGGCGCGGTCGAGAACATGTGCATGAAGTTGTCGAAGATCTGGGCCAGGAACCCACCCGTGCTCACGCTCACCAGAGGGATGCCCCACTTGTCGTGGAACATATCTGTGGCAAGGGCCGTGAAGGGGAAGATGGCGCTGTAGAAGGTGACGCAAAGCAGGACGACGAACCAGAAGGAAGACGAGAATTTCTTGATATCCGAAAAGACGATCTTGTCGCCAGCGTCCGGCTTCGGCAGCTTGAGCACCCTCTCCCCGTGGTAGTCCATGGCCATGTAGACCAGATTGCACAGCAGGGAGAACAGGCAGAAGCCTGCCGCGGCCCAGAGAGCGATGCGGTAGCTGCCGAAGTAGCGGGAGATGAGTTCCTCGGTATTGAAGCTGAACAGGGTTCCGACGCGGCTGATGGTGAGGGCGATGCCGAAGGCCAGGGCCATCTCCTTGCCCTTGAACCAGCGGCTGATGATGGCGCTCTGCACCACGATCAGGGATTCGGAACCCGCGCCGAAGATCAACCGCCCGGCGAACAGCTCCCACTTGGAGTGGGCGGCGGCCACGATGATGGCGCCCACAAGGACGAGGCTGCAGAACAGCAGGCTCGCCCGGCGGGGGCCCAGCTTGTCGTACAGCATCCCCCCGAAGAACACGATGAGGATGGCGGCCACCGAGTAGGCCGTGTAGAGATTCCCGATCGTGCTGCGGTCCAGATGCAACGCATCGATGAGCGTGGGCGCGAGTGCGCCGATGCTGTCATAGGCGAAATAGCTTCCCAGCACGATCAAGCTGATGAACATCAGGATGGTGAAGCGGTACGGGCGCTTCGATGGATGGAAGAATCCCATGGATTCGGGAGTTTCAATCGCGGAAGCGGGTGGGCGGCGGGACGGGTCAGGCATGAAGGCGATGATCCTCGGGGCGCAAGAGCGCCCGCGTTTGAGTAAATATCCTCCGGCAAAGCCGGAGGATTTACGGTTGCTGGCCCTCAAAGAGGCCTGTGTGGAAGCGCTTCATGCCGGCAGCAGCCCGCCGCCCGCGCCGGAGGCACAACGATCATTAGCCCCGCGCTGCAGCGTGGGGAAAAGGTTGCAACCTCAGAAGATAGCAGATTGGGGCGGGAATTGGCTGGGGATGGGAGGGGATCTCAAAGCAAACGTATTACAAATTGCAGTTTTAAATGAAGGGTACGGACTTTAGCAGCTTTAGCAGCCTGTGGTAAAAGTCCGGTTTTGAAAGGGCACGGCTTTAGCCGTGCCACAAATGGCGCCAAATGAACGTGGGCTTTAGGCCCTGAGGGATATTTCCACTGCCGCAACCATCTTTTACCAGAACAGAACCTTCGCTGAAACAAGATTGATATTCATCTTCCAGAGATTGCTTTCACGCGATGCTGAATTTATCCCAGGCAGGAAAATACGCCGGAGCCTGCCAATTTTAGCTTCGGCGCTTGGGAGGGTTGAAGATTGCCCTTGTCAAGGGGAACAAGCTCAAGTGCATCCTCGGCGGCGTGCACCTTCAGTAGCGCGGGCAAAGCATTCTAGTGGTGTCCGCCGGAAATATCATCCTCTAAAAACACAGCCCAATCGTCGAGTGCTGCTCAGCCGGCATTCCCTCAGGGGCTAAAGCCCGTACCCTTCAAAACGGATAAACGACCATCTGTGTGGCGGACACCACTAGGTGGGTCCGGACGATCGTGCAAGCTTTTCGTCAGAGTCATTAGGAACGCGGCATGCGCTTTCATAGCGGTTCACGAGATTGAACCAACTCAGCATTAGAATCAGTTTCCGCGTGTTGACGACACCCCAGCGCTCGATGGCTGCGTCGAGCAAGCCCTCTGCAAGGGTTGCGCGGTCCGCGATGTCGTCCGCCAACCGCGCAATCAAAACGATCTCCGGATCTATTCCGACGACTGGGCCGTCGGCGGTGAGTGCCTCCACCTCAGTTTTTGAAAGCCCACTATTGAGCGCTATACGGGTGGAAGCATGCACAGCATAAATACAGTTCAAACGCACGGCGGTTCGCAATATCATTGCTTCCCGCAACCTCGCGTTGGCAGCTGGGCAGGCGAAGACCGCCCTCATGAGCGCAATAGCTGGGCCTGCGAGATCGCCCGCCGCTGCCAGCGCAATTGCCCCATTGAGCGTGTTGTCGGGATTGAAATCGATTCCGAAAGCGGCTCGCGCCTCTTCGGCGGTTGGCCTCGGCAAACAGTTATCGGTCATTGCTCTCCTCTTCCGCCGCCAACTCACGTATGTTTGAGCGCAGATTCCGAGGTGAAGTTGCGGGAATTTCCAAAAATAATTTTTCATGCGGGTTGGCAGGATTTTCCCAATTCTGAATCTCCAGCTTGTCCTTGCCGCGTCAAGCCATCGCCCGCGGATAGAATTTAAGAGTGCATCCGCCAGCGCGCGGAGAGAAAGGCTTCCCAAGATGAACAGTTTTGACAGCAAGGCGACGCTTCGCTCCGGCAAGCGTTCTTATACGATCTACCGGCTGCCGGCGCTCACGGCCCGCAGCTTCAATCTGACGCGGCTGCCCTTCAGCTTGAAGATTCTGCTTGAAAACCTGCTGCGCCGCGAGGATGGCGTGAACGTGACGGCTGCCGACATCGAGTTTCTGGCCAACTGGCAGGCCAAGGCCGAACCGGGCCGCGAGATTGCCTACATGCCGGCGCGGGTGCTGATGCAGGACTTTACCGGAGTGCCCGCGGTGGTCGATCTGGCCGCCATGCGCGACGCCATCCGCACGCTGGGCGGCGATCCGGAGCGGGTCAATCCGCTGGTTCCGGCCGAGCTGGTCATCGACCACTCGGTGCAGGTGGACGAGTACGGCACCGCGGGCGCCTTCGACGCCAACACGCTGATCGAATTCCAGCGGAACCGCGAGCGCTATGCGTTTTTGAAGTGGGGGCAGACGGCGTTTCGCAACTTCAGCGCCGTGCCGCCGGGCATGGGCATCTGCCATCAGGTCAACCTGGAATACCTTGCCCGCGTTGTCTTCACCACGGAGAGCGATGGCGAATTCGTGGCCTATCCGGACACGCTGGTGGGCACCGATTCGCACACCACGATGATCAACGGCCTGGGCGTGCTGGGCTGGGGCGTGGGCGGCATCGAGGCCGAGGCGGCGATGCTCGGCCAGGCGGTTTCCATGCTGGTGCCGCAGGTGGTGGGCTTCCGGCTGACCGGCAAACTGAAGGAGGGCGCGACGGCCACCGACCTGGTGCTGACCGTGACCCAGATGCTGCGCAAGCTGGGCGTTGTCGGCAAATTCGTTGAATTTTATGGACCAGGAATAACGGAGTTATCGCTGGCCGACCGAGCGACGATCGGCAATATGGCGCCCGAATACGGAGCCACGTGCGGCATCTTTCCGGTGGACGCCGAGACGCTGCGCTACCTGCGATTGACCGGACGAAGCGAGGAGCAGATTGAGTTGGTGGAGGCCTATTACAAGGAGCAGGGGCTGTTCCACACCGCCGATTCGCCGGAGGCCGAGTACACCGAGACGCTGGCGCTGGATCTGGCCACCGTCGAGCCCAGCGTGGCCGGCCCCAAGCGTCCGCAGGACCGCGTGCTGCTGAAGGACGCGGCGGCCAGCTTCGCCAAGCAACTGCCCACTCTGCTCGCGCCCACGGCCAAGCCGCTAGGCACGCGCACCGCGGCCCGGTGGGAGCGCAAGGCGGTCACGGATTCGGCTCTGGCCGCCAAGGCTCCGGCGGCTGTGACGACGACGGTCAAGGCCCGTTTCGGTGTCGACCCGGACACCTATCTCGATCACGGCTCGGTGGTCATCGCGGCCATCACCAGTTGCACCAACACTTCAAACCCTTCGGTGATGGTGGCGGCGGGAATCCTGGCCAAAAAAGCGGTCGAAAAGGGGCTCTCGGTTCCGCCGTGGGTGAAGACTTCCTTGGCGCCCGGCTCACGCGTGGTCACGGACTACTACACCAAAGCGGGACTGCTTCCGTACCTCGAAAAGCTGCGCTTCAACGTGGTCGGCTACGGCTGTACCACTTGTATTGGTAATTCCGGGCCGCTGCCTGACGACGTGTCCAAGAGCATCGACGAGCACGGGCTGGTCGCCGTGAGCGTCTTGAGCGGCAACCGCAACTTCGAGGGCCGGGTGAACGTGGATGTGCGCGCAAACTACCTGATGTCGCCGCCGCTGGTGGTGGCCTACGCCTTGGCCGGACGCATCGGGCACGACTTTGAGCTCGACCCGCTGGGCATGGACGGGGCGGGGAAGCCGGTTTACTTGAAGGACATCTGGCCCACCCAGGCCGAAGTCGCCGAGGCGATTGAAAAAGGATTGTCCAGCGAGAGCTTCCGCAAGGAGTACGCCACGGTCAGCGAGGGCGACGCCAACTGGCAGGGCCTGAAGTTTCCGAGCGGCGACGTTTACCAGTGGGAGCCGAATTCGACCTACATTCGCCGGGCGCCTTACTTTGACGGCATCGCGCAGAGGCCCGCGCCGGTCACCGACATTTTGGGCGCGCGTGTGCTGGCCGTGCTGGGCGACTCGGTGACCACCGACCACATCTCGCCGGCGGGCTCGATCAAGGCCAACGGGCCAGCCGGAAGCTATCTTGCCGCCCATGGCGTCAAGCCGTCCGACTTCAACTCCTACGGCTCGCGGCGCGGCAATCATGAAGTCATGGTCCGCGGCACCTTCGCAAACGTGCGGCTGCGCAACAAACTTGCGCCGGGCACCGAGGGCGGAGTCACGCGCCTGCTGCCCGAGGGCGAGGCAATGTCGATCTTCGACGCCAGCCAAAAGTATGCCGAGCGCGGCGTGCCGCTGATCATCCTCGCCGGAAAGGAGTACGGCTCCGGCTCCTCGCGCGATTGGGCCGCCAAGGGACCCAAGCTCCTTGGCGTCCGCGCCGTCATCGCCGAGAGCTTCGAGCGCATTCACCGCTCCAATCTTGTCGGAATGGGAATTCTGCCGCTGCAATTCGAAGAAGGCCAGAATGTAGAGTCGCTAGGGCTGACAGGTGAGGAAACCTACACTTTCAGGCACTTGAAGATGCGTTTGGATGCGATGCGTACAGGTCAAAGGATCGAGGAGACCGAACTTGCACACTACTCAAAGAGTGTAAGAAACTCGCATCCGAAATTCATGTTCGTTACAGCAGCCTTTCCCGAGGGGGGGGAGAAGGAGTTCGGTGTGCATATCCGCATCGACACGCCGCAGGAGATCGAGTACTTCGAGCACGGCGGCATTCTGCAATACGTGCTGCGGCAGTTGGCGGCAAAGTAGCAACCTGCGGTGGGGCCAGCGGCTCGTTCTCCGCTCGCATAGAGCTTGTGCTCTCCCAGGTCTCAAAATCGAGACCTGGGGCACCCACGCAGAAGAGGAATCAGGATGGGCTGGGCCGACTCCAGGGAAATCTTGGAGGGTTTCGGCCCGTTATCCTCCTGTAGGGAGGAAGCGAAAATAGCCCAGGGTGAAACCTTGGGAGACCGTTGGATGAGGAATTTCCGCCCCAGCGGGGCGGTACGAAACTTCATTAGTTAAACTGAGTGAAAGTCCACATCCCGGAGTCGCCTTGCACACTGTGACCGAAGAACGCATCATCCGCCCGGCAAAAAACATCTATGGAAGCCTGCGCCTGCCTGGCGACAAGTCCATCAGCCACCGCTATGCGATGCTGGCTGGCTTTGCCGAAGGCACTTCGCGCTTCACCAACTTTTCCACCGGGGCCGATTGCGCTTCGACGCTGGCCTGCATGGAAGCGCTGGGGGCGCGCGTGCGCAGACTCGCGGACGGCGCGGTGGAAGTGGACGGCGTGGGCGGGCGCGTAACGCCGTCCGCGGCACCGCTCGACTGCGGCAACTCCGGCTCGACGATGCGCATGATGAGCGGACTGCTGGCGCCGCAGGAGGGCCGCTTCACGCTGGTGGGCGACGAGTCGCTCTCGCGGCGGCCGATGGAGCGAATTCGGAAACCCCTGGCGGCGATGGGCGCGCGGCTGACCCTCACCGACGGCCACGCGCCGCTGATGATCGAAGGCGGTCCGCTCGATGCTATCGACTACACGTCGCCGGTTCCCAGCGCGCAGGTTAAAACCGCAATCCTGCTGGCCGGATTGCAGACCGCCGGCACCACCACGGTGCGCGAGACCCTGCGCACGCGCGACCACAGCGAACTGGCCCTGCGTGCCTTCGGCGCAAAGCTGACCCGCACCGTGGACTCGGTGTCGATTTGCGGACCGCAGACGCTTCACGCCATCGAGGCCGCAGTTCCCGGCGACATCTCCTCGGCCGCGTTTTTCCTCTGCGCGGCGGCCTTGTTCCCCGGCTCCAGCCTGGTGCTGGACTCGCTTGGCCTGAACCCCACGCGCGCCACGCTGCTGGACGTGCTGACCACGCTCGGAGCGCGGATCGCCGTGCTCAATCTGGAAGAGAAGAACGCCGAACTGGTGGGCACGGTGCAGATTTCCGCGCCGAACGGAGGACTGGGAACGGCGGAGATTTCTGGCGCCTTGGCCGCACAGCTGATCGATGAGCTACCGGTGCTGGCCGCCATCGGTCCCTTCACGAGCGGCGGCATCCGCATTCGCGACGCCAGGGAACTGCGCGTGAAGGAGTCCGACCGGATTGCGCTGGTGGCGAAGAATCTGCGCGCCATGGGCGCTGAAGTCACCGAGTTCGAGGACGGTCTGGATGTGCCCGGCGGGCAGAAGCTGCACGGCGCGACGATTGACTCGGGAGGCGACCATCGCATCGCCATGGCCTTCAGCGTGGCCGCGCTCGGCGCCGAGGGGGAGACGCGGATTCAGGGCGCGGAGTCGGCCGCCATCAGCTTCCCTGAGTTTTTCGACCTGCTGGATCGGATCGCGGAGCGGTAAAGCGGTTCCCCCGTTGCCCCGGAGGAAAATTACCGGTTCCAATGCCACGACCGCGTGGATCTGCGGTTTCCCAGCTCTCAAGAGCGAGACCTGGGAAACCGAATTCATGGCTACGATGACAAAATCCTCCGGTCACGGTGCGATAGCTTTTCAGCAAGTTTCCGGAAGCAGGACTCAGGCTCCGGTTTTTTCCCGCAGACAGAAAAGCCCGGCCTGCCTTTCAAAAAAGCTGGCCGGCTCTTCGCTTCCGGTTTACTGTTCGGCTGGCGGAGTGGTGGAGGGGTCCATGCCCTTCATGGCCGGCGTGACTCCGGGAACAACCGGCGCTTCGTTCACCTTGCCCGAGGCCGCTTCTTGCAGGTTGATGCCGTAATGCTCGAGCGTCGTCGCCGTGATCTGGTAGAGGCTGGCGCGGGCGTTGGCATAGGCGGCGTTGGCCGCGATCAGATTGTCTTCCGCCGTGGCCAGCCCGCGCTCCTGCAGCAGCACATTGGCGGTGGTTGAAGCGCCCAGGTGCAGCTTCTTGATCTCGGAGTCCACGCTCTGCTGCTGAAAGTTCCGGGCGGCGATGGAGGCCTCGACCTGCGCCCGGTCGTTGATCAGGGCGAGCTGCGCGTTCACCACCTGCATGCGAATCTGCGTGTAGATCTGCTCCAGCCGCAGCTCGGCCTGTCGATACTCCATCAGCGAGCGCGCCTGCACGGACTGCGCGAACCGGTTGCGAATCGGGATCGTCAGGCTGAAGCCCACGCCCTTGTCCGGCGCGGAGCTGTTGAAGAGGTTTTGAACCACTGACCCATAACCGGCGCTGGGGAAAGTGCCCGCCGGATAATAGACCGGCGGAGTGGTGCCGAAGCTTTCCACCGCGTTAGGATTCTGTGCGCCGCCCAGAGCGCTGGAACCGTAAAAGCCATACGCATCGAGCGTCGGAAGCAAGGCATTGCGTGCGCCCTTGAGCGTGATCTCGTCGTTGCGCAGCGTCAGCACCGCCTGCTCCAATTCCGGCCGGCGCTGAAAAGCCTCCTGTACCAGCGCCTCGACCGGCTGCTTCTCCTCGGGAATCTCTTCGGTGGTCACGCGGTCGGTGGGAATGACGGGGGCCGTCGAAAGCACCGGATCGTTCAGATTGCGGGCGATCGCCTGCTTGATGATCTGCTGCTGATAATTGAGCGCGCTCTGCGCACTGATGAGAGCCTGCTGGTCGCTGGCCACGCTCGATTCGTCCTGGACCACCTGCAGCGGGGCCACGGTGCCGATCTGCAACTGCTTCTGATCGTCGCCCAGCAGCTTGGTGGTTTGCTCGACCGCGCGCTGCTTGGCCTCGACGTCTTCATAGGCCTGCACCAGCCCCCAGTAAATGGTTTCCACCTGGTTGACGGTGTAGAGAATCTGCTGCCGGAAGGACGAGTCGACGATCCGCCGATTGTTGATCGCCTGATACATGAAGCGCTTGTTGACCCAGATGCCGGCCCCTTGCAGAAGGTGCTGAGTGACGGTGGCCTTGAAAACTGAAGTCAATTCCGGGCTGTAATCCTGGAAGGGGTCGTCGGTCGTGATCCGGCTATTGGTCAGCGACACGCTCAGCGCCGTTCCGGTGACAAAGCCCTGGTTGTAAGCAAAGTTGTATTGGTCGGTGTTGGTGTTCAGTGCGGACAAACCGCCGGAGAAAAGCGCGTTCGTCTGGGGTGAGTTGGCCCGTTCCAACTGGATGGTGCCGGTGACCGAGGGGTCGAGGCTCTCCGGCGTTGGGCCCGCGCCCGCCGTGGTCAGCTCCAATCCGCTGGTGCCGGAACCCGCGCCGCCCGAGCCAACCGTCGTTCCTCCCGGACCGCCGCCGGTGGACAATGTCGTTGTGGAGCCGCCCAGCGTGCCGGTAATCAGCCCGGAGGGCGCTCCCAGCGGCGTGGCGCCGGTGCGCGTCCGGAGAATATCCGTATCCGCAATGTCCAGGTCGTAGCGGGCGATGGCGATATCGTAGTTGTTCTCGATGGTCAATGCGATGGCGTCCGAAAGGCTCAGATAGATTTTGCCGTTCTTGAGTAGGTTGCTCAGCAGCACCGAGTTCTCGAAGTTGGCCTTGGCGATGGAAGTCGGGCGGTACATGTTGATTGGATCGCCGAGCAGACTGCCCGCGGGCTTGGAAAAATTCCGCTCTGTCGCACGCAGGTCGAGCGGCTTGGTCAGCATCGGCGCCGGCTCGGATGGCAGATTGGAGGCCGCCTTTTCAGCGGTCCTCGCTCCCGCTCCCATGGTTTGCTGGGCAAATCCGGAAGGCATGGTGGCCATCAATGTCAGCAGGACCGACGCCATCGCGCGCAGCCTATGGCCTGTCCGCCTGCCTCCTGCGTGTTGGCGCGCTCTGTTGTCTTCGTGCGCTGCCTTCGAGTGTTGCTCAAACATACTTGTACCGAACAATGGCATGATTCCTCTCCACGAGATGATCTCTGCTTGGGAGCTGCTGCTGCTGCATGCGGGGTACCAGTCTTCAAGACGTCCAGAGAGCCCTTCCGGACGCAAAATTTCTGTTCTTCCGGGATGATCTGCCTCTGCCGCGCAGTGCGCCGGCTGGCGTTCGCCCATTTCCTGCGCGCGCTGCTCCCAATTTCATACGCGCGATGCTGCCAATCCGTTCCCCGGACCGGTTCGCTTTTTCCCGCTTGACGGGTTTCCGGCAGTCCACGCGCGATCACGCACGAAAAGCTGAGTATATCCCACCCGCACTCCGCGGCACACGCGCCAAAGCGGACTCAGCCCGCCTCGCGCACCCCCCCTGCGCGCACGTGCAAGGTCCGGTCGGATACCCTAGCGACAAGACCTTTCGCCGTGCCTGAAAATGCCCAACCCGCGCTCCCGCTCCGCACTTGGAAGCTGACCCTGGCCTACGACGGCACCCAGTTCCGCGGCTGGCAGGTGCAGCCGGGCGAACGCACCGTGCAGGGCGAACTCCAGGCCGCGCTGGGGCGGGTTACCGGCGAATCGCCGCTGCCGCAAGGCTCGGGGCGAACCGACGCCGGAGTGCACGCGCTTGGAC
>Ga0255351_1001200_pt1 | contig 10717 bp, 8 predicted proteins | sample HBST25r2metaG_FD_186024 | JGI IMG/M metagenome (GOLD analysis project Ga0255351, IMG submission 186024) | Peat soil microbial communities from Stordalen Mire, Sweden - H.B.S.T-25.r2 | ecosystem: Environmental > Terrestrial > Soil > Wetlands > Peat | place: Sweden: Norrbotten County, Stordalen... | reverse complement strand
TCTACAACCTGCTCGGACGCGCGCTGTCGATTCGGCAAGTGGATGCCGGCTCGTGCAACGGGTGCGAGCAGGAGATCGTTGCGTTGAACAACCCGGTTCACGACATTGAACGCTTCGGCATTCATTTCGTGGCCTCCCCTCGTCATGCCGACATGCTGCTGGTCACCGGCCCGGTCACGCGCAACATGGAACTGGCATTGCGCAAGACCTGGGCCGCGACGCCGGATCCAAAGGTCGTCGTAGCCGTGGGAGCCTGCGGCATCAGCGGAGGCATCTTCGGGACCAACTACGCTTCGCTGGGCGGAGTGGATTCGGTCATTCCCGTTGACGTTTATATTCCCGGCTGTCCGCCCCGCCCGGAAGCGCTGCTCTATGGCATCCTGCTGGCGTTGGGCCAGGTGCGGCAACACATGGACTCTCATCCGCGCAGATGAGTCTTGCGCAAGACTCTCGCCAGCGCCGCCACGAGATTCGATGGCTTGAATGCCTCAGCACAACACGATCCTTGCGAAACCCTCAGATGAGGAACGATAAACGCCGCAGGGTGCGGGAGCTTCATCGGACTCCAGTACGGTGGGAGGGCATGAGATCCCAGTCGACATGGCCGACTTTCGGGTAGTAATCCGCGTCGGTGAGTGACTTGGCGATTTGGCGTAATCTCAGCAAAATATGTTACGGCAGATGTGAAGGTGGAGGTCTGTTCTATTCCATGTCCCAAAAGCGGGACATGTGGTACCTCAACCTGCCGAAGCAGGCTCACGATCTGCTCCGGCGTATACTTCTTTCTCTGCACAATTCATGGCTCCTTCCATACCAGTTTCTCGTATTGTTACTGGTACAAAAAGAGGTGGGACTCCACCTTTCCCGGAGGAGAACTTTGGCCATCGAGGTCAAACGAACAATGGCGCCGAAGATCGATCGCGGCTTTCCTTCCGCCTGCGCCGACCTGAATCCGGAGAAGCGATTCTACGTGTACCCCGGTACCGAGTGCTTTCCGCTCGACGACAGGACGGATGCCATCGGTGTCGTGGAACTCGCAAAGGCATTACAGTCGGTCAAGTAATGTCGTGGCATTGAACAGAAAATGCAGCCTCTGCCCCCATACCGCCGCCGAAGCAGCAGGAGGCATACTTCCGGGCTGCTTCACTTCATGATGGATTCCGTCTTTACCGGAAGATTCAGCGTAGGCGTAGAGTGAAGCGGCTGCGCCTGGCCGACGGTAGCCTGAATGCAAAAAACTACATGGACCGGAATTGAGCAGGTCAACCGATCTGCTCAACTCCGGCTCTCCATATGGTACAGCCAGGCGTTGTTGAAACGCATTATTTGCAGGTTGTTCCGTTGATTGAGAACGACGCGGGTATTGCGTTGGTGGAGTTGTTCCAGCTACCGTTGAACCCCATTCCTGTATAGCTGCCTCCGGCAGGAATGCTGCCGTTATAGCTCATGCTGGTCGCCGTTATGTTGGCGCCGCTCTGAGTCTCTGTTCCGTTCCAGATTTGTGTGATCGTCTGTCCATTGGCAAACGACCATTTCAGCGTCCAACTCTTGATCGCAGTGGTGCCGGTGTTGTTGATGGTGATAGCCGCGCCAAAGCCACCCTGCCAGTGATTTGTAATCGTGTAGCCGACGTGGCACGCAAAGCCGGGCTTCGCAATCACAGTGAGTGTGATGGGAGTGGTTGCGGTCAGGGAACCAGAGGTCCCGGCAACGGTGATTGTGGCTAAGCCAGTAGCAGCTGTGCTGCTAGCTGTCAGAGTGAGTACGCTAGTTTTGGTTGTGGGGTTGGTGGAGAACGCCGCGGTTACGCCGCTCGGCAGCCCGGACGCAGACAAACTAACACTGCCGGTAAACCCGTTCAGAGGGGTTACAGTGATCGTGGATGTGCCGTTTGCACCCTGCGTAACACTCAGAGGAGCAGGCGAAGCGCCGATTGTGAAGCTCGGCGCGGGATTGACCGTGAGAGTTACCGTAGCCTTTGCCGTCGTGTAGTCGGCGCTATCAGTAGGCGTGAAGGCCACTGTCAGCGTCTGCGAACCAACTCCCAATATTGTTCCTGCTGCCGGTGAATACGTGAAGGTGCCGGCCACCGTCGAGGTGGCATTCAGATGTGTTGCGCTCACCGGCGTGCCGTAGGTGATCGCGACAGGCGTGGTCCAGCTGATTGTGGGTGTCGCCTTGTTCACCGCAAGCGTCGCCGTCGCCGTGACTGTGGAGTAGTTCGTCGTGTTCGTTGGCGTAAACGTCACGGTCAACGTCTGCTGTCCGGCACCCAGTACCGTTCCTGCAGCTGGCGAATAGGTGAAGGTGCCGGCCACCGTCGAGGTGGCATTCAACTGTGTTGGGCTCAGCAACGTGCCATAGGTTATGGCCGCAGGCGAGGCCCAGGTGATCGTTGGCGCCACTGGATTTACTGTCAGCGTTTCCGTCGCCGTAGCCGTCGTGTAATCCGTTGAATCGGTCGAAGTAAACGTTGCCGTCAGCGCCTGCTGTCCGGCACCCAGTACTGTTCCGGCTGCCGGTGAATACGTGAAGGTTCCGGCCACCGTCGAGGTGGCATTCAACTGTGTTGCGCTCAGCGGCGTGCCATAGGTTATGGCCGCAGGCGAGGCCCAGGTGATCGTAGGCGTTGCCTGAGTGCCTGTACCGCTCAGCATGATGCTTTGCGCTGTGAAGACCGGCGCAGAGGCATTCAGATCGTTATCCGTTAGTACAAGCGAACCGCTTAGAGCGCCCGCCTTCGTCGGGAAGAAGCTAATCGGCAACTGGCAGGATGCGCCAGCTGCGAGCACCCCTGGCGTCGCAGAATCCGCACTGATCAGTGGGCAAGCCGAAGTCCCGCTGCTATCCAGCGTGAAGTCTGCCGCAATGCTCGGATTGCTGCCGACCGACGATGCCGGGAAGCTCAGCGCGGCATTGCCCACGTTCTCGATCGTGGTTGTTTGGGGGCTATCGGTGCTGATTGAGCCAACGGTGGTGCTGGCGAAGCTCAGGCTTGGCGGATCGGCATAATCCAATCTCACGATGCGAGCATCGCCGTAATCGGCGACAATGACATTTCTGTTTCCGTCGATTGCCACGCCATTTGCATAAACAAGTCCAGTACCGAGAGTTTGGATGGTAGGCGAGGCTGGGATGCTTCCATTGACCGCGAGAATCTCGTACACCGTGTTGTAGGAGTATTCGGCAACATAGACGTTGCCGATGACATCCACTGCGATACCGCGCGGAAAAACAAATCCGCTGCCCAGCGAGGTGATAAGAGGTGATGCCGGGATGCTGCCATTGATCGCATGAATCTCGAATACCTCCCGACTGGTATCGTCTGAGACATAGACATTGCCATTGTTGTCCACCGCGATCCCATTGAGTTGTTTAAACCCACTTGCCAAAGTTGTGATCGTGGGCACGGCTGGAATACTGCCATTTACAGCGAAGATTTCGTTTACCGTATTGTTGCTGGCATCTAAGACGTAGACATTTCCACTGCCGTCTACCGCGATTCCCGCAGGCGAGACAAACTGGCTCGTCAGTGTCTTGACGGTTGGCGAGGCTGGAATGCTGCCACCGACCGCTTGAATCTCGTTCACTGTGTGATAGCACACATCGAAGAAGTAGATATTGCCCGCGGCATCCAATGCTGGACCTCCGGGACAATCGAGTCCACCGATTAAGGTTTTGATAGTCGGGTTAGCCGGGATGCTTCCTTTGACCGCCATGATCTCTTGTACATTTCCAAGATTGTTGATCATGTCGATTACATAGGCGTTGCCGCTTCCGTCCAGCGCAACACCCGAGGCGAAGTCAAAGCCGCTGCCCAGTGTTGTTTGTGTACCGGGAGAAAAGCTCAACTGCGGTCCCACGCCTGTGCCTTGAATGTAGGTGGTGGCAATTGCATTTCCATTGCTGTCATAGAGCACCGCGGCGCCGTAGCGGGTTCCGCTGAACCTGGGAGTGAAGGCCACATCGACTGTGCAGGTTTGGCCGGCAGAGTAGGCACTTCCCGCTGTGCAGGTACCCATGCCGGTGTCTGCAAAGTCCTGACCCTCGGCACCTGACGTCAGCACCACTACGGATCCCAGTGTCCCACCTGTCTTAAAGACGGCGGTCAAGGGTGAAACCATGCTCTGTGTGCCCACATTGACGGCGCCGAAATTCGTATTCAAGGGGATGATCTCCGGAATAGAATTGGCCACCACTCCCGCGTAGATTATGCCCTCGGAGTTCACGGCAACGTCTTCGATTCCACTAAGGCCGCTTGCGACTTTGGTTACGGACGGCAGCGCCGGCATGCTGCCGTCGCTTACGTGGAACTCAAAGACGGCGGCATTACAGTAGTCCGCGAGATAGAGGTTCCCAGTTAAATCGAGCGTCAAACCCCACGGGGCGCAAAAGCCCGAGGCTAAAGTGTTGATCGTTGGAGAGGCCGGAATACTTCCGCCTACAGACAGTATCTCTTTGACCGCTTTGTTGCCAAAGTCTGAAATGTAAACATCTCCTGCGCTGTCTACGGCAATGCCGCGCGGACCAGAAAATCCGCTCCCAAGCGTCACAATGGTCGGCGATGCAGGTATGCTGCCGTTGACTGCCAAAAGCTCTTTAACCAGACTGTGGGAGGAATCGGACACAAAGACATCTCCGCTCTGGTCAACTGCAACGCCCATCGGGTAAAAGAGCCCACTCCCCAATTGTCTAACTGTCGGCGAAGCGGGAACCGTGCCGTCAATCGCAAGCAGTTCTGTTACCGTGTTGTTCCCAAAGTTGCTGGAAACGTCCAGCGTGGTGAAATAGACATTTCCGCTATTATCCACAGCTATAGCTTCTGGATTCGCTGAGGGCCTGTAGAGCGTGCGAATGGTTGGCGATGCAGGAATGCTGCCGTTGACGGCAACAATCTCGTAGATGGCCATATTTTCAGCGTCGGCCACAAACAAGTCACCCTTCGCATCCGCGGCAACTCCCAAAGGCTCGGAGAATCCGCTTCCTACCGTGGTTTGCACGCTGCTAAAGTTGGCGGTCTGGGCAGACACCATGCTCCCCCCGCCGCAGAGCAGCACAGCCAGAACTGCGCACAACGCAACCAACCAGCGCCGCGTCCACGGACGGCTGGAAACACGAGTTGAGGCGAAGGCAATTGTTTGGGAACCCGGCAGATGGAAGGAAATCATATCTCGAACGCTCCTGGGTGCTGCGACTACCGGCCAAAAGCCGGTAGGTTGTGTTGCGACTGAATGTCGCCAAGACGGCGGAAGCCGACCGAAACGCTTCGCGTTTGGCTGTCACGCGACTGCGATTTAAAGACTCTGTTTAACTATGGTTGAAAAACGCGATAACTGTAACATAAGACACAGAGCTTGTAAATCAAATGAACTGCGTGAGTGCCCGAGGCATTCTGTACCAGGGGAAATGAGACAAATCGGCACACAAGGAGGCCGGGCTCGCGGCAGCCTCATTCCTGCATAACAGCAAGGAGTTTGCACAGCATGAACAGATCGGGATTGATCTGAAGCGGGGATACTGCTTTGCGCATCACCACGCAGCCTGGAAACGCGGCGCCAGCAAAGATATCAACGGCCTGCTGCGCCAGTTCTTTCCCAAACGCCGCAAGCTCGAAGAGGTCACCGATGAAGAAATCGCTCTGGCACAGCACTGGCTGAACTACAGACGAAGAAAATGCCTCGGATGCAAAACCCGGCATCAGTTCTTCTGGAAACAGTTACGCTCTGATATGGAGTGACCCTGTCAATTCCTGCACATCGCTGGGGTTGTTTTTGCCGTTGTTGTTGCTTTTGCCGTTGTTCGAGAGCAGGGCCAGCAGCAGCCGGGGCAGTTTTGAGCGACGATTGATCAGTCTGATATTCGCGGGTCGAAACCGCATAATCTTGATCCGTCGGGAGCTGCCTCTGACTAAAGTCGCGAGTCCGGCTGTGCCTGTCGCATAGAGCGGTCGAGGATTCTCCTTCGTGCTTGCTCCGGCTGCGGCTGGCTCTGCCTTCGAATTGGGCGATGCTGTTCATTGGTCAGGTTTTTGTTTTTTCATTCCTGGAAAAGTTTTTGTTTTTGCTTTTGCTCTTGTTGTTGCTTTTCGTCAGGCCACCATCGGCTGCTTGGCTGCCGCTTCTGCCTTGATTCCGATAGCCCAGACGAAGCCCAGCAACTCGCGCCCCACGGCGGTGATGATCTTGCGCTGGTCCTTGCCTGCTGCCGGCAGTCTTGCGTAGCGTTTGCTGAGTCTGATCTGCGCCTTCCAGGCGATCTCCTTGATCTCTTCCGGCACCCCCTCTTGTCGTTTGCGCAGCGCGGGTCCAACGCCTGGCCGCAGCCGATAACTCCAGGCCGCTTCGATGGCGATGCGCCTCAAATGCGCGTTGCCAGTCTTGGTGATCGAGCCGCGCTTCATCCGCTTGCCGCTGGACTCTTCGCTGGGAACCGCGCCGCTGTAGCCCATCAGTTGCCGCGCGCCCTCGAAGCGCGTGATGTTACCCAACTCCGCCGCGATCGTCACCGCCGAAATCTGCGCGATGCCGCGCAACGCCTGTAAGCCCTTGACCACTTCCTGTATCGCGGGCGATGCCAGCTTGACCGCCTCCATGATGGCCTGCTCCAGACGCTTGACCCGTTCCGCCATGTGCTCCACCTCGTGCAGATAATCCAGCCGCGTAGACTCCTGAGCCACCTGAGCAAAGCGCAACTGCCGCACCCAGGCCATGTAGTGCAGAGTCCACGCCTTGACTCCCATCGCCGGACGCTGACCAGAACGCAGCAAGAACTTGCTCAACCGGTGACGCGCCCGTAACTGATCCTGCTTGGCCGACTCGCGTGCCCGCACTAGATCGCGCAACGCCTCCGACCCCTCGTCCGGAACCCACACCGCAGTCAAATCGCCGGACCGGTAACTGCGCGCCAACCGCTCGCCGGGGTCCCCAGCGACGGGTCCATGTCGCTGGGGTGGTCGGCATCCCGCCGGTCGGTCTTCACACGGTCGCCCGCCTTCATCGGCGCCAATGTCGGCGCAATCACCTCGCACGCCACGCCCAACTCGGCCAACTGCCAGTACAGAACGTAGCCGGTGGGACCCGCCTCATAGCAGGCCCGCAACTGCTCGGTTGGCCCCAGTTTCTTCACCAGCTTGCGGATCGACTCCGCGTGGTTGGCAATCGTTCCCAGGCTGCGCACGCTGCCATCCGGCTCCGCAATCGCAATAGCTATCGTCTCGGCATGGACATCCAAACCCAAAAATCGTACTGTTTTCTTCATGACCGGTTCCTCTCCGCTTGTGGCTCTGAACTGTGTTTCTTGCTTGAATCACAGCTTAACCCACGGTCAGCGCACTGGACCGGTCACTCCATGATGACTAAAAGCAGTAATCCCGCTTGCCTTCTTCAATGTGCTGCAAACGTTCCGTGGTCAACCGTTGCAGCTTGGCGTTTGGAATTGCAGCCAGATAGTCCTGGATGACGCGCTCACCAATCGCGCGTGTCTCTGGAGAGGCGTAATCCAGGAGGAATTCCTTGAAGGTCATGATCGCGTTGGGCTGGCAGAGATTCTGAATTTCTCCCACCTTGGCCAGAGACATAAAGCGGTCGCCGGTGCGTCCCTTGCGATAGCAAGCTGTGCAGAAGCTGGGCAAATATCCTGAACGGCAAATGCTGGCCACAACTCCGTCGAGCGAGCGTTCGTCTGCAACCTTAAACTGCGGAAGCTGTCCCCCATCGGCATGCTGCTCTGAATAGTACCCGCCCACGCCCGTACAGGATCCCCCGCTCATCTGCGAGATGCCAACAGCCAGCAACTCATCGCGGAAGGCCGCATCCTCACGGGTGGAGATAATCATGCCCGTATAGGGCACGGCCAGGCGGATGATGGCCACCATCTTTTTGAAGTCGGCGTCGGGAACCATATAGGGGAAGTTATCGAAGTTGACTCCCTCGGCCGGCCGCAGCCTTGGCACCGAGATGGTGTGCGGTCCCACGCCGAAGGTTGCTTCCAGGTGCAGGGCGTGTTGCAGCATCGCCAGCACCTCATACTTGTAGTCGTATAGCCCGAAGAGCACCCCCGCGCCTACATCGTCGATACCCGCCTCCATGGCGCGGTCGAATGATGTAGTGTGCCAGTCGTAGTCGTGCTTGGGACCAGCGGGATGCATGGTGGCATAAGTCGGGCGGTGAAAGGTCTCCTGAAACAGGATATAAGTGCCGATGCCTGCCGCCTTCAGCCGCTTGTAATCGTCAATCGTGGTGGCCGCGATGTTTACGTTGACGCGCCGGATGGCGCCATTCTTGACCTTGACTGAGTAGATGGTTTCGATGGCCTCGATCACATAATCGATGGTGCAGTTCACCGGGTCTTCGCCGCACTCCATGGCGATGCGCTTGTGGCCCATCTCTTCCAGGATGCCGATCTCCGTGCGAATCTGATCCATCGACAGGCGCAGGCGATTAAATTTGTGATCACGCTTGTAGCCGCAGTAGACACAGTTGTTCACGCAGTAATCGCTGATGTAGAGCGGGGCAAAAAGGACCAGGCGGTTGCCGTAGATCTGTCTTTTAATGTCGATGGCCGTCTTGTAGATTTCTTCCAGCATCTCCTTGTCTTCGACGTGCAGCAGCACGGCGACTTCATCCAGGGAAAGCCCCTCGCCCAAAGCCGCTTTCTGGATGATTGCTTCCGTATCCTTGGTGGAGACACGCTTGGAACCTGTTTCCAATGCGGCGCGAATTGCTGCATCGTCGATAAAATCCGCTTTACTGACAGCCATAATCTACTCCTTTTGAGGCCATGCTTCGGTTCACATTGTCTTGTGGCCCCGTCGGCAAACCTGTCGGCAACGACCGCGCTTCTGAAACGCATTTTCGTTCCCTACGGAACAAGCAATGCCAGACACCACTCTGCCCTACCGGATAGAGCGGTGTCTGGCATTGCATTTGCCGGTAGAATCACCTAGCGCCGGTATTCGGGCAGTACCTGGTAGCTGGTATGCAAAAGCTGCTTTGCCTTTTGGCTATCCGGCTTACCCAGAAACTCCTCGTACAACTGCTTGATATAGGGATTGTGGTGAGAGCAGCGCCACAATCCAGACTGATCCTCACTGTAGAGCCCTGCAGCACGCTTGGTGCGCAGTTCGTTGGTCGCGCCGTAAGGCTGTCCGCCACCGCCGACGCAACCGCCATTACAGGCCATGACCTCGACGAAGTGGTAAGGCGTTTCTTCACCCGCGGCCTTGGCTGCGCGAATCTTGTCAAGGACCTGCTCGACGTTTGCCAAGCCGTGAGCCACGGCGATACGCACTGTCTTGCCGGCCACTTCGATTTCGGCTTCCTTGACGCCTTTGAGTCCGCGTGTCTGGTTGAACTCCACGCGAGCAGCGTCCTTGCCGGTAATGAAGTAGACAGCGCTGCGCAGAGCCGCTTCCATTACGCCGCCGGTGGCACCGAAGATTGTTCCAGCTCCCGTATAGGCGCCCAGGAGGCAATCGGGCTGTTCATCGGGGATGGTGACGAAGTCGATGCCAGACTGCTTGATCATGCGCGCAAACTCGCGCGTGGTCAGCGAGACATCCACGTCCTGATATCCGGATGAGGCCATCTCCTTGCTGCGGATGATCTCGGACTTCTTCGCTGTACAAGGCATGATCGAGACCATGAAAATCTTGGCCGGATCGATGCCTTGCTTTTCTGCGTAATAAGTCTTGGCCAGTGCGCCAACCATCGCGTGCGGCGATTTGCAACTGGAGAAGTGCTGGATCATATCGCTGTGGAACTTCTCCATGAAGCTGACCCAACCGGGGCAGCAACTGGTAATCAGGGGAAGTTCGCCTTTGCCCTCGATGAAACGCGCTTTGAACTCGGTAGCCTCTTCCATAATGGTGAGGTCGGCGCCGAAATTGGTGTCGAAGACCGCCTTGAAACCCATGCGGCGCAGGGCGGCGTAGATCTTGCCGGTGAGGTTCGTGCCGATGGGGAAGCCGAAGGCCTCGCCGATGGCCACGCGCACGGCCGGCGCAATCTGGGCGACGCAATAGGCATCCGGATCCTGCAATTTTTCCCACACGTTGACCGATTCGTCATACTCGACGATGGCGCCGGTGGGGCAGTGCGCGGAACACTGGCCGCAGCGCACGCAGGGCGATTCGGACAGATGAATGTCTCCGGCGGGAGCGATGCGCGTATCGAAGCCGCGATTGAGGAAACTGAGCGCCCAGACATTCTGATCCTGCTGGCAGACCTGGATGCAGCGGCCGCACAGGATGCACTTGCGGGGATCGAGAACGATGCTGTGCGTGCTGTCATCGAGAGGCAGGTCGGGAACGATGTTGTCCAATCCCGTCCAGGACAACCCGAAGTCGGCAGCCATCGTCTGCAACTCGCAGTTCTGGTTGCGCAAACAGGTCAGGCACTCGTTGGGATGCCTGGAGAGAATGAGTTCCAGCGCTGAACGCCGGACATCTACAATCTCCGGCGTTTCGGTGAGGATGTCCATCTTGTTTTCAATGGGCGTACAACAGGCGCGCAGCATCTTGCCGTTGCTCTTGATCTGTACGATGCAGATGCCGCAGGCGGCGGTGGCGTCCAGGTCTGGATGCTTGCACAGTGTGGGAATGCGCACATGCACTTGCCGCGCGGCATCCAGAATGGAGGTTCCCTTGGCAACGTCGACAGGCAACCCGTTAATCGTGGCGTGAATTGTATTGCTCATGGCAGCTTCTTCTCGATCCCCA
>Ga0255351_1001199_pt1 | contig 10725 bp, 10 predicted proteins | sample HBST25r2metaG_FD_186024 | JGI IMG/M metagenome (GOLD analysis project Ga0255351, IMG submission 186024) | Peat soil microbial communities from Stordalen Mire, Sweden - H.B.S.T-25.r2 | ecosystem: Environmental > Terrestrial > Soil > Wetlands > Peat | place: Sweden: Norrbotten County, Stordalen... | reverse complement strand
ATCGTGATGCCGCCGACAGCGCCCAAAGTTGCCGCCGCCAGCCCCGTTATCGTGATGCCGCCGACAGCGCCCAGAGCTGCCGTTGCGAGTCCCGTCATTGTGATGCCGCCGACAGCGCCCAAAGTCGCCTAGCCACCGACCGTCACAATTCACAGGGAATCCGTCTATGGTACTGCTACAATGTCTTGGTTGTTGTTGTAGAAGTATTAAACTCCTCTGTCTTGGGACCTTGGCGTGAGGTAGGCGGTGACGCTGGATAATATTCTCTGGCTGGCAGGAGACGGAGCAACGGCTGCAGTCGTTGCTCTGCTCGTGTTTAGGCGTGTATACCGCACATTCCCTATATTCTCTTTCTATCTTGCTTGGAGTCTGCTCAGCGACGCTGCGGTGTTTACCACACAGCATTTCTACCCCGCCACCTACCTCAAGGTCTTCTTGGTTGTGTTGATCGTCGACTCCCTCTTCCAGTTTGGAGTGCTGGTTGAGCTGTTGTGGTCCGTGCTGCGCCCGATCCGTGCATCTTTGCCACGCTGGTCCTTGTTCGCAGTTGCGGCGCTCATCGTACTCGTTGGCGTGATCGCTTGGCCACTCGCCACCGGCCCTGGACATGACAATTTCCCTCTTGCAAACCGGCTGATGTTTCATGTGGGTGAGACCTTCTCGATTCTGCGAGTCTTGTTCTTTCTGCTTCTGGCCGGATGCAGTCAGTTGCTTTCGATCGGCTGGCGGGATCGCGAACTCCAAATTGCAACGGGCCTGGGATTCTATTCCCTGGTCAGTCTGGCTGTTTGGATGAACCACGCCAGCCAGACGTATGGACCACAGTACCATCTTCTAGATCAGGTAGTTGCCGTCAGCTACGTCTGCTCCCTGGTCTACTGGGTCGTTTGCTTCGCCACCAAAGAGGCCGCGCGCCGCGAATTCACTCCGCAGATGCAGAGCCTGCTGTTGGCTATGGCTGGAACTGCCAGAACCACCCGCGTTGCGTTGACGGATTCCGCGGCCGACAAAAACCGCACGCGCCGGGACTAAGTCCGCCGCTTGCATTCCTATCATGATGGTGACTCCGCGGATTGCCGCCATTCTAGGGCTTGCTCACACTGCGAATCCAACCATTCTCCACTCCGGCGCGCACGCTGGCACGAAGGCCTGGTTCCAATGCGGTCGGCCTATTACTCGGCTGCTTCCTTCAGGCTGGAGCTTATCATCTACAACTTATGGGGCATAACAGCGATTTTTCTCTTCCCATGTCATAAATTGTCTGCTACTAGTTAAAAGGTAAGACAAAGGTTCGCCGGATTGCAGTGACCGAGGTCGTGGTTACAAGATCCGGACTGAGGATCAAACGATGATGCTACTTCTGCTTCAAATTGCCTCGGTTGTAGCCGTTGCGCTCTACCTTATTCGGTGGCGCAGTGGAGTAAGCCGTAGAAATGCGCAATCCTGGGACTCGCTCATGGCCCGTCTGCGTCCCGACTGGAGCGCCCATCAACTGAGCGACCACTTTCTCTGGCAAGAGGGATTGAGCGCGACGCCTGAAGACGCCTGGCAGCGCATGGAAGGTCCGAAGGGCCTGTGGGTGATGTACCAGAACGCCCGTGTCATGCTGGAAATGGCCGACTATGCAGCCAAGAACAGCGACACAGTGGATCGCTTGCTGCTGGAGACTCTGCGCAGCGATGCCATGCATATTCGCGTTTGCGTTCTGATGGCCCTGGCTCAGTACGCATTCACGCAGGCCAGCGAGGGCGTCCGCGTCAATGCTTTCCGCGCCGCTCAGATGTACACAGGAATGGCCGCGAGGATGACCCAGTTGCTGCAGGAGAATGCAGCCGGCATGGTTCCCGATTTTGTAGCAGCCATGTAGTTCTCTCCTCTCTTTGAAAGCAAGAGCCCCGGCTACGGCCGGGGCTCTTGTTTGTGGATTGCTGCTGCCGCTTTTTCGGCTATATACACGTACCGGATCTTTTGCCGCACTAACCCAGATCCCACCAGGTCCGTGACCGGACGAAGATGTTCTATCCAATGAACGAACGTGGGCCGGGAGGCCCACGCTACAGCCGGCCAGGAGGCCGGCGCTACATTTCCAAAAGGAACATTTTCATACGGCCAAAGAACTAGGTCCGTGACCGGACGAAGATGTTCTATCCAATGAACGAACGTGGGCCGGGAGGCCCACGCTACAGCCGGCCAGGAGGCCGGCGCTACATTCCATCCATTACCAAATCACGCGGTCACAGTACTAACACTGGACCGATGCCGCGGGGTCATGGGAGTTACTGCGGAAGCGCTGACCTATAGGTGGGATGCGTCTACAACTTACAGGGCAAAGGGGCAATATTTCTGTTCACAAATGCGCCATCCTCTGATATGAATTGTTTGTGCAACAAAGGTGAGCCGAATTGCTCGGTTAGACCTTGCAGTTACCAAATTGAGCTTTAAGGATCAAACGATGATACTTCCTCTGCTTCAGATTGCATTGATCGCGGCCGTCGGGCTTTACCTCGGTCACTTGCGCGGACGCATACGCCGCCGCAACACTCAATCGTGGAACTCACTTCTGGCCCGCTTGCGTCCCGAGTGGAGCGCCCGCTTGCAAGGCGATCATTCCCTTTGGCAAGAGGCGCTCAACGTGACTCCCGAAGATGCATGGCAGCGCATTGAGGGTCCGAAGGGCCTGTGGGCGATGTACGAGAACGCGCAGGTCATGATGGAGATGGCCGACTACGCCGCCAAAAACTCTGACACCTTCGACCGCCTGGTGTTGGAGGGCCTCCGCAGCGACGCCATGCAGATTCGTGTGTGTGTTTTCGTCACCCTGGGTCAGTACGCGCTGAGCAAGGCCAACGAGGGCATTCGCATCAATGCGTTCCGCACCGCCTCGACGTACGCGCGCATGGCCTCACAGTTGACCACCTTTCTGCAGGTCAGCCAGCCCGGCATGGTCCCCAATTTTGTAGCAGCCATGTAATTCGACCCTCTGGTGCAAAGCAAAAACCCCGGCCACGGCCGGGGTTTTTGCTTGGATGCGAGCTGAAACCCGGCTCAGACCGCATTGGACGCAAGAAATGCGTTGACCTGGGCGTACTCTTCCTCGTTGAGCCTGAATTTCAAGGCAGGCGCAACCCCCTCGGCCTGCTTCGCACTGCGGCCACCCACGATGGCGGCAGTGACAGCCGGGTTGTGCAGCGTCCAAGCCACGGCCACCACGCCGGGACTTACGCCGTGACCGCTGCCGATCTTCCGCAGCAACTCCACCAGGCGCAGGTTCCGGCTGAGCCGAGGCTCCTTGAACTCGATCCCGCCCCGGCGCCAGTCTTCGGCCGGCAAAGCCGCGATCCGCTCGGCGGTCATGGTTCCAGTCAGCAGTCCGGAGAGCATCGGCGAGTAATTGATGACACCGATGCCGTTGGCCTGCGCAAAGGGCAGAAGCTCCGCCTCGATGGCCCGCCGCAGCATCGAGTATGGCGGCTGCAGGCTCGTGATGGGCGCAATCTTCTGAGCGCGCTTCATCTGCTCGATGGAAAAATTCGAGACGCCAATCCAGCGAATCTTGCCCTGCTGGCGAAGCCGGGCCAGCGCCTCCCAGCCTTCCTCAAGCTCCTCATCCGGGTCGGGCCAATGAATCTGGTACAGGTCGATGGTCTCCACCCCCAGGCGTTGGAGCGAACCCTCCAGCTCCTCGGCAAGCGAGTTGGCCTTGAGCGAGCGGTAAATGGACCGGTCCTGGCGCCAGCGCATTGAGCACTTGGTAAAGATCAGCGGCTTGGGGCCGGAGTGGCTCTTCACGGCCCGGCCTACCACATCTTCCGAGTGGCCCAGACCGTAAATGGCCGCCGTATCGATCCAATTGACGCCCAGTTCGAGCGCGCGATGGATGGCGGCAATGGATTCGTTGTCGTCCTGGGGCCCCCAGGAATACTCCCAGTTGCCGCCGCCGATGGCCCATGCGCCAAAGCCGATGGACGTAAGTTGAAGGTCGGAGTTGCCGAGGGTGCGAAGTGAAGGTAAGGCGGTAGTAGTCATGACACCAGCTTGGATGCGCTGAAAGGCTGGTTGGCTGCAAGAACTGCAAATGTCTCAATCGCAAAAGGCGCATCACTTCGGATACCTGATGTAAAATATCTCAAGACGCATCAAATTGAACTATTGGTGCGGAAGGAGGATTACGATGAGAACCACTCTCGACATAAGGGACGACGTTCTGGAAAAAGTAAATGAATATGCAGCGGCTCGCTCCATCTCGAAAGGTGCAGCCGTTTCCGATGTCCTGGAGCGCGGCTTCAATGCCGAGGTGCCTACGAAGTGGGAGAATGGGATTTTGATCTTCTCGCCCGGACCGGAATCGGAGATGATCACACTCGAGAGGGCGCTGGCGCTGAAGGACGCGATGGAGAGTGAGCTACCGTGAGTGTTGCCTTGCTGGACGTGAACGCCCTACTCGCCCTTCTGTGGGAAAATCATATGTTTCATGCGCGCATGGCGCGATGGTTCGTTAACAATGAGAATCGGGGATGGGCCACGTGCCCGATCACGGAACAGGGGTTTGTACGTATTGTCAGCAATGTCGCCTATATGAAACCTGCACCTGGAGTTCGTTCGGCGCTTGATCTTCTGCAGAAAACAACCGACGCAAACATGAATCGCGAATTCTGGGCAGACGATATTCCCCTATCGGCGCTCAGTGCATCGATACGCCAGAGACTCCAGGGCCATCAGCAGATCACCGATGCCTACCTGCTGGCCCTGGCCATTCACCATCGCGGGAAACTCGTCACCTTTGATCGGCGCATGATCGCACTTGCCCCGGAAGGCAGCGCGGAACGAGATGCGCTGGAGATTCTGCAGTGACAGGCCGGCGTCTCTCAACTCAGATGCCTATGCCGCGATCAAAAACCTTCCCTCGCGCATGATTTGCTCCTGGCCTGCCTCGGTCTCGAGCCAGATGTTGAAGCCCAGCCCAACCACATCGATATGCGTGCCGGAGCGCCACGGAGCGCCCGTGTGTTCGCCGTAGGGATTGCCGAAGGCGATGTGGATGCCGGGGAACTTCTCATCCTGCAGAATGTTGCCGATCACCCGCTCCACGCCGAGGTTGGTGCCGATGGCGAATTCGCCCACGCGGTCGGAGTTTTCATCGGTGTGGGTATAGGCCCAAAAATCCTCTTCAAGCTGCTTGTTCAGGCTCGAGCAGCTCACAATGCGGTTGCCCGCAATCTCGATGGTCAGAGGCGTTGCCGCCAGCAGCCCATAGCGGGCGCAGAGCCAGTCGCCCACCACGCCGTCCACCACAAACCTGCCGTTCACGTCGCCCGGCGACGTAAAGCACTCGCCGCCGGGCAGGTTGCCCCACTTCTCCGCAGAGATGATGCCTGAAGTCTTGAACCACTTGTAGCCGGGATTCATCTCGGCGGTAATATCGGTCCCGGCGGCCGTTGTGGCGCGGATGCGGGTCGCCTTGCGCACCCGCTCCAGCACCTTTTGACTGAGCCGGTCTACCAGGTTGAAGTCGGCCCTCATGCCCTGGCACATGATCTCCGGGGTAATGTTGACCATGTGAGCGTGGCGCATGTGCCGCCGGTTCACAATGTCGGTCATCTGCATCCGCGAGCGCAACTCATTGGTCTGCACCTGGACGGCAAAGATGGAAACCTGCGAAGTCTCCATATCGGCCAGCACGGCAGCGGGCATATCGATCAGCGGCCGCGGCGCCAAATCTTCCAGCACGAAGACGTTCCACGGGCAGCCGCGCTCGGCCAACTGGCGGCCCAAGGCGGCGGCTATCGGCTCGGTCACGCGGTCGGTAATCAGCGTGACTTTCTCGGCGGAATCGATGCGCAGGCAGGTGGTGACGGCAGAACGCGCCCCAGCGGTGAGTTCGTCGGGATAGTCAATTGAAAGCAGATACGTAGCGGTCTCGGTCATGCGTTGGGTTCGGGCCTTCCCTGAAAATGACGCAATTCTGGAATGCGCATCTCATGAGGTTACCGGAAAATTCATCGGAATGAAATGGGGAAGTGGCGGCAGAGGCCGCCCTGTGCCAAAACAAAACCACGCGCGACTTCGGTAAATCGGGTACAGAATCAGGAATTGAAGCGCCGCTGCCCGTCCCAAGACCGTCGACGAAGAAGCCGACATGTTCGACAGCGCCGACCGCATTCGCGCCGTCCTGCGCGGGATGGAATATTGATTACAGCCCCGCCGCCGTCTCCAGCGCCATATAATCCACGACCGCTTTCAGGTCGCCTTTGCTCTCTTCAAACACCTTGAGCTGGCGGTCTGCGCCGGTGCCCGTCTTCATGATCTTGCGAACTCCGTCGATGGCATCGCGGCTGCCTAACTCATCGACCGCCGAATCGATCAGGGCAAGATACTCCTCGAGCAAGTCGCGCAGCGGAACCTCCTGCTGTTTGCCAAAATCGATCAGCTTGCCGTCCAACCCATAGCGAACGGCGCGAAACTTGTTCTCCATCAGCAGTGGACGCGCATACTGGCGGAAGTCCTGATTGGCCTCGTGCAGCTTGTAGAGATACAGAGCCGTGGCCTGGATCAGCGCCGCAATCGCCACCGTCTCCTCGGCGCGGAGCGGAATGTCGCAGGCACGGACCTCAACCGTATCGAAGAAGGGATGCGGCCGAATGTCCCACCATATCTTCTTGGCGTTGTCGATGCAGTTGGTCCGTACCAGAAGACTTACGTAATTCTCAAACTCCGAGTAACTGGAAAAGGCGTCGGGAATGCCGGTGCGGGGGAAGTGCTCGAAGACTTTGGCGCGGTAGCCCTTGTAGCCGGTGTTCATGCCCAGCCAAAAGGGGGAGTTGGTGGCTAGCGCCATGATATGAGGCAGGAAGTAGCGCAGCGAGTTCATGATGCGGATGGCCGCCTCGCGGTCCTCGATGCCCACGTGGACGTGCAAGCCGAAGATGAGGTTAGAGCGGGCCACCAGTTGCAGGTCCTTGACCACCTGGGTGTAGCGGGGGTCGGGGTAGATGCCCTGCTTGCGCCAGTCGGCGAAGGGATGGGTTGCGCCGGCCACCAGGACCAGGCCATTCTCGCGGGCCAGCCTGATCATTTCGCGGCGCAGATAATAGATGCCCTCGCGAGCCTCGTCGATATTGTGGCAAATGCGGGTGCCGACCTCGACGACCGAGGTGTGCATCTCGGCCTTGACGCGCTCCTGCAAGCGCATCTTGCCCGCAGCCAGCATCTCGGTCTCAATGTGCGAGCGCAGATCCCGCGTGACCGGATCGATGGTCTGGTATTCCTCTTCAATGCCGAGCGAAAACGATGGCCGCATGGGGATTCCTCAGGGACAGCTTGGGGCCATTGTAGCGGGAAGAGTGCAGCCGCGCTATCTCGCCTCCAAATTCGGAAAATCGACAAGAAGAGAGGCCGCCTTACTCCCCGACCTTCTTGCTGAGCTTCGCTGCCTTCCTCTTCGCCGGCTTCTTTCTCGCCTTCACCGGCGCCTTCTCCGCGCCCAGAAACGCCGACCACCGCAACTCCAGCACATGCGGCGCCTTGCTGGCCTTCTCGATGGCCAGATCGGCCACCTCGCGCACAATCCATTCAAAGTTCGCCTGCCCTACCGATTCCAGTCCCGCATCCGGCGCGGGGTTCATGAAGTCGATGGCGTACGGAACCCCATCCTCGACCGCAAACTCCACCGTGTTCAGATCGTAGCCGAGGGCGCGGCACAGCTTCAGGGCGTCCTGCCGGATGCGTTTGAGCAGCTTTCGATCATAGGGCGGCGGGTTCCGCTCATAGCGCTCCGCGTGCGGCTTCCTCGGGTCATAGGGCATGATGTGGACCTTTTTCTGTCCCACCACATAGCAGCGGAAGTACTCTTTGAAATCGACCGCCTTCTGGTAGGTCATGCACAGGTCGCGCGACTGGTCGTACGCCTTGAAAAACTCCTCGCGATTGTGCACGTGATACACGTCGCGCCAGCCTCCACCATCCACCGGCTTGAGAAACCCGTGCTCGCCAATGTAGGCAAACACGCCATCCCAATCCAGCGGATACTCCAGGTTGCGCATGGATCGGTCGGTGGTCCCCTCCGGGAGTTGCTTGTGGGGCAGGATTACGGTCGCGGGCACGGCCACGCCCAGCTTTGCCGCCAGGGTGTAGTTGAAGAACTTGTCGTCGGCCGACCACCAGAAAGGGTTGTTGATCACCACCGTTCCGTTGATGGCCGCGTGCTTGAGATAGGCGCGGTAGAAGGGAATGTCGTGCGAAATGCGGTCCACGATCACCGAGTAGCGGGGAGCTTTGTCGAGATGAACGGCGCCGGTTTCAACAAACTCGGCCTGAATGCCGTCGATGTTCCGGGCATTGATGTGCTCGACCAGTGCGCAGGGAAAACTGTTCTCCATGCCGAACAGGATGCCGATTTTTTTCATAGCGCCTTGACCTCCCTTTTGACCTCTGGAATAAGCAGCGTCGCATGCACCTCAGGGGGTGTGCCGCCGCAACGGTGCTCGCCTACAGTGTACGGCAGTTGGTTGTTGAGGCCGCCCCGCCTGGCCTCCGCGTGGGTGGTTTCTTTTGCTCCCCCTTTGCGGTATGTGACAAGACATGCTGACCTCGCAATCCCCGGTTCGTTATAATTGCCAGCCGAACGCAAGGCTGGAACCGATCGGAAGACAACAGGCGCCAGCAAGAGGTTTTGCACCCCAAACCGCTCGACAGGAATCTGTTCTATGTAGGCGGAGGCAAGAATGAAATACCGCGTGTTGACCGTCAACAGGGAGTTTGGAAGCGGCGGAGGACGAATCGCGCAAACCATCGCCCAGCGGCTCGGCTGGAAACTGCTGGACCGCGACATCATCGACGCCATCGCCTACGCGGCCCATGTCGATTCCAGCGTGGTCCGGCGTTACGATGAACACGTGGATTCCTGGCTGCGCCGCATCAATCAGCAGGCCATGCGCAGCGCTGCCCTGGCCGCCGGCCTCGAACTCCGCGAAGGCTCCGTCTTCGATGCGGAAGAGATGGTCAAATTGACGCAGAAGATTGTCGAAGAAGCGTGGTCCGAGGGCAACTGCGTCATCGTGGGCCGCGGCTCACAGTGCGTCCTGCAGCACAAGCCGGATGTCTATCACGTCTTTGTCTACGCTCCATTGAAGGACCGGATCATGCGCCTGCGCATCCGTCTGGAGAGGGGCGCCGACATCGAGCAACGCATTCGCACCGTTGATGAAGAGCGCGCCAAGTACTTGCAGGAATACTTTGGCAAGAGCTGGTGCAACCTCCACCTCTATGACCTGCTGATCTCCTCGCACGAGGATGAGAACTCGACCGCGCGCGTGATTCTAGACGCGATGACCGGACAGGGGTAAACAGGGGTCAGGGATCAGGGATCAGTGGTCAGTGATCAGGGGTCAGGGATCAGTGGTCAGGGATCAGGGATCAGAGATTGTGCGCCCCAGGTCTCGGCCGCCGCGGCAGATGAGACCTGGGATAGAATGCCCTCGGCCGGCAAGTCCAGCTAGGTCTCTGACCGGATGAAATGGTGCTATGAGGGGTGCGAGCGCGGGCTGGGAAGCCCGCGCTACAGCCGGTCAGGAGACCGGCGCTACACTTTTTACTGGTACATAACCAGACGGTCAGAGACGTGGTCCCTGTTCCCTCACTTCGCCGTCACATCCCAGTCGAAGCTGATGCCTGCGATCAACTCGTTGAGCTTTTCAACGGCGGTCTTCTTCTGCGCCTCAAGGTCGGCGGTCTGCTTGCGCGTGGCCTGCAACTGGTCTTCGGCACGGTTCAACTCGTCCACAAAGCGCCGGGCCGCATCGTTGCCCTTGAGCGCGGTCAGGTTGTCGCGATCGCGAGCCTCGTCCGCCGCGGCGGTCTGTTCCGCCTGGTTGGATTCGTTGATGCGGCGGTTTAGCTCTGCCAGAGCGGTCTGGGCGTCGATCACCGGCTTCAGCTTATCGAGCGCGTCGGGCGCACGCTTCACCAGGTCGAGCAGATACGCTGTCTGGTCGGAATTGGAGTTCAACCAGACCTGCGTGTACTCCGGCCCCCGCTCCCGCACATCCAGAGTCGCCGTCGAATGCGCGGCTACCGGCAGCCGGAAGCGATAAAGGTTCGGCGAGGTCTCATCCGCCTTCAAGCCGTCGTCCAGCGTCCAGTCGCCGTTATGGCGCACATGCTCCAACAGAACCACCCGGTCCTCGTCCGCCGAGTTGCTCGCCGTGTACTTCATTGAGGCCACAACCATCTGCGTTTCCAGGATCACGCCCTTGCCGATCTTCACATGGTGCAGCGTGCGCTCGCTGTCATGGCCGGAGAGATGAACGCGAACCGCCTGATCCGCCGCGTATGACAGCAGCCGCTTCTCGCCGGGATGAATGGGATCGAGCAGTCCCTCGCCGGCAAACTCACCGCTCTCGAAGATCGAGAAACTGCCCGAATCCAGCGTCAGCTTCGACTTGTTTTCCAGCCACAGCGCCCGCAACGCCTTGTTCTCCGACTGGCTCCAGAGCGTTACGTGCTCGGCGGGCAGCTCCTGCTGCAGAATGGGCACCATCGCCGACTCGTTCTTGTGAATGGTCACCGGCTGCGTCAGCGCGTATTCGAAGAAATCGTCGAAGGCGTTGGTGGAGACGTCGCCTTCCTGAATGGCGTCGGAGACTTGGCTGACTCTGCCACCAACGCGATAGAGGCCACCTCCAACATTGCCGCCTGAGCCGGGGCCGTAGCCGTTGCCGGAGCCGGAAC
>Ga0255351_1001194_pt1 | contig 10737 bp, 7 predicted proteins | sample HBST25r2metaG_FD_186024 | JGI IMG/M metagenome (GOLD analysis project Ga0255351, IMG submission 186024) | Peat soil microbial communities from Stordalen Mire, Sweden - H.B.S.T-25.r2 | ecosystem: Environmental > Terrestrial > Soil > Wetlands > Peat | place: Sweden: Norrbotten County, Stordalen... | reverse complement strand
TCCCTCCACTGCCCCCTCGACTCCCCTTCGGCAAGCTCAGGGTCGCTCGGGGTCCGGTCGGGATGACGGCGGTTGTAGTACATCGCCTCCGGTCGGGATGATGCAGGGTTGGGTTGGGGCAACGGTGATATTTGTCACATTCAGCGGGGGAGGGGTGCGGCTAGACTGGGTGTTAAGATCGGTATTGCTGGGAATCACGCCGTATTGGGCAGCCTCGTGCGACGGCCCAACCCAGGCGCCGGGAGTATTGTTAGAATAGGAACTGCAACCTTGCAACCGGCTGGAAGCTCACGCCGGTATTGAGCAAAACATCTGAAACCGGCCCGTGATGGGCGGATGAAACGTGCGAGCCCGACCGGCTTGGAGGAAATGTCTTGCGCCTTGCTATTTTGAAGGAAGCAGCCGTAGGAGAGACCCGTGTTGCGCTGCTTCCCGACTCCGTAAAGAAGCTGATTGCGAGTGGCCTTGAGGTTGTGGTGGAAGCCGGCGCGGGATTGAAGTCGGGCATCCGTGACGAGGCGTACGCCGAGGCCGGTGCGACGCTGGCGACCGACCGCGCGGGGCTGCTTGGCTCGGCAGACATTCTGCCCGTGGTGAACGCGCCGGCGGCCGATGACCAGAGAAAGATCAAGCCGGGCTGCGTAGTGATCGGGTTTATGCGGCCGCTGGATGAGCCATCGGCGCTGGTTCCTGCCATTGAGACTGGGGTCACGCTGTTTGCCGTCGAGCTGGTTCCTCGCATCACACGCGCGCAGGCGATGGACGCGCTGTCTTCGATGGCCACGGTGGCGGGGTACAAGGCGGTGATTCTGGCCGCCGACACGCTGCCTCGCCTCTTTCCCATGCTGATGACGGCGGCGGGGACGATTGCTCCGGCGAAGGTTTTTGTGATCGGAGCGGGAGTTGCGGGCCTGCAGGCGATCGCCACCGCGCGACGGCTGGGCGCCGTGGTGGAGGCGTATGACGTTCGCGCCGCCGCGGGCGAGCAGGTGCGTTCGCTGGGCGCGAAGTTCCTGGATGTGGACCTGGGCGGACTTGCCACCGAGGACAAGGGCGGGTACGCCAAGGAGCTGAGCGAAGAGGCTCTGGATCGCGGGCGCGACCTGATCGCCAAGACGGCCAAGACGGCGGACGTGATTATCACGACGGCGCAGGTTCCGGGACGCCGCTCGCCGCTGCTGCTACGGCATGACGCGGTGGAGAACATGCGTCCGGGCACGGTGCTGATCGACCTGGCAGCGGCGGGCGGGGGAAACTGCGAGCTGACGAAGCCGGGCGAGACACAGGTGATCAACGGCGTGACTCTGCTTGCTCCGCTGAACCTGGCGACCGCCGTACCGGGGCACGCCAGCCAGCTCTACTCGCGCAACATCAGTAACTTTCTGGCACTGATCGTGAAGGACGGAGCGCTGAAGCTCAACATGGAGGACGAAATTCTGCTCGGCTCCTGTGTGGCCCATCAGGGCAAGGTCGTCAACCCGCGCGTGGCTTCAGCACTGGAAGCAGCGGCGGGCAGCAAACAAGTTTCGTAATACACCCGAGAGGCCTATGAATCCTGCAGTTCTGATCGCTTCGGTCTACGTCTTCGCGCTTGCCGCGTTCCTGGGTTACCAGGTCATCAGCCGCGTACCGCCGCTGCTGCATACTCCGTTGATGTCCGCCACGAACGCCATCAGCGGCATCTCGCTGATCGGCTCGCTGGTGTTGGCCGGGGCGGGCACCTCGCATGTGGCACACATGCTGGGCTGTGTCGCCGTGACCACGGCCACCATCAACGTGGTCGGCGGATTTGGCATCACCGACCGCATGCTGAAGATGTTCGGCAAGCGGAAGGACGAGGGCAAGAAGACGCCTGCCGCGGAGGCGTCCAAATGAGCCTCACTACCTATTTCATGGAAGCGACCTACCTGATTGCTTCGATTCTGTTCGTACTCGCGCTGAAGGGCATGTCCCACCCGGAGACGGCGCGGCGCGGCATGTTCATGGCCGAGGGCGGAATGTTCATGGCCATCGTGGGCACGCTGATTGGCACGCACATCATGACCTGGGGATGGATTCTGGTGGGACTGACCATCGGCTCCATCATCGGCATATGGATGGCGCTGTTCGTTCCCATGACCTCGATGCCGCAACGGACCGCGCTGTCGCACGCCTTTGGAGCGTTGGCGGCGGCGTTGGTCGGCGTGGGCGAGTTCATCATCCACGGCGCGGAGATGGGCGTGGTGACGCGCGGCGCACTGGGATTTGAAGTGATGCTGGGCGCGCTGACCACCACGGGATCGCTGATCGCTGCGGGCAAGCTGCACGGCACCATCCCGGGCAAGCCGATCCAGTTCCGCGGGCAGAACGCGATCAACCTGGTCATCTTTCTGGTCATGACGGGCAGCTTCGTCTACTTCTGGATGCACCCGGCGGTGATCGCGGCGTTCTACACGATGCTGGGCGTGGCGTTCGTCTTCGGCGTGATGCTGGTGATCCCGATCGGCTCGGCGGACATGCCGGTGGTGATGTCGCTGTTGAACAGCTACGCGGGATTGGCCGCGGCGGCAACAGGATTCGTGCTGGGCAACAACGTGCTGATCATCGCCGGAACGCTGGACGGGTTCTCCGGATTTATCCTGTCGGTGCTGATGTGCAAGGCGATGAACCGGTCGATCACGAATGTGCTGTTCGGCGGATTCGGCTCGGTGATCGCAGAGGCGTCGGCGGAGGCGGGCGGAGAGATGCGCGAGATCTCGCTGGACGACGCGGCGATGCAGCTTGCGTTTGCCAACCGCGTGATCTTCGTTCCCGGCTATGGACTGGCCACCGCGCAGGCGCAACACGCCGTGCGCGAGCTGGGCGAGTTGCTGGAGTCGCGCGGCGTCACCGTGAAGTACGCCATTCATCCGGTGGCCGGACGCATGCCGGGACACATGAACGTGCTGCTGGCCGAGGCCAACGTGCCGTACTCGCAACTCTACGAGATGGAGCAGATCAACCCGGAGTTTCCGTCGACCGACGTGGCCGTGGTGATCGGCGCGAACGACGTGGTGAACCCCGACGCGCGCGACAATCCGAACTCGCTGATTGCGGGAATGCCGATTCTGGAAGTGGACCGCGCGAAGAGCGTCATCGTGCTGAAACGCGGCCAGGGACGCGGCTTCTCCGGGCTGGAAAACCCGTTGTTCTTCAAGTCCAATACCAACATGCTCTACGGCGACGCAAAGAGCACGCTGAGCCACCTGGCGCAGGCCGTGCAACACGTCTGATCGGCGCGCGGAGCTAAGGGAAATTGTTTCGCTGAAACGTCTTCCGTGTTGTGCGGAAGACGTTTTCAGTTTTGCGCTGAGTTTTGCCGGGCGGGGAGGGTCACCGTGACCTCGGTGCCCGTTCCCACGGCGCTCTCGATGTGGATGGTTCCGTTTGCGCGCTCGACGATGGCCTTGCAGATGGAGAGGCCGAGGCCTGCTCCACCGCTAACCCGGCTGCGCGAGCGATCGGCGCGGAAGAATCGCTCGAAGACATGAGGCAGCGCGGAGGCGGGAATGCCATCTCCCTGATCCACTACGCGCAGCTCGGTGACTCCACCAAGCGCCTGCACAAGGACTGATACGCGCTGGTTGGGGGAGCTGTGCTGCAAGGCGTTTACGAGCAGGCTCGAACAGAGCAGATCCGCGTCGCCGGCAGGCATGGCGACGACGCACGACTCTTCCACGCTGACACCCAACACAACTTGTTTCAGCTCGGCGAGCGGGCGCAGACGCTCCGCGACGTCGCAGACGATCGATTGCAGTTCGCAGGACTCGCTCAGTTCCACGGGGGCCTCTTCCAGCCGCGCCAGCGTGAGCATTCGACTGACGAGTTCTTCCATGCGCTCGGAATCGAGCAGGAGGCCCTCCAGTCCAGCCTCGTACTGCTCCGCCGTTCGCGGCACCATGGACAGGAGTTGCAGGCTGGACTTCAATACGGCGATGGAGGTTTTCAGCTCGTGCGCGGCGTCTCCGGTGAGCCGGCGTTGGCGTTCGAAGGCCAGTTGCAGCCCCTTCAGCAGCTCTTCCATGGAGAGCGCGATGGGCGCAAGCTCTGTGGTGCGAAGGACGGTGGCGGGCGGGACAAACTCCCAGGAGCGCGCAGAGACACGGCCTGCTATGGCGGCAAGCTCCTGCAGCGGCGAGAGACGGCGGCGCAGGAACCAGACCAGCGCGATTCCGGTGACAGCCAACAGCAGAGCGCTTGCGACGAGGTAAAATTGCACCGCCTCGACGGCCTCATGCCACAGGAATCGGGTGGGGCCGGCGTAGAGGACCGTGACCGGGCGGCGAACTCCACCGTTCTCTTCTCGGTCGATGACGCGCACTCCGTCGAAGCGGAGCGCACGGTAGTGCTCTCGATTGAACGTGAAGTTGAAGTAGCCGGGAGCGTGCGGAGCACCCAGCTCAGCCAGCAGAGCGGCGGACGAACCGGGCGAGTGGCCCAGCACGCGGCCGGAGGGACTCAGCACCTCGTAGACATCCTGCGGGGGCAGGACCAGCTCGGTGGGGTCAACGGCGACATTGTCCTCGGGGTCTTCGGCGTCGCGCACCGCTCCCAGCAGCGAGTCGGCGAAGCCATGCAGCATGACGTCGAAGGCTCGGCGGCGGCCATGCATCTCGTGGCCGATGGCGGCGGCGGAGAAGAGCGCGGCGCAGAGCATCTCGGCCAGCAGAACTCCGCCGATCAGTTGACGGCTGAGCGAATGCGTCTTTATCGCCGCGGATTTCATAGCTGCCGCTCCGGCGCTTCCAGGCGATAACCTCGTCCGCGCAAGGTGACGATGGATGTCTCTTCGCCCACGGCGCGGAGTTTTTTGCGCAGGTTGGAGATGTGCGCCTCGATGACGTTGGAGTGGTGCTGCCAGTTGTAGTCGTAGAGATGCTCGAGGAGTTCGCGGGCGGAGACGATGGCGCGGGGGCGGAAGATCAGATACTCGAGCAGGCGGTACTCGGTCGGGGAGAGGTCGATCAGTTCGCCGGCGCAGCGCACGGTCTGCTCGACGGTATTGAGGCTGATTCGGCCTACGGTGAGGACAGGCTGCGCGGCGCCCTTGCCGCGGCGGATGAGGGCCATAACGCGGGCCAGCAGCTCGCCTAGATCGAATGGCTTGGCGAGGTAGTCGTCGGCCCCGGCGTTGAGCAGCTCGACGACCTGCGCCGGCTGGTCGCGCGCGGTGAGGATGAGGATGGGGGTCATGTCCTTGCGGCGGCGCACCTGGCGCACAATACTGAGGCCATCGAGACCGGGGAGCATGAGGTCGAGCAGAAGGAGGTCGTAGTGCTTGAACTCGGTGAGCGCGGCCCCGTCCGTGCCGTTTTCGGCGCAGTCCACTGCGAAGCCGCAGCGCTGGCGCAGGGCTTCGGCGATGTTGTTGGCGAGCCGGACTTCATCTTCAACGACCAGGACTCTCATCAGGATTCAATCTACTCTTCCACTTCTGCCTTAATCTTTGCTTAAGCCCGTGCTGGCACAGTTAGACTTGGAGCGACGGGAAGCACTCCTCAAGCCCGAACTAGAGCATTTTCGGTAATGGTGTAGTCCGTTGTGGAGCGAGCAAAAGCAGATTCCTCCGCTTCGCTACGGAATGACAAACAAAACTGGTCTATATAGCAATTCCGAAAATGCTCTAAAAGCCCGCGCCGGCACGGTTACACTGGGAGCAACGGACGGCCGGTGTGCATCTTGTTTTGCCGGAACGGTACTGATTGAGCCTTATGCCTTTTCTTCACGCACGATGGATACATCCGCACATGCGCAAGCGCCTGCTGCAGCTTGCATGTCTGGCGACACTGGCGACGGCGGGTTTTGCCCAGCAACCGGCTACGGTGGCCGTTCAGCAGCAGGGTGCGACAGTGGCTGCGCCACAGGCTGCGCTTCCGTCGCCCGCTGCCATCAGCCTGGACGATGCGATTGCGCGCGCGCGCAGCAACGAGCCGGCCTTCGCGGCGGCGGCGGCGGCCAGCCGCAACGCTGCGCTCGACCGCTCGATCGCGCGCTCTGCGCTGCTGCCCAGCGTGGAGTATCACAACCAGTACCTCTACACGCAGCCCGTGGTGGGGCCGAGTGGAGTTGGCGTGGGATCCCCGGCGATCAGCTCCAGTCCGCGGTTTATCGCCAACAATGCAGTGCATGAGTACATGAGCCAGGGGCAGGTGAACGAGACCATCGGCGCGCAACAGATCAACGCGCTGGGTCATGCGTCTGCCGCGCTGGCGGTTGCCACGGCGGAGCTTGAGGTTGCGCAACGCGGGCTGCTGGCTAGCGTGGCCGGGCTCTTCTATACGGCGTCGGCCGCTGGGCGCAAGGTGAGCGTCGCCGAGCGCGCGGCCAGCGAGGCGGCAAGCCTGACCACCCTGACCCAGCAGCGCGAGACGGCGCGCGAGGTTGCACACGCAGACGTGGTGAAGGCGCAGCTTCAACAGCAGCAGCGCGACCGCGACCTGGCGGATGCGCGTCTGGAGGCCGAACGCGCGCGGCTCGAGCTTGCGGTGTTGCTGTTTGCCGATCCGCGCACGCCGTACACGCTGGTTGTGCCTGATGCGCCGCCCACGGTGCCTGCGCGCGCCGACGTGGAGGCCGCGCTGGGCAAGCACAATCCTGAGCTGGCGAGCGCGCTGGCAAGCACGCATCTGGCCGACCTGAATGTCTTTGCCGCGCGCGCCGCGTATCTTCCGGACCTGGCGTTGAACTACACATACGGAATTGACGCGGCGCAGTTTGCGACCAAGGGCATGGACGGAAGCCACAACCTGGGCTACTCCGCCAGCGTGACGCTGGACATTCCCGTGTGGGACTGGTTTGCGACGCGCGACCGCGTTCGCCAGAGCGAGATCAGCCGCGATGTGGCGCGCACAACACTCAGCAACACGCAGCGCAAGCTGATTGCGACGCTGGATGAGGACTACGCCGAAGCAGCAGCCGCGCACGACCAGCTCGACAGCCTGGACCTGAGCGTAACGACGGCGGCGGAGAGCCTTCGCCTGACGCGGTTGAGCTATTCCGCGGGCGAGACGCCGATACTTGAAGTTGTGGATGCGGAGAACTCGCTGACCGCCGCCGAACTTGCGCGCGAGGACGGCAACGTCCGCTTGCAGACCGCACTCGCGAACCTTCAGTTGCTGACAGGAACGATCTAAATGATGAAGCCACCAAGACGATTTTCAAGCCTCGCATTGCGCGCACTCACGCGCCCGGATGTTTTCCTCTGCGCCTCCCTGTTGTTTCCATTACTGCTGCTTCCGCTTGGCTGCAAGAAAGCCGAGGAGACGCCCGCGCCCGAGGTTGCTGTACAGGCGGCGCATCCGGTGCAGGGGAGCATCCATGAGCAGATTGCAGCGGACGCGATTCTTGCTCCGCTGGCGCAGGCCGCCATCTCGCCGAAGGTGAGTGCTCCGGTGAAGAAGTTTTATGTGCAGCGCGGCTCGCGGGTCCACGCGGGCGAACTGCTGGCGACGCTGGAGAGCAGCGATCTGGCGGCCGCGGCGCTGGACAACAAGGGAAGCTACACCGCTGCGCAGGCCACGTTTGAAACGGCAACCAAGGCCACCGCGCCCGAGGACCTGACGAAGGCGCGGCTCGATCTTGCGCAGGCGAAGGCCAACCTCGACCTGGCGCAGTCCATCGCTACGGCGCGCGGCCAGCTCTTCAGCCAGGGAGCGATCCCGGGGCGCGACCTGGACACAGCGAAGGCGGCACTGGTGGAATCGCAGGCGGTATACGACATCGCCAAGGAACATTTTGAGTCGATGCAGAGCGTCAGCCACAAGGCCGCGCTGGCAAACGCGCAGGGAAATCTGGATTCCGCCAAAGGGAAGTACCTCGGGGCCGAGGCGGAGCTGAGCTACACGGAGATTCGCAGTCCGATCGACGGCGTGGTCACCGACCGGCCGCTGTTTGCCGGCGAGACCGCAGCCGTGGGAACTCCCGTCGTCACGGTGATGGACACCTCGGCGCTGATCGCCAAGCTGCACATCGCGCAGATGCAGGCCCAGCAGATTGATCTCGGCGCCGCGGCCACGCTCACCGTGCCCGGCATTGCGCAGCCCGTGCAGGCGAAGGTTTCGCTCATCAGCCCGGCGCTCGATCCGGGCAGCACAACGGTCGAGGTGTGGCTGCGCGTGGAGAACGCGAAGGGCGTGCTGAAGGCGGGAACGCCGGTCCACGCGACGATCCAGGGCCGTACGATTGCCAACGCGCTGACGGTCCCGGCGGAGGCGATCCAGAGCAGCCCGGACGGGAGCGGCAAGTTCGTGCTGGTAATGGCGGCGGATTCCACCGCGCACAAGAGGCCGGTCACGCTGGGAATCCAAAACGCGGACTCGGTGCAGATTCTGAGCGGAATCACCGCGTCGGATGTGGTGATCTCGACCGGGGCTTATGGACTGGACGAGAACACACGGGTCAAGATCGGTGCCGCCGAAGATACCGGAAAGGATGCCGAGTGAGCCTGCGTGCGCCATCCTCATCTTCGGTCATGCCAGAGGAGTCTTCGTTCTGGCTCTCTCGCATGTCGCGCACGATCTTCTTTCTGGTGGTAGTGCTGTCGCTGGCTGGCGTCTACGCGGCGTTTCAGGTCCCGACGTCGGTCTTCCCCGACACGAATTTCCCACGCGTCGTGATCGGCGTCGATAACGGCGTGATGCCGGTCGAGCAGATGCAGGTGACCATCACCAAGCCCATTGAGGACGCGGTCAACAGCGTTCCTGGGCTGCGCACCGTCCGCTCGACCACGAGCCGGGGATCGGCCGAGGTGAGCCTGTTTTTCGACTGGAACGTGGATATGTTCCACACGTTGCAACTGGCCGACTCCGCACTATCGAAGGTGCGCCAGACGCTACCTGCGACCGCCGTCATCACCACCAACCGGCTCACGTTCGCCACGTTTCCCATCCTCGGCTACGCGCTGACGGCTGACGACCGCGGGCCAGAGACCATCTCGCAGACGCGGCTGTGGGAGATTGCGACCTACGACCTGAAGCCTCCGCTGAACCGCGTGGACGGCGTCAGCACAGTGACGGTGCAGGGCGGACAGGTTCCGGAGGTCCACATTGTTCCCGACCTGGCGCGCCTGGAGAACTCCGGCGTCACGCTCACCGACCTGGTCAATGCGGTGCAGACTTCCAACATCATCGACTCCCCGGGGCTCTACGAGGCGAACCATGAGCTGATCCTGGCGCTGGTGGGAGCGCAGGCGCACGATGCTGAGCACCTCGCCTCGCTGGTGGTGAAGACAACCGCTGCCGGCGCACCGGTGCGCATCTCGGACGTGGCCGACGTACACGCCGGAACCGAGCCTGTCTACACCGCGGTGACCGCGAACGGCACGCCTGCCGTGCTGATCAACCTCGCGCGCCAGCCCTCTGCGAACACCGTTGCGGTGGCGAACGCGGTCGCCACTGAGGTTGCACAGCTCAGCCGAATGCTTCCCGCTGGAGTTCATCTCGCTCCGTTCTACGATCAGTCGGAGATGGTGCGCGAGTCCATCGCCAGCGTGCGCGACGCGATCTTCATCGGGCTTGTGCTGGCGTGCATCATTCTGTTTCTCTTCCTGCGCGACTGGTCGAGTTCGCTGGTCGCCGGCCTGGTGATTCCTGTAACTGTTGCGGTTACGATACTTTTTCTCTGGATGATCGGGCAGTCCTTCAACCTGATGACTCTGGGCGGGCTGGCCGCGGCGATCGGGTTGGTGATCGACGACGCCATCGTGGTGGTGGAGAACATCGTCGTGCATCGCGACGCGGGCCAGTCGCGGGTCGAAGCCATCCGTCGCGCGCTACAGGAGCTCGCCACTCCGCTGGTCTTCTCTACGATCACTCCCGTGGTTGTCTTCCTTCCCCTGATCGCAACAACGGGCGTGACCGGAAGCTTTTTCCGCGCGCTGGCGGTGACGATGACCGCGGCGCTGCTCACTTCGCTGGCACTGGCGGTGACGTTTACGCCCGCGCTGTCGCTCACGCTGCTGGGCGACCGCAAGCCGGCCAACGGCAGAGCTCACAGGCCGCTGTTCCCATTTTTTACCCACGGCAAGGCGGTCGACAGCCCCGCCGTACTGGATGCGGAGCCCTCGGCCATTGCAGCGCTTCCGGCCGGTCCGGTTGTTGCAGCCGCTCACGCGGGACACGTGGACGGGCCCGTGATGCGGCGCATTCTGAGCACCCACGCACGCGCATTGACCTGGGCACTGACCCGGCCGATTGCACTTGCGGCGGTCTGCCTCGCGCTTGTCGCAGCCACATGGTTTGCCTACAACGCGCTCGGCTCCGACCTGCTACCGGAGATGGATGAGGGCGCGTTCATTCTCGACTACCTGACGCCGGCGGGCACCTCGCTGACCGAGACCAACCGCATCCTCCAGCACGTCGAGCAGATCCTGCGCAGCACGCCGGAGGTTGAGATCACCAGCCGCCGCACCGGCCTGCAACTGGGGCTTGCGGCCGTCACCGAAGCCAACTCCGGCGACTTCAGCGTCCGCCTCAAGAAGAACCGCGATCGCGACATCGAAGAGATTATGGAGGACGTCCGCGGCAGGATCAGGAAGTCGGAACCCGCCCTCGACATCGAGTTCACGCAGGTCCTGCAGGACATGATCGGCGACCTCTCCAACTCGCCGGAACCCATCCAGATCAAGCTTTTCAGCAGCGATTCGGCCCTGCTGAACGAGCTCGGCCCCAAGGTGGAGGACGCTATCAAGAAGATCCCCGGCGTGGTGGACACGCAGAACGG
>Ga0255351_1001193_pt1 | contig 10744 bp, 10 predicted proteins | sample HBST25r2metaG_FD_186024 | JGI IMG/M metagenome (GOLD analysis project Ga0255351, IMG submission 186024) | Peat soil microbial communities from Stordalen Mire, Sweden - H.B.S.T-25.r2 | ecosystem: Environmental > Terrestrial > Soil > Wetlands > Peat | place: Sweden: Norrbotten County, Stordalen... | reverse complement strand
CCCTCCCCATCGAAAACGAAGACCGCAACTTGAGTCTTTATCTTAGCGCTTATGCCCCCTCCCCCCCCTATATATTTTTTCTGAGCCTTTTTTCTTGCCGATAAATGCAACGCACAACCGAAAAATCGACCAAAGAATTTAAGAATAGGCGCGTTATTACTGAGCAGAACGCATTTTTGTAAACGATTTTTTTATGCGCAAAGTCAACAATGTTGTGCCAAATTACGAGAAATATCTTTCCGGTTCGTACAGCTTAAAAAGAAATTGAAAATCCGTTGCTGTTAATTAGTCCGTCAACCCGTTTTCGCTGGAACCAGCTCCCGGAAGGCAAGCAGTCAGCGCCTTTCGATATAATCCATGGAGCGATGGGCAGCTATGCTCCTCGCGCAATGGAGCTACGGAATGACCTTTGATATCCAGGAGATCCTGGGACTGCTTCCTCACCGCTACCCTTTTCTGTTGATTGACCGCGTCGTCGAGTTTGAGCGCGGCAAGCGCCTGGTGGCCATCAAGAACGTGACCGTGAACGAACCCTTCTTTCAGGGCCACTTTCCCGGCTACCCGCTGATGCCGGGAGTGCTGATTGTGGAAGCGATGGCCCAGGCCGGCGCCATCATCATGCTGCACGAGATACCCGACCGCGAAAAGAAGCTGGCCGTCTTTACCGGCATCGACAAGGCCAAGTTCCGCAAGCCGGTCACTCCGGGCGACCAATTGCGCATCGAGGTCGATGTGCTGGCCTTCAAGAGCCGCATCGGGCGCATGGAGGCCAAGGCCTTCGTAGAAGGCAAATTGGCCTGTCAGGCTACGCTGACCTGCTCGATCGTCAACCGCACGCCCGAGTCCGAGCCAGCTGCGCCAGAGGCGGCACAGTGAGCATTCATCCCAGCGCCGTCATCGCCGCCGGAGCGGTTGTTCCCGACTCCTGCACCATCGGTCCGTTCTGCACCATCGGCCCGGAGGTGGTGCTGGGTGAAGAGAACACTCTGATCTCCCACGTGGTCCTCGACGGCCGCACCCGCATCGGCGCGCGCAATACCTTCTATTCCTTCTGCGCCGTCGGCGTACCGCCGCAGGATTTGAAGTACCACGGTGAGCCGACCGCGTTGGAGATTGGCGACGGCAACACCATCCGCGAGAACGTGACCATTAGCCGTGGAACGGTCGGCGGCGGCGGCACAACGCGGCTGGGTTCAGACTGCCTCCTGATGGCCGGCGTCCACATCGGCCACGACAGCCAGGTCGGTAGCCATTGCATTCTCGCCAATTGCGCCACGCTGGCTGGCCACGTGACGATTCAGGACTACTCGACCGTCGGCGCATTCTGCCCGGTCCACCAATTCTGCATTGTGGGCCAACACGCCTTCATCGGCGGCGGCACCATTGTCACGCAGGACGTGCTGCCGTTCTCCAAGACTTCCGCCCGCCGCGAGAACAAGGCCTTCGGCGCAAACAGCATGGGCCTGGAGCGTCGCGGTTTCAGCCCGGAGCGCATTCGACTGATTCAGAAGGCCTTCCGCCTGCTGCTCGTCTCCAAGCTGAACACTACCCAGGCGTTAGAAAAAATGCGCGAGTTGGAGGGCGAAGACGTCGCCCTACTGGTCAGCTTCATCGAACGCAGCGCGCGCGGGGTAATCAAGTAGAGTTCGAAGTTTCATCTCCGGTCAGATGTCGAAAGGAAGTCGAAGATGCCAACAATCAGCCAATTTTTCGGCATTTTGATTCGTATGTACTTTGATGATCACCCGCCGCCGCACTTCCATGCGAAATATAATGAACATCAGGCGGTGATTAGCATTGATCGGTTCGAAGTCTTGGAAGGTCATCTACCGCGACGAGCTTTGAACCTTGTGTTGGATTGGGCCGAATTACATAAGGCCGAATTGCTGGCCGACTGGGAACTCTGCCGCACCAAACAACTGCCCCTCAATATTGCACCGCTGGAGTAATGCTATGCATTGGGATGTGGTTTCAGTAAAGCCGGTTTCGCCGCTGGAGCTGTCTGTTTTATTTATGGATGGCACGGAGGGCAGAGTGCGCTTCGAATCGAGCCACCTAACCGGAGTCTTCGAGGCATTGAATACACCTGAAGTGTTTCGGCAGGCGCGGGTGGAAGAGGGCGCGGTAACATGGCCCGGTGAGATCGATCTAGCTCCCGATGCAATGTATCGGGAGATTAAACGCGCCGGCGAATGGGTGCTACGGTGAAACTCGGCCTCATCGCCGGCAACGGCCGCTTTCCGTTTCTGCTGCTCGACGCGGCGCGGGCGCAGGGGCTTGCCGTCGTGGTGGCCGCCATCCGCGAGGAGACCGACCCGGAGATCGACCGCCGCGCCGCAGAAGATGACCGCATCACCGTCTATTGGCTCTCGCTGGGCGAGCTTTCCCGGCTAATTGAGACCTTTCGCAAGGAAGGCGTCTCCAAGGCCGTGATGGCTGGCCAAGTCAAGCACAAGCAGATTTTTTCCTCGATCCGGCCCGACTGGCGGTTGGCCAAGCTGCTGCTCAATCTCCGCACGCGCAATACCGACATGCTGCTGGGCGCGGTGGCCAAAGTGCTGGGCGACGAGGGCATTGAGCTGATCAGTTCGACGGCATTCCTGGAGCCGCTGCTGGCTGCCAAGGGCGTTCTCACCCCCCGCGCGCCCGACGAAGAAGAGCAAAAGAACATCGACTATGGGTTGAGCGTTGCCTGCGCCGTGGCTGGTTTCGATATTGGCCAAACGGTCGTCGTCGCCGCGCAGGCGTGCGTCGCCGTCGAAGCCATGGAAGGCACCGACGCGGCCATCGAGCGCGCCGGGCTGCTGATGAAGTCTTTGGATGATGATGCCTCAACGCTCGAACGCCGCCTGACCGTCGTCAAAATCGCCAAGCCCAATCAGGATATGCGCTTCGATGTGCCGGTGATCGGCGAGGCGACGATTGAGGCGATGATCCGCGCGGGAGCCAGTTGTCTTTCGGTCGAGGCTGGCCGAACGCTGATCTTCGACCGCGAGGCGCTGATCCAAAAGGCCGCCGAGGCTGGCATCGCGATTGTCGCCACGCCCCGGTAGCCCTAACTCAATGCAGCCAGATTTTACGCCATCGCCTCCCGGCTTAAAGCCTCAAAGGTCAGCTTGTTCGTGAGCCGGTCCACGCCGATCCGCACATGCGCGCCGTGCAGCACCTCGCCGTTCAGAATCTTGATCGCCAGCGGGTCTTGAATCATCCGCTGCAGGGCGCGCTTCAGCGGCCGCGCACCATACGCCGCGTCGGACCCTGCCGCCAGCACCAGTTGCCGTGCCGGTTCAGTTAATTCTAGCGAAATCTGCCGCTCCTCCAGCATCTTGCCCACCTCGGCCAGACGCAGGTCGAGAATCTGGCTCAACTGCGCCGTGCCCAGCGGCTTGAAGATCACCGTATCATCCACGCGATTCAGGAACTCCGGCCGGAAGTGCTCCCGCAGCACGCGCATCACCGACTCGCTCGCCATCTCGTAGTCATGGTCGGTCTTCAGCGTGTCGCCAATCAGCAGATTCGCGCCCAGATTCGAGGTCATAATCAGTACGGTGTTCTTGAAATCCACCGTCCGCCCCTTGGCGTCGGTCAGCCGCCCGTCATCCATCACCTGCAACAGAATATTGAAGACATCCGGGTGCGCCTTTTCGATCTCGTCAAAGAGGATCACTGCGTACGGCCTGCGCCGCACAGCCTCGGTCAATTGCCCGCCTTCGTCGTAGCCCACATACCCCGGAGGCGCGCCGATCAGCCGCGCCACGGCGTGTTTCTCCATATACTCGCTCATGTCAATGCGGATCATGGATTGCTCGTCGTCGAACATGAACTCGGCCAGCGCCCGCGCCGTCTCCGTTTTGCCCACGCCCGTCGGCCCCAAAAAGATAAAGCTCCCAATCGGACGCTTCGGATCGGACAAGCCTGCCCGCGAACGCCGAATCGCGTTGGCCACCACGGTCAGCGCCGCGTCCTGCCCAATCACCCGCTCGCGCAGCCTGGTTTCCATTTCAACTAGTTTCTTTACTTCACCTTCCAACATTCTCGAGACAGGAATCCCAGTCCACTTGCTGACGATTCCGGCAATATCCTCCTCGTCCACCTCGTCCTTCAGCATCCGAGCCACACCCGCGTTGCCGTCTTGCGCGGCGCTCAACTGCTTCAGTTCGGTCTCCAGCCGGGGCAGCTCACCGTACTGAATCTGCGCGGCGCGTTCCAGCTGGCCTTTGCGCGTCTGCTCTTCCATCTCAAAGCGCAGCGCCTCACTCTTCTTCTTGACCTCGCTGATCCGGCTGCTCGCCTCGCGCTCCTTGGTCCAGCGCGCCCGCAGCGCCGTAATCTCTTCGCTCAGCGCGGCCACCTCTCGCTCCACCTCTTCCCGGCGCTCCACGCTATTGGCGTCCGTCTCGCGTTTCAGCGCGGCCCGCTCAATCTCCAGCGAGGTTCGGGCGCGCTCCCGCTGATCGATCTCCGTTGGAACAGAACCCTTCTGAATCGCCAGCGAGGCCGCCGCCTCGTCCACTAGGTCTATGGCCTTGTCCGGCAAAAAGCGGTCGCTGATATACCGATGCGATAGCGTCGCCGCCGCCACAATCGCGGAGTCCTTGATGCGCACATTGTGGTGCGCCTCGTAGCGCTCCTTCAGACCACGCAGAATCGCAATCGTGTCCTCGACATTCGGCTCGCCGACGTAGACAATCTGAAAGCGCCGCTCCAGCGCCGTATCTTTCTCAATATACTTGCGATACTCGTTCAGAGTCGTCGCGCCGATGGCCCGCAGTTCGCCCCGCGCCAAGGCCGGCTTCAGCATATTGCTGGCGTCAATCGCCCCCTCAGCCGCGCCCGCGCCCACCAGCGTATGCAGCTCGTCGATGAAGAGCACAATCTCGCCGTTCGATTCCTCGATTTCCTTCAGAACCGCCTTCAATCGCTCTTCAAACTCGCCGCGGAACTTCGCCCCCGCCAGCATCGAACCCAGGTCCAGCGAGATAACCCGTTTGTCTTTCAGACTTTCTGGCACATCGCCGCTGATGATGCGCCGCGCCAACCCTTCAACAATCGCTGTCTTGCCCACCCCGGGTTCGCCAATCAAGACAGGATTGTTCTTTGTCCGCCGGCTCAGCACCTGAATCACGCGCCGAATCTCTTCGTCGCGCCCAATCACCGGGTCCAGCTTGCCCCGCCGCGCCAGCTCGGTCAGATCCTTGGCGTACTTCTCCAGCGCCTGAAATTTTCCTTCGGGATTCTGATCCGTCACCCGCTGCGTCCCGCGCACCGCCGTCAGCGCTTTAAGAATCGCCTCATGCGTCGCGCCCAGAGCAACCAGCGCCTCGCGTGCAGGCTCGCCCTTGGCGTGCGCCGCGCCCAGTAATAAATGTTCAGTAGACACGTATTCGTCTTTGAAGTTCGTGGCCTCGCGGAAGGCCTGGTCGAGGACTTTGTTGAGCGCCGCGCTCACCCCCGGCTGGCTTGCCGCGCCCGCCACGCGAGGAAGTTTCTCCTCGATCTGGTGCAGCTCATGCTCCAGCCGCTCGGTCGGCACGCCGATCTTCTCCAGCACCGAGGGAATCACGCCCTCGCGGTCCTCAATCAGCGCCAGCAGCAAATGCACCGGCAGAACCTCCGGGTTCCCCAATTCAGTAGCCCGCGCCTGCGCCTGCTCCATCGCCTGCTGCGACTTGACCGTCAACTTCTCCCAACGAATCGCCATTTTTCTCTCCAGTTAAAGGATAGGCACCCGGCCAGAATTTTGAACCGCTATGTCTACTATGTCTTCGGGTTTTGGAGCTCCGGGAAGGTGAGCGGTGTATTCCAATATCAGGCTCCCGATAGCGCTCTTTATCGCCACAAAAATTGTATGCATTTGGTCATGGGTTATAGAAATTTTTGCGTCTGCTTGGCATATGCCATTAAGAACCTTGAGCTTAGCCTGATCTGCCGCCTCCAATACTCCACCATTATGCACAATGCTATGCCGAAGAACTCGTAGATCGCCAAATGCATTGATTTTTACCATGTCTGTTTTTACGCCCCGGATCTTGGCAATCTGCGGGCGTATTTCTTCGTCCCAATATGCGAAGATAAACACAATGATGGACCAGCAAACTTGCTGTTCGTTGAACCCGGCTTCTGAGTTTGCCGAAATATATTCGTCGGTACGAATGATTCGTTGATGTATTACGTCAGGACGAGTGGGGTCTTCCAAGCTCTCCCGCATTATAATTTCCAGGCCATTCTCCATACGCCATGACACGGGGCGTGACACGCGAGCAACCTGGCGTTCAATGCGAACTTTGTTACCTTGGAAGCTAGAAAGACAATCACAATAGACCCCAATTTGACGGTTCACAAAATCGATAAATCCTCGAAGGACTTCTAATTCTGCCAAAGCTTTTGTCATGTCCATACGCAATCTCACGATGCCGATTGTTCCACCTTTCGCGCACCTAGCGAAAGGATAGGAGACCTGGCCGTCAATAGGTGGTCAACACGATACGGACGGCAAACAGTAGTCAGTTAGCAGTACTAGAACTGTTCACTGACCATTTCCGATGAGCGGTAACGCTAATCGTAATCTGCTTCAACCGGGCTTCCAGTCTTTACAAGCCAACCACCCGCAAACCCGGTAGCCCCTCAAAAGCCTTACTATTCGTCGTCAATAGAGCAAAATCATTTTCAATTGCCTGCGCGGCGATCCATAGATCGTTGACCCGCGTTCTCGGCGACCGGCCCGACTGCTTCATGAATGCCGCAAGCATACCGAAAGCGTTGGCCGTTTGCGCGGTCACATCGAGAACGGGCATCTCTTCGAAAGTATTCAGGGCTCTTCTTCGATGCATCCGGATAGCCATGTCACTCACCGATTCGACGCCAAAGTTCAATTCTCCCAGAGAAATCACCGAGATAAAGACCTGTTCTTCTCCAGCGGCCCCAGATGCAACCTCTTCGGATATTTCCTCTTCACTCAGACCAATCCAGATTGAGGTGTCGAAGATTATTCCCATGGGTCGTGAACCTCTTGGTCGAAATCTCCACGGCTGTCTCTCAGCCAAGCTTCACCCTGGGCTGGCGTCAGCAATCCTCTGATCCGAGCAATGGCTTGCGCCGCAGTCATCGTTCTCCTGGCGGGCACGATATGAGCTATCTCTGTGCGATTCCGCAACACGCGGACCGTCTCTCCCAAAAGAATCCGCTCCAGTATCGCGCTCGTGTTGCGCGCCAGATCGGAAGCACTAATCGTTTGCATCTTCATCCCTCACTACAAAAAATACATACCGTTACATACGAGTACATATTATTCGCATTTTCGGTAAAAAGAAAGTGCTGACCGACCATTCGTGACAAAATCTGTTTTCAGAGCTTCTTGCAAAATTCCATGGAAATCGCAAGAAGCGTCAGGGCACGACTTCAGTCGTGCCGTTAGTTCAGCAAGAGGATGTTGGGCTTTAGCCCCTGCGTCCATTTGTTTTCAGTTGCTTGCAATTCTGCAGCGGCTAAAGCCGAAATCTGTTTAGGCCATTTGCGGCACGACTGAAGTCGTGCCCTGACGCTTATCAACTCATTCAAGACATTTTTGCAAGAGGTTCTCCAGTTCCCAATTCTCAGCTTTAGAAACTGTGAACTGAGAACTGCTTCTACGCGGCTATCTTGATTTCGATCTGCCTCGGCTGGGCCTCCGCCTTTTTTTCAGCTCCAACTTCAGTACACCCGCATTGTAGCTGGCCGCGACGTTCTCTGTATCGCCTGTATTGGGCAGCGTGAAGGCGCAGTAGAAGCTACCGTAGCACCGCTCGATGCCCAGTTGACGCGATTCTGCAAAGCTACGACATCCCGATAAGGGGCCCAACGAGTGATTGCCATGAGAGTTTACCTCCTTATGTTTTGGATGTGGGGGCTGAGGCATTGAGTCCAAACCGCTCATATAATCTGAAATAAATATAGCATAACAAAATTATAAAATATGCGCAACAAGCACTCACATTCTGAAAATATTTAATATCTACTTATTTATCAATCGTTAAGAAGTGAGAGGTTGTGTTGCGTCGGCTCTTGGTTTGGACAGCGACCACGCTGCCGCAAGATGGAAAGACGACTCGGCTAGCGCAGGCACTGCCGATCTGGAGAGAAACAAAAATGCAAGCTCAACAAAACAAATTACTTGGATGGTCTTCTACTCCCACCCCAATAAGAAACAAGCGTGGACCAGGAGGTCCACACTCCAGCCGACCGGGAGGTCGGCGCTACAGTTTCATGCGCGGCGGGTCGGAAAAGCCAATGGGGGACTAAAACGTATTCGACGCTCTTTTACAGGAGATACCGGGGATCATGGTCTCCCACCCATTGTGCAAAGAACGCACAATGGATGGGGCACTCAGTTTTTATGGGGGATGAAGGGCTGTCACCGGACTTTGATTGCCGGTTCGCGCTTTAGCGGGACTCCTGGCTCTTGTGGAAGAGTTCTTCCAGCGCGTCGCAGGCGGTGCGGACGCCGTCCTCCTTGGCTAACCGGCGGGCGACGCTCTCGGCGCGCTTGGCAAGGAGAGGCGTGGCGAACATCTTCTTGAGGCGGCGGGCGACGCGGAAGGGCGTGTAGTTGCCGCGCTGAATGATGCGGCCGACCTTGAGGCGGAGCATACGGCGGGCGTTGTCCGGCTGGTCGTGGCTGAAGGGCACAATCAGCATCGGCTTGCCAGCGCGCAAACACTGCGCAGTGGTCCCGACGCCGCCCTGGTGGACGACCATCGAGGCACTGTTGAAAAGCCCCGAGTAAGGCGCGTACTCGGCGACGCAGATGGACTCCGGCAGCTTGGTCTTCAACTGATTGCGCGGGTCGCTGCCGATCAGCAGCACGGCGCGCAGCCCCAAGCGGATGGCGGCCTTGGCGGAGACTTCGTAGAAATTTCCGGCAGCTAGCACGGCAGCCGAGCCGAGCGTGAAGACCACCGGGGGTGGTCCTTCCTTCATAAATTTCTCAAGTTGAGGAGGGAGCGCCTGGTTGCCAGCGTCGGCGTCGTAGTAGCAGAAGCCGGTGATGAGTGTATTGGCAGGCCAGTCTTTTTGCTCGACGCCCAGCACACGCGAAAAGAGAGCCAGCACCAGATTAGGCGAGTGCTTGGCGTCAAAGAGGGGATTTGCGCCTTTGGGCAGGCCGAGCGAGCGGCGCAACTCGTAGATTGGCTCTGGCCACTTACGGCTGATGAAGCGGGCAACGCGTTTGATGACACGCCCGAAGCCAGGGACGAAGCGGTCGGCGCGGGCCAGGCGCGGATAAGGCGGCAGCACAGGGGGATCGAAGGCGGAGAAGAAAGAAAGCGGCGCGAGGACGTAGCTGGCCCAGGGGATTCCGGTGATCTCGGCAACGATGGGACCGGCGTAGTTCAGCTCGCCCAGCAGAAGCAGGTCGGCGCGCGCGGGCTTGGTGGCGGCGTCGAGGAGGTCGTCGTAGGTCTGACGCAGCGAAGGGAAGAGGAAGTCGCGCAGACCGCGCTCGGTGCCGTTTTTAATGTCGTAGATCATCTCGACCAGGAGGGTGTTATTCGGGTCGATGTCCGGGCGGACGGCGTGGAACTCCAGGCCCAGGGGGCGAATCCTCGATTCGTAGACGGCGGGCAGCGCCATCACCGGCGTGTGGCCGCGGCGCTTAAGTTCCAAAGCAAGGGCGATCAGCGGATTTGTGTCGCCCAGGGTGCCGATATTCGAGAGAACGATGCGCAAGGTGGAGTCCTCCGGGCTGCTATCTGCCCGCTGTAATGAGGGTAATCTATTGGGGCTATGGCTGACTCGCAAGGGTAAATGCTGCAAACTTCCACTCTCCCGGCCCCACCTATTCATTCATGAACGATTCACCCCGCCGCCCCACCATCAATGGTATGATCCCGTGTAGTAATAGGAGATCTTCCATGTCCATGCCGCGCAGCCATAGCGTTTTCGCTCAGTCTTTTGCCGCTTTGCTCTGCGGCCTGCTTGCCTTTCCGGCCATCATCACTGCGCAGCAGCCTTACAAGGTCATTGACCAGTGGAAGATTGGCGGGGATGGCGGATGGGATGATCTGACCGCCGACGGGCAGGCGCACCGGCTCTATCTCACCCACGGCCAGCGCGTCGATGTGGTCGATACGCAGACGGGCAAGCTGATTGGATCGATCACAGGCCTGCATGGCACGCACGGGGTGGCGCTGGACAACGCTGGAAAGTTCGGCTACATCTCGGACGGCGGCGGCAACGCTGTGGTGGTCTTTGACCGTGCCACGCTGGCGACGGTGGCTACGATTCCCGCAGGAACCAACCCCGATGCCATCGTCTTTGAGCCTGCTACGCAAACGGTTTGGGCCTTCAACGGACGCAGCAAGGATGCGACGGTGATCGACGCGGCTACGCGCAAGGTTGTGGCCACGATTCCGCTGCCCGGCAAGCCGGAGTTCGCCGCAGTGGACGGCAAGGGTACAATCTTCGACAATATCGAGGACAAGAGCGAAATCGTTCGGCTGGATGCGCGCACACTCAAGGTGACTGCCGAGTGGCCGGCGGGCTGCGAATCGCCCAGCGGCCTGGGCTTTGATGGGTCTCGTGCGCGGCTCTTCCCGGTCTGCGATGGAAAAAAGATGGGCGTCGTTGACGCCAATACCGGCAAAGCTCTAGGCTCAGCAACGATCGGCAACGGCCCGGACGGCGCAGGCTTTTCGGCGGCGCACAAGCTGGCCTTTGCATCGTGCGGCGAGGGCGTTCTCTCGGTGATCGACGCTGCCGCTCCGGG